>Ga0247842_10000022_pt1 | contig 343039 bp, 323 predicted proteins | sample LaCruzMarch2015__3_FD_192411 | JGI IMG/M metagenome (GOLD analysis project Ga0247842, IMG submission 192411) | Freshwater microbial communities from meromictic Lake La Cruz, Castile-La Mancha, Spain - LaCruzMarch2015_19m | ecosystem: Environmental > Aquatic > Freshwater > Lake | place: Spain...
GCACCGGCGTCAACGCCGACCTCTTCACCACCGGCAAGACCTTCTCGATGGCCGCTAACGGCGCGCAGTTCTTCCAAAACGGCGCGCTGCTCAATAACGGCAATGCCCTAGGATACACGATCCAGTTCGTGAGCGTCAGCGCGACATCGGCCACCATCCGCATCCTCAAGATCTAATTTCGTCATCAGCAAAGATGATCTCGATCGATTAACGCAAAGGAAAATGCCCCGTTTTAATTTGGGGCATTTCCAGCGTTTGATAACGATATAAATTTAGCGTGATAGCAGATGATGCGGTTTTTAAGCGACGTCGTGGGATCTGCGCTCGCTGCCCATCGAGATGACGAACTGGTAGAGGCTGGCGAGGACGCCGACGATTGAGAGGATCGCTGCGGCGATTAAGCCACCGCCCATCGACCAAGTCGTCTCATAGGCGTTAGTGCTCCCGAGGAGCGTGAGCGTCGTCGATGTATTGGAGGGAATCAAGAAGAGCATCACCGTCGCGGCGATGAATAGACCGACCGAGATGATAGTGCCTTTTTTGGTGAAGATCGCTAACAAGCCCGCGAGCGCCGGCAGCAAGAAGGCGATGATGCCCATGACGCTCGGCTCGATCTGCACCGTGCCCAAGATGCCTAAGTCGGCGATCTGGGAACCGAAGACAACCTGGGATCCGGTGTACGCCACTTCGGCGTCGACATCGATTAAAGCCGGCAGGAAGAGCATGAGAGTCGCGGCTAGTCCGATGACAAAGACGATGATGCCGACAAGACTCTTTCTAATGTCAAATTTCATATTGTTTACCTTTCTTTATGAATAATCATATGAAGCGAAGCGCAAATCGCCGAGCGCAACCTTTGAATAAGCCGCGATAGCGATCGTCTAGTAATGGCGACGCCAGATCAGGTTGATGATCGATAAGAGGACGACCGCCCCCAATATGGCAAATCCCATACCCCAAAAGCTGAAGATGGTCAGAGCGCCGAGGCCGGTGAAGTGAGAGATCACTCCGCCGATGGCGGCGCCGACGAGACCGACGACGATGTTCAAGATGATTCCCATCCGACCATTGTTTCTGGTTATGATGCTGGCGATCCATCCGGCGATGCCCCCGAGGGCAAGCCACAACAGTATATACATGCAGTTCTCCTTTCTATAAATGCATCCACAAAGCACTTCCAAACAAATCTCTAGCTATTTGTCGGAGGTCGCCTTCGCCATTTTGGCTCAGGCTTTCATTGCAACCATTTATCAGGACACCACCAGTATGTTCCTATATTTTCATATTGTATACGTTATTTTCAAACATTTTATTTTATTTTCATATAAAAGGGTGTAAATTAGTATTGTGTCTAGCAAGACAAGAGTCAGCTTTTTTACATAATCGCCACGCAGAACGATTAAAAGAGCATCTCTATGCCTCGAACATCGCACGAACCAGGAAGGGAGATCAAATAGTATGGAACCCGATTTCAAGCTGTATTCGATCGAAGAGATCACCGAGATTCTCAAGGTCACGCAGAGAACTGTGTACAACTACATCAAGGCAGGACATCTAAAGGCCATAAAGATAGGTAAGTATTGGCGCATCAAGCATACCGACTTGCAAGATTTCCTTAGCCGCGGCACCAACCAGATCTGAGTCGGTACCGCAAAGAAGAGAGCACAGATAAGCACCCAGAGCGTTTAAGGACGCTTTTTTGCTTTTGAGACGACTGCCGATCTATATGCCTAGAGCCATCGAGAGCAACATGCTGACCAGGAAAGACAACCCCGCGACGCCGACGCTGATCGCCGCCATCTCCAGAAACCGTTTTTTGAAGTTGTAGTCGCGGACGACGGATAGATAGAAGTTAAAGGCGGCGACGATGAGGATGACGATGCCGATCATAATCCCTATCGCGATCCATTTATCGACGGCAGGATTCGCGCTGCCGACGAACAGGAGATAAGGTAGGACGAGCAGCGCGACGGTGAGCAGGTAGGTCGCCCCCGTATACAACGCCCTCCGCAAAGCTTTTGGTTCATTGTCTGCGCGGGCGGATAAATACTCGGACGCCGCCATCGAAAGAGCAGCGGAGATGCCGGTGACCAGGCCGGCCAGAACCATGATTTTCATATCGTTGAAAGCCAATGTCAAACCAGCCAAGGCCCCGGTGAGCTCCACGAGGGCATCGTTCATGCCCAAGACGATCGACCCGACGAATTTCAGCCGGTCTTCGTCGAGCATGCCGATAAGATGCTCTTCATGCTTCTCTTCTTCCAACATGATGCTCTGAACTTCGGGGATGGTTTCGGAAAGTTTTTTATAGGCATCTCGAGCTTGGCCTTCGCCCCGCTCCATGATCTTGATGGCGAAGGTAAATCCCAGCGCTTTCGCGAGGAGGGCGTACCAACGCGCTTTTAACATGTTGGGTTTAACCGTTTCCTTGGTATAGGACTGCAGGATGGCGGCGTGCCGCTCCTCATCGCGCGCGATGTCGCTCACGATGTGGCGATTGACTTCATCCTTGATCGTTTCGGCTAAGCGCGAGTAGATGAGCGATTCGGTGATCTCCGCTAGTTGCATCTGCAGCAATCGCTTCCTCGCGTCCCTGTCGAGAGCGGCTATTTCCATTTCCTCAATCCTCCCTAGTAAAAAACATCAGGCATATTTTAAACCATATATTACTTCTTATGCTCGCAAATAGTAAGCGGTATGACTGGCGATTACGACGGTTGCATCGCGCCGAAGAGGACGAGCCACGCCAAAATCGATTTGGCGACGAGGGAGAGGACGATATAGACGCGCTCGCCATAGAGATAGTTTTTCCATCTTCCGACTTTTTTATACTGGAGGATCATGTTGATGGGAAAAGTATTAAAGGCCACGAAATACGTGCCGACAATCGCCCAGACGAACCACGGAATCTGGTCGTAGTTGCCGTTGCCCAGCATGTAGATTACGATCACAGCCCAAGGCGTAAGTCCGGCGATGGCGCCCCATGCGAATGGACCCCATTTCAGCTTGTCCTTTTCTCGCCCTTCGTTCAGTTGCTCCATGACGAGACCAAAGAGATTCATGCTGGCGTTGACGACGAAGATCAAGATGAGCGAGGCGATGTCTTTGACACCGAACAGCGTCGCGATCAAAACGATCATGATCGAGCTGCTCAGCGCGTATTCGAACCACCGGAAGCGGTTGATGCCTTTCGCCAAGTCTCTTTCGTAGATGCGGTATGTGCCGTCAGGTACGGAGATCAGCCCGTGGGCAAGGGCCGAGACGAAGAGGAAAGACGCGACCAGGATGCCAAAAGGCAAAGCGAACAGGAAGCGCGAATCGACGACCAGGGCTTGCGTCGGGATGTCGTAGCGGATGAAAAATAGCACGATGTCGGGTTGGAACTCCGCGATTTTCTGGATGATGGTGCTGGCCAGAATCAGCATGATGATACCTTGGATCAGGTGCAGGCCACCCATGATGAAATTGAACCGGCGAAGGCGATCCATCTCCGTCGTTCCGCGCATGTAGGCAAAGTAGTTTCCCATCGCTGTGTTCTCCTCGTGGAATAATTCCATATTAATGCATTGCGCGATATTTTGGTAATATTGCGCTCTCATGCGGACATCGCTCGCGCATTTTGCGACGAGGAGATACGGAAGAAGGACGATGGCCGAAGCGGTGCGAATTGAACGGCCCCACCGCCGCCATCGGCTAGGAGACGGCCGCCATGAAGCCCTTTGGCTTCTTTTTTAACCGGGTTAAGTTAAATATTGTGCATTTCTAGTGATTTGGTCCCCATATTTCGCTAAATATGAAAGAAAAAGTAAAAAATATATTTGCTTCTATCCAAAAAGTGATACACTAATACGGTAAACTTGCGAATTGAGTTTATTTCGTGTCTACAGATTCAGAAAGGTGTAATTATCATGAAAGGTACAGTTAAGAACTTCAATAAAGACAAAGGTTTTGGCTTTATTACCGGTGAAAACGGCAAAGATGTCTTCTTCCACTACTCGGCCCTCCAGATGGATTCCTACAAGACCGTCGCCACTGGCGACAGCGTGGAATTCGACGTCGAAGAGTCTCCCCGTGGTCTAAGAGCTTCCAAAGTCGTCAAACTATAATTAGTTCGACCACAAAAGCAGAAAGCCGCCATTAGGCGGCTTTTTTGTTGTCTCTACTCACTCTACAAGCGGTAGAAATACTCGCCGGCGATGGCGAACATCGTCGGCAGATGCTTGGTATCCATGTAGAACTGATACACCTCGTAATTGTCGTATATCTGCACATCGAATCCGATGTCGGTGGGCAGGTACTGGACGTTTTTGGTGCTGTAGCGATAGGTCACTTCCGCGCCTTTGTCCGTGCCTCGATAGATGTAGGCCTCGCGATCGAGAGTCAATGTTCCTTCGCCTGTCTTAGCTAGACCGTCGCCTCGATATCGCACCAAGGTGACAGGCGAGGACAGCGTAAAGTCGGGATCCTCGGCGATCTGCTCTTCGAAAGCGATGCGCTGTGCCTCGTATTGCGCGAAGATGCTCTTTCCGCCCAAAAGGCCGTGCTCATCGTAATCGAGCTCTGCGCGGCACGCGGGGCACGTTAGCTTGTGGCCATCAGCGCGCAGTCCGACATGCCCGCACTGGGGGCAGCGGTAGATCAAGTTTTCGAGGTTGGCGATATCGTTGATCCGGTAATGGTATTTGCGCTCCGAGTTGTAGGCTCCAGCGTCGAAGTACAAGCCTTGCGAGACTTTATCGAAGATGCTGCCCTCATCGAGCTTCGACAATTCTTCGGGTGCGAACAGCTGACGAGCGCTGGTGAAGACTGGACCCTTAAAGGTCTTGTTCGTCCAGGGTGGCGACATCAGATAAGCGTTCATGTTTTGGACGATGTAGACATTGACGCCGGCCTTCTTCAGAAACTTGGCGATGGAGAACGGTGGTTTGAGACTCGCCCCGTGATAGGCGATCTGCCCTTCGGGAAAGATGCCGACGATGCCGCCGCGCTTCAAGATGCTAAGAGCGTTGGCCACCGCGTGGACGTCGCCTTGAAAAGAGCACGTCGGGATGGCTCGCGCCAAGCGCAGAAAAGGCCGCCTATCAGGCTCGTGGAACATCTTGGCGGCCGCCATGTAGTTGATGCGGTGCGGATAGAGCGCAGCCGTGACGAAGACATAATCGCGGAACGAGGCGTGATTGGAGAGGATAATCGCCGGCTTTTTAATCTTTGCTTTCTCAATCAAACGATTTCCTTGCAGGAAAGCCGATATCTTCAGGAGGCCGGCTAGAGGCAGCCACAAGAAGGGATTGGGGCGCTTTATCATGACGCTGATTCCACTTTGGCAATCTCCGGGTTTTCCATGGCGATCTGCTCCTTGATCCTCCGCTGCTCTTTGGCGTTGATCCCATATCTCGTGGAAACGAGAATCCCCAGCCCTAAAAGAACAAGAGGGGCTAAAGCCATGATCAGGCGGATGGCCAAGAGGGCGCTATCGGGTTGCGAAGTGATGGTCGGAAGCGTCAGATCTTGCTCCGTGAAACCGGCAAAACCTAAGATCATCATGACGAAGGAAAGGCCCAGAGCCTGAGCGATCTGATTGACGAAGTTGGCAAAGCCGCTCATCTGCCCTTCGAGGCGTTTTTTAAACTTCAGCTGCCCAGCATCGGCCACATCGCCGAACATCGTGTGAGGGATGAGGCCGGGGGCGGAGATGCCGAAGCCCATGACCATCGCCAGCGCGTAGATCACCCACGGCGAGACGTTGGCGGGGATAAAGAACAATCCGAGGGCGGAGATGATCCAGATGATAGCTCCGAAACGGTAGGTAAAAGCCTTGCTGTGCCTCTCGATCATCTTAAGGTATACCGGCAAAGCCACGATCTGGGTGAAGAACATCAAGGCCGCGGCGATGAGGCCGACCATGCTCTCCGCTCCGCTGGCGGTGACGTCTTTGATGACGTAGAAATCGATGTAGAAGAAGAACAGGCCGCTCATGACCGCCATGGCGATCTGCGTCAAGAGAAACATCGTCAGGTACTGGCGGAAGGGTTTAAGCGACAGAGGTTCGAACATCGCTTTAAACGACAATTTGGTCTTGATGACAGGACTGCGAATCTCCTCTTTGGCAAATAGGCCGCTCAGCAAGATGCTGATGCCGAAGAAGACGCCGAAGGAAAGGCTCATTATCTGGTAGCCGAGGCGCTGATCGCCAAAGGCGCCGATGATGATGCTCGGCACGGCCACGCAGATGATCGAGGAGAAGATGCTGAAGCCGAGGCGATACGAATTGAAGGAAGCCCGGTTCTGGTAATCGCTGGATATCTCGCTTGAAAGCGAGTAGTAAGGGATCATGATGGTGGACTGGACGGTAACGAAGATCAGATACGATAGCAAGACGGATATGATGCGCAGCGCCATGCTCGAGAAGTTGAAGGGATAGAAGAGCAAGAACATCGCGCCGACGATAAGAGGCGAGCAGACGATGAGGTAGACGCGGCGCTTGCCAAACCGCGATTTGGTCGAATCCGATAGCCAGCCGATGATGGGATCGATGACAGCGTCGAAGATGCGCGCGGCCAGGATGATGAACCCGCTCCAAAAGGGATTGATGCCGACGACGAGAGCCAAGAATCCAGGATAGAGGAAGTTGATGATGTTAAACGAGCCCCCGCCAAAAAGGTCGGCCGAGGCAAAGGCTATTTTGCGAAGGAAATTGTTCTTCTTCATTTGTTTCTCCAAGCGTTGATGACAAGTATAGCCTAAAACTAATCAATGGTGAAGAACAGTCGAAACATATTTTTATGTGACAATAAAGCAATAATCCGTTGTATACTGATGCGCTGACATTCCGTGGTTATATGCATTCAACAAAGGAATTTGGAGTTGTGCACAAGATGGAAACGACCCTAACAATATCCGTGGCTGATTGGGAGCGCGTACTAGTATAGAATATTTCACCATTTACTTCGGTGCGAATACAGTTTTCTCCAGCCGCCCGCTCGTCAACAGATAAAAAGATATACTTTGAATCTAATTTCAGAACCTTTTCGTCAAGAACTCTTTTAAACAGCGCTTGATCTGTTCTGAGAGCAATTTCGATTGAACGAATCTTCAATTCTATCCAACTTATTACTTCAAGAGTACAATCGTTAATCATTGCATAATAGGGCTTCCGATTTTTCGCTGATTGAGCCATTTCCAAACCAACATGATAAAGAGATATAGTCTTAACAAGCGGCGTTGGTATTAATTCGATATTCTCGCTATATAACATGAGAATAAATGCATTTTGTAAAGGTTTGGTTAGCATCTCGCCATTATCATTGTCGTCAATTGTTCTCATTAAGTGAGCAATGGCGGCTTTTATATCACTATCCTGCGAATAACACTGGAAATATCGTAAAAGGAGCATGTCCTTTCTTGAACCGTCAAACACGCGAGCCAGGTTAGGATGAGAGATATTTTTCGCAATGTCAGATGGATTACAGCTTAGCAAGGCGAGGCACAGTTCATTGTAATTCAAATTGTTGGCTTTATTCACAAGCAATATGAGCGCAGAGTTGAAACTTTTGTACAAATTGCTAGTGATTTCGTTTTCTTCGGTTTTACCCGTGTATAACAAATACAAATTCTTCAAAATATACGGATATAAGGCTTTGAACTGAAACGATCTTATATGAACAAGCAGATTCTTAAGTTTCTGAGAGATATTCAATGATGTGAAACTCTTATCGAAGAGTGACAGAAATTCAGTGTGGCCATTTTCGGACGGATTAATGAATAGATACGTTGACTGGTTCAAAATAATGTGTCTGGCGAAAATGAAAGAGTATTTCGCAAATTGTTCAACAAAATTCAATATTTCTTTGATATTGAACTTTTTAATTTTATCGTGAAAAGCATTGTAAATACTGCCTTTGATGTTTGCAGTATACATTGTGCAATAAAGCCATTTCAAGAATTGATCAAATCTCGCAGTATCGTTGCGTGACCCCAGCAAGTGCTCTGCAGCTGTAAAATATTCGGATAATATATACTGATCCTCGCGATTATACTGCAAAAAAATGTAGTTCTTCAACTTTTCAAAATTCGACAATGGCATACCAGAAGTATTGATTCGATCAAAAATTATTTGCGGATCATCGTCTTCTCCATTTGCTTCAATAATCACGACATCCAACATTTTCAATGCGCTAGTCATTTTTGCGCAAAAACTTGGATCATCGGCAAGTTCGCCGCTAATATGTTTAGCGAGAGTTAGCCAGCATGTTTTAAGTGAGGTATTTGTGATTTTCGAAATGTTATGACTTGAGTATATACTTTTAAGGTCATCGTCGTCAGAAAACTGCAAATCAAGTTTTTTGCTTTGTATGTCGTTTGAATCCAAAAAATTCGCTTCAGCCAACATTGAAGAAAAATCGGGACTTTTATTGGCTAGGATCTCAATTAGAAGTGATATTGTAGTAATTCTTTGCTGACCATCGATAATTTCGTAACTATCAAAAAGGCGACGAGTTTTGTAATCTCCTCTCGGTTTTGATCGTTCCTTGCATAAAAGCACAAGCGGTCCAAAATAGTGGGGTTTATTGCAGTTGACTATTTTCTTGATATCCGCAAATAACTCATCAAATTGCTCTTCTTTCCAACTAAAGTTGCGCTGATAGAGAGGAACCCAAAGATTATGCCTTTCCATCATAAATTCGAACATTGATGTCTTGCGTGTTTTCACAGATTCACTCCTAAATATTACGTGAAGACTCTTCCAAAAATCGAAATGAGCTATATGTTAAACGATACTTCTGGGCGTGATTATTACCAAATTATTATTATTATACCACAAGTAAACAGATAGATAATAATCTGGGTAGTGTTAAGGTTTTCTGCCAACTGTAGCACAGTTGATGTGGGACTGCGACCAAAGAAATAATAAGGTGATATGCACTTTGTCCGGTAAAACATAGGGACTTCGCAGAAAGAGCACAAATCGTTATGAAATTATGGCGTGCCATTATAATCGGATATCAAAACATATAAATATCCATAAAAATGAAAATGCTAGCAAATCAAACAGTAGTATCGTGCATTATTTTTAGCTCAGGTTGGCAGCTTCATTAAGCTTTCGAACATGATGACTTTCCTCTGACGATATTACAAAAATCCAAGATAATTGTTTTACCCTCACCTGCAGCGGCTGATTCTGTGCCGTGCCATATAATAAGAACAATGATAAAGAGGGCGATGACCGCAAAGCAATGTATCACTTGCGCCTGCTTCTCTGAGAATGGTATCGTTTGATGCTTGGGGTTCGGGTATCTATGCCAATTTTGCTATAATCATCTCATGATGCCACCTGAGCTCTCGATGAAAACCGAAGCTAAAACTCAAAAGAACAGTTTGATTGAAGTGCTGCGCTTTCTGATGGCCATCAGCGTCTTGGTCTTCCATGGTTTCATGCCCGCGGGGACCGTGTCTCCCGAGTGGCGCATCCTCGACATGGGAGCGACTTGCGTCTCCGTCGACTTCTTCTTCCTCCTGAGTGGATATCTGGCCTTTTCAACCTTTGAGGAGACCGAGGGTCTTCCTTTGGGCAAGGGACTTCTGAAGTTCGCCATCAGGCGCATCAAAAGATTGGGCCTCACCTTTCTCATCTCGTTTGGTTTTGCAGTCTACAACACGATCCACTTCCGCCACCTCGCTTGGCTGTTTGGCTATCTGTGGTTCATCCCAGCCATGATCGCCGCGGAAATACTGCTGTATCTGCTGGTTCGCGCGATCAAGAAAAAAACGGTGCTCATAACTATCTTGCTCCTCGTGGGCATCGCTGGTTATTCGTACTTCTACTCTTTCCCACCCGATTACGTTTTGTATCCGCAAGGTGGGTACAATATCTATTTCTTGACCATGTGGTCGCCCATCGGCTACGCCTTGCGAGGCATAGCTGGAGTGTTTTTGGGATACTTGCTTATGCATATTCCGAAAATCGAAAATCAGATGGCGAGAAAGATGCTGGCGTTATCATCTTTCGCCGCGGTGATCTTCATCTCGTTCACGGTGATTTTCCCTTTTAAGGAGCAGATCCTTCTCGCGCTGTTCGCTCTAGCGATCTACGCGCTCTTCCAGATCGAATTCTCGTTTCCCCTCTTCAATTTCCTCGGAGCTATCAGCTTCGGACTCTACGTTTTCCAAACCATGGGTTCGACGCTGAGAAACACGGGAGTGGCCGAACCATTGGTGACGCTGTTGGTCATCATCGCCATGAGCGTCGCCTCCCAGCCCAAAGCTTTCGCCGAGATTTTCACCATGCCTAAAAGCGCGAAGAGCGTCCATTAAAACATTAATATGGAGAACACTAATACAGTTTTGGCGATTTGCGCTTTCTTTCGGCTTCGCTCAGATACATTTTTCGCATGCGGAAAGCGGTCGGGGTAATCTCGAGTAGCTCGTCATCGTTGAGATAGGCTAAACAATTCTCCAGCGACATCAACCGCGGGGCCTTGAGCACCACTTTCTGCTCTTTGGTCGACATGCGCATGTTGGTGAGGGCTTTGGCTTTGACGACGTTGACGAGGAGATCGTGGACATACCGATTTTCACCGACGATCATCCCTTGGTACACCGGCGTCTGCGGCAGGACGAACATCGTGCCGCGCGCTTCCAGCGCTTCGAGGGCGTAAGTCGTGCTCTGGCCGGTATCCGACGCCACCAGCACGCCGAGCGAGCGACCCTTGATCTGAAAATTGGTGACGGGGCGATGCTCTTTATAGCTGTGGCTCATCAAACCATATCCTCTGGTGAGGGTCATGATCTGGGCGTGCAAACCGATGAGGGCCGCGGCGGAGATTTCGTATATCAAGCGCGTGTTGAGTGCGCCGTAGTCGATTCGCAATACTTCGGCTTGGCGATTCGCGAGGACGTCCATGACCGCGCCGAGGCTGTCTGAAGGGACATCCAGCATCAGCTCTTCGAAGGGCTCGTGGGCAACTCCATCGATCATCTTGATGATGACCTTGGGTTTGCTGACTTCCATCTCGTATCCTTCGCGGCGCATGTTTTCGATCAAGATGCCGAGGTGCAATTCACCGCGTCCGGAGACGAGAAAGCGATCGGAACCTTCGATTATCGACACTTTAAGAGCGACGTCGCGCTGAACTTCCCTGTCGAGGCGGCTCTGGATTTGCCTGAAAGTCATGAACTTCCCGGCTTGTCCCGCGAAAGGAGAACTATTAGGAGCGAAGGTCATCTGCAAAGTCGGCTCGCTGATGGTGATCGGCGGCAGCGGATCGATAAACCCTAGTTCGCAGATCGTCTCTCCGACATTGATGTCGCTGATGCCGGCCACTCCGACGATGTCGCCAGCGTGCGCTTCTTCCAACTCGATTTTGTTGATGCCAGCATAGCGGTAGAGCTTCATGATCTTCCCTGGTTTCGTCGTGCCGTTCGTCCTGACGAGCACCACGGGTTCGCTGAGGCGGATCGTGCCCGTCTTGACTAAGCCGATGCCGATACGGCCTACAAAATCGTTGTAGTCGAGAAGGCTCGGCTGAAACCGCAAATGCCCACCGATCACGACTTGTGGGCTCGGAATCTCCTCGATGATCAGATCGAGGATCGCTTCCATGCCCGGCTTCTGCTCGGCGGGGTCAGGGGATAAGCTGCTCGTCCCCAGCAATCCGGAAGCGTAGACGACTTTAAAATCTAAGTATTCCTCGGGCGCTTCCAAAGAGATGAACAGCTCGAGGACGTCATTTAAGGTTTTGGCGATGTCGACGTTCGCGCGATCGACTTTGTTGATCACGACGATCGGTTTGACCCGCGCTTCGATGGCTTTTTTGAGGACGAACCGCGTCTGCGGCATCGTGCTTTCGTAGGCGTCGATCAAGAGCAAGCATCCATCCACCATGTTCATGATGCGCTCGACCTCGCCACCGAAATCGGCGTGCCCGGGAGTGTCGAGGATATTGATCTGATAACCTTTGTATTGGATGCCGGTGGCTTTGGCGAGGATGGTGATGCCGCGTTCTCTTTCGAGATCGTTGGAGTCCATCAGCCGCTCCGAAGTGTTCTCGTTGTCTCTAAACATGTGGGCGGTTTTAAAAAGCTGATCGACCATGGTGGTTTTGCCGTGGTCGACGTGCGCGATGATAGCGATATTGCGGATGTTCATAATTTTTTCCAACGTGATAAGCATATTCTTATGCTCGCCGATTTGCACGAAGAAGAACTGCGAACATGTGATAAATCACAAAAGCGCTTCCGAACGCTTGCCAGGCGATGCGCTCAGCGCGGAAAGGATCGCGGCGGCGCGATGGATCAGATGAACGGCTCGTAGAATTTCAATATGCAGAGCGCCTTCAGAGTTATGAACCTGCTGGGGGCATTTAGTTCTTCCATTTCGAAATGCACGCTTCCCCGATGGTGGTTTTCGAGGCGCCACCGCCCATCTTCATCTCTCTTGCTCAGCAACCAGTTGAGGGCAGGTCGCATCCGCTCGTCGAAGCCGATCGCGTGGCTAGCGAGATAATCGAGTGCTCGGAGAAGGTCATAGCGGTAGCGGAATGGATACGTCAGCTTGCGAAACCGCGCGTCTGAATCTTCGATGAACAGTCGATTGGCGAGCAAGTAGTTCACGGCTTTCGCCATCGCGTCGCCGATGTCGCTCGCTCGATATTTTGATCCCGAAGCGGAATATTGGCCAAAACCTTCCAAAACGCAGATGGTCGTGTGGGGATCGCCTCGCTCGCTTTTATATTCCCACGTGAAGCCGCCATCATCTTTCTGCGCGGAGATGAGGTGGTCGACCAATTTGGCAAGGCGAGGATCATCGGGGCAAAAATAGGCGGCGTAACTCAGGATCATGCCGTCGACGCATGTGTCGCTAAGATGTTCGTGTTTCGCTAAGTTTAGCCCACCGCTCTCGTCCATGCACTCGTCGAACATCCGCGCTACGATGTTCACGCACGCTCTTTGGGTGGCAGGCATGCCGAGGTTTTTGATGTCGAGCAGCGTATAATGCGTCGACGTCCACTTAGGTTGATAGTAATGGAGTCCCCAATGACCATCCTCGTTCTGGCGAGACAAGAAGGCCGCGCCAAAGCCTTCAAAGGCTATTTGGCTCTGCAGCGCAGCGAGCGTCGGGGCGTCTGCTCCCAGCAAGTCGCGCTGCGCCATGTATCGAATCGCGGCGTCGCCCTTTAATAGCCATCTGCTGATTTCGTTCAAAACCGCCACCTCTTCTCGATGTTGCGAGCAATTCTATCTAGAAGATACCATTGCAAAAAGTTGATTTCCCATGCTTTTTTGATGCGCTTCGACCTTTTTGCGATCCTTCGACATTGTATTGTTAGTTAAATCGTTATTGATTAGAATTGAGATATCATATACATATCGTTTTTTATCGCCTAGCAACGGAGGGCATTTATGTCAGAAAACTTCATGAGCGATGCAGAGTATATCTACGAACCAGTCGAGCAATATCAAAGCCTCTACAAGGAGCGGCATCATCAGAATGTCGTCGATTATTTCAAAAGTCTCGTCGAGAAGTCCAAAGTGGATGTCCCCGCAAACCAGGAGACGAACAAGCAGATCAAGAAGTTTGAGGTCGAGAGCAGCGCTGTCGCCAAGCGCATCGGCAAATACTCCGCTCTAAAAGGTTTTTTGATCTTCCTGGTCGTCGCCTTCATCGCCACCGCCGTCTTCGGTGTCGGCTTCATGATCTACCAAGGCGCCTTTCTCGTCCTTCACTTTTTGCTCGCGCTGTTCGGAATCATCTTCTCCGTCTTGCTCATCGTCTTAATCGTTGTGAAAATCAAGCCGATCATCGCGGGGCTCAGAAGTGAGAAAAGCAAGGTTGACGATAAGATCCGCGAGCAGAGCGAAATCGCCTGGGAGCAGATGAAACCCCTAAACTCGCTCTTCACCTACGGCATGAGCACCGCGCTCTTCCACAAGACTATCCCGCTTATTAACCTCGACGCTATGTTCGACTCGCGGCGCTTGGACTACCTCGTCGGCAAATTCCATCTAGATGGGGGCGATGACAGAAACCGCTCGACCCTCTTCGTCCAATCGGGCGATATCAACGGCAATCCCTTCTATCTGTGCAACGACCTCGTCCACCACATGGGCACCAAGACCTACACTGGCACCCTTACCATCTCCTGGACGAGCACCACTTATATCAATGGCCGCGCGGTAACGACCACCCACACGCAGACTCTGCGCGCCAACGTCGACAAACCTTACCCCTACTACAACGAGATTCCATATTTGGTCTACGGCAACGAAGCCGCTCCCGATCTCTCCTTCAACCGCAACGACTCCGACGCCGAGAATCTGACGCAGAAGGAGATCGATCGCCAGGTCAACAAGGAGATCAAGAAGCTCGAGAAGAAGTCCGAGAAGAGCACGATGGCCGGCCAGGACTACACCGTGATGGGGAACTCCGAGTTCGAAGTCCTCTTCGGCGCCCATGACCGCGATAATGAAGTGCAGTTCCGCCTGCTCTTCACCCCACTCGCGCAAAAGCAGCTCTTGGCTTTGATGAAGGATAAAACCATCGGTTATGGCGATGATTTCGACTTTAGGAAGCGCAAGATGATCAACTACGTCTACCCCAGCCACCTGCAGCAGATCAAACTCGATGTCAGCCCATCTTATTTCCATGGTCGCGACATCGATGCGATCGAGAAGGCATTCATCGATTACAACGATGCTTTCTTCCGCGGGGTGTACTTCGCCTTTGCCCCCGTGCTGTCGATCCCGCTCTACCAGCAGCAGAAGCCTCGCGAGTACATCTACAAGGATCTCTACGACAGCTACATCAGCTTCTACGAGCACGAGAACGTCGCCAACCGCATGAACGTCGAGGAGTTCAAGCACCCGCTGTGCCAGACGAGGAACATCCTGAAGACGTCCGTCGTCAAGAGCGGCGACTTCTGCGATACGGTGAAAGTCACCGCCTACGGCTTCCGCACCGAGAACCGCGTCGATTACGTCAACGTCCTCGGCGGTGATGGGCGCGTCCACTCCGTCGCCGTCCCGTGGGTCGAATACCTCCCCGTCGAGCAAGACTCCTTTGTCGACATCGCACTCGTGCAGGAGAAAAAAGAGGAAAGCGCGGCGGACAAGGTCAAGGCTTTGGTCGAGAAGCTGCAAAAGCGCGAGCTTTCCGGCGAGGAGCTCTACCGCTTTGGAGCGATTGTCGCCATTGCTAATAAAAAATTGAAGATGTAGTATGATTGTCATAAAATGAAATGAGGAGAAAATCACAGATGGCAAACGAATTAGACGAGAAGACAGGCCCAGTCGACGAAGCAGGACGCGATATCAACGTCATCGCGAAGCAGATACCAGTCAAAGTCGGTGTCGGCTCATTGGTTTTCGAAGTTCTTCTTTGGGTTTTGGGCATCATCCCCGGCTTGATCTTTCTATTCATGAAGATCAACGCTAAGAAATACCTCAACCAACTCCAGCAGAAAGTTCAGCACAACGCCTCGCAGATCGACAACTATTTGGAGCAGAGAGTCCAAATCCTCCAAAACGTCGTCGGCATCGTCGAGAAGTCGATCGACCTCGACAAGGACGTCATGAAGACCGTCGCGGCTTTCCGCGGGGGTGTCAATCCTAACGAAGGCAACCGCAACGAGGTCTCCGACAAGTTGGATTCCGCGATGCGCGGCATCAACGTCGCCTTCGAAGCCTACCCGGATCTTAAGGCTCAGCGGACGATCGCCGATGCGATGCAGCAGAACAGCTATCTCCAGCGCGAGATCACCGCTGCCCGCGAAGTCTATAACGACACAGTCTTAAAGTGGAACCAGGACGTCTTTGCTTGGCCCACCAAGATGATCGTGGCCGCCAAGGCTGGCTACTCGACGAGAATTCCTTTCGCTTCGAGCAAGCAAGTCAAAGAGCAAGCGAGAGCCAAGTTCTTCTAATCGAGCTAGAATACCTAAGACGCAAAGAGTGGTCGCTGTTTATTGGCGCCCGCTCTTTTTTTATGCGCTTGTCCGCAATCTTCGGCGTCTCTTATAGATAGCGCCGAAAACTTGGTCGACAACGGATTATAATCTCGAGCGACTTCCTAGCAACATCAGCCTCAAGGCTTTGCCAATATTTCTAAGTTAACGAGTCGCCGTCTAACTTTCAGCGGTAAAATCCGCGATCGTCCCATCCGCCATATACTTGTAAACAGTGGCATCGTCGACAGCCCCGGTCGTGATGACGGCGAAGGTTCTGGTCGCATCAGGATAAGAGTAGTTGTGATCGATCCAGGTGCCAGTGTTGACATAAAGTTTATCATCTACATTCTGAAGAGTGGGGATGTGAGTGTGACCAAAGACCGCTACATCGATGGATCGCTCTGAATTATGCAAATACTGCGCTTTGGCTTGGTTAAGAAAGTAGTCGGGGTTAAGAGTGCCCGCGACGGCCTCGACAAAGCCGTTCTTCACCGCGACTTGGTTTATCTCCTGGCGCTCTTGCCACGTCCGCTGGAAGTTTTTGAAGAGGACGGGTGCGGAGATCGTGCCATCGAGCTGCTGCACGGGGTAGAAATCCTCAAGGGAGTAAATATCGTTAAAGCCGGCTATACCCAGATCAAAAACCTTGTCCTCAAACCGTTCAAAAGGAGTGATGCGGTTCAGCTCGGAGCTCAACACTCTGTAGTAGAGATACGCGCCGTATTGGTCTGGATTGGTGACGGCATCGGGGATATCGGTAATCACTGGGTAGTCTTTTTTGATCAATGGTCGGCCCTGCAGTACCCAGCTCGCGGCGATGCGGGAATAGAAATAACCGGGAGGTAGGAGGGTATCGTCGCTCTGGCATAGCTCCTCGTTAGAAACGCTGTCGGGCGCGGAAAAAACGTCGTACCTGTGGCCGTGCTCGATGGCGATTTCCTGACGGTCGCCAGTCACATATGTCCCTAGGCCATCGGCGTCCCGCGCCTGAACTATGCCAGGCATGGCTTCGGACAAGACTTCACTCTCGAGCAGCGCATCGTGATTGCCTGGCACGTAGACCAGTTTGATCCCTTCGGCCATCACGCTGATCAAAGCATCGATCACGTCTCGATTGTTTGCGATCACCTGCTGGTAGAATCGATTCGAGTCGTCATATCGCGCGTAGGTGAGTGGCAAGTACCACTCATCGAGAAAATCGCCGTTGATAACCAGTTCGCGCACATCCGTGGTGCTCTCGAGCCTTTTGAGAAAATCGATCAGCGGCTTGCGATTTTCGACATTTTCTGAATATCTGTCGTCAATGCCGAGGTGTATGTCGCTCATCACGACGATCTTGTCAGCGGAAGCAGCAGGCGTCCAAAGCGGGCCGGTCGGTGCGCTTTGTGCGGTATCGCACGCCGACAGAGCGAATGCCGTCACCAGCAATAGCGATGACGCGATGATCCTATTCTTCATTTTGTTATCTCCTCGCTTTTGTTGTTCCGCTCACATTGAGAGGCGCGATATGGCCGCCTTAAGTGGGTGGTCTGCATACATCCATCGGTGAAGCATATCATTAAGTATAACTTATCTCGCATGTACCAAACACCACTAAACAACATGACATAGCGGGCGCGTAAGCAATCTTGCTTTTGCTGATGTCAACCTCGCAGCCAACCCTATCCCATCAACGAAATCACTGTTTAAATGCACGAACCGAATCTGTTTCATGACGGAATCCGCAATGACAAAATTAGCGCACCAAAGAATAGCTAGTAATTCTCTTGCTCACGATTTTCGGAATAAGGAATCCGCTTATGCTCAGCTCGTTGCACCAGTTGATGATGGTTCTGTTTGTGACAATAAACTTTTTCGATAGTCCAATCGGTGTAAAAAAGTATATTTTGTTTTTCCTTAAGTACTGTAAAAAAGCTCTGGCTTTAATTGAGAGATGCTGCAAACTTATTGCTTCATTATCGATCAAATTCTCTTTGGTAATTTCAACAACTTTGTTCGTATACAAAGACACAATCCTTAAAAAGTAGTTTATCCAAATCTCGGGGTTGGGCGGGTCGTTTCTTCCGTCATAAAACAAAATGGGAAGACCCATCTGCAGCGAAGCATAATATTCATCAATATCGAAAGAAAAGTATTCTTCTAGCGATCCAATACTTTTAAAGCTGTAACCATAATAAGCAAGAAGGTAGTTACTCAATATTCTCGCCGTTCTTCCGTTTCCGTCTTCAAAAGGGTGAATCGTCACCAATTGATAATGGAGAACGGCCGCTTTGATAATTGGATGATCGTCTGAATTGGCAATATACTCAAGCAGCTCGTTCAAGAGCGGAAGAACATCTTTCGCTTCCGGAGGGATGTACTCCGGCTGGCCAGTTTTGTCATCATAGACTGCAAACAGGACTCCGGGAGGCGTCGCCGTTCTAATTCCCATCTTATTCTTTGGTTCCCCATCGACTATTCGTTTTTGAACCTCTAATATCAAATTGAGGTTCACAGGCGTCGATTTATTCAGTTCATCGTCCAGATATTCTAACGCCATATAGTAATTGCGAATTTCCTGTTCGGGCTTCAAAAAATGACGATTATTGCTTTCGATCGCCTCTTCTGCTTGGGCGAAAGTCAATGGGTTGCCTTCGATTTTATTAGAGGCAAAGGAACTCTTTTTCCTTGTGTTTTTCCTAAACTTATTAAAGAGCAAAACCGACAAATCGGTATTTGATAATTCTGTTTTATTCCTTTCGATAACGATGAGGGAATTAATCATTTGATTTGTGAGTTGAATTTTTATCATCATTTATTACCGATACTATGATAGCATAACTAAACGATAATTTCACTATTATTTCACTATTTTTCACGATGGGTTTTAAAGGATTCTCTCGGCAAAAATGCCCCCTGGGAGTGTATCTCGCTTCTATGTTTGCCGCAGTGATTAAGTGACGCCAATCCAAGATTGTGTATATTGTCGATGTAGAACTCATGTCAGCACGGGACTTGATTCCTAAGCGCAAGGTTCTGCTTTTTATTTGCTCTTGCATCAATGAATATCAACAATGCCGTCCCTTTATTGTCCCCTAAAAAACAAAAACCCGATACAATCGGGATTTTTTGCATAATGGTGGAGATGCGGAGGGCTACAAACGCACTTTTGATTGCTTTATGCCCTTTTGCTAAATGTATGATTACTTTGATGCTGTGCCCACTTTTCGTCTATTCGCTTTATGGTCTTCAATTACTATCAATACGCCTTAAGGAATTTTCTCGGGATAATTGTCCCCTGCATATGTCCCCTGCCTAGTCATTGTGATAAGCGATATATTGACGAGAATTGCTTGGCAGTATATATTGATTTATTGGATGGAGGCATGGCCTCTAGCGGCTAGACCGGTGTCTGGCCGTTTTATATTCAATTGTAAATTAAGATAGCGCCATCACCATTGCCCCGATGTTGACAGCATTGCCGTGATGATATACATTGATGGTGTCGAGGGCCGGTGTCGTAATACCGGAGATACGTGGATTGTCAGTGATGACAATCCCTTTTATTTACGGACATAGATCGCCAGGCGCGCTATTGGCAGCAGGTGCAAAAGGTGCAAACGCTTTGAGATTTTGACTTTTTGAGAGGTGGACACCATGTAAAAACCGAGAGCATTGAGGTTGTCGAGCGAAGTTTTCGCATCGACCTAACCTCAAATGCTTGTAACTCGGTTTTTATACATTTGGGTGTTTGTGGATTGTTTGACAATAATTGAGTTGTTTGCTTTAATGGAACTAGAGATAGAGCGCGTAATGTACGAATTAAGTTTCGGGACACGGCTATCTCTTTTTATTTTTGTTAATACACTGCTTTAAGATAGATTTCGACTAAAAACGCCAAATGTATGATCCGTTAGGGCCGCCTTTGAATACATTGATCCATAGCAAAGGTAGCACATGGCACTTTTGACGAACATAAAGCTGAACTTGACACTCATTAGAATCCTTGGCCAATGAATCAGCAAGGCGAAGGGTGTCTTCATGTGCTTGTTTTAAGTCAGTATAACGTTTGATAAGCAAGGCCTTATGGCCCGAATTCTGCTGATACAAAAAGAACGCCATGCTTTTGGCATCTTCCTGTTTCGTTTCTACTCTTGTCTTTTCCATGGGGTTAAACCCTCCTTTTCTATTGCTGACACGCTTAGGCTTGAGTTTTACGATCTAATTGGTCGATGGCGACATTTAACTCGTCAATATCATTGGCCAAGGCAGTCGCAAGAGCTTTGGTTGCGAGTTTTTCTAATGCGCTGCCGTCTGGCACGACTGATTGAAGGGCATACAAACGCTCGATACGCTCGATTTTCAACCGTTCAAGTGTTCGATTGCGGCGACGTTCTCGGATACGGTCGAACCATTTCACAGAGCCGGTACCTCGATTTGATCATTTCTAGCCAATTCAAGCTTGCCTTCCATGATTGATTTAGCTAGGTCATACGGACTTTTGAAACAATAAATGTTTTTAACGACTTCGCTAATACGCCTGCGGAGTATTTTTTGTGCATCTTGACATGCCATGCCGGCCCAACCTTCGTTTTTAATGTTTAGCCACACTCCATAATCGCCAAGCTTAGAAACTGGCACAACATTAACCTCAATGCGTTTCTTACCGCTGCCAAACGCGACGATAAAGCCGAGGACGGGCTGATAAAAGGCATATTTTTCTTGATAATCACGCCATACTTCACGCACAAGGTCTTTCATTTCTTCTTCGAGGATCATACTCTAGCCTCATCTTCCCGGTTTTGACCGGCATAATCTGCTGAAGGCTCGCCACTATCGCGCCGCTTAAAAATGATGTTCTTGATCTCCGGCAGGTTATCAAAATTAAGCGTTACCATCCCTTTGAAAACAAGTACTCCGAGGGCTTCGAAGATCACGTCATTTGACATTTCAGTGATTTGTTCTTCAAAATCAATCCGCTTTTCGTCAGGTAGACTTTTCAAAAGCTCGTTGAATATCTTCTCCGAGTGTCTTTTCCCGTTCCCCTCATTATCAAAAGTGACCAGAATCGCCTCAAATAGGATTTTGACTGCGTTGGATTTCATGATTTACCCTCATCTTTCTGTAGCTTATTCATTGGATCAGACATTTTGCCGACAAGATTGCTGAATGCGTCACTCAAAAGCGGGTTCTTATCGGGTTCAATGTCTTTGGGATGACTTATCAAATACTCTTTAACGTGCATTTCTCTTTCTTCGCCGTGTAGTGCTCTCATGCGCATCGTTTCTTGTGCGTGCAGCTCATTCAATGCCTGTTGCCGTTTCGCCTTTTCTTCCGCAAGAGGATCAGATATGCCCTGGACGTCTTCCCGTTGGCCGCCATTGAGCCATGTGGCCGGGTATGGAACATATTTGCCATCCTCTTTCTTCCACTGCTCGCTTTGGCTCTGAACTTTAACGGCCTCGATCATAACTGCAAGGAAACAATCGTCAGGGTCAATCTTCATGAAGGCCTTAATCGCAGATTGCTTGCTGACTTTTTTCGGATAATGAGAATACCAGGAGTTAAAACGCTCCATGGCGAGTAGCTCCTTCGTCTTCTTCTTATCGTTTTTGGAGACAATAACAACATCGCCGCTCATTGAGCCGCGTTCAGCGGTCGATGGGCAAGAGTCTTTATTCTTTATATGTTTCTTATTACTATAACTATTACTATAACTATAACTATTACTATAACTATTACTATCAACGTGCGAGGCACTTTTTCCGCCATTAAGCGGAATTTGTCCCGCGTTCGGCGGAATTTGTCCGCCTTTGCGCTGTCTTTGTCCCGCTTTGCGCAACGCATCCGAGGTAATGCTTTTCGTTTTTTCAAGAGCCTCAGGGAAAAATAAATTCCCGTCATTTTGCTTAATCACTTTTCCGCGTCTTTCCGTAAGCGCGAGTGTTTCCTCAATCACCTTGACCGAGAATCGTGTTATCGATGAAAGGTAGTCAATGTCATTATCAAGACGACCATCACCCTCCAAAGAATAATGCAATAGCACGAGATAAATATAATGATAAGTTGCACCAACAAATTCGTTAGGCGCTTGAGCCCTAATGAAATTTGCAAACGCGCCAGTAAAATCTTGCAACGTGGTTTGAGTAAAATAAATCCTTTTATAACTCATTGCTTGCCACCTCGCCCGGCTTAAGTAAAAGTGCCGCACGGGATGACTGCAGATTTGCTAGCATCTTGTGCCTGGTTGTCTTAAGTCCACCAAGAAAGGCATCAAGATCGACTTTTTGCGGTTCAAATTCCGCCGTGAGGTCGATGCCGCGAGCAATCATTTTGCGAACAACCTTGTATGCCTTATCAACGCTCCAACCTAAAAGGGCTGCCGCTTCGCGCATTGAAATGCTTTCTTTCCCTAATGTAACGATTTTTTGCTCAATCGTCATTTCTTCAACTGGATTATATGCCATAAACACTCCTTTCCTGCTTTTTCTACACAACTATGATTTAAAACCGGCATAATAATTCGAATTAGGACGTATAGGCACAAACTTATCAAAGTTTGGAAATGTGCCTTTAATGTACTTCATAAAACTAATAGGAAAAAACACAATATATGGATCACCATTGTTCTTATCGAAAAAAGCGAATAGCTGCCCCATTTTAGTAACCATATCCATGGTCTCTTTGCTCCAAGGGGTCCTTATGATTTTGCTTCCATTTTCACCCCTAATCTCAATGCAGACTTCGGGGTCAACATAAACAATTGGGGTTGTGACAAATTCTTTAAAAGTATTATCATCAAAACGCTCTACTATGCGGATAGACATTTCTTCTGTGCTGTTCATATTGTTTCCTTTTAATACTAATATCTCTGTTTGTTTTCATATTATACTATTGTTTTTGTTATTGCAACAGTGTTTTTGTTATTTGGTGTAAAATATTAGTGAGGATGATATTATGACCATTTCAAAGTTTGCAACAAGGTTAAAAGAATTGCGGCAAGAGAAGGGCGTTTCTCAAAAGCAACTTGCTGATTATTTAGGGGTCGTTCAAGGAACAGTATCGGCTTGGGAGGTTGGAACCACTTCCCCCAATATTGATATGCTCATTGATCTTTCCGAATACTTTAATGTTTCTGTCGATTACTTGATTATGATTTCAGACGTTAAAAGTCCGTTTCTCCAGTACGACAAGGAAACCGCACAATTGATTGAGCAACTGCCATTCATGCAATCTTTTGTCATTAGGGATTTAGTTGACTTTTATACTAGTAATCCAGCCAACATATTATCTGACCTACTTATACTGGGTTTTGAGCGAGATTTTGTGTATGCAAAGGCTTCTCGCGACAAACAAATGTTCTCAAGAATCGTTCCTTTGGGCATATCTTTACGGCGAAAAGCGGATGATGCAAAAAATATAATTCTTGAAGAGAGTAGAAAGCAAAACCCTGTTCTTGCAAAAAAAATAGATTTGGAAAACGCAAGAAACAATGGGCTAAACGAGGCGCTATCTATAGTTTCTGAATCACTAAATGGTTTTTCAACGCGAGAAGAATACGAACGCGCAAAACCAATTATTGAAAATATTTATAAAAGAATCTTTGGTCGTATAGTGCCAGGCTTCGAAAAAGAAAATAGTACAGATGAGCAAAGTAAAAAAAGATCCAAACCATCCAAAACAGTGGATGATTGATTACAAGATCCGATTCCCGGATGGCACACGGCACAATGTGCGCCGGCGCGGTTTTGATTCTAAAGGCGAGGCTGAGAAATCGGTCCCGCGAATCGAAGCTGAATTCTTAAGATCACACAGTTTGAAATTGGCCAACAACATTTTTGACAATCTTATTGACGAATGGTTAGAGTACCGCAAAGACAAAATTAAGCCAACAACGCTTTACTACACCACAAACGGGGTTAATAAACATATACGCCCTTATTTTTCCGGACAAGATATAAATCTGGTATACACCTATGACAAACTCCGTGGCATCCGCCGCCACATTGTCGATATGCCATTAACACAAGCACGCCGCAATGTCATTCTTCGATGGTTAAAGGAAATAACGGAATATGCCTTTAATCGCAAGTTAATCACCTCGGATATGTACTTATCGTCCAAAATGCCTTTTGAGCCTCTAAAGGGCCACGAAACACCAAAAACAAGCAACATGACCTGGACGATTGATCAATACAATGCTTTTATATCAACCTTCAGCGACAAGGACCGCTACAAAGTGCTTTTTCAGTTCATGTTCTTTTCAGGTTGCCGAGTGGGAGAAGTTAGAGCTTTAACGTGGGCAGATTATGATCAAGAACACGCAAGAATCATCATAAGCAAGTCGGCAAGCGAAAAGACTGGCCAAGGACATGCGATAATTCAAACTCCAAAAACGGCATCCGGAAGACGAACAATTTTCTTAAGTTCTCACATGAATGACATTTTATGCAACCTTAGAGATCACTATCAGGAGCGAAAGCCAGACGGGTTTATTTTCTTTAACAACATTCGTCCTATTGGATCCACACCGATAAGAATGCAATTTGAGAAGCATATAAAACTTGCCGGGCTTCCACATATCCGCATACACGATATACGCCACACATGTAATACGTGGTTGCTCAATACGGCCGTTGGCGCCAATGAGCAAGAGATAATCAAGCGGCGCAACGGCCACGCTAACCTTTCCATGACTACTGGCACTTACTACCACCCGGATGAGCTGAAGGCGCGTGAACTTGCAGAGCGGATCAAAGTGTGATTGTCCCCTGGCTGTCCCCTAATTGTCCCCTTGAAAAATAAAAAACCCGATACATTCGGGCTTTTTTGCTTAATGGTGGAGATGCGGAGAGTCGAACTCCGGTCCAAAGAAGGTCCCACGACAACGTCTACAGCTTAGACGATATTGGATTTAGCATCAGCCGGTAACACCGTCGAAAGAGCGTGATGCGAGACTAACCGATTTTCGTATCCACGGGCTAGTCGACCGCGAATCTTATTCCCTTGTAATGACACTTACCCAGAGCGTGAGGGATCAAACCTCCGGAAGCGTGCTGCTCAGTCGCTAGGACCGAATCCAATGTTGGAGCTGATTAGGCGGCAGCGTACAAAAGATTTCTGTTGCCAGTTATCTTTGATTCGATGATTACGTCATCACTCGGCTGCAGTCGAAGCGGACACAACCCTGTCGATGCCATTAACATCCCCAGATGTGGCCTGTGTTTCCATAGGCGAAATCATGATAGCACGATATCGAAAGAGCGACAATAAAAAAGCCATTTCAGCGATGTCGTAACTCGGTTCTTTACTTGTGATATCGGATATCGGACAGGATGTGAAACAAGGCGATGATCTCCGCGGCGAGCAGCGCGGACGCCCCGAGGATCGGCCCATACGCAATCGCTATTCCTTCCAGCACGAAACCGGGAGTCGAAAAGGAGACGACGAAGGGCATGAAGATCATCGCGATCATGCTGATGAAAGCCAGGATCGTCCCAAAGATGAGGTTCGTCTTCTTGCGAGCCGAGGAGAAGAAAGCCAAGCTGCTGAGGAGCGCGAACTGATAAGCGATGACCAGCCAGAGATTGAGGCTGAAAGACATGGTGTAATCATACGAGGCATCGCTGAAAGCAAATTCGCCTCCGAAAACGGCGATCAAGGTCGGGTATTCGACGATCGTGCCATCCAGCATCGTCTCGCGAGCGAAGGGAAAAAAGATGGTGGCGATGGCGAAAAGGGTTAATAGGACCATGATCCAGCGCGTGATTTTGATTAGTTTGATCGTTTTTGCCAAGGTTGGCCTCCGCATTAATATAGATTAAAGTAACAAGCCGAGCAAGACAAGATAACAATGTGAATAGTGTTTGAAAATGCGACTTATATATAATAAACTATGTAGGCAATCGGAAAATATACATGAAAACATTCAAGCTTATTATGAAGAGCCTCATCAGCAATGATGCATGCATCGAAGGCGGGAGAACCAAACCTTGGTACTTCTCCATCATCTTCGTCCTCCTCTCTTTAATCTTGGCCGTCCTGCCCATCATGGTCACGTCGCTGCAAGCCAATGGTTCCGACTTCACCGCTCTCACTTACTTATACAACTATGACAATGCAATCGTCGCTTTCAGCGATCACCTCGCCGACAATAGTTTTTCCATGGTCGTCTCCGGGGATGAAGAAGCAAAGCACCTCGAGGCTGATGAGGTGGCTTGGGCCGCTCTGCACACCGGCGAAGACAATCTCTTCAATCAGTACGTCCACCTCGACGTGGAAGGCGATGTCGATTTTGAGGTCTACTACACCAATACCATCGATGCCGATTTCATCCAATTCTACACTCGCGTCTCCGAAAACAAGAGCCCCATCGATGGCTCACCTCGCGATGCAGAAGCCACCGCGAGAAGCACCAGCTACCTCATCTTCGGCCGCGAGCGGATGGTCGGCCAGCTCTTCCAGCCCGGCAACACGACCGCCATCAGCGGCCTCTCCGGCGATTATCTGAACCTCGAGCTCGGTACCGATCTCCAAGACTTTGCCACCATCGAACTCGACGGCGTGAGCTACGTCACGAGCCACGATGGCAAATTCGCGGGTGAAGGTGGCGCGCTCAAAGCCGAAGTTTACCGCTCGGCCGTCTCGGATAGATGGAATGTTTTTTACGATGACATCTACTACAACACCAAGATGGTGACGGCCCGCAATTCGACGTTGATCATGCTCGGCGTCGACGCCCTGTTGATCTTCTTCATGGGTTTGATGGTCTTCATCCTGACCAGAGGCAAGCAGAATCCCTTCCGAATCTATACTTTCTGGGAGACGCAGAAGATTTCGTACTGGGCTTCGTTCACGCCTTCTTTGCTGGCTTTGATCTTCGGCTTCATCTTCACGCAGTACGCGGTCATGATCTTCGTCATGCTCATCGGGGTCCGCATCATGTGGATGTCGATGAAATCCCTTAAGCCGGTGGCGTAGGCCCGCGGTTTTGCTGATATGTGGAGGAGAGCACGGACTCTCCTCTTTTTAATTCCGCCAAAATCTTATGAGCAAAATCGATGGCGAGAGCATTTATATGGTAGAGGTAAGAATATGAAATTCACGAAGACATTGCTCGCCGTCGCCGCTATGCTGACTCTGGCGTCGTGCAGCACTTTCGCGTCGAGCGAGAGCGATCCTCAGACTTTGAACTTGACGGAGGCCGACAACCAGTACGCTTTTGCCACCTATACTGGCATCCGCATGCTGAAAGACACCGCGAGCATCGCTCCGGCTCCTCTCCGCGCCGACGATGGAGATACCAGCGGGGACGAAATCACCGATGAAGATGGTGACGTCGAACTCGCCCTGGTCAACAAATATCTGACTCTCTATAAGGAGCTGACCGAAGAAGGCGTCCTCGACGTCGAGCTCGCCGCGGCGAGCGATCGCCCCGAATACATCTTTCAGATCACGATCACGACGACCGGTATCGACAAGGTGGAGACGACATTCGTCCTCTACTTTAACGAGATCATCATCGAGGACGAAGAAGACATCGACGACGATATCGATGGCGAGGACATCACCACTTCCGAGGACACGAGCGAGGAAGTGACGAGCGGCGAAGGCTTAGCCAGCCGGAGCAGACATGGCGACCGCGATGAGCGCGATTCCACGCTGCTCGAAGGCATCGCCGTCATCGGCGAAGACGAGTACGAAGTCAAAGGTTATCGCTGGGTCGAAGAAGACGCCACTCGCGTCGGCTTTAGGGCCAGGCTCGATGACGGGCGCTCCGTCCACATCTCACAGATGAGCAGCGATTCCGCCCAGAGGTTCGCATACGTCGTCCGCGATGGAAGGCACATCATCGCCGAGAAGAAAGTCCTAGTCGCCACCGAAGAGAATCGAACGGTCTTAAAGCTCGAGGACTTCGCTGACGGCGTCTATCAAAAGTACTCTTTCAGACGCGAGGCGACCGCGGATGGCGACTACTATAAAATCAAATACGTCACCCCTGAGGAAAGAGGCGTCGTCCACATCTACATCACGCTCGATGAGCTTGGAGCGGAAGTCCTCGAATACTACTTCTCCAATGGCCACACCTACTACCATGACGGCGAAGGCAACCACCACGGCGAGCATCACCATGGCCAAGGCGGAAATGGCGAGGGACGCGGGTCTCCCGATGGAGACGACGAAGATTACGAGGAAGAATTCTCCGACTTCGATTTCTAGACGCAGCAAAAAGCCGAGAGCGATCGCCTCTCGGCTTTTCTTCTGCCTACTTGACGCTCTTGCGGCCGATGGAGTAATACTCGGTTCCGCTCATCGCGGCGGGCTTGTAGAGGTTGCGCCCATCAAAGATGACCGGGCTCCGCAAATTGGCGATGAAGCAATTCTTGTCAAGTTCGCGAAGCTCTTTGGCATCGGTGAGGATGATGGCGGCGTCGGCATCCTTCAAGGCATCGGTGATGCCGGTGCAGTAGTCGATGCGCGAGTGGCGCTGCATCTCCTTTTGGAAGTTGTCGATGGCGTTCGAGTCGTAGACTTTGACGCGGGCATTCTTGTCCAGCAAGTATTTGACGATGGTGATGGCGGGCGAGTTGCGGATGTCCTCCGTGCCGGCTTTAAAGGCTACGCCGAGGACGGCGAAGGTCATATTAGAAAGGCTCCGATAGCGGGCGTTGATCTTGCCGATGAGCACATTGGGTTGTTCGTTGTTGACTTTGATGGTCGCCTTGACGAGCTCGAGAGGGATCTCGTGGTCGCTGGCGAGCCAGTTGAGGGCTTTGGTGTCTTTGGGGAAGCAGGAACCGCCATAGCCGATGCCGGCTCGGAGATAGTTCGCGCCGATGCGCGGATCGAGGCCGATACCCAAGCTCACTTCTTCGATATCCGCTCCGACGATCTCACAGAGTTTGGCGATCTCGTTGATATAGCTGATCTTCATCGCCAGGAAGTTGTTCGAGGCGTATTTAATCAGCTCTGCGCTCTCGGGGGTGGTGATCAAGATGGGGATCTTCCGCTTCTGAAAGTTGCTGTAGAGCTGCATCATCAAATCTTCGCCGGCTTTGCTGCTCACTCCGATGACGATGCGCGCGGGGTTGAGCATGTCGATCACCGCGCTGCCTTGGCTCAAGAACTCGGGATTGGATATGATCTCGAATTTGTGCTCCGATCTCTCTTCTAGGTAATCCTTGACGCGGCGGTTCGTGCCCACCGGAACGGTCGAGCGGATGACGACATATGTATCTTGGATGGCGCTCTTGGCAATCTCGTCGAGGCAAGCATTAAAATTGGTCAAGTCCGGCTTGCCGTCTTTCCCTTCGGGAGTGTCGACGGCGACATAGATGATTTTGTTGGGGCGAATCGCGTCTTTGGCGTTCGTGGTGAAACGAAGGTGAGCTTTGGCCTCATCCATCAGCGATTGCAGATTCGGCTCCTTGATCGTGGCCAAACCCTGCTTGAGGGAGGCGACTTTGTTCTTGTCGGTGTCGAGACCGATGACGTTGTGGAAAAAAGAGGCCAATATCACGCTGTTGACAAGGCCGACATAGCCCTGACCGATTACTGTGATGTTCATGTGTGCCTCCTTTCTAGGTGGTGGCGCTTTCCTTAAAACAAATCCATGCGGCGAATGCGGTAGTACTTCTTGATGAAGCGGGCGATGAAGAGCGAGACGTATATTTTGGTGGCTTCCTCGACGGCGATGGTCCTGGCGTTGGAGTTGACTTCGATGACCAAGGGGTCGCCCGCGCTGTTGACGAGGATGTCGACGCCGGCGAAGTCGGCGCCCACCGCTTTCGCGGCTTTGACGGCCAGCTTGAGCATCCTCCTATCGGGATGGGGGACGGATGACATCACCCCGCCTTGGTGGACGTTGCTGCGGAAATTGCCCTTGTTGAGGCGCATGACGATGGAGACCGCTTCCCTGCCGACGACGTTGACGCGAAAGTCTTTTCCCGCGCTCTCCTCGATGAATTCCTGGACTAGCAATTCTTTGTTGCCGACGATGGCCAGCATCTTCTTGAACATGGGCTCATTGCTTATCAGGTACACTTGCTCGCCGAAGGAACCATATCGCTCCTTGAGGACGAAAGGATATTTGAAGCTCTTCTCGAGGAGCAGAGCGTTTATCCGTTCATAGTAATCGATGATGTTGCGGCCGAAGGTAAAGGGGAGGACAAGAGTTTTAGGGGTAGGTATGCCATGGCTCTTGAACTTCAAATACGTCAAAGCCTTATCGTCGCATACTCGGATGACGTGCGAGGGATTGAAAACGGGCACGCCCATATTCTCGAGGAGCTCGGCGAGGTAGATGTCCTTATCCCAGTAGAGGGCGAACTTGATATAAGGCTTAAACTGTTTGACATAATCATAGGCGTCGAGGTTGGAGACGGGGATCAATTCGATGTTGCATTTTTTGAAGGCGGTGACGAAAGCATCGATTTGATAAGTCCAATCGCAATCTTGCTCGTGGACGATGTTGTAGACGATGACGGCTTGTTTCACTGGTGATTACCTTAGCCTATATTCTGCCTTATTCGGGTGGGAAAAGCAAATCGTATCCGCGCGCTGAAAAGGCGCGCACGATGCAGTAAACACATAGTGTTTCATTGGTTTTCATGCCCAAAAAGGGGTATGCACGGCATCCGCGGGATAAGCAACTTGCGCCCGTTTCCGGAATTGCCGACCGCCCCCGTGGAGCGCCTCCACACATCAGTAGCTTGCTTGTATAGAATTCTCAACGGGTATATCATGAAATTTAATATCACGAGGTAGATGGAACATGAAAAAATCTAGGTACGCATTCTTGGCCGGGGCGGTCGCCGCGGTCGCTTTGTCGATTTTATCCTATTCTGTCGGCGGCACAAGCCTGCCTCTCGTCGCCGGCCGACCCAACTACACGTTGACTCTCTCGGGATCGAAGAACAAACTCGAAGCGGGATATGAGAGCGATCAGGTAGTTGTCCAGACCGATGCTGGCAATGATTTCTATATGGTAACCAACCACACAGCCGCGGCGAGCGCAGGCAATTTTATTACGTTGCCATCCGATTATTTCAGCAGTATTTTCTATTCTTCCGCATCGAGCAGCCAAGGCTCTGAAACCATCAGAAACTTAATCTCCGTGAGCGTAACCTGCTCTGCGAACGGGGGCAATGGCATCTACATGAACTTATATAGCAACTGGGCCGAGGAAATAATATTTTACTCTTCCGAGATCACCGATACCGCCACTCACACTTTTACGAGCACGGACTTCGGCACGGCCGCGCCGACAGATCTCTGGTTCAAGTTTGGGTTAGTGGATTATTTCGCTACCTACAGCGTGACCATCCAATCAATCGTCTTCGCATACGCTTGCTGATGATGATTCCCCAACATCGATAAATGCCCATGCGAATGATTTTGACTAACGGCCGCATTTCTTTTATAATTAATCGGAACTTCGTAAACACAGCATCTAGGCGCGACGAAGTGAGAGCTTATCCGTTTCCTCGAAGCCTTTAAAAAGGCATCGAGAAAGCGCGCTTAAGCAAGAGGGTATCGGACCATTCCGGTTCCGAGATTCAACTTTATGACCTAGAAGAGCAGCGACCTCAACTCGCAATCTAAAAAGAAAGGAGAAACAATGAACAAACCAGACATCAAAATCGTCTTCACCGACATCGACATGACGCTGTTTTCGCATCGGAGCAAAAAAGTCCCGGAAAGCGCGATTGCCGCCATCAAGAAACTTCAGGCGAAGGGAATCTTGGTCTTCCTCTGCTCCGGCCGCAATTACTACCTGATCCGCAAGACCGGAATATTGGATATCGTCAAACCCGACGGGCTCATCACCATGAATGGGGCTAATGCCATCATCAAGGATCGGCTCATCTACAAATACCCCATACCCGAGAATGTCGTCGACTCGGTCATCAAATTCGCCAAGAGGCTGAAGTTCGGCCTGACCCTCATCGAAGAAAAAGAAGGTCATATCAACATGATCGACGACCGCGTCATCAGCGCTCACGAGAAATACGGGACGCGCTTCCCGCAGCCGCGCTCGTTCCCCGATCATTACGACCGCACCGTCTACCAGATGATCGCTTTCTGCGACGAGCTCGACGAATCTCTGTTTTTGCCCCATCTTGAGAATTGTAAAAGTGCGCGCTGGGACGAATTCGCCGTCGACATCATGCCCAAGGATTCCGACAAAGCCAAAGGTATCCTCGCCGTGCTGGAGCATTACGGATGGAAACCGGAAAACGCCTTATCGCTGGGCGATAATCCCAACGACGTCGACATGCTTCTCTTCACCGGCACTTCCGTAGCTATGGGCAACGCCGTCCCACAAGCGAAAGCCGTCGCTGACTATGTCACCGACGATATCGACGAAGACGGTTGGGCCAACGCTATCAAGCATTACGGCCTGATCGATTGAGCGAAAGCAAGTGCAAATATGCACTTTTTTTGTCGCTTTCAATATTCAATTGGCTACTTGTGATATGTTTCGTTGCGGTTGATCTTAAAGCTCCGGAAGAGCTGCTCGAGCAAGATGACACGCGCCATCTGATGGGTGAAGGTCAATTTGCTGAGCGTCACGATCTCGTCCGCCCGCGCTCTTATGTCATCGCTCAGCCCTAACGAGCCGCCGATGACGAAGACGATTTCCGAATTTCCTCTTATGAAGAGGCTCTCCAGAAATTTGGCGAAGGTGAGGCTGTCGCGCTCCGGGCCGTTCAGATCGAGGGCCACGACCAAATCCTTGTCTTTGATTCGGCTCAGGACTTTCGTGCCTTCCTTTAGTTTAATCTTGTCTTGGAGGATGCGCGGCAAATTGGCGGGAGCGGGTTCATCCTTAATCTCGTCGATAGTGACTTTGCAGTAGAGAGATAAGCGGTTGACATAGTCTTCGATGGCTATGCGCCAATACTCTTCTTTGATCGACCCGATAGCGATAATCTTAATCTTCATCGCTCTTTCCTCCTCTAGTCATCTTCCATTGGTTCGCGCAGTGGAGTTTTATCTTGTTGATGTCGATAAATCTCTTCCTGAAGATGCGCTTGTAGGCTTCGAGGGCAGCCTCGTCGCTGTTGGCTTCCTCCGAGAGGTGGGCCAAGACGATTTCCTTCGTCCGCTCGCCGACGACCTCGCTCATGTACATCGCGGAATCTTCGTTCGACAGGTGCCCGACATCGCTGAGGATGCGCTGCTTGAGCTCAGGAGGGCGGTTCGTCCTCAGCAGCATTTTGACGTTGTGGTTCGCCTCAATTATATAATAGTCGGCATTCTTCATCGCGGCGATATTCTTCTCGTCGATGAAGCCGGTGTCAGTCATGTAGACTAGTTTCTCATCAGCGTTTTGGAAGATGAAGCCGACTGGCAGGAAAGCATCGTGAGAAGTAGGTAAGGGGGTGATGTCGAGACCGATGAGATTGATGGTCCGATAAGGGATGAGACATCTGTTCATCCGCCCGCCTAGCGTCCCTTCGGTGCAGTGGATTTTATCATCGGGAAAGAAACCAGCCCCACTGGCGTGGTCGCTGTGCTCGTGGGTGAACAATACGGCTTCGATATCCTCGACGCAATGGGATAGGTTGCGCAGCTCTTCGCTCAACCTCGACATCGCGATGCCCATATCGATTAAAAGAACACGACCATCGTGTTCTAATAAAGTGGCGTTGCCTTTTGAGCCGCTGGCTACGATGTAGAACTTCATGAGGCGCCTTCGCGATTCGATTGCGCTTCGATGTTCATCAAGGCTTCTTCGTACTCCTTCGAAGGATTGTCGAATCTTCCATAGCTCTTGAAGAAGTGAAGAGGGACTTGCCCAGTCTTGCCATTGCGGTTTTTGGCGATGATGACCTCGACGGTCGAGGCATCGCCAGGAAGGGTGGCGTCGAGCTCGCGGCGCTGATCTTCTTTGGATTTGCCTTCCTTTTCCGCTGGTTCCATGTACTTGCCAATGTGGCGAGTCGGGGTTTTGTTCGCCCCGATGCTCTCGTAGTAGTCGGCGCGGTAGAGGAGGAGGACGAGGTCGGCATCTTGTTCGATCGAACCCGACTCGCGGAGATCGGAGAGCTGCGGGTGCTTGTTCTCGCGCTTCTCGACTTCGCGCGACAGTTGGGAGATAGCTATGACGGGGACTTTCAGCTCGCGAGCTAAATCCTTGAGGGAGCGGGAGATATCGCTCACTTCCTGCTGCCGCGACTCGAATTTCTTGTCGCTGCTGGTGATGAGGCCGATGTAGTCGACGATGATGAGGCCGAGGTCGCCTTGGGTGGCTTTGAGTTTCCGCGACTTAGCTAAGATGTCGTAGAGTTTGATCCCGGGAGTGTCGTCGATAAAAATCGTCGATTTGGATATGGCGTTAATCGCTTCTTCGATAGCCAGCCGCTCCGGCTTGTTCAAATATCCGGTGGTGATGTGGTCGAGATCGACGCAGGCGCGGTTGGCGACCAAGCGCTTAGCGAGCGAATCGGACGACATCTCCAGCGAGAAGATCGCGACCGGAATATTGCTCTTGAGCGAGGCGTTGAAAGCGATGTTTAGGGCCAAGGCGGTCTTGCCGACGCCCGGGCGAGCGGCCATGATGATGAGATTCTCTTTTTGGAAGCCGTGAGTCAGTTGGTTTAGGCGGGTGTAGCCAGTGTTGACGCCGGTGACGCCGTCATCGTTGGTCGTCTTGCTCTGCAAGTTGATGCTCTGTCGAACGCGGCTCGCCAATTCTTCGCTGGCGATGAAAGTCGATATTCTCCGCTTTTCAGTGACTTTTTTGATGCGCATTTCCGCTTCGGCGACAAAGTCGCTGATGTCATCGACTTCCTCGGTTTGAAAATCCTTGTCGATGCCGCGCATCGCCAAGAGGAGATTGCGGACGACGGCTTGGTCTTTGATGATCTTGATGTAGTGCTCTAAGTTCGATAGCGAGATAGCTGATTCCGATAGATCCAGCAGATAGTCGGTGCCTCCGATAGCATCCAACTCTTTCATGTTGATGAGCTCTTCCGTCGCGGTTTGAATATCGATGGGGATGTGTTTATCCTGAAGCTGGCGGATAGCTCTGAAGACGGTGCGATTGGCGTAATTGCCTTCGAATATTTCATCTTCGATGAGGGAGCCGAGGCCGTCGATGACGGCTTCCGGAGAGATGAGCATCGCTCCGAGGACGGCTTTCTCAGCTTCCTTGTTATTCGGTAATTCGGTTCTGGATTTTGCCATAGCTACTCCTTTCCGATAACGCGGATGTTGACGATGCCGATGACATCTTTGAAAAGTTCGATCCTTAGGCGGGTAAACCCGATCGTGTTGACGGGGAATTTATCGATGAAACGACGTTTGTCGATGACGACGCCATACTTACTTTTTAGTTCCTGTTCAATCTGCTTGCTGGAGATGGAGCCGAACATTTTCTGATCCGCCCCCATCCGGGCTGTGAATTCGAGCGTGACCTCATCGAGCCTCTTCGCGATCTCCTCGGCGATTTTCCGCGCATCGGTCAATGCGTTTTCCTCGTCTTGACGCTGCTTGTTTAAGACTTGGACGGAACGGGCCGTCTCGGGGACAGCAAGGCGTCTCGGGATGAGATAATTAGCTCCATAGCCATCGCTGACTTCGACGCTCTCGCCTTTGCGGCCGACGCTTTTGACATCTTGCAGCAGTATTACTCTCATGATTGCCCCTTCGCCTTTGGCTCAGGTGAACGAGCGTCGTTGAGATACTCGTTCAAGACCTCGAGCAATTTTTCCTCGACGCGCTTGATCGACATGTTCTTGAAGATGACCCCTGCAGCGGTAAAGTGGCCGCCGCCGAACATTTTCTCGGCCAGCATCTGGACGTTGATCGTCCCATCGCTGCGGGCGGAGATGCGCGTCTCTTTTTCGTCGGTGTTGCCGATGACGAAACAGGCGTTGACGCCCTTCATCTGCATGCACTGATTGGCGACTTTAGCCAGCGTGGCTTGCTCGATGAGCTCGTCATCATCGGCGACGCAGTAGACGACACCATAATGGGGGGTTTTGAGAGTCGAGATGATCTTCGTGATGAGAGAATATTCTTCGAATTCGTCTTTCAGATAGTCGTCGGCGATCGCGTTGTCCGCGCCATACTCCTTCAGCACCATCGAGGCTTCGAAAGTGCGGATTCCGGTGTTTTTCGATTTAAAGAAGTTGGTATCGAGGAAGATGCCGGAGAGCATCAAGGTGGCATAGGTGGCGGAAAGCTCGATCTTCGGGTTGGCCGATGAGTAGCGGATCAGCTCTGTGACCAGCTCGCAGGTCGAAGACGCGCTCGGCTCGATGTAGCTGAAGACGGGGGACTCGATGAATTCCTCGGCCCGGCGGTGATGGTCGATGACCATGACTTTCGTGGCTTTCTCGAGCAACTTGGGGGCCATGGTCAAGCTCGGGCGGTGAACGTCGCAGACGATGACCAAGGTGTTAGAGCGGACTTTGTCGACGCTGTCGCTCGGCGTGACGGTGATGCGCGCCAGCTCCTCGCGCGAAAAGGCTCCGGTGAGAGCAAATTTAGCTTTGCGTTCCACCAGTTTAGGATCGTAGACGATGTGCGAGGACTTATTGCAGTATTCGCAGACGGCCCGCATGCCTAGGCAGCTGCCGAGGGCGTCCATGTCCATCTGGGCGTGGCCCATGATGATGACGTTGCTTGAGTTTTTGATGAGCGACAAGACAGAGTCGGCCATGACGCGGACCTTAACCTTGTTGCGCTTTTCCTGAGCTTCGCTCTTGCCGCCGAAGAAGATGAGTTCGTCGCCGTATTTCGAGACGACCACTTGGTCGCCGCCGCGGGACATGGCAATGTCGATGGCGTTGCCGGCCATCTCGTTCAGTTTGATGACGTCCGGAAAATCGTGGGCCAAGCCGATCGAGAGGGTCGGTGGCGTCTCTTCCTTAGCCCCTAGTTCGCGCACCTTTTCAAGGAGTGAGAAGTGATCGTTTTTCATCTTGGTCAGCGATGCGAAGTTGCATAGAGCGAAATATGCGTCGTTGCGGTATCGCCTCAATAGAACGCCATATTCTTTAGCATAGTCGAAAATCAAGTTTTTGACTTTGGAGATGACGTCGTTGGCATCATCGAGATTGCCAGCGACATCGGAATAGTTGTCGAGCATGATGATGCCGAGAACCGGCGCTTGCTCGCGCGAATACTCAAAAATCGATTCGTATTCGGTCATATCCTTAAAGATATAAAGGCCGGCATCGCTCAAGTATTTGATATCGTAGTTACGGGAGTTGACTTCGATTTTGACGATCATGTCAGGGCTCGCTTCGTGCAGCTCCCGAAGCTTGGGCTGCCACTCGAGGATGTTGATGTCGAGCAAGTCGATCTGCCGATCCTTGAAGAGGTCGTTGGCCCATAGAACGATATCGTTCTCGTCGACGACGACGAGGCCGATCATGCCGAAATTGTAGGCTTCCTGCACATCAGCGCCGATCAGCTCGGCGGCCTTGAGGTCGCTCTTTTGCCTAATTTTGGATAGACGGATCAAGATGATCCAGACGAACAGCACATTCAGTATCAGAGCACCCGCTAAGACCGCGAAGAGATATTCGATAAGAAAAAGGCTTCTAAAGCCGAAAAAATCGTAGAAATAGATGACGGCTAAAGCCGACGCAGCCAATAATTCCAGCACGACGATGATCAAAGCGCGAATCTTCATCTTTCGGATTTCTTTTGTCATGTTTTCCTCGGCTGATTTCAATTATACCAAATTACTATTAGTAAAAAAGAATAAAGTTAAAAAGCCGCACCACAAAATTTTAGTGGCATAAATTGTCGGCGCATTAATGCGAAAAACATTTATTGCCTGCCCATCTTCTGTGGGCGCGTATAAGAAAAGAGCCCATTTGCAGAGCTCTTATCACTCAGTCGATCACGAAGGGGAGGAGCCCCATGTAACGAGCGTTTTTAATCGCTTTGGCGAGTTCTCTTTGATATCTCGCCGAGGTGCCGGTGGCACGACGAGGCGAGATTTTCCCGTTCGGGGAAATGAATCGTTGGAGCAGCTCGACATCTTTGTAATCGATGTAAGCGATTTTATTCTTTGTAAAGAAGCAAACCTTTTTGCGAGGTCTAACTTTTTTAAAACCCATTGTCATTCCTTTCTAGAATGGTAGATCGTCATCAACGATGTTGATCGAATCTAGATTCTTGCTGTTCTCGGCGGGCTGTTCTTCGGCGACAGCGCCAGTTTCGACTGGTTTGGCTTCGCCTTTCGGTTCAAGAAACTGAACGGAATCACAGACGACTTCGAGAATAGTGGCTTTGGTGCCGTCGCGGCGGTCATAGGATCTCTGATTGAGCCTTCCCTCGACCCCGACTAGCGAACCCTTGCGGGTGAACTTGGCGGTGTTGTCAGCGGAAGCTCCCCAGACGGTGCAGGGGATGAAGCTCGCGGTCTTCTGACCATCGGGTCCCTTCATGCGGTTGTCGACGGCGATCGTGAAGGACGCAACTGGTGTCTCGTTTGTCGTCCTTCGAAGTTCTGGGTCGCGGGTGAGGCGACCGACTAACACGACGCGGTTAATCATTAACTAGTCCTCCTGTGCCTCATTCTTTGTCAACTGTTATCAGATGACGAAGTACATTGGCATCAATTCGCGCTAACCGACCGAATTCGAGCAAAGCCGCTTGCTCCGCCGCCACTTTGATGACGACGTAATAGCCTTTGGCCAAATCCTTGATTGGATAGGCGAATTCCTTTAATCCCCACTCTTTGACATCGGTGATCTTGGAACCGTGCTCGGTCAAGATCGCATGAAGTTTGGAGATCTCATCTTTACGGGCGGCCTCTTCGAGGTCGGCCTTCAAGATGTACATGATTTCGTACTTGTTCATTAGTACACCTCCCTTTCGGACATTCGGCTGCCATTTGCCAGCAGCAGAGAGCATGCGAGAAATATCGCACAACAATAATATTATATAAGAATACTAAAGTAAAGTATTAATGCGCCCGAGCATGTGCGCAGTCTGCGACTTTTTCATACCATTCGACTGGGTCATATCGAAGGCATAAAAATGGTTTCCTCCCCACATGATATATAAGGCGGAAACCATCGAGATACTACGATAAAGAGAAAAATCACTTATCACGCATGCAAGGAAAGAGGATGACCTCGCGAATCGACTGTTGGTTGGCCATCAGCATGATGATGCGGTCGATACCCATGCCAATACCACCCGCTGGAGGCATGCCATATTCGAGCGCTTCGAGGAAATCGGTATCCATTTCATTTGCCTCTTCATCGCCTAGTTCTTTGGCGTGCAGCTGGGCTAAGAAACGTTCCTTCTGGTCGATCGGATCGTTAAGCTCGGTGTAGGCGTTGCCGAATTCGGTGCCATTGATGAACAGCTCGAAGCGGTCGACAAAGCGGGGATCGCTGCTCTTCTTGGTCAGCGGCGACACTTCGATCGGGTAGGAATGCACGAAGGTGGGCTGAATGAGATCTGCTTCGCAGAATTCGTCGAAGAAAGCCATGATGATATGCCCTACTCCCGTCATGTGCTTCTCGATATGTATACCACGCTTTTCGGCTAGTGCTTTGGCTTTTTCAAAAGGCATTTCGCCACCGAAATCGATGCCGGTCTTCTCCTTGACGAGCTCGAGCATGGAGACCCACCTAAATGGCGAGCCTAAATCGATGATCTTGTCGCCCCAAGGAAGTTGCGTGGTGCCGAGCACTTTCACTGCGGCGTAGCGCAGAACGCTTTCGGCCAGGTGCCGCATATCCTCTAAGTTGCCATAGGCCTGGTAGAGTTCGACGGTCGTAAATTCGGGATTATGTCGCGTGTCCATGCCTTCGTTGCGGAACAACCTTCCGAATTCGTATACGCGTTCGATGCCACCGACCATCAACTTTTTCAAAGGCAGCTCCGTAGCGATGCGCAAGTAGAAGTCCTTGTCCAAGGCGTTGTGATGGGTGACGAAAGGACGAGCATTCGCTCCGCCTAAGATGGGCGAAAGCACGCTCGTCTCGACTTCGACAAAACCCGATTCATCAAAATACTGCTGCATGGCGCGGATGATCCGCGGCCGGAGGAGGGCGATTCGCCGCGACTCATCGTTGACGATCAAATCGACATAGCGGTGGCGATAGCGCTCTTCCACGTCGGTGAGGCCATGGAATTTTTCGGGAAGGGGCCGCAAAGCCTTGGTGAGATGGGTGTATTCTTCAGCGCGGATGGTTATCTCGCCGGTGCGGGTCAACATGACGCGCCCAGCGAGGCCGACGATGTCGCCTAGGTCGGCGAGGCGGAAGACTTCGTAGGCTTTTTCGCCGACGATGTCGATGCCGATGTAAGCTTGAATCGAGCCGCTGCGATCCTTGATGTTGACGAATGAGGCTTTGCCCATTCTGCGGATGGCCATAATCCTGCCCGCCACTTTGACGCGAAGATTAAAAGCGTCTATCTCTTGGCTGGTCTTGCCTTTAACCAGTTCGATGATCTCTGAGGCATCGTGCATCTTTTCGTATCTTTGGCCAAAGGGATCAACGCCTAGTTCGCGGTACTTCGCCAATTTATCGCGCCGGGCTTGCTCTTGATCTGTAAAGGTCTCATCAACCATAATGTTTCCCTCGTTTGCTTATATAAGCATACCATGTCGAAATCAGTAAATCAAAATCCGAAATTCAGACATTTATCTGCGTCAAAACGCTGTCTAGATCCGCTCTAGTGAAAACGGTCGTGACAATTTCCATTTTCACTTTTTTCATTCCCGGAAAACCATCTAGGAACTTCGGGGCGAGACCTCGCAAGATCGGCATCGCCGCCCTCTCTCCCTTTTCCGCGACCAGCGAATCAGCGAAAGCGCGCATGTAACTAATCTGCTCGGCTAGCGTTGAGTCGGGCAGAACTGCGCCAGTGGAATAAAAGGCATCTATTTGGCGGATGAGATTGGGATTGCCTAAGGCGCCGCGAGCGACCATGACGGCATCTGCGCCGGTGATGCTGATAGCTTCTATAGCATCTTCGAGCGAGAAGATATCGCCACTGATGATAAGCGGTATGCTCATCGTCTGGCGCAAGCCCTTCAGCGCTTCGTAATCAGCTTTGCCGGCATACATCTGCTCTGTGGTCCGGGCGTGGATGGAAAGAGCCTTGATTCCCGCCTCTTCAAGCATCTTGGCAACTCGGATAAAATTAACCGACTTCGAACTCCAGCCAAGGCGTATTTTTGCGGTGACGGGCTTGTTCGAACAAGCGACGATGGCTCTGACGTATTCTCTCAGCTGCTCGGGCTTTCTAAGCCATGCTGACCCTGCTCCAACCTTCGTAACCTTCGGGACTGGGCAACCGAAATTGAGATCGATAAAATCGTACGGGATATTGGCTTTTTGAATGATTTGGATGGCTTTCTGCGCGTTTTCGATGCTGCTGCCGAAGATTTGGATGCCAACTGGTCGATCCGTTTTCTCGTCGGGGAGGTAGGCGAAGGTATTAGCGTTTCCATAGACCAGCCCGTAGTCGCTCACCATCTCCGTGACGCTGAGTCCGACTCCGAATGGTTTCATGAAATTGCGATAGGCTTGAGAGGTGACACCAGCCATTGGGCCTAAGACGACGCGAGATTCAATTTCGATGTCGTCTATTTTCCACATATCGAAAAAAAGGAAGGTCGCCCTTCCTAAATGGTTCCTTTCGCTTCCGTTCCAGCTTTGGAGACAGGTGGTTCAGGGGTGTCGTCTATCGGGGATGGCGTCTCGATGACGAGCTCGGGCATCTTCCGATTCTTCAATAGGTAATCGATCTCTTCAGCTGTGATCGTCTCGCGCTCGAGGAGCGATTCGGCGATTAAGATGACATCATCTTTATGTTCGGTGACTATCGTTTTAGCCATCGCGTGGGCATCGGCGATGATCCGGCGGACTTCGGTATCGATCTCAAAGGCAATCTGAGTCGAAAAGTTTCTTTGGGTCGACGTGTAATCGCGGCCGAGGAAGACCGATCCTGAATCCTTTTCATACTGGATAGGTCCAAGCGAGCTCATGCCGTATTCCGTGACCATCAGCCGCGCGATGTGCGTCGCCACTTCGATATCGTTGTGGGCGCCAGTCGAAATATCGTCGAAGAAGACTTCTTCGGAAGAGCGTCCCCCCAGATAGCCGATAATGCGTGCTTCCAGCTCCTTTTTGGTCAAGAGGAAACGATCCTCTTCAGGAGTCATGAGGACGTGGCCGCCAGTGCGGCCGCGTGGAATGATGGTGATTTTTTGGACTTTGTCGGAATGCTTGAGTTTGAGACCGATGATCGCATGCCCGGCTTCGTGGTAGGCGATGGAGATACGCTCGTGCTGATTGAGGGCGCGCGAACTCTTGGCCGGCCCGGCGATGCGGCGGTCGATGGCTTCGTCGATTTCTTTAATCGTCACTCTGTCTTTGTTTGCTCTGACCGCGAGGATGGCAGCTTCGTTGAGGATGTTGGCGATATCCGCGCCAGAGAAGCCGACGGTTCGGCGGGCGAGCTGCTCAAAATCGATCGCTTCATCGATCACTTTACCGCGAGCGTGAACCTTAAAGATTTCGGCTCGTCCTTTGCGATCGGGTAAATTGACGGTTATCTGGCGATCGAAACGACCAGCTCTTAAGAGGGCAGGGTCGAGAACGTCTTCGCGGTTGGTCGCGGCGATGACGATGATGCCAGCGTTATCCGAGAAACCATCCATCTCGACGAGGAGCTGGTTGAGGGTTTGCTCGCGCTCATCGTTGCCACCACCCATGCCGGCGCCTCTTTGCCGTCCGACAGCATCGAGCTCATCGATGAAGATCAAACATGGAGCGGTTTGCTTAGCTTTGCGAAACATATCGCGGACGCGACCGGCGCCGACGCCGACGAACATCTCGACGAAATCAGCTCCAGAGATGGAATAGAAAGGCACGCCGGCTTCGCCAGCGACCGCCTTGGCCAGCAGCGTCTTGCCAGTTCCCGGGGGACCGACGAGGAGAACTCCCTTAGGTAGTTTCGCGCCGAATTTGGAAAATTTCTTCGGTTCTTTGAGATACTGGACAATTTCGACCATCTCAGCCTTTTCTTCGTCGCAGCCCGCAACGTCAGAGAAGCGAACTTTAGTCGAATCTTCGCGACGAGCCCGGGAGCGGTTGAACTCCATGGCTTTGGTGTTTGCGCCGTTGACAGAGTTGTTTAGCCTCGAGAAGAGAAATACGGAGACGAGGATGACGCCGCCGAGGGTCAAAATGGTCGGCCCCCATGTCTGCCACCAGCTCACTTCAAAGGCATCGGCGTCGACAAAGAAAGCGCCATTGTTCGCCGATGGAAATTGCACGTTGTACTCTTGGATCTCAGCTTTGAAACGAGCTAAGTAACTCTCGTGTTCAACGCTTAAATCATCAGTATATCCATTCTTAAAAACTTCGTTGGGAATCATCACTTGGTATGATTTTTCGACGTTCTTATCAGGATCATAATATATGCCGACCACTTTCGTGGTTTGATATCCCGAACTGCTCGTCGCTGTCTTGACGATATAATTGGTCAGGTTGGTATCGAGATCGTTCCCGGCGGTAGGATTGCCAGCGTAGTACCGGACTTCAGCGCTCACCTGCATCGAGATGATCAGCCACACAAATGCAAAGATCGCCACCGCCATCAACAAGTAAGGCAGGATGTAGCCAAATATCGTTTTTCTAGGTTTTGCTTCGTTCATAAGACCTCCAAGGAGATGCGCATTCCCTCAGTTAACTTGCGGAAATGTTATTTACATCGACGGCGAGTAAGTAAATTATAGACAAACATTTGACCATTTCATAACAAAATAACCTATATTTTGAAAGCGTGTGGACAAGCGGAGAGCACAAAAATTCAATAAGGTAGTTATACTACCTTGATGACGAATTTCGACTTCTTTGTCTCGACAAAGTTCTTGCGGTAGCGTGGCACGTATATTATCGTTCCGTTTTTGCTGACGATAATAGGCCACGAAGTTCGCAATCTCGACGGCATCTTCCAATCGATGAAAAGGCGCCTAACCTCACACAAATTATCTCCGACCGCATAGCGATCCTTGGGCAAGAATGTCCGAATGGTGAGCGGGTAATCATCTAGGTGGATGTTGCGATCTTCGGCTCCATCAGTAAAATCCAGTTCGAAGAACGCCGTCGCTAGGGCACCAGGCTTATCCATCACAAAGGAATACGGCTCGCTCTCGAGCTTATCGCCGAGGACGAGCACGTCGTATTCTTTGAGCAAGCTTAATCCCAAAGCGAGAGGAATATCGATATTCGGGTTGTCCGATTGGCAGATATTGCGAATCTCGCGCAACTGCTCGTTGCTCAAGGCGACGTGCTTCTCAGCCTGAGCGACAAAGCGGATGATCGTCTCATTGAACTCGGGTTCAGATAAGGACACAAGGGTGGCGATATCGAGTTCCGGTTTCGCCTTAACTTGTTGTTCCGCGACTTTCGAAATCTCATCTAATCTCATGTTGGCCTCCTTGATTTCTTCGATGATCATTCCTTTTTCAATCTCCGTCAAATTAGCGACGATACCATGGCGGATGCGGTTGCGTAGATAGACGGGGAAGGAATTGGAGATGTCGATGGAATAAGGCACCAAGTTTTCATGGCAGTAATCGAGGAGATCTTGCTTGCTGAACTCGAGGAGCGGCCTGACCACCACCATGCCTTTCATCTGCGAAATCTGTTCAATTCCGTATCTTTTTACGCGACTTTTGCGCTGTTTTTGAATCAGATAGGTCTCGATTAAATCATCTTGCTGATGCGCCACGAAAAGGGCTTTGGCGTCGTATTCGCGATACATGTCGGCGAAGAAATCGTACCGCATCTCGCGGGCCCAAGCTTGGAAATTGCCATGATCCGCATCGCTGTCGGCGTCCATCTTTTCAAAAATGTAGCCATGGTCATGGCAGTATTTTCTTAAGGACTCTTCCTCAAAATCGCTCACGTCGCGCTTGTGGTAATTGACGTGGCAGACGACTAACTTGCGATGCTGCTTGCCGAGGAGGTGAAGCAAGGCCATCGAATCCGGACCATACGAGCAGGCGACTAAATAGGCGGCCTCTCTTTCAAACGGAAAATGAATGTGCATGTCAGGACCTCTTGTCTTCAATCTTCTCTTCGAAAGTGATTTCGTACATCGTCTCAGCCTCTTCGATTCCTGGATTTTCCATCACCTTGACAACTTTTGCCCCGAAGTGGTGGCGACCTAGATTGATCTCTAGTTCGTCGCCGACATCGATATCGGTCGCGGGCTTAGCGGTGCGGCCATTGACTAAAACATTGCCATCATCGACGACTTCCTTGGCAACTGACCGACGCTTAATCAAACGCGCGACTTTCAGGTATCGATCGAGTCTCATGCTCTAATTTTAGCAGTGTCGAGTGTTATTTAACACTTACTTTATATAACTCTGAGATGGCGTTTAGGATATTCTCCAAATCTCCTACCCACTCGCCGTCCTTGCGCATGCGAAGGCGTAAAACGCGTTGAATATATGACACTTTGACCTTGGAAATATACGGCATGATCCTCTCAAAAAGCGCATTGCCAACCCCGTTGATCGACGAGAAGGCGCGGGATAGCACGATGTCGATTGCGTCTTTATAATCGATGATGTCGTCGTATTCATCTCCGCCCGTCAAAAGGTCGATTCGCTTCTTCTGCAGGAGCATGTTCACTTCGCTGGGTAAACGCCCATAGATGTCGCGCATCCGATCTTTGACTTTGTTCAGCGCGTCGATATCCTCCGCACCTTCGATTTCCTGATACAACTCGATTTTGTCTTTCTTTTCGGCATAGTCGGAAGGTATGTAGGCCTCGATGTTAAACAATCTCGCCGGCCGCGGTTCCTCTTGAATGACGCCGGTCTTCTTCTCTTCGATGGCCTGCGCCAACATCTTCAAGTACAGATCGATGCCGACGGAATCGATGAAGCCGGCCTGCTCCGGTCCCAAAATATCGCCTGCCCCGCGAATCATCAAATCGCGCTGAGCGATTTTGTAGCCGCTTCCCAGCTCCGTGAAGTCTTGGATGGCTTTTAGCCTCTTCGCTGCCTTGTCGTTGATCTCCTTGTATTCACGGTAGAAAAGGTAGGCGTAGGCGATGCGACTGCCTCGCCCGACGCGCCCTTTGATTTGATATAGTTGCGATAAGCCAAAACGATCAGCATCTTTGATGATGATCAAATTGGCATTAGCGATGTCGATACCATTTTCGATGATCGATGTCGCTACGAGAATATTGAGGTTGCCCGCGTAGAAATTCATCATGACATCTTCGATTTCCTCACGATCCATCTGCCCATGAACTACGCCGATCTTGGCGGAGCTTATCCTCTTTTGCAAGCGGCTGGCGACGGCGTAGATGCTCGAGACTTGGTTGTGGACGTAGAAGACTTGCCCATCGCGAGCTAGTTCGCGCTCGATCAGCTCCTTGGCGACATCTTCGCGGTATTGCGTGACATAAGTCTGGATGGGCATGCGGTTGATCGGGGCGGTGTTGATCTGCGATAGCTGTCTGATTCCTAATAACGAAATCTGCAGGGTCCGCGGAATCGGAGTCGCGCTTAAAGTCAGCACATCGACGTTGATTTTCAGCTCTTTGATCCTCTCTTTTTGTTCCACGCCGAACCTTTGCTCCTCATCGACGATCAAGAGCCCCAAATCCTTGAAGACGATGTCCTTGGAGAGAAGGCGGTGCGTGCCGATGACCAAATCGACGGTGCCATTAGCGATTTCTTCGATGTATTGACGCTGCCGCGCTTCAGGTATGAGCCGCGAGAAAATCGCTGTGCGCACTCCGAAGTTGGCAAAGCGCTCCACCGCCCGTTCATAGTGTTGCCTCGCCAGTAAGGTTGTAGGACATAATATGGCAACCTGCTTGTTGTTTTCGATGGCTTTGAAGGCCGCTCGGAAAGCGACTTCGGTCTTGCCAAAGCCGACGTCGCCACACAGAAGCCGGTCCATGACTTCCGTTTTTTCCATATCGGATTTGATCTCGTCCAAGGCTTCTTTTTGATCGGGGGTGAGATCGAAGGGAAATTCGCTTTCGAAGAGAGTCTGCACCTCATCGTCCTTCTGGAAGGCATAACCTTGGGCCTTGATGCGTTCACCATACAAGGCGACGAGGCGTTCAGCCAGCTCATTGACGCGGTTTTTGATGCGCTTTTTCGTCTTCTCCCACTCTGCGCTGCCGAGATGGTTCAGCCGTGGGGCCGCCCCTTCTTTTCCAGCGAACTTACGGATCAGCCTAAACTGAGAAAGGGGGACATATAAGACGTCGGTGCCGGCATAGGCGATGTGGAGGAAATCGCGTCTTTTGCCGTCTATTTCCATGGTCACGATGTCGAGGAACTGACCGATGCCATTATACTCATGGACGACATAATCGCCAGGTTCGAGCTCATCGAAGGACTTGAGAATAGTCGACTCTTTGAAACGGTTCATGAAACGTGAGCGGTGCGTTTTATATCCGAGAAGTTCCTTGCTCGACAGATAGCAGATCTTCTCGTCGACGAGCTCGAAACCTTCGTCCAACTCGTAAAGGGTTATTCCGAGGCGATCATCGGGTAACTCCAATCCCTCGACAGTTTCGAAAGCGAGGTTGGCCTCGCGCAATATTCCCACGGCTGTCTCGAATTGCTGCTTGCTCGAGAGGGCCAAAACGACTTTGTCATTGGTCGCCATATAAGATTGAATCGTCGGCAGTATGTTCATATAGGAAGTGCTGGCAGATATGATCGGTCGGACGAGAAATTCGATATCTTCTGGGCTCTCCGAATACTTCTTGCTGAAAAGCAGTATGTCCGCTTTCGCGAGAGCCTGTTTAAGATCTTGATACATTTCTAGATGGGAGATCAGCTTACCGTCTTCGACCAATTCGCCAAAATATTGGCGAGCCTCGCCTTCAAATAGTTCTGCAGACGCGAGAATGGCCTCTTTGTCCGCGGCGAAGACGACTTCGAAATCAGCATAATCCAATATCGAGTAATGCTGGTCTTGGGCATAACCATAGTACTTATAGTTGCGTGGGTGGTTCTGCCCGGACTCGATTCTCTCGATATCCTCTTCCGTGATGCGCCGCAAATCATCGCGTCGCTCCACCTCGATGATGCTGCAATCCTTGATGATTTGCTCCTCCGCCTTGGCGCGTAGGCCGCTTATTTCCCCATCGGAAAAAATCACATCGCTAGCTGGCACGATTTCGATCGCCGCGAGGCTGTCGCTCGATGATTGAGTCGCGATATCGAAATAGCGTATGGATTCTATCTCATCGCCAAAGAGTTCGATGCGAATCGGCCTCAGGTAATTGACGCTGAAGACGTCGAGGATGTCGCCGCGCGATGCAAATTGCATGCTCTGGTCAATTTTGCCGACGCGGGAATAGCCGCTTTTAGCGAGTTTTGAACGCAGGCTTTCCAGATTGACACGATCGCCAATCTTGAGCCGAAGGTTGAAAGCGCTGAATAGTTGGGGTTCGGGCATAAAGCGCATCACCGCCAAGGCATGGGTGACGAGAATTTTGCTTGCGCCGCCTTGCATGACGTCCATCACGTAAAGGCGCTGGGCCATCAATTCCTTCGAGGACGTGATCGTTTCCGCGCGCAATAGATCATCGTTAGGAAAAAGCATGACGTTATCCTCGCCGATGAAACCTCCAAGCAGCTCGTACACGCGCTGTGCGTTATATAAATTCGATGTGATAATCGCATAATTAGCTGGCTTTTTGCAATAAATAGTGGAGAATAGCATGGCAATTCCAATCGTGTCATCAACCACAAAAGTCCCTCTTTTATGAAGGAGGGAGGTGACGGCTTTCGACTTCTCGAGCTTCTTTAGCAACTCATTCAGATGGCATCACCCCTTTGTTGAATGCTGAGGTGGCGTGCTCGAATCCATTGCGGAGAATATCCTTGAGGGCATCGCTCGCTTTGATGATGGCTTCATCGATCAATGGTTTCTGCTCTTTGGTGGGTTTGCCAAGAACGTAGTCGACGCCATCCAATTCTGGCTCGCCGATGCCGATGCGGATGCGCTTGATGTCTTCGCTTCCAAGGATGTCGATGATGTTTTGAATGCCATTATGACTTCCGCTCGAACCTGAGGGACGGAGGCGGATTCTTCCCGGCCCTAAAGCCATATCATCGTAAATGATGACGATGTCCGCGAGTGCGATATCGAAATAGGACTTAATCGCCAAGACGGCTCGGCCGGATAGATTCATGAAAGTTGTCGGCTTAAAGAGAATAACTTGTTGACCGAAGATGGTTTCTTTGACGTAGAGACCTTCAAAAGCCTCGCGGTCGATGCTGACACCAAGAGAATCAGCAAAGTGATCGATTACTTTGTAACCGAGGTTATGCCGCGTCTTTTCATACTTCTTGCCAGGATTGCCTAAACCAACAATTAATTTCATGCCTAATCCTTCTCAAAGTATTATAGCAAAGTGAGGCGGCCATAGCATTTGTTAATACACTTCGCCTACCGAAAAGTAATTAGTTGTTGTATTATTTACCTTGCGAAGATGAAGAATGCATTAAAAGGGAAACTTGCCGATCTGATAAAGGGCCTCGCTATCGGGGTCGCTTTCATAATTCCAGGCGTGAGCGGCGGAACGATAGCCATAATTCTTGGGGTATACGATAAAATCATCGGTTCGATCAACAATTTAGCCAAGAAGTTTGTCGAATCAATAAAAACCCTCCTCCCCATCGCCATCGGAGCGGCCATCGCGGTTCTAATCTGCTGGTATCCTTTCAAATTGGCTTTTGAGCACATCATGATCGTCATGGTCACGCTCTTTGCTGGCTTCATCATCGGGGGGATGCCTGGCATCTTCGACGAAGTCAAGGGTGTGAAGGTCAAATCATCGCACATCATCGCCTTAGTCGTGGCGACGCTGCTCGCCATCGCCTTAGGCGTCATGTCTGTCGTTTTCAAACTAGACATCCAATACCTCTATGACACGCCCCAGTGGTGGCTCTATATTCTCGTCGCTCTAGCGGGGTTCGTCGCTTCATTTGCCCTTGTCATGCCCGGTATCTCTGGATCGATGGTTTTGATCGTGTTGGGTTTTTACACCCCCACCCTCAACCTCATCGACAACTTCCTGGCATGGACTGATGTTTGGAAATCGATATCCATACTAGCTAGCCTGGCTGTCGGGGTGCTGGTCGGCGTGATCGTCTCCTCGAGATTCATGGCGTTTCTTTTGGCGCGCTTCCGCACAGGTACTTTCTATGCAATCATCGGCATCATTCTCGGATCGATAGTCGCAATCTACTACAATTACGAGATCAACAATTACTATGCGACCATGGGCATCAGGTGGTGGGAGATTCTCATCGCCAGTGTCGCCCTCGTCGTCGGCGTCGCCGTCTCGTATATGTTCGTCCGCTACAGCCGCAAGGAAAAAAGTGCGAGTGCAAAGGGGGCGGTACAATGACGCTATCGATCTTAGCCAACCTCGCCGAAGGATTGGAAAACGTAGGAACTGCTTGGAATTTGGGTCAATGGGAAATGTCATTTCTTCTATGGCTCAACAATTTCCACGGAACATTCCTCGATAAAATCTTCCTCATCATCACCTTGTTAGGAGACAAAGGCATCATCTGGATTTCTTCTGGCATCTTGATGCTCTTCTTCAAGAAGACGAGACGCATCGGCATCTCCGTAATCATCGCATATGCGATCGTCGGAGGCGCCAATAACTACATCATCAAATTGCTCACCAATCGCGCTCGCCCTTTCTACGATGCGACGATCGACGTCTATCCCGAGGCGCAAAGCCTCCAAAATTTTGTCGCTGCCACTTTCTTCGGGGACGGATTATTCCTCGGTTTTGGGGAAATTCCGGATAGCACTTCTTTTTTCTCGGGTCACACCGTCGCTTCCTTCGCGTGCGCTACCATCATTCTTCTAAACAGTAGGAAAATCGGAATCCCTGCCATCGTGCTAGCATCTTTGATCGCTTTCACTCGCCTGTGGTTCGGCGTCCACTGGCCGAGCGACGTCATCTTCGGCGTCGTCTTTGGCGTCGGGGCCGCCACCGGCCTTTACTATCTAATCGTATTCCTTGAACCGAAGGTCTTGGCGCTGATCGCTAAAATCTTTAAGAAAGAACCTAAAGCAGCTGCTTGATCAACGTCGCTTCAAGAAGAGAGCACATAGTGCTCTTTTTTTGCTCGCCCGAAATTGACGCAAGGCTGTTGCAAACGATGGTGATAAGGTCTATACTTTCCATCGACACATTCGTCAATCAACAGATTTAGGAGGACGGACTCGTGCCCAAAACACCTGAGCAAAACCGGCAGATAAAGGATGAGCGCAAAGCCATGATTTTGCAGACGGCGCTTCGCCTTTTCGCCGTTCGCGGCTACGACTCGATCGTCGTCGATGATATCGCCAGAGCCGCAGGTTGTTCGCGCGGGCTCTTCTACCACTATTTCAAGAATAAGGAAGAAGTATTCATCGCCCTCATCCAGCTCGCTGAAGATAGAGCTCGCGTCGAAAACCATCGCGACATCGACCTGCACGCCCAGCCAGCCATCGAAGTCATCAAGTCGATCGTCGAGCAGATGCTCGAAGAGATCTTCAAGAGCGACGATTCGCCATATTTCCTTTACATGTTCATCAATATGCACTTGCAGAAGACGCTGCCCCTCCCAGCGAAGGAAATCCACTCCAAAGGACATGAGAAACCTTTCTTCCGCCTCTTCGCGGAGCTAGTCGCGAGAGGGCAGAAGGAAGGCGATGTGGCCGGAGGCGATCCGCGCGAATTCGCCATCATCTACTTCTCGATTATCAAAGGATTATGCTACACTCGTCTCAGCATGGCTGAGGCCTTGCCGATAAAACCTAGTTCTGACATCATCATGAACCTATTCAGCAGGAAGGGGAAATACCAGTGATAAAACTATTTAGATACCTTAAACCAAAACTGTGGATTATCATCCTCGTTTTCTTCCTCGTCGCCGGCCAAGCTTATATGCAGCTGATGCTCCCTGACTACATGGGCGATATCACGGCAATCGCCACTGGGCAGCGCGTCGTGGTCGACAAAGTCGCATCGATCCTGGAGATTGGCCTCTACATGATCTTAATCGCCCTCGGCACGATTCTTTTGGCTTTTGCCATCTCCCTCCTCGTCTCGCACTTAGGAGCCTACTTTGGCAAGACCGTCCGCGCAGAGATATTCCAGAAGGTGATGTCTTTCTCTCTTGGCGATTACGACCGCTTTGGCACGGCCTCTTTGATGACGAGGACCACCAACGATGTCGAGCAAGTCCAGTCAGTCATCGTCATGGGACTCAGAGTCATGATCATGTCGCCGGTCATCTTGATCGTCGCCATCGTCCGCGTTTTGACCAGCGACGCGCGCTTGGCGCTGATCCTCGCCGTCTCCATCCCGATCATCATCATAACCATCATCATCCTCTTCTCGATCGCGATGCCCTTGTTCAAGAAGATCCAGGAAGCGACCGATCACGTGACGCAGGTCATGCGCGAGTCTTTGACTGGCGTACGCGTCATCCGCGCTTTCAATCAGGAGAGTCGCGAGGGAAAGCGCTTCTCCAAGGTGAACGACGTTTTGACCAAGATGTCGACAAAAGTCGGACGGACCATGTCCTTTGCCAACCCTATTATCTCCATCCTGTTCGATCTGACCTATTTTGGCATCTACTTCTTCGGCTTTGCCATGATCGATGGATCAGCGGAGATGTACAACTTGGAAAACATCCTCGAGACATCGCAGTACGCGATTCATATCATGATGGCGTTTTTGATGTTCTCGATGCTTTTGATCATGTTCCCTCGCGCCAGCGTCAGCGCTAAGCGCATCAACGATATACTGGATAGCCCGATCCTCATCAAGGATCCCGAAGCGCCCCGAGCGGAAAGCGCTCAAGAGCGCGGCCATATCCAGTTCAACGACGTGACTTTCACTTTCCCGGATTCCAAGGCCCCGACGTTGACGAACATCACTTTCGAAGCCAAACCCGGACAGGTGACCGCGATCATCGGTTCGACCGGCAGCGGCAAATCTTCGATCATCAATCTAATCCCGCGTTTTTACGACATAACCGGAGGCGAAATCCTCGTCGATGGTATCGATGTCCGCGCTTATGCGCAGAAAGATCTGCGCGACAAAATAGGTTTCGTCCCTCAGCAAGCTCTGCTCTTTTCCGGCACGATTAAAGACAACATGGTCTTCGGTAAACCAAACTGCACCGACGCGGAGATCAACGAGGCGCTGGAAGTCGCTCAAGCCGCGCATTTCGTCGCCAAGAAAGAGGCGGGGATCAACGCCGATGTCTCGCAAGGTGGCAAAAACTTCTCCGGTGGGCAGAAGCAGCGCCTCGCCATCGCCCGAGCCCTGATCAAAAAACCTGAGATCTACATCTTTGACGATTCTTTCTCGGCCTTGGACTTCAAGACCGATATCCGCTTGCGGACAGCGTTGAGGGAATATACGAAATCATCCGCCGTCCTCATCGTCGCGCAGCGAGTGTCGACGATCATCGATGCCGACAACATCGTCGTCCTCAACGAAGGAAAGATCGTCGGCCAAGGCAAACACCAAGAGTTGCTCCGCAAATGCGACGTCTATCAGGAGATTGTCTTCTCCCAGATGGACGCTAGCGAAATCAAGCGCACGCTCGAGCTCAAGAAGCAAGTTCTCCTCTCGGAAGGAGGTGACGAATAATGCCACGCTCAACCGATGAGATGATGGGTGCAAAACCCAAGAACTACAAGAAGACGCTATCGCGCATGGTGGCGGATTTCCGACCTCTTCTCTTGACTTTCATCATCGTCATCTTCATCCTCATCATCTCTGCGGCGCTGTCGGTGCTCATGCCGATATTGCTCGGCAATCTCGTCAACGACTTCGCCAGCTTCATCACCTACGACATCTCCACTGGTTTGTTCGCTATTGAGTGGAAAGGACTGATGTGGCAATTCGCCATCATGATGATCTTCTACGTGGGATCGGCTGTCCTGATGTGGCTAGCCGACTGGATCGTGGTCAAGATCTCCGCCGATTATGCTTATAACATCCGCGAGACGATCAAAAGCAAACTCGACAGGATGCCGCTCAGCTACTTCGACAAGCACACCTATGGTGAAATCTTGTCGCGCGGAACCAACGATGTCGACAATATCTCCCGCAACCTCAGCACGATCGTCAACCAGACCGTCCTGGGTGTCGCCCTCTTCATCGGCGTCATCATCGCCATGTTCGTGACCTCGTGGCAGCTCGCTTTGGTGGCCATAGCCATCCTTCCTTTCACCATTCTCTTCACCGTCCTCATCGCCGTCAACTCCCAAAAAGAGTTCAAGAAGTACCGAGGCGAACTCGGCAAGCTCAACTCGATCATCGAAGAGAATTACTCGGGGTTCAAAGTCGTCAAACTCTTCAACAAGGAAGGCGACGCGCTGGCCAACTTCGAGAAAACTAATATCTCGATGAGCAAGGCCGACCGCAAATCGCAGTGGCTATCAGGCTTTATCTTCCCAACGATGCGTTTCATCAACAACCTCGGTTTCATCGGGGTGAGCGTCGTCGGCGGGTTTTTAGATAACATCGGCAACATGGTCTCTTTCTTCCTGTTCTTACAAATTTTCCAGCAGCCCTTCCAGCAGATCGGGCAGATCTCCAGCATCATCCAATCTGTCTTGGCTTCGGGCGAGAGGATCTACACGCTCCTCGACGAGATGGAGATGGAAGCGGATGCCGAGGACGCCATCGACAGCGAGGACGCCATCAGAGGTGACATCGCTTTCGATCAAGTCGATTTCTCCTACAGCCCCGACAAACCTTTGATCACAAACTTCAACCTCGCGGTCAACGCCGGCGACAGCATCGCCATCGTCGGGCCGACGGGCGCGGGCAAGACGACCATCGTCAATCTCATCATGCGGTTCTACGAAGTGAATAAGGGTCGCATCCTCCTCGATGGGATCGATATCAAAAATTACAAGCGCAGCACGCTGCGCGGTGCGATCGGCATGGTCCTGCAAGACACGTGGCTTTTCTCCGGCAGCATCCGCGAGAACATCCGCTACGGAAGAAACGACGCCACCGACGAAGAGATCGGAGATGCCGCTAAACAGGCCCACGCCGACCACTTCATCAGCACTTTGCCGGGAGGCTATGATTTTGTCCTCAACGAAGACGGAACGAACATCTCGCAAGGGCAAAGGCAGCTCATCACCATCGCCCGAGCCATCGTCTCCCGCCCGAAGATCCTCATCCTCGACGAGGCGACTTCGAGCGTCGACACGAGGACCGAAGTCGCCATCCAAGACGCGATGAACAAGATGATGAAAGGGCGGACGAGTTTCATCATCGCCCACCGCCTGTCGACGATCAAAAACGCCAAAGTCATCATCGTCATGCAAAAAGGGCAGATCGTCGAGATCGGCAACCACCAAGAACTCCTCGCCAAGAATGGTTTCTATGCCGACTTGTACAATGCTCAATTCTCTGGGCGGAATCCGCTCGCGCCAGTCGAAGTTGAACAATAATCCATGTCTCTGCTGACAAACACGGCAACGCCGTGTTTTCTTTATTCGTGCCTAAATCGCAGTTCGGTTGGTCGTTCGCTTTCCCTTTTCCATACACTATCGGCTGTTTGTTAAGTTTTCTGTCGGACAATATTTTGGACCTATAATATATTATATATATTATTTGCCCATCATTAGTTAATTATTAATCAATTTGTGAATATTTCTCTTTACAGAGGATATGAGATTTTGGTAAAATCTTCTTCAGTTGCGGTTTTTACGGCCTCAGCTGAACCTGAGATATATCTCACATTTGAAGGGAAGAAAAGGAGGAGAACCGATGAAGACGAGAAGCAAAGCATATACCGCTGTCGCCGCCATGCTGGCTGTGGTCGTCGTGTTCTTCACGATGCTCTCGCTACCCGAACGTTTTAATCAGAACGAAGCCAATGCTAACATAGATGACGACGAATGCTACTACATCGATTTACTGCCCGAAAACACCCCGGATGAAATCGGAGATAAGGTCGTCTGGAACAAGTTGGATTTCTACGCTACGCCCAGCCGCTACACGGAGATGCACTATCGCTACGCGGTCAAAGCCGCTGGTTCCCACGTCGTCTTGGCAAACTATGCCGACGGCGGACAGCTGCAGAATTCGCAACCTATCCATGGCACCTATACGATAACCGCCAGCATAAAGAGCAACGCTTGGTCCGAGTTCTATTACTACGAAAGCGATACCTATGGTGAGCTTTCGACTTATGACCTCGTCAGCGCGACCACTCTCGCCACCTGGAACAGCACGAATGTGCAGACGCTGGTCTTCGAAACCAACCGCCCATACTTCGGTTTTAAAAAGTTCAACGGAACCGAAATCTTCATCGCTGAAGTATCGATTGAATACACTTGCTCAGTGTGGGCTACTCAGCTCGCCGATAACATTCGCGGTTAAGAGTATTCGGCACCAGCCGATTATGTGCTAAAATTGCTGTGCATCACCAAAATTATGAGCACACCAATCGAAGTAAGCGTCATCATCCCCGTCCGCAATTCCGAGAAATATCTGTCCGCCTGCCTTTTCAGCGCCTTGTCGCAGGACTTTGATCTGCCATACGAGGTCATCGTCATCAACAACGGCTCCAGCGATGGCAGCCGCGATATTATTGGGGAATTCGCTCGCAAGCACGCGAATCTGCGCCACATCGAGACCGAGGGCCTCTCCGTCGGTTACGCCCGCCAGAGGGGCGTTTTTGAAGCCGTCGGCAAGTATATCTGCTTCCTCGACAGCGACGACATGTACAAACTATCTTTCATCAAGCGCATGCACGAGGCGATCACGAAGGCTAATGCCGACATCGTCAACTGCTCGTATATGCAGATAAAGCCAAGCGGGCGCATCTGCCCGAATTTGCTCGCCAGGAAGAAGGTCTACGACAATATCGGGGGAGTCGAGGCCTTGCTCAAGGATTTCAACATCCGCGGCTACATGCCGATGAAGATGTATCGCGCCGCTTTGATCAAAGGCATCAAGTTGCCGATATCGAGCAAGCTGATTATGTTCGAGGACTTCCTGATCAATTTTGCCCTTTATGCCAAAGCCGAGAAAACGATCGCGATCACCAACGCGCTGTACTTCTACCGACGGACGAACGAATCGACCACCGCTACCCTAGCCCACAACCGAACCGAGCTGCACTTAAAGTGTTTCGCCGCGGTCAGATATCTAGCCGAACGTTCTGATAACCCAGAAGTCATCAAAGCCTTTTTCCACCGCTCCTTCCGCTACTGGCTCTCCGTCTTCGTCGACGTATCGCTGTCTCCGAGCGCTAATGCGGGTCCATTCTTTGCTAAGCTGCACCGCGCCGAAAAGTTGAAGCGGATCATAATGTCGCCTAAACCCATGCCGATCGTTGGCATGCCTTGGGGCGACTTGATCGAAGAAATAAAATAGCGTCTGCCTTTTATCTTAATGATAAAAACGCTTACATGCGCAAAAACAGTTATTTTTTTGTAATATCTATGATATTCTTTTCTCGGTGAGCCGTTCGATGGCTCATGGTAAAAGGAGAATGCATATGGCAAAACGATACGTCTACAATTTCAAAGAAGCTTATGGGCTCGGCAAGGAACTCCTCGGCGGAAAAGGAGCCGGTCTCGCGGAGATGACGCATATCGGCGTCCCCATCCCTCAAGGTTTCACGGTCACGACCGAGGCTTGCACGCTTTATTATAATAGTGGCAAAACCCTTCCCGATCATCTGATCAAGGATGTCACCACCGCTATCCACGGCATCGAAAAGGAGACCGCCAAGAATTTTGGCGGATCGAAGAATCCTCTCCTCGTCAGCGTCCGCTCCGGCGCTCGCGTCAGCATGCCCGGCATGATGGACACCATCCTCAACCTCGGCTTGAACGATGTCACCGTCGCCGCCTTGGCCAAAGAGACGGGCAACGAGAGATTCGCCTACGACTGCTATCGCCGCTTCATCCTCATGTTCACCAACATCGCCAAAGGGCATCCTCGTACCGACATGGACAAGATGCTCGAGGAGCTCAAGGTGGAGAGAGGCTACAAGCTCGACACCGAGATCACCGCCGATGAGCTCAAAGTTCTCGTCAAGAAATATAAAGCCTACTTCAAGAAAATCTTTGGCGTCGAATTCCCGAGCGATCCATACGAGCAAGCTCTCGAAGCCATCACCGCCGTCTTCCGCTCCTGGGACAACCCTCGAGCCAACGTCTACCGGAAGATGAACAACATCCCCTACGAATGGGGAACCGCGGTCACCGTCCAATCCATGGCTTTCGGCAACAAAGGCGAGACCAGCGGCACCGGCGTCGCCTTCTCGCGCTCGCCATCGACTGGCGAGAGGAAAGTCTTCGCTGAATATTTGCCCAACGCTCAGGGCGAAGATGTCGTCGCTGGCATCAGGACGCCGCTCCACATCGAAGAACTCAACAAGAGAATGCCCTTGGTCTATGACCAATTCATGAAGACCATCAATCTGATGGAAAACCACTACCTCGATATGCAGGATATGGAGTTCACCGTCGAAGATGGAAAGCTCTATTTCCTCCAGACCAGAAACGGCAAGAGAACTTCCCAAGCCGCGCTCAAGATCGCTTGCGATCTAGTCGATGAAGGCTTGATTTCCGAAGATGAAGCCGTCCTCAGAGTCGATCCCAACATCCTCGATACGCTCCTCCACCCGAGCTTCGATAAAAACGAGCTGAAGAAACTTGAACCTATCGCCACTGGCCTGCCAGCCTCTCCAGGTGCAGGCACCGGCAAGCTAGCTTTCACCGCTAAAGAAGCGAAGCTCCGCCACGAAGCCGGTGAAAAAGTCGTCCTCGTCCGCTCTGAGACCTCGCCGGAGGATATCGAAGGCATGGTCGCTGCCGAGGGCATCCTCACCATGCGCGGTGGCATGACCTCACATGCCGCTGTCGTCGCCCGCGGCATGGGTAAGACCTGCGTCGTAGGATGTTCGACCGCTCTCATCGACGAAGAGAAAAAGATCGTCAAGATCGGCAAGGCCGTCTATGGCGTCAACGATGTCTTCTCCCTCGATGGCACGACCGGCAGCGTTTACGCTGGAGCCGTCAAGACCGTCGAAGCCGAAGTGACTGGCTATTTCGGGCGCATCATGAAGTGGGCCGACGAACGCCGCCGTCTCCACGTCCGCGCCAACGCCGAGACGCCGCGCGATGCTGAGACCGCTCGCCGCTTTGGAGCGGAAGGTATCGGACTCGCTAGGACTGAGCATATGTTCTTCGACAAAAATCGCATTTTCTACATGAGGAAGATGATCCTCGAAGATACCGTCGAAGGTCGCGAGGCCGCTTTAGCGGAACTGCTCCCTTATCAACGCGATGACTTCTACAAGCTCTTCTCTATCATGGGCGAATTCAATGTCAACGTCCGCCTCCTCGATCCACCGCTGCACGAATTCCTCCCTCAAGAGGAAGATAAGATCGCCGAACTCGCCACAGCCTTGAAGAAGACACCTGAAGACATCAAGGTTCGCATCGCTGACCTCCACGAGTTCAACCCGATGATGGGCCACCGCGGATGCCGCCTCGACGTCTCCTATCCCGAGATCGGCAGGATGCAGACCAGAGCCATCATCGAAGCCGCTCTGCAAGTTCAGAAGGATACGGGCAAGAAGATCACTCCCGAGATCATGATCCCGCTCACCCTCGACCTCAAGGAATTCAACTACGTCAAAGGTTTGATCACCGAGACCGCTGATAAGATCATCGCTGCTTCTAATCAGAAGCTGGAATACCACGTCGGGACGATGATCGAGATTCCTCGCGCGGCTTTGCTCGCCGAAGAAATCGGCCGCGAATCCGCCTTCTTCAGTTTCGGCACCAACGACTTGACGCAGATGACTTATGGCTTCTCCCGCGATGATGCCGGCAAATTCCTGCCTGACTACTACGCCAAGAAGATCTTCGAGCAAGATCCGTTCCGCACCGTCGATCAACGCGGAGTCGGAAAGCTCATCAAGATGGCTGTGGCCGATGGCCGCAAAGGCAATCCTGACATCCACATCGGCGTCTGCGGCGAACATGGCGGAGACCCCGTCTCCGTCGAGTTCTTCCATAGCGTCGGCCTCGATTACGTCAGCTGCTCGCCCTTCCGCGTCCCTGTCGCAAGGCTAGCCGCCGCTCAAGCCGCCATCAAGGAAAAAAGAGCAAAGAAATAACCGCCCTCCACTCTCTGGCGGACGATGCGCCTCCACGCGAAACACGTAAAGAACCCCGAAAGCCGAATATAGCGGCTGGAGGGGTTTTTCATAGCGATCCAAGCGACGATCCATCAGCGCTTATCGCAAAGGATTGGCTTTAGCGTAAGTCTGATTACATCTAATTGTACTTCGGGGCACTATTTTTTCTGATTAGCTAATTTCTTCTGCAGAGCTCGGTCGCGGACGACATTGCCATAGCCTGGTTTGTTCTCTTGACGAGCCCGAGCGATGGCCAAGTCGTCTTTCATGACGTTGCGGTTGATCGTGGATCCAGCGGCGATATACGCGTGATCTTCGACGATGATGGGAGAGATGAGCGTGCTGCCAGAGCCGACGAAGACGTCTTTGCCGATGATTGTCTTGGACTTGTTGTATCCGTCGTAGTTGGCGACGATCGTGCCACAGCCGATATTGCTTTTCTCCCCGACTTCGACATCGCCGAGATAGGAGAGGTGGGCGGCTTTCGCGCCATCGTGCAAAATGCATGCTTTAAACTCGACGAAGTTTCCGACTCGCGTATGACTTTCGACGATGGAGTGACCGCGGAGCCGAGCGTATGGACCGACTTCGTTCGCGTCGCCGATCTCAGAATCGACCACGTGGGAAAAGATGATGTGATTATCATCGCCGATGACGACATTATCGAGATATGCAGAAGGGCCGATGATGTTGCGCTTGCCGATAGTTGAGCGACCGAGGATGTGCGTACCCGGTCTGATCACCGTATCTGGGCCGATAACCACATCCGGGCCGATGTAGGTCGAGCTGCTATCTTCGATCGTCACTCCGGCGAGCATGTGATGCTCGTTGATCCTGCATCTCATGATGCACGAGGCCTCTTCGAGCTGACGGCGATCGTTGATGCCGAGCATCTCTTTGTAGTCTTCGGCGATCGAAGCTCCGATTTTGAGATTGCCATCCTTGAACATCTTGATCAAGTCCGTCAGGTAGTATTCGCCTTGAGAATTGTTGGGTTTGAGATCGTCGAGATAGGAGAACAGAAGCTGGTTGTCGAAGACGTATACTCCAGCGTTGACTTCGGTGATCTCGCCTTGCTCTTTGGTGACATCCGCTTGCTCGACGATCGCGAGGACATCGCCGTTTTTGGCGCGGATGATGCGGCCATAGCCGCGAGGAGCGGGGACGATGGCCGACAAAACGGTCAGCTTATTGCCCTCGCTGAGGTGTTTGTCGATCAACTTCCTCAAGGTCTCGGTCTTGAGAAGAGGCGTATCGCCACAGAGGATGAGCGTCGAGCCCTCGAGGCCACCGAGGAGAGGGCGCACCTGCATGAGGGCGTGACCTGTGCCTTTCTGCTCGCGTTGATAGACGATTTCGGATTCATCCTTGACGATTTCTTCCGTGGCGGGTCCACCGAAGCCGACAATCGTCACTTTGCGATCGATGTCGAGCGGGCGCAGCGCGCCCAAGACATGCTTGACGAGCGGCACGCCGAGGATGGGATAGCTGACTTTCGACCTGTCGTCGAGAAGCGACTTCATGCGCGTGCCTTTTCCGGCCGCTAAGATGATGGCGTAAGTTTTCATGGATTTGTCCTCAAAGTTCGCGTTAAACGCGTATCATAACCAAGTTTCTCGTATTTTTTCTCGAGTTTTGCAAGCTTTTTGACATCCTGATCCAGCGCGATGATCGAGCTGCCCGAACCGCTCATCTGGACGATTTTAAGCCCGTCGGCAAGGAGCATATTCTTGATGGATTCAATTTCCTTGAGCATGGAGAAAGATGGCTTTTCAAGGGCATTGTGAATCGACTTGGCAAGGAGGTCGTCGTCGCCTTTTTCAAGGGCCCTCAGAACACCATCGGTATCGCCTGTCGTCAGCTCCATCTCATCCGCTTTGGCAAAGACGTTCTTGGTCGAGAGGCCTTTGGCGGGTTTGACGATCAAGACTTGGTAGATCTTCTTGACCTTGATCGGCTCGACGATCTCGCCGATGCCCGAAACGCGCGCGGGAATGTCGAACATGCAGAAGGGCACGTCGGCGCCGATCGACTTGGCGAGTTCGATCTTCTCTTCATGGGTCGGATTGATCTTCAGGAGCTGGAAGATGGCGTTGAGGACAGCGGCGGCGTTCGCGCTGCCGCCGGCTAGACCTGCCGAAATAGGTATCTCCTTAAAGACGTTGATCGCGAATTGCTGCTTGAAATGATATTTTTCTCTCGCCTTGGCGATGGCGACGCTGATGAGGTTGTATTTGGTATCTTCGATCTCGATATCATCGCACGTGATGAAGGAGTCGGATGAACCAGGGAGGATGGAGATTTCAATTGCATCGTGGAGTTCGAGAGGAAGGTTGACCATATCTAGTTGGTGATAACCATCGGCATCCTTTCCCAGGACGTTGAGGGCAAGATTGATTTTCGCGTACGCTTTTGTGTACATTATAATCTCCTCTGAGCGAATACATTTTATCTTTGAAGTATTAAAACTTCAATCGTTTTGTAAGGGCTAGATAGAAATCGAGGCCGAGGTCCTGCGGGCGCTGGCTGCCATCGACTTTCAGATCGGCGAGCAATCCATCGACCACATCCGCATCATCGAGGAGAAGGCGAAGGTTGTTCTTGATCGTTTTGCGGCGATGATGGAAAAGCCTTTTGACGATTTTCAGTAAATTTTCAGCTGTTTCATGGCTTTTATCAGGATCGATGTCGATCGTCAAGACGACGGAATCGACTTTAGGGGCAGGCACGAATTCGCGGCGGTTGACGCTCATGAGGCGCTTAGCGCTTCCAAGGTAGGAGATGAGAATCGATAGCGGGCCATAACCTTCCGCTCCTGGTTTGGCGATGAGGCGTGGCAGGACTTCCTTCTGGATCATGAAGATCAACCGCTTGGAGGAAACGCCATTCAGAAGCATGTTCTCAATCGTGTCGGTCGTGAGGTAATAAGGAAGATCGCCGATGATGCGATGATATGACGTTACATCGTGCTTCAAGATACTTTCTTGAACGATTTTCACGTTGGATCTATCGACAAATTGCTCATTGAGAAAGACGATGGCTCGCGCATCGACATCCAATAGAGTGATCTCAGCGTCTTTGGCTGCTAAATAGTAAGACAGGGAGCCGAAACCCGCGCCAATTTCGAGGACTTTTTCATTTTCTTGTACGCCTAGGGCATCGACGATGGACGATGCGATGACGGGGTCGATTAAGAAATTCTGACCGAGGTCCTTAGAGGCGACGAGCCGAAGGCTTTTGATAAAATCAAAAAGTGCTTTCTCATCCGCGTATTTCATGCATTGCCTCCTCCAGTCTGCCCAGATCGATGTCCATGGCGTTCAACCGCTTGAGAAAGAGTTTGGCGTTGACATGACCTAGATGAAAGCGATCGGCGAGCGATTCGCGGAGCCCATCGCAAGACTCGCGCCCTGCCAAACCAAGGCGATAAAGGTCGGAGAAGCTGATCGTCCCGCGCTTCGATGACGGCGTGGAGACGACGTGGTGGCTAAGTGACGATAGGATCGTATTTTTATCAGCTTCGGCAATTCCGACTTTGTGGTGCTTAATGGCCATCTTCTTGGGGATGAAGCTATGCTTCAAGCCTGGGATTTTCTCATCGAGAATCGCTCGTATCCGCTCGCCGGGAGCATCAGGATCGGTCAAGACGATGATATCGCGCTTATGGCTCAGTTCGCGGAGGTGCTCGATCGTCAAAGGGGGGATATCGGATCCATTCGTCGTCACGAAGTCGGCTTCTAGAAAGGACGAGAGAAAAGTGACATCGCTCTTTCCTTCGACCACGATGATGGCGTCGATGATCGTCTTCATCATTTATGCAGACCAAAGAGCTTTTCGAAGTTCGCGGTAGTCGCGCGATCGACCTCGTCGAAAGAGCAGCCGCGCAAACGGGCGATCTCTTCGCAGATCAAGCGGAGATTTTTCGTCTCATTTCGCTGGCCGCGCAGCGGATGGGGGGCGAGGTAGGGCGCATCGGTCTCGATGAGAAGTCGATCGAGCGCGATGGATTTAGCGACTTCCTTCGGGGTCTTGGCATTGAGGAATGTGACCGGCCCGCCAAGCGAGATGTATAGGCCGAGAGACGCATACTCATCGACCATTTCCGCACTGCCGGAATAGCAGTGCATGATCCCGCCGTAGATCGGAGGATTATGCACCAGTAGATCATGGGTGTGGAACGCCGCATCGCGGGTGTGGACGATAATGGGCTTGCGATGGCGATTAGCCATCTCGATCTGCTCGATGAAACAGGCGCGTTGCTCTCGGCGCATGGCTTCGTCTTTATCCCAGTAGTAATCGAGGCCGATTTCCCCGCAGGCGATGACTTTCGGTTGATCGAGAAGCGCCTCGATCTGCTTCAGATCTCCTTCGCCGCGGGATTTGATATCGGTCGGATGGATGCCGATGGCGGCATATACGTTGTCGAATCGCTTGCTGAGCTCGATGGCGCGGAGAGATGATTTTAAGTCGTAGCCGACGACGAGAAAGGCGCTGACTCCGACTCGCATGGCGGCGTCGATGTATTTCTTTGGATCCGCAAAGAAGTCATCGTGATTGAGGTGGCAGTGCGAATCGATCATGTCATTTACCAACGCAAAAGCGCGAGAAGATCTCTTCGCTGATGTCGTTTTTGTTCCCTTCCCCTAATATTTCCAATGTCGCATTATACGCGCTTAAGAGGCTGACGCTTATCAAGTCGATCGGCTGGTTGTCTTGGGCGTCCTTGACCGCGGTCATGAGATTCTCGCGAATGGAACCCAAAAGCCCGAGTTGGCGGGCATTGTTGAGGCTAGGTTGCTCGTAAGTCTCCGAATCGATGGCGAGGACTGTGGTGATCTCGCGCAGAAGAGGCTCGATGTCCTTGTGCAAGGCGGAGATGTAGAGGCGTGAATCTCTCTTCTTCTCAGCGATATCGGCTTTGTTGTAGACGACGATATGCTTTTTATCTTTGATGATGTCGGCGAATGGTGCATCCTCATCCTGGCTGGCATCGACGACGAGGATGACGAGGTCGGCTGCCTCGATGGCGGATAGAGCCTTTTCCACGCCGAGGCCCTCTATTTCGTCAGTAGCTTCGCGAATGCCTGCCGTATCGAGGATATGGAGGGTGACCCCGTTGAGGTTGATCTCGCCTTCGACGATATCGCGCGTCGTTCCGGGAATGTTGGTGACGATGGCTTTCTCCTGTTTGATCATCGCGTTCAAAAGCGAGGATTTGCCGACGTTGGGTTTACCGATGATGGCGACTTTGATGCCTTCTTTGATTATCTGCCCTTGGGTGCCGCTCCTGATCAAGGCGCTCACGGTGCGGATGCTTTCCGCGCAGCATGATATGACTCGGGCACGGCTCACTTCCTCGATGTCTTCGTACTCAGGAAAATCGATATTTACTTCGATTTGCGATAGCAAATCGGCGATGCTCTTCTTAAGTGGCAGCACCAAGCCGCTCGTCTTGCCTTCGAGGGAGAGTATCGAGATGTTCTTGGCCTCGTGGGTTCGGGCATTGATGATATCGTTGATGGCTTCGGCTTGGATAAGGTCGATCTTGCCATTGAGGAAGGCGCGGGATGAGAACTCGCCGTTGAGCGCTAGGCGCGCTCCGGCGGCGATGAGCAACTCGATGATCTCGTCGGCGATCAGCATCGAGCCGTGAGCGATGATCTCCACGGCGTTTTCACCAGTGAACGACTTGGGGGCGACATAGATGATGGCGACTACCTCATCGATGACTCGCGACCCGGCAATTATCTTCCCAAAGAGAGCTTGTTGCCTCTCGACGCCTCTCAGATCGCGGCTGAAGATCTTGGAGACGACGTCAAAACAATCACCACCGGACAGCCGGATGATGGCGAGAGCCGATTTTAGTGGTGGCGTCGCTAAAGCGACGATTGTTTCGTGCATAGCCTCCTCTTCATCTCGGGCAAAAAAGAGCCGCGCGGGCTCTTTAAATGATTATTCGACGTATTTGATGACGACGGCGCGGTGGTGGCCTTCACCCGTGGATTCGGTTTTGATGTGCGAGAATTCGGCCAGAGCGTTGTGAACCACTCTTCTCTCGTCGGCGGGCATGGGATCGAGGGCGATCTCCATCTTGGTCTTCTGGACGTCCTTGGCGGCGCGGCGCGCGGTGAAGGCGACGCGGGAGTACTTGCCATCTTTGTACTCGTTGATGTCGAGCAAGATGCGGAATCTCTTTTTGAATTTTGAAGACACAGCCAACCTCGCCAGCTCGTTGAGAGCTTGTAGGGTGTTGCCGTTCTTACCAATCAAAATCGGGTTATGATCGGAATTGATCGAGATGTGGATGATGTCATCCTTAAGAGTGGTGGTCGTCTCGGATTGGATACCTAATGCATCGGTGACGCCTTTGATGTACGTCTCAGCGAAAGCGATCGCATCAGATAATTCATACACTTCGATCGTGACCTTCTTGCCGAAGAGGCTCTTCTTCTCCTCCTGGATGGCAAAGTTGACATCGCTCGGCAAGATGCCGAGCTCTTGGGCGGCTAATTCGACAGCCTCCTCGATTGTTTTGGCTTGATATATCTTCATAAAAGACCTCCGCTATTTTTTCCTTCTGGCCATGATGGTTTGCATGATCACGGTCTGGACGATCGAGATGACGGCGCCGATGAACCAGTAGACGCCCATGGCGGCCGGTAAGCTGAAACCCATGACGATGATCATGATCAACATGATGTTGCTGAACCATTTCATCTGCTTTGCCTGTTTGTCTTCGGCGGGGTTCTTGCTGAGGCGCTTGACACCCTTGGTGCGGGCCTTCTGCATCCACTGCGGCAACTTCATCGACACGAATTGGGCGATGCCCATGAGGATGAAGAGGACGACGGCCGTCCACCAACCGGCAGCGTTGGGCCAGCCGGCAATATCGAGAATCGACGTCCCTAGCCCGGCGCTCAAATTCAAGCCGAGGACAGAATCAGAAGATAGCACGGCTGCGCCGGTCATGGCACCCCAGACGGCGATGAAGACCGGGAACTGGATGATCAAAACCAGAATCTGCCCAAGAGGGTTAATTTTGTTTTTCTTATAGAGCGCCATCTGCTCCTGCGCTAGGCGCTGCTTCTCGGATTGATTGGTATTGGAATTAGGATATTTCTGTTGGATTTTTGCCAGCTCCGGCTGCAGAGCTTGCATCTTCTGCTGGCCCATCGTCGACTTCAAGGTGGTGAGGAGGATGAAAGCGCGGACGATCAGCGTGACGAGCGCCAATGCCGCTATCTGCCCCCAACCGCCCATGCCAAAGGCATGCGAGAAACGATCGACGAGGTAAGCGACGGGATAGACCAGTAAACCTTCGATCGGCCCTTTTGACCATGCATAGGCCCAGGATTTGCCTTCGAGATAGGCTTCGGTGTTGCCATCAGCCCCATATTTACCATAATACCCACCATCGACTGCGATGCAGGCGCGGTAGGTCGATACGGCGGTATTCAGTTTATCTTTGTACAAGGCGGTGAAATCGCTGTTGGGACACTGCTCGACGCCGAGAGATAGCTTCAGTTCGGCAGTCCACAGATCCCAGTACTCGAAAAGGTTTTTGCCTTCGCTGTAGCCGGTGAATTTCAAATAACCATACTCTTCGAGAGCGGCATTGGCTTGAGCGGCGGTGATGGACGTGTAGTCGACGCTCAACCCAAATTCAGACTGTAAGGATAGTTCGAGTACTTCTTGATCGATGCCGACGAAATAGGCATCGGTCGGTACGTTGATCGCCCCTTCTTCGGCGCCGTCGACGACTTCCTTGAGAAGAGGTGAATTCTCAAGCGTGACGCGCCTAGTCAAAGTCGTATTGCCAGCAAAGACCGCGACGCCGCCCGCGCCATTGTCCTCGTAGACGGAAATGCCTTTTTCATAGGTGTACATTATGTTGGCTTTATCGTTGTTCGAACAAAAATTAGCAGTGCATGCGCTGATGAGCAGAACTGAAAGCAGCAGGCCTCCGAACGTCAGGATTCTCTTAGTCGATTTTTCCAATGTGCTGGTCTCCTATCTTTTCAAGAAGAGCCATCAGCGCAGCGCGGCTTTGTTGATAATTGCCAGTATCGAACCCGGTTTTCGGGACGATGACATAATCAGCAGAAGCGTCGAGGGCCAATGCTTCTTGGAGCGTGGCTTGAATTTGTCGCTTGATCTTGTTGCGGACGACGGCGATGCCCAACTTTTTGGGAACAGAGACCCCAACTCGGGCAAAATTCAGATTGTTGCATTGATAATAGACGACAAATTGTTGATTCTTAACGAATTGCGAAGAGTGGATGATGCGGTGGAAGTCCTCTTGTTTTTTGATGCGGTACTGCCTCTTCACCTTATTCTCCTTCGCGCAGTAAAAATAAAAACGGCTTAGGCGGTAAGAACCGCTCTGCCTTTTTCGCGCCGCTTAGCGATGACTTTGCGGCCATTGGCGGTTTTCATCCTCTCGCGGAAGCCATGGACGGCCGAGTGCTTTTTCTTGCTGGGTTGATACGTTCTTTTCATAATCGTTTCTCCTCGTGTATGATTACGCGAGATGATTATATTATCTAATATACCTTTAGTCAATTAAATACTGAAATGTGCCTACGGGCGCGCAAGAACAAGCGGCGACGATAAAGGCTACTTTTTCCACGGACCAGGGAGCAAAAATGGAAAAGCAAACGCCTCGTAAAGGCTGATGCGCGATGAAGTCACAAGGTGTGAATAAGCAGTATTTTCTAGGTGGTAACATAGTATTTATTCCGGTTTAATCGAGGTTATTTGCTGTGGTTAACTCCCTCGCTCCGTGGACAATCATCAACCAAATCCACATAAAACACTCCACAGTTTTCTTTCCACAAGTTTTCCACCGCCAAATTTTGTGGAAAGCGACATATATCGGCAAAATGGCACTTTTTAAGTACCGAAATGTGGAAAACAAAATTTCGACTCAATATTGGCTGTTTTTGAACTGTGGATATGTTATATTTTTAGTTGCGTGGAGGACCTGTTTATGACAAGTTCGATCTCAGAGATTACCAAGCTGTGGGATAGGATCCTCGATAATATCAAACTGCGCATCAACGATTCACGAATTTTCGATACTTTTTTTAATGGCTCTTACATCTACAGCATCGACGCCGACCTAGTGGTTGTGGTGGTCAATTCAGGCCTGGCTGCCAATCTTCTGTCGACAAAGTATCTCGATTTGATCACCGGCGTCGTCCGCGAGTGCACCGAGTCGGATTTTAAACTTAAGTTCGTCCAGATCTCCGAGGTCCAATCGGTCGTCAAGCAAGCTCCGATCAGGCCCACGTTTTTTGCCAACTCGTACATCAACTCCAAGCTGACCTTTGATAATTTTGTCGTCGGCGCTTCCAACCGCGAGGCGTACCAGGCCGCCCTGATGATCGCTTCCAACCCCGGCAAACTCTACAATCCGCTGTTCCTCTATTCGCAATCAGGTCTTGGCAAGACGCACTTGCTGCACGCCATCGGCAACTACATAAAGGAAAACGCACCCGTGAGCCGGGTCCTCTATCTTTCGACGGAGGAGTTCTTCGAAGAATTCATCAAATACGTCACTGGCGACAAGGAGGGAGAAAATCTTAAAGATTTCTTTAAGTCTGTCGACGTCCTCTTGATCGACGACATACAATTCCTAGCTAACAAAACCAAGACCGAGGAAATGTTCTTCTACATCTTTTCATCGATGATCAACGCCGGCAAGCAGATCGTCCTGACCAGCGATAAACACCCCAACGAACTGCAAGGTGTCGAAGCCCGTTTGGTGTCGCGGTTCAACGCCGGATTGACGATCAACATCGCCGCTCCGGACACCGTTACCTGCATCGAGATTCTCAAGCTTAAAATCTCGGCAAACGGGTTGGATATTGCCAATTTCGACAATGATGTGCTGTCTTTTTTTGCTGAGAAGTTCTCGAAGAACGTTCGCGAGTTGGAAGGCGCTTTTAACCGCCTCCTCTTCTACACGATCAACATCAAGCCGACCAATCACATCGACATGGGGATCGCTATCGAATCAGTGCAGTCTTTGATCGATATCCGCGATACGAAAACGAAGTTGAGCGAGACGAAAGTCATAAACGTCGTCGCCGACTACTACAACCTGACCCCGTCGCAGTTGACCGGTAAGATTCGCACCAGCCAAATCGCGATGGCCAGGCATATTGCCATGTACTTGATTCGGGCCATGCTCGACGTGCCGTTTACCAAGATCGGTCTGATGTTTGGAGGCAAGGATCACACCACGGTGATGAACGCCGTCGAAAAAGTGGACAAAGCGTTGAAAAACGATACCGGTCTTCAAACAGCTGTCGACGAGCTGAAAAAGCGCCTGAAAAAGTAGGGTTTATTCTTAATAAAATTATATGTAAGCCTCTTCCTCGCTGTGCTACAATTAGTTAGAAGCGAACGGCGATGACTGCCGGTTATCCACAAAAGTCACCGAGATAATTATTAATTCTTTACTTAAGGAGAAGAGAAATGAGATTAACGATAAATCGCGAACAGCTGCTTAAAGGTCTGATCGTCGCCGCCAGAGCAATAGGCTCGAAAGTACCTGTACCTCTTCTGATGAATCTCAAGTTGTCCCTCGATGAGAAGGGTTTGACCATCGTCGGAGGCAACAATGAATTGACTATCAGCACGCTGGTCCCGAACATGATCGGCGAAAAAGAGATTATCCGCAACGCCAAATTCGGCGCGACGCTGGTCGCCAGCAAAATCATCACCGAGATCGCGCGGAGGATGGAAGGCGAGGAAATTGCCATCGAGGTCGTCGATGATACGATCGTCAAGGTCGACGATGGCAAATCGAGCTTCAAACTCAACTCCATCAAAGCCGATGAATACCCCGAGGTAGATTTAGAACCATCCGGCACCGTCTTCGATATTAAATGTCGAGAATTGGCGAAACTCGTCGATCAGACGGCTTTCGCGGCCTCATCGAAAGAGCAGCGCCCGATCCTCACCGCCGTCAACCTCGAGGCTGCTAGCGGTAAGCTCATCGCTACCGCCACCGACTCAGCCAGGCTAGCTCGCAAAGAGGTGGAAGTCGACGACACCATAACCTTCTCGGCCAACATTCCGGCTCGCACTCTCATCGAGATCACCAAGATGTTCGAGTCGTTTGAAACCGTCACCCTCGCCGTCAGCGATAAAAAAGCTCTGTTTTCATTTGACAGCACTCTGGTTTCATCGCGCTTGATCAATGGCGACTATCCAAACACCAAGAACATCATTCCAAAGACTTTTAACTATTTCCTCGAAGTCAACTCTCAGGAGCTGATCTCCGCGATGGAGAGGGCCTCACTCTTATCCGTCGAGCGAGAAAACGTCATCAAATTGACCATGACCGAGGATGCTTTGGAAGTAGCTAGCAAATCGGTGCAAGTCGGTTCGGCCAATGAAAAAGTCTCGACTTTCCAGTTCAGCGGCGAACGCCTCGAGATGAGCTTCAACAGCGAATATGCCATCGCCGCCATCCGGGCCGTCAAGGCTGAAGATGTCACGATTGCGTTTATAGGCGAAATGAAACCATTCGTCATCAAGAACAGCAAAGATGACTCTGTCGTGCAGTTGGTCACGCCAGTGAGGACTTTCTAGGCCGTTCAGACCCATAAAATCAGCATATGTCGGACAAGGGAATTAATATTCCCTTTTCGTTTTATATCGTGTATAATGGTTTTATGGATATAAAAGCAAGGTTTTTTTATGAATAAAAAAACAGCTGAAATCCATCTCTCCACTGCGTTTATCACCCTCGGTCAACTGCTCAAGATCGCTGGGATAATCGACTCTGGTGGCGAGGCGAAGGAACTCCTTGCCCGACACGCGATCAACGTCGATGGTGCACCCGACAATCGCCGCGGCCGAAAGCTTTATCCAGGTGCGATGGTCGAGATCGAAGGAAATGCATACCGCATTCTCAAAAGATGATCGTCCGCAAGCTCATTCTCCGCAATTTTCGCGGTTACGATCGAGCCGACGTCGCGTTCGATAAGGGCCTGAACATCATCCTCGGGGAAAACGCTGAAGGGAAGACCAACTTAGTAGAAGCGATACATTACTTGTCGCTGGCCAGATCGTTTCGGACCTCTGAGGACGGCAATCTCATCAAGGAACAGCGCGAATTCGCCACGATCGATGCCGAGGTGGAAGAAGGAATCGCCAAGAAGCGCATCAACGTCCTTCTGGCCCCCTCCATCAAGAAAGTGACCTGCAACGGCAAGCCGATCAGCCGCCTATCAGAGCTCAGCGGATTGGTCAACGTCATCGTCTTCGAACCCTCCGACGTCCAACTCTTCAAAGATTCGCCAAAGGCGCGCCGCGACTTCCTGGATATCAGCCTCTCGAAGAAGTCGGTGGTCTACTTAGAAAATATCTCCAGGTACGAAAAGATTTTGCGCGAGAGAAATGAGCTTCTGAAAGCGGACGCACCTAATTCCACCCAGCTCGAGGTGGTTACCTCACAGCTGATCGACATCGCCGAAAAAGTCGTTCGCTACCGCGTCATGTACGTCGACCAGATCAATGAAGTCCTATCCAAGATCGTCGGTTCGATCAAAGGCGAAAGAGAAGTCGCCGAGATTACGTACTATCCGTTTATACGGCCTGACGCCGGGTTCAAGATCAACGCTAAAACCGCGTTTGACAGGGCTCTGGAAGGCGATTTGCGCAAAAAGGTGACATCTATCGGCCCTCATCGCGAGGACTTCAGGATGAGCCTGGATGGCAAGGACATCGCCGTGTACGGGTCGCAAGGTGAGAACCGCATGCTGGTGCTGGCCCTCATCCTCAGCCCTTACTTCTTGATCGAAAGCAAGGAGAAGAGACCGATCGTCGTCCTCGACGACGTCATGTCTGAGCTCGATGACGAGCACAAAGAGAAATTGCTGACCTTCTTATCAAAATTCGAACAAGTGTTTATCACCTCGACTGCTCTCGAGGTGAAAAACGCCGGAATATACGTAGTTAAGAACCATGAGATCGCAAGGAGGAATTCTTAATGGAAGACGACAAGGTGAAGTACACCACCCTAGAAGTAGGAAACGAAAAAGAACTCGAGAAAGCTGATGCCGACTACACCGCCCACAACATCCAGGTGTTGGAGGGCTTGGCGGCAGTTCGGAAAAGACCAGGGATGTACATCGGTACGACCGCGTCGTCCGGGCTGCATCACCTCGTCTGGGAAATCGTCGATAACTCGATCGATGAGTCTTTGGCTGGTTATTGCGATCTGATCACTGTCACCATCAACAAAGGCAACACCGTCACCGTCGTCGATAACGGCCGTGGCGTCCCGGTCGACATCGTCGAAAAGACCGGTTTGTCTGGAGTCGAGACGGTTTTTACCATCCTGCACGCCGGCGGCAAATTCGGCGAAGGCGGTGGCTATAAAGTCTCCGGCGGCCTGCACGGTGTCGGCGGATCGGTCGTCAACGCCCTATCGGAATGGATGGAGATCAACGTCCATAAGAATGGTCACGACCACTATTTGAAATTCGTCGACGGAGGCAAGCCTGTCGGCCACCTCCAAGTCCTCGGCGAAGTTCAAGGTACCGGCACGATCGTCACTTTCAAACCTGATCCTTCGATCTTCACGGAGACGACGGAATTCAATTACGAGATCATCCGCGACCGGATGCGGCAGATGGCCTACCTCAATCGGGCAGTGCGCTTGATCGTCATCGACGATCGTGGCGAGACGCCGATACGCGAGGAGTTCTACTACGAAGGCGGCATCAAGGAATACGTTACCCACATCAACAAAAACAAAGAGCCGCTCTTCCCGGAAGTCATCTATTGCGAGGGGCGCGAGGAAGTCGAATACGTATCCGGCAAAAAGGCGCACATCTACGCTGAGATCGCGATGCAGTTCAACGTCACCTACAGCCCTAACGTCTACTCTTTCTGCAACAATATCAACACCCACGAAGGTGGGACGCACGAAGAAGGTTTCCGCATCGCCATCAACCGCGTGATCAACGACTACGCCAAAACGTATAAATTCCTTAAGGAAGGCGAGGAAAACCTGACGACGGACGATATCAAGGAAGGTCTGACGGCCATCATATCCGTCAAGCACCCCGACCCGCAGTACGAAGGGCAGACCAAGACCAAGCTCGGAAACTCCGAAGTCCGCAAAATCGTCTCCAGCATCGTCGGTGAAGGTTTAAATCGCTTCCTGCTCGAGAATCCCAAGATCGCCAAAATCATCATGGATAAAGTGGTCACCGCCGCTCAAGCTCGGCTCGCAGCGCGCAACGCTCGCGACCAAGTCAGGCGGAAGACCGTCCTCGACATCACGACTCTACCCGGAAAATTGGCCGATTGCTCCTCGCGCAACCCCGAGGAATGCGAACTCTACATCGTCGAAGGTAATTCCGCCGGCGGTTCTGCCAAAAATGGTCGGGACCGCGAGACGCAAGCTATCCTCCCGCTCCGCGGCAAGATTTTGAATGTCGAAAAAGCCCAACCGCACCGCGTCTTCGAAAACGCTGAAATCGGCAATATGATCACCGCTATCGGCGGTGGGTACAGCGCCGAGTTCGACGTCAGCAAAATCCGCTATCACAAGATCGTCATCATGACCGATGCCGACGTCGATGGCAGCCATATCCGCATCCTCCTCTTGACCTTCTTCTATCGCTTTATGCGACCCCTCATCGATCAAGGTTACGTCTACATCGCCCAACCACCTCTATACAAGGTCGAGTTCCGCGGCAAGCAGTACTACTGCTACAACGACGAGCAGCTCGAAGCGGTCAAGAAGGCTCTGGAGCTCAAGCCCGGATATCCTTTCCAACGCTACAAAGGTCTCGGCGAAATGGACGCTCAGCAGCTCTGGGAGACGACCATGGATCCCAAAGCTCGCAAGATGCTGCGCGTCACTCTGACCGACGCCATCGAAGCCGAAGGCGTGTTCACCGATCTGATGGGCGACGCCGTCTTGCCTCGCAAGGATTTCATCCACAAGAACGCTAAGTTCGTCAAGAATTTGGATATTTAAGGAAGGAGTGCAACACAACAATGGAAGAAAAAGAAAAACTCCTCGCCGCAGCCTGCGCTGAGGTGAAGGACGAGGTCGAGGCGATCGAAGAAGGGATCGTTCCCGGACTTCGCAACGTCGACATCTCCAACGAAGTTCGCGGGAGCTTCCTCGATTATTCGATGTCGGTTATCGTCAGCCGCGCCATCCCTGATGTCCGCGATGGTTTGAAACCCGTTCACCGCCGTATCATCTATGGCATGAACGAGTCTGGGATGCAGCCGGATAAACCATATAAGAAGTGCGCTCGCATCGTCGGCGACGTCATGGGTAAGTATCACCCTCACGGCGATTCAGCTATCTATTCGACTCTCGTCCGCTTAGCTCAACCATTCTCGATGCGCTACATCCTCGTCGATGGCCACGGCAACTTCGGCAGCGTCGACGGCGACGAAGCCGCCGCCATGCGCTACACCGAAGCCAGGATGACGAAATTAGCTATGGAGATGGTCAGGGACATCGGGGATGATACCGTGCCTTTCGTCGATAACTACGACGGCACGGAAAAAGAGCCGAGCGTCCTGCCTTCGCGTTTTCCTAACCTCCTGGTCAATGGCAGCACCGGCATCGCGGTCGGCATGGCCACGAACATCCCACCGCATAATCTGTGCGAGACGATCGATGCGACGATCGCTATCGCTCGCAACCCGCTTCTCACACCCGCAGAAATCATGGAGAAGTACTTGCTTGGTCCTGATTTCCCCACTGGCGGGACGATCTTAGGTCGAGGCGGTATCAAAGAAGCTTATGAGACCGGCACCGGCAGCATTTCTCTGCGCAGCAAAGCATATATCGACGAGACCGATAATGGCAAAAAGCGCATCATCATCTACGAAATTCCGTACCAAGTCAACAAGGCGCGGATGATCGAATCGATTGCCGACCTCGTCAAAAATAAAATCATCGAAGGCATCACCGACGTCCGCGACGAATCCAACAAAGAAGGAATTCGCATCGTCATCGAAGTGAGGCGCGACACCATCCCTGAGGTCATCCTCAACCAGCTTTTTAAGAACACCCAGCTCCAAGTCAGCTATGGCATCATCATGCTCTGCCTGGTCGAAGGCGCACCCAAGATCCTTCCGATCAACGAAATCCTGCTCGGGTATCTCAATTTTCAAGTCCAAGTCATCGAGAGCCGCACCAAGTATCGGCTGGCCAAGGATGAGGCCCGCGACCACATCGTCGTCGGACTCCTAAAAGCCATCGAGAACATCGACGACATCGTCGAGCTCATCAAGAGAGCCGCCACTCCCGAAGAGGCTTCGCTTAGATTGAGCGAGAAGTACGGGCTGAGCGAACCTCAGACTCAAGCCATCCTCGCGATGACCTTGAGGAGACTCACCGGACTCGAAAAACAGAAGCTCGAGGCGGAAAGAGTCCAGCTCGAGACCAACATCATCAAGTACAAGAACATCCTAAGTTCGCGCGATAACATCGTGAACGTGATCGTCGAAGAACTTCAGGAGATCAAAGGGCGTTTCGGCGATGTGCGCAAGACCGACATCAGCAATGAGCTCGCGACCATCGAAGATGAGTCCCTCATTCCCGAAGAGGAAATCGTGATCACGTTGACAGCCAATAATTATGTCAAGCGGATGACGATCGATACTTTCAGAACGCAGAACCGCGGCGGTCGCGGCGTAAGAGGCATGAATACCAACGAGAACGACATCGTCTCGATCATGGTGCACACGAAAACCCATACCGACGTGCTGTTCTTCTCCAACCTCGGCAAGGTCTATCGGATGCGCGGGTACGCTGTTCCGGAGAGCAGCCGCGTCTCCAAGGGTATGCCCATTCAGAACCTACTCAACCTCGAGAAAGATGAGCGGATAATGTCGATTATCTCCCTCGATGAATATAGCGAAGAGCACTACCTCTTCTTCATCACCGTCGGCGGAATCGTCAAACGGACGAAACTGTCTGAGTTCGCTTCCATCCGCCAAAACGGAAAGATCGCCATCAGCTTGCGCGAGGGGGATGCGCTCCTCGATGTCAAACACACCGATAATCACGCGCTGATCGGCTTGGCCACGAGCCGAGGCAAGATGGTCAAATTCCTCGAGACCGATGTCCGAACTATGGGCCGCACCGCCTCAGGGGTCAAAGGCATGTCCACCGATGGGGCTGAGCTCGTCAGCGCCACGACTTCGCTCGAAGGATCATACATCCTAGCCATTACCCAGCGAGGCTATGGCAAGATGTCAGATGCGGGAAGCTATCGCCTGACAAAACGCGGCGCAAAAGGCGTTCTGACTCTCAATGCCACCGAGAAGAATGGCTGCCTCGTGGCTATGCGAGCGGTCAACGGCGATGAGGATTTGATGATCATCACCGCCGGCGGGACGATTATCCGCATCCCGCTCGAGCAGGTCAAAGTGTCTGGTCGCAACACCCAAGGTGTCCGCGTCATCAAACTCGAAGGCCGGCAAAAGGTTTCTTCGATCGCCGTCGTCCCCCACGAAGAAGACATCGGTGACGAGAGAAGCGAAAACGCCGTCAATCCTGAGGAAAACACCGCAGAAACCGAGTAAAATATGAAAGTTTTCATCCATTTTCACCCGCGATATCTCAAGGATGTCTACGAGGGTATGCGCTTGAGAAAGAATCTGAAAGGCGCTTGTGAACTCTCCGATATCCAGATTGCCAAGAACAGCATCGACAGCTACGATGTTGCCCACTTTCTCTCCGTCGCCGATGAGATGAAGATCAACGATGCCATCGAGGACAAAAAGCCTGTTTGCTTTTCGGCCTTGATGTGCGAATCAGATCCGATCGCCAAGATCACCGAAACCAATCGCGATGGCGACACCCGCCTCAGCGCTAAAGCCCTTCGCATCCTCAACAAGGTGAGCCTCGTCCTCGTCCCAAACGTCAGCGGGGAGAAATTCTTAAAAGCGCAGGGCGTCACATCCAAAATCCAAATTCTGTCTCCCGGAGTCAACATCTCGCGGTTTGAGAAAAACGATGAGGTCGAGGCTGATTTGTTCTACCATTACTTCCGCCTCAGCAAGAGCGCTCGGACCATCGTCGCTTTCGGTCAATACGATAGCAAGGAAGAGATTCGCAACATCGTCGAGGTCGCCAAGTTGTGCCCGGAATGCAAATTTCTCTATTTTGGGCAGGCCAAGCACATGTTTTTCCTCCCTCGGAAAATCCGTTCTCTCCTGCGCACCTCGCCTAAGAATGTCCGATTCTGTCCCATCGTGCCCGAGGATGTCTATCGATCGGTGATGGTCAACGCCGACGTCTTCTTGATCGTCAACCGCCGCAAATACAACGCCATCACCATGCTCGATGCGATGGCGGCTAAATGCCAGATCATCGGCATCGGACCTCTCGATTATGACGCCAAAGTCATCAATAAAGGTTATGCTTATATCGCCAACACGATCCCCGAGGTCGCTTCGTCGATCAAAGGCTACCTAAATGGTAAGTTGACCGCGACAGCGGCAAAAGCCTACCAGATCGCCAAGGCCGAAAGCCTTACCGAAATTGGCAAGGAGCTGAAGAAGATATACGCCGGGTTGATCGCTCCGGCCGAGAGTGGAGGAAGAAAAAATGCTTGATATCAGACTCATCGTCGAAAACCCCGATAAGATCCGCGACGCCTTGAAGAAGAAGATGTTCGAAGTCGATTTTCATCCTTTCTTGGCCAAAGTCGAGGAGCGGAAGCACTTGATGGTCAAAGTCGAGAATTCGAAGGCCGAGCAAAACCGCCTCTCCGCATCCGTGGCCCAGATCAAGAAAAGCGGTGGTGACGTCGCGCCGATCTTCCGCCGCGTGAAAGAGCTGGCCCTCGAGAGCGAGGGCAACGAAGCCCGCTTGAAAGTCCTCGAAGAGGAAATACATGATTTCGCAGCCGCGCTGCCAAATATTCCCGATGACGATCTGCTCCCCGGCGGCAAGGAGAACAATCGCGTTGTCTACGAGTATGGAACGATCCCCGTTTTCGCTTTCAAACCTAAGGATCACATCGAACTGTGCGAGTCGTTAGGCCTCGTCGACTATGAGAGGGCCGCGAAGATAAGCGGTCATGGCACCTGGATCTATACTGGCGTCGGCGCGATGCTGGAATGGGCCTTGATCAACTACTTCATCTCCAACCACCTCAAGGACGGTTATGAGTTCATCCTCCCCCCCCACATCCTCAATTACGAATCCGGATATGTCGCCGGGCAATTCCCGAAGTTCGTCGATGGGGTGTTCACCCTCGAAGGCGTCACGCCCAAGAAGTTCATGCTCCCGACGGCGGAAACAGCCTTGGTCAACCTCCACCGCAACGAAATTCTCGATGTCGAGACTCTGCCGCGCAAATATTTTGCTTATACACCGTGCTATCGCTCTGAAGCCGGTTCGTACCGCACGGAAGAAAGAGGCATGATACGCGGCTATCAATTCAACAAAGTCGAGATCGTCCAATATACGACTGAAGAAGGTTCGGATGCAGCTTTCGAGGAGATGGTGAACAAAGCCAAGAGGCTCGTGGAGCAACTCGGCCTGCACTATCACGTCAGCAAGCTAGCCGCTGGCGATTGCTCGCACGCCATGGCGCGAACCTACGACATTGAGGTATATATCCCGAGCATGGGCATATACAAGGAAGTTTCCAGCGCCTCCAACGCTCGCGATTACCAAGCTCGCCGCGGCATGATCCGCTACCGCGACAAAGTTACGGGCAAGATGAAGTTCTGCCACACTCTCAACGCCTCTGGACTGGCGACTTCGCGCTTAGTTCCGGCGATCGTCGAACAGTTTCAGCAGGCCGATGGCAGCGTCATCGTCCCCGAGGCGCTTCGCCCGTTCATGGGGGGCATCAGCCGCCTCGAAGTCAAAAAGTAATATTTTCCATCCTTTGTTGCTATAATATTAATGCCATCGCGATGCATTGCGACGAACCAGGTCAGGGCGGAAGCGCAGCAGCCTTAAATCGAGGATGCATGTGCGGTGGTTTGTTTCATGGAAAAAAATGATTTGTTTTTTATGGGTGAAGCTCTTCTCGAAGCGAAGAAGGCTTTGCTCATCGACGAAGTTCCCGTGGGGGCGATCGTCGTCAAGGATGATAATATCATCGCTCGAGGGCACAACCGGCGCGAGGCGAGCGGCGATCCGACCGCCCACGCCGAGATTATCGCCATCAAGAAAGCCTGCCGCAAACTCGGTGTCTGGCGGCTCGATGGCTGCCGGATATACATCACGATCGAACCATGCTCGATGTGCGCTGGCGCTCTGCTCTGGACGCGGATCGATGCAATTATCTACGGGGCGAGGGATCCCAAGGGTGGCGCCCTAGGCAGCTCATATAATCTATTCGCGCAGAAAGGTATAAATCACATCCCCGCGATCCGCGGCGGGATTCGCGAAGAGGAATGCGGCGAAATCGTCAGCGCATTTTTTAAAAGCAAGCGCTCGAATTCGCCTTCCTGACTTTGGTTTTTGGCTATAATTTTTTTAGTATCGTTATATTATTCCGCGGAAATTTGACATATACTTGTAATAGAAAAGTAGTACTTTTCGCCCAAGAAACATGAAATTCACAACCTTTCTTCCCGCTCTTCTCGCGTCTGCGCTTTTTCTCGTCGGCTGTGGTGGAGACGACCCGTCATCGTCATCCAGCGAAGGCTCTCACTCTTTCTGCGAAGATGATGGCCAATACTTTGTTTTCGACAATGATACCTCGCTCGCTGATGTCATATCGCCTCTAGCGGTGGGAGTTCAAACCGAAGCGGTCCGCGATAGCGTTCTAGACCTTTTAGGCGCGAATGATGGCTATGCCAATGTCGCTGCCTACTCGCTCACCGAGACCACCGACTACGACGTGATGGGCACCCTCGACGATCCCCGCGATTCGCATGGCCAATATAGCAAAGAGGTCACCCGCTACAGCAGCGAGAAGATTCTCATCGGCGACTACTCGCTATTCGAAAACTACTACGATGAAGACACCTCTGTAGAAGTGACGCTCGATCTCGACGCCGACTACCAGGTGTTCCGAAATGGTTTCTGCCCGTCCATCTCGCGGTATTACGAGATCTATGATTTCGCCGGCGTCGACGCCGATGCGGCGAGCGAGAAGGTTTACGACACCGAGGCGTATCTCAAGAAGATGAATCTCGTCGATGGTCAAGCTCTCGCGCTCGATCTGATCGAAAAATACAACTCCTATGATGATACAGAATACTTCTCTACCCTCAATTTCACCGCGACCAAATCGATGACTAACGAAGAAGGAGTGGTCGAAGGCGATGCAGGCCTCAACACTCACCAGGCTGTGCGACTTGAGCTCTTCGCTTCTTACGACCCGAGCGGAACAACCCTCGGCGAGACGGCGTCGCACTCTGTGGTGATCGTCGACGGGATGATTAAATCCGTCCGCGATTTCCTCGGCACCTACGAGGTCATCGCCGATGCCCCACTCTACCACGTGCTCAGCGAGAAGAACGTCGTCTATGATGTGGAAACGATCGGGGCCTATACGGGCACCTTGCTCGATCCAACAGCTTTCACCTTCACGAGCGGGCATCCGAATCTTTAATTTGTAACTGAGATAAAGGAAAAAACTTGCTTTCTGCAAGTTTTTTTGATGAAACTGTGCAATAATAAATCAAGCTAAACGCCGCTTTTGACTCGAGTGTGGGCCATCGCGGCGAGGCAATTCGAAGCGATTTCAAATATGAAGAGAGAAAAAACCATCAAGGATTTAATCGATAGAGCATCTCCGGTTTTCGACGATATAGCAAACGGGTTGACATTCGAAGAGGTCGAACGGCGTAAAAAGGAAGGTTTGGTCAACACGATTAAACATCACGTCACCAAGACCTACGCTCAGATCATCTTTACTAATCTCGTCAGCTTCTTCAACATCACGCTCGTCGCCATCGGTATTTTCATGATCATCGCCGAGCAGTACAGCGGTCTCTTCTTTCTCTTCGTCCTCTTCGCTAACATCGTCATCGGATTATTCCAGGATATTCGCGCTCGCATATTAGTCGATAAACTGCAGCTTATAACCAATCCCAAAGCCACCGTCGTCCGCGGCGGAACTATTTCGGACATCAATGTCTCCGATCTCGTCCTCAGCGACATCCTCATCCTCAAATCTGGCGACCAGATCAGCATCGACTCAACCGTGGTCGATGGAGAAGTGATCGTCAACGAGTCGCTGCTGACAGGCGAATCCGCTCCACTCGCTAAGCAGATTGGCGCGAAGGTTCTCTCGGGCTCGTTCGTGACGAGCGGAACCGCGAGGGTGCGGGCCACCAGCGTCGGTCGGGCCAACTATGCTGAGCAACTTCAGGCGCAGGCTAAATTATTTAAGCGCCCCAAGTCGGAGATTCTCAAGTCGGTGCGCTCGCTATTTCGCTATATCGGACTCATCGTCATCCTCTTTGCCATCGCTTATGTCATCACCTTTGCCGCGAAAGGCAATTTTGCGACCTACGATGGCTTTAAGAGCGCCATCGGCGCCATCGCTGGATCTTTGGTGGCCATGATTCCCTCAGGAATGTATTTGCTGACATCGATGACTCTGGCCGTCGGAGTCATCCGCTTAGCCTACCATCGAATGCTCGTCCAAGAGCTATATTCTATCGAGGCGCTCGCCCGCGTTGATGTCCTCTGCTTCGACAAGACCGGAACCTTGACCGACGGCAATATGAACGTCAAATCGATCATCGCCATCGCATCGGAAGACAAAACGTGTCTCTATCGGGCTCTCTCTTCGCTCTTGATGGCTACAAAAGATGACAATCATACCGCCCAAGCCCTTCTTGAAGAAGTAGGGAAAGATGCTGGGTATCAACCTCTGAAAACAGTACCCTTTTCAAGCGAGCGCAAATATGCCGCTGCAGTTCTTGAAGGATATGGTTCGATCGCTATCGGCGCCCTCGAATTCGTATGTCCGAAGCTCGATGGAGATGTCAGACGCCTCGTCGCGGAGAACTCGAAGCGAGGCCATCGCGTCTTAATCGCTGCGAAGAGCGATTGCGATATCGCTGATGGCCTTCCTCGCGACATGGTATGCATCGGCGTCATCATTCTTCAGGATCACATCCGCGATGATGCTTCCGCCAACATCGAATGGTTCAAAAAAAATGGCGTCGCCATCAAGATAATCAGCGGCGACAACGTCGATACCGTCTCGGAAATAGCCCGCATGGTCGGAGTTGAAGGAGCGGATAAGTGCATATCGCTCGAAGGCGTTATTCTGTCTGAAGTCGCTCAGTTGGCCGACGGATACAATGTCTTTGGTCGAGTGAGTCCAGAGCAGAAGGAAGTCCTCGTGCAGTCCTTGCGCAGCGCCGGGCACACGGTCGCCATGACCGGAGATGGCGTCAACGATATTCTAGCTTTGAAAGTTGCTGATTGCTCCATCGCCATGGCTTCCGGTTCATCGGCGGCGCGGAACGTATCCCATCTCGTCGCTCTCGATTCGGATTTCAGCCGCTTGAGCGAGGTCGTCGACGAAGGGCGGAGAGTCATCAACAATCTGCAGAGGACGTGCTCAGTATTTTTGGCGAAGACCGCTTTCGCTATCGTCGCCAGTTTGGTTTTCCTTATCGCCAGCTGGTTTGGTGGGGGTGGATATCCATTCGAGACGAACAACATGTACATCTGGGAAGTATGCACGATCGGTCTAGCCGCATTTTTCCTAGCCCTGCAGAAAAACAGCGAGAGGCTGAAAGGTAGTTTCCTCGGAAATATCGTCTCGGAAGCCTTGCCTGGTGGGATTATGCAGCTCGCCTTGGTATTATTAATATATACATTGACCTTTGTCTTTCCTGGGACATTTACTTTGGAGGCCGCCCGGGCGATGGCGATTATCGCCTTCACCATCGCGAGCTACTTCATACTAGCGAAGATCTCCTGGCCTCTCGATTCATATCGTTTGATACTCTTCCTAGCGATTGCAGCCTTAGGTATCGCCACGCTCATCATCGACTATTTCTTGCGATCGTGGGGGATATTGAAGATACCTTATGAAAGCCTCTCTCCCGTGCACGTCCTCGCCCTATTCATCCTCCTCGTCGTCGCTGTTCCGTTCTACTTGCTGATAAGCAAACTGATTAAAAACGCTGTCGATCGCAGACAAGGTGGTGGCAAATATGCTGATTAAAAGAGAAGTGCGGGAAGCATTGAGGCAAGGTCGTCCTGTCGTCGCCTTGGAATCGACGATCATCTCGCATGGCATGCCTTATCCGGAAAATGTCAAGACGGCCTTGACGCTAGAGGACATCATCATCAAGGGTGGCGCTGTGCCAGCGACGATCGGCATCATCGATGGCGAGGTCATCGTCGGCATGGATAGAGAGCAGATCAAGATGTTCGGCAAGCGCCGGGGCATCCGCAAGGTGTCGCGCCGGGATCTGCCGGTCGTCGTCGCCAAGAAGCTGTGGGGCGCGACCACGGTCGCTGCGACGATGATAATCGCCGCCAGAGCCGGCATCGAAGTATTCGTGACTGGGGGCATCGGCGGAGTCCACCGCCACGCCCAGCAGACATTCGATATTTCCTCCGATCTCGAGGAGTTGGCTAAGACCAACGTCACAGTGGTATCCTCTGGCGCGAAAGCCATTCTCGATCTGCCGCTGACCCTCGAGTATCTCGAGACTAAAGGCGTCACGGTCCTCTCATATCAAAGCCAGCATTTCGCTGATTTTTACACGCGCGATTCCGGATTGAGCATAGAAGACGTCATCGCCTCGCCTATAGAGGCGGCGCAGATCATAAGCGCCAAGCGAAATCTCGATCTCGCCGGCGGAATTCTCATTTCCAATCCGATTCCCGAACTATATGCGATGCCTCGCGAAATCATCGACAAAGCCATCGCCGATGCCTTGTCGAAAGCCGATGCGCTCCTCATCAAAGGCAAGGATGTCACACCCTTCCTCCTAAAAGAGATCGTGGACTTGACCGCGGGCAAATCGCTGGAAGCCAACATCCATCTGATCGAGAATAATGCTATATTGGGAGCGGAGATCGCCAAAGAGTTAGCCATCATCAATCGAGGTCGCAAAAAATGAAGACAGCAGAACAATTTGAGAACGCCTTAATCGAGCTTGTCTCGCAGCGGTCGATCGACGAAGTGAGCATTGAGATGCTCTGCGAAAAAGTCGGCGTGAAACGACAGACCTTCTATTACCACTACCGCGATTTGGCCGACTTGCTCGACAGCATTTTTATCACCGCCACCGAGCAGGATGCAAACGCGGAGAATTCCCTCGTCGGGGATGCGTATTTTGCCATCGAGTTCATAAGCAAGCACCATCTCTTTTTACATAATATCATCGATTCTTCGTATCTGCTCGTGGCCGATCGTTTCATACGCAACTACGTCTACTCTCGTTCGTATGCGCGGTTGTGCACCAATCGCAAGTATCGGCTTTTAATCGACGATCGGATGAGAGGTATCGCCCGCATCGTCGCCAGCGTTTTTATCGCCGAAATTTCCAATTGGATCAAGTCCGGTTTCATCGAGAGCAAGGAAGAATTTCTACATCGCTTCGAAGTGATCATGCGCGATGTCGACAAGTGCATGCTGCAGAATCTCCTGCGCGAAGCCCGTGCGAAAAAGCGTGCGGAAGAAAGAGCGAAAGCCGACAGAAAAGGAGGATAAGATGCGCGATTTCGATTTCGTCTCCCCGACAAAACTCTATTTTGGCAAGGGCAAGGAAAATGGGATAGGCGCCATCGTCGTCTCATTTGGATTTAAGAAGGTGCTGCTCCACTATGGAAGTGGATCGATCGTCGCCTCTGGACTCTTTGCCCGCATAGTCTCCTCGCTCCGACAATCCGGTATCGACTATGTCGAGCTCGGTGGGGTTCGCGTCAATCCCACGCATCCCTTGGTCCGAGCCGGGGTCTTTTTAGCCCATAAGGAACGCGTCGACGCCATCCTGGCCGTAGGTGGTGGTTCGGTCATCGATTCCGCCAAAGCCATCGCCGCGGGTTTCTATTACGATGGCGATCCCTTCGACTTCAACCTCCATAAAGCCCACCCCGAGAGGGCTTTACCCATCGGCGTGATCCTCACGCTATCGGCCTCGGGATCGGAAATGTCATCGTCGTGCGTGATTTCCGATGATGCGACCAGCGCCAAGCAAGGTTTTAACAGCGACTTGATACGCCCCGTATTCGCCGTGTGCGATCCTGAGTTGACTTACTCGGTCGGTAAATATCAGACAGCCTGCGGCATCGTCGACATCATCTCCCACTCGCTGGAGAGGTATTTTTCCCCTGGAGAAATCCACGAGCTGAGCGACGAGTTTGCTCTGAGCCTCATCCGCCATGTCGTCGAGACCGGGGCTAGAGCTATCGAGGATCCAAACAATTACGAAGCGCGAGCATCGTTGATGCTGTCGGGAACTCTGTCCCACAACGGCGTCACGGGCCTCGGCAAGCGCGTCGGCATGCCGATTCACACCATCGCTCACGGCCTGAGCGGCTTATACCCGAGCATCGCTCACGGCGCGGGTTTAGCCGTCTTGATCCCGGCGTGGATGCAATATGTCTACGCTTTCGATTTGGATAAATTCGCCAAGTTCGGCCGAGACGTTTTCAAATTCCATTTTGTCGACAAAGAAGAAAGTGCTAAGATGGGGATACGCCACCTCCGGGACTTCTTCCGCGAGATCGGCATGCCTCTGACGCTCAGAGAGCTGGGAATAAGTGATAAAGACATCCCTCGTCTGGTCGATATGATCACGGAAAATGGTACACGTGTGGTTGGCCATTCCGCTCGACCACTAGACAGCAAGGACATCGAAGCGCTTTTGCGCTCGTGCCTATAGGGAGGTTTTATTTTTATGAAAAAGGAAGATATAGCAAGTCTTCTCGTCTACGCGATGATGATCGGGCTCGCCCTCTTCGTGGGGTTGGCCATCATCCAGCCGGTCTTTCAGGCCAACCCTGAAGTCGGCGGAAACCAATACGTCTTCGCCATCGCCTGCGTCTTGCTCGGCGTCCTCATCAATGGCATCTTTCTGGAAGTGGGGCACCTCATCGGTGGCCTATTGGGAAAATACGCCATCCAATCCGTCAACATCTTTGGCCTATGCCTATATAAGCTGGATGGCAAGACGAAGTTTGCCTTCAAAGGCTTCGAAGGCTTGACCGGCGAGACCAAGCTTCTTCCGAAGAGCGAGAAGTCCAACCCGCGGCTCGCCGCCATTTTACCTCTCCTCCTCTATCTCGTGGAGTTGATCGTTGCCATCGCCTTGTATTCATCCATCAACATCAGCGATAATATCGATCTCGTCTGGCTCTCCATCGGGGCGATCATCGTCGCCTCGGTCGGCGGGATGGTGACGTTATACAATATCGTCCCGTTCAAGCTCGACGCCCCCACCGATGGTTATCGGCTGAGCCTCTTCACCAAGAAGATCAACATCGCCGCCTATAACGAGCTGATGATCGTCGAGAACGGCGATGGCAACTACCAACCGCGCGTCTTCGAAGAGATCACCGATTTCACCGCCGAAGTCAACCTCGTCACCGTCTACCGCCACATCAAGGAGAAAGACTTCATCGCCGCGGAAGTGCTGCTTGAGCAGATCATCGTCAAAGCGGAGCAGACGAGCGCTTCGACTCGCAATCGCGCAATCGCCCAAAAACTCTATCTGAAAATTATGAACGACTCCATCGAGGTCGCCAAAAAGTACCGCGAAGCAGTTATCACCTCGGCGGTGCAGCGCTTTATCGCCAACGACTTGTCGATGCCTTCAATCCGAGCCTATCTTCTGATCGCCGGCATCATGGACGAATCGCAAGGCGAAGTTCAATATTGTTTGGAACGCAAGAAAAAAGCCATCAAAAACGTGGCTCTAGGACGAGCGGAGATCGAGAATTCGCTCTTCGGAGAAGCCCTCGCCAAGGTCGTCGCCGCGCATCCGGATTGGACAGCGATTAAATAGAAGAGGGGCACCAGCGAGTATTCTTCATCCTATATAGCAGCAAAGCCCTCGGCGCGCCGAGGGCTTTCATAACCATCTAGGGAAGTGTTTAGCAGAACGAGGCTAGCTCTTTTTGAGCAAGTCGCGTATCTCGGTGAGAAGAACGATATCGGGAGCAGGTTCAGGCTTGATCTCAGCCTGAGGCGCCACTTCGGGTGCGCCACGTAATTTCATCATAGCCCGCTGCTTGGCCTTCTCGATGCTGGCAAATGACTTGATGATCAAAAAGAGAACGAGGGCGACGAGAAAGAAATTGATGATCGCCGTGATGAGCAGACCCCAATCGATCTTGCTCAGCGAATCGTAGTAGACACCATCGTTGGCGAGCGTGCCCGCGCTTCCGTCCTGCAGGGCGGAGGCGATACTGTTAGGCAATATCGTATACCAATCCCCCAAACCTCCGGGTATCGCGAGGCCGATGACAGGCATCAAAATGTGGTTGACGAGCGCGCCGATGATCGCCGAGAAAGCCGCGCCGATGATGACGCCGACGGCTAGTTGCAGAACGTTGCCACGACTTATGAATTCTTTGAATTCCCTAAAAATTTTCATTCGGATATTCCTCCTAATAAAATCTTATAAGATGCATCGGCAATTACAAGGAAATTTGTTTCTTTGACAAAATGTGTGGAGACTGGGATAATGGTCTAAATTCCAAGGAGGACACATATGCACAAAGTCGCTATCTTCGTCGATTCGACGGCCGATCTCAATAAAGAAGACTACGAGAAACACGATATACATGTCGTTCCACTGTTGGTCAACATCGGCGGAAGCGCCTATAAGGACGGACTGGAAATAGATTCGGAAAAATTATATAAACTCGTCGCCGAGCATGGAGAATTGCCCACGACCGCGGCCGTTTCACCCATCGCCTTCATCGAAGCCTTCAAGCCGTTCATCGACCAAGGCCACGACATCTTCTTTGTCGGCATTGGTTCCAAACTCTCCGCAACCCTGCAGTCGGTCATCCTCGCCGCCCAAGAATTTCCCTCGGGTCGAGTCATCTACTCCGACTCGAACAACCTTTCCAGTGGCTCGGGCTTATTGGCCCTCAAAGCCGCGAAGTATCGCGAAGAAGGCAAGTCGGCGCTGGAGATCAAAGCCTTAGTCGATGCCCATGCCCCCAAAGTGAATGCTATCTTCGCCATCGAGACTTTAGATTATCTCCACAAAGGGGGAAGGTGCAGCGGCACGGCAAAAGTGTTGGGTAAACTATTCCACATCCACCCTCTCATCAAGGTCGTCGACGGAAAGCTCATCGTCTACAAGAAGCCACGCGGACGGATGACGAGCGCTCTCGACGAGATGGTCAGCGAGTTGCGCCGCCACCTTCCTGATGTCGATTTCGATTACATCATGGTCACCCACGCCGGAGTGGATGAAGTTAACCTCGCGCACGTGATTAAGGAACTGGGCAAAATCGTCGATCCCGCCGTCATCCATATCACCCACGCCGGAGGTGTCATCTCCTCGCACTGCGGCTATGGCACGGTTGGCCTCCTCTACCTTCGCAAATGAACAAATAATTGCTAAATTGCACAAAAAAACACCAATTTGCTGGTGTTTTTTAGTTCATATTGGCGCCTATATTTCCCAGGTATCGAGAGCCGACCACTCCGCGCCGCCATCGCCGAACTCTTCGCTCCACCCGCCATAATAGTTCTTGTATTCTATGAAATTTTCGTAGTGGTCGTCGGTGTAGAACAAGAGCGGATTACTCTGCCCGTAAGCATCGATGCCCGTCAAGGTGAAGATGACGCGCAGAACCCCTCGATTCCAGCTCGATGATAGGGCGTAGTATTCGTCGCCGATGTCGGCTTCGTTATAAAGGCCATCCAGAGAATAAGGCAGATAATCGTAATTGCTGTAATACTCGCCGGGAAAGATTCGGCAGGCGTTGCTGTATAGTCCGTAGCACGTCTGTTTAGACTCGCTGTATCCGCCGCGCTCCGTCGTGTAGTAGTAGTTGATCGGCAAGGCGCCGAAAGTGACGAGGTAGGCGGCGACATCTTCGAGATCGGTGTAGTAATCATCTCGATATAGCTCTTTTATAACCTCGCCGTATTCATCGTATGCATAGCCAACCTCGCCGGCGGCGGCGACGGGATTGAGGCGGTAGTCGCCCGCTGGTGGCGTGTGGCTGGTCGACGAAGATTCGGTTTCATCGCTCGTTCCGCTGACATCATCGCTGATGCTGGACTGCGACGTGTCGGGAGCGCAAGCGGAAAGGCTTATGAGGGCCAATAAAAAGATATAGTGTGGTTTTCTCATGTTTTATGATTGTCGGCTATTTGCCTGAGATGGCCAATCTTTTTATCAAAAGGCTCGGGGTGCTGATGCCGGAGAGCTGCAGTTCGGGGTTGTTAGCGACTTCGCGGACGTCCAAGAAGAGCTCGAGGAGGTTGCCAGCCACGGTGATGAGGCTCAGAGGTTCGGCGATCTTGCCGTCTCTGATCATAAAACCTTCGGCTTGCAAGGAGAAATTGCCGGACTGAGAATTGAGCCCGGCATGGAGCCCGTTGACGCTGGAGATGTAGACGCCTTCTTTGATCTTGGCGATCAATTCAGCTTCGGACTTGCGGCCTGGTTTGATGGAAGCGTTGACGAAACCGATGCCGATCTTTGAACCTTCTTTATAGCCGTTTCCAGTGGTGGTGGTCCCTTCGCGCTGCGCGGTCTCGAGATTGTAGAGATAGGTTTTGAGAAGACCTTTTTCCACGATTTTCTTATTGCTTGTCGCCACGCCTTCGTCATCGAAGTAGCGGAAGAAGCAGTTCTTGGTCAAGGGTGATTCCGAAATGGTGATCTTCTTGCTGGCGACTGGCTGATCGAGCTTGCCGATGAAGAGCGAAGAGCGCTTCTGGACTTCTTCGGCGCTGGCGCTCTCGAGGAAAGGGTCGAGGAAGTCGGCCGCGCTCTTCTGATTGAGGATGATCGGGTACTTCTTGCTCTTGCACTGGCTGCCACCCAGCTTGCGGGTCGCGTCTTCCACCGTCTCTTTGACGAACTTATCGATATCGAGCTCTTTTGGGTCGTTGGAAAGGAGAATCTTGAAACCGGTTTTGACTTCCTCGCCTTGCTTGGCGACTACCGACGCTACATAGACGTAATAGTTGGATCTGCTCTTGAGGTTTAGCCCATAGGAATTGACGAGGTTGACTTCGCTAGCCTCTTCCGAGTACTGGACCGTCTCGATCTCGACGACGCGGGGATCGGACTTCTTGAGTTTGGCTTCGATCTCATAGAGATTCTTCATCTTCTGCTCGATGGAGATGGCTTCGATTTCTTTGTTGAACATGTTGCGCTTATGATATTTCTCGCTGCCTTTAAAGAGGAGCGCCTTGTCATCCTTCTCGATGACTTTGGCGTTGGCTATGATCTCATCGACAAGGTGCTCGGGTGTCCGCTTATCGACCTTTTCGGTGATGGCGACCCCGAATTTGTCGTTGTAGATGCCACGCGCGGACATCGCGAACGATTCGCTCGTCGTGTATGAGGATACTTCCGAGTGGAAGAGCTCGAAGGACAGCGAATATTTCCTTGACGAGTACAGCTCGCTGGCGCTGATGCCGCGAGCCTTGGCTAGTTCGAAGAATTTTGCGTAATTCATTTTAGTGCTCCTCCTCTACCACCGACGAGAATCTCGCTGACCCGGATCGTCGGCTGACCGACGTCGGCCGGGATGTTGCCGCTGCTGGAGCCGCACATTCCCTGAGCGCGCTCAAGATCGTTAGCGACCATGTCGATCTTCATGAGGATGTCGGCGCCGGAACCGATCAAGGTCGCACCGCGCACGGGTTCGGCGATTTTGCCATCGCGGATAATATAGGCTTCGCTGCAGGCAAAGTTGAATTCGCCGGTCGCGGGGTTGACGCTGCCGCCGCCCATCGACGCGGCGTACAAGCCTAACTTGGTCGAAGAGATGATCTCTTCCGGAGTCGACGTGCCGCTAGCGATGAAGGTGTTGGACATCCTGGACGTCGGCTCGTACTTATACGATTCGCGGCGGCAAGCACCGTTGGCTTTCATGCCCATCCTCCGCCCGTTGAAGGCGTCGATGAGGAAGGAAGTGCATATTCCATCTTTGATGAGGACGTTTCGCTGCGTCTTGTTTCCTTCGTCGTCGATATTGTTCGAACCCCAAGCATTGGGGATCGTCCCATCGTCGATGGCCGTGACGATCGGCGAGGCGATCTGCTTGCCGAGGCTCTCGGAGAAGACGGATAGTTTCTTGGCGACCGATGTGGCTTCTAAAGAGTGGCCGCAGGCTTCGTGGAAGACCACTCCGCCGAAAGCGTTGCCGATGACGACCGGCATCTTGCCGCTCGGGCACTCGGAAGCCGTCAGCATCTTGATGGCGAGCTCGGCTACTTTGCGAGCCGTCTCTTTAACGTCGATCTTGGTGGTGAAGAATTCCATGCCCGAGGTTGCGCCCGGACCCTCGAAGCCAGTTTCGATCTTGCCGTTTTCCGAGGCGATGGCGGCAAAGACCATCCGCCCTCTCTCTTTGACATCATCGAATTGCTTGCCATCCGAGTTGAAGATGGTCACGTTCTTGCGGTAGTTGGAAAAGGCATTTTGGATGCGGACGATGCGCTTGTCGTAGGCCGACATCACTTGGTGGGCCTCTTTTAGCAAGGCAATTTTCTCTTCGCGAGATACTGCGCTGAGCGGCCCCTCGTAGGCGTGGGCGTTCTTGATAGCGACTTTGCGGATGTTCTCGATCGTCATGAGCCGCGACCCGCTATAGGATTTGGCGAGCGACTCCGCCAGTTTGATCAAGCCCTTACGCGACAGATCGTTCGTGTAGCCGTAGACGCTCTGCAACTTGTTGAGCAGTCTGATCCCCGCGCCATATGACGTGCTGCTGAGAGCGGACTCGACCTTGCCATTTTCGAGCATCAAGAACGAGACCTCGCTCTGCTCTAGATATATTTCGGCGAAATCAGCGCCGGTGGCGAGGCCGGCGTTTAAAACATCCTTCGCCAATGATTTTCCGATCATCTTTTCTCCTCCTTCGATTAAATGGGATAATTTTATCATTATTCCAATGAATAATACACCCAAATACTTTTGGATATGTATAATTATTGTATGTTTTGTAAGAAAAAACTCGAAGCCCTATCAGCGCACTTCGACGAGAAGCGCCTTTCCTTGAGCAAGGAGGATATCCGCTTTCTCTCGGGTAAGGACTCCTTCAAGGGCAAGATGCTGGGCTTTCTCACGAGCGATTATTACCGACGGGAGAAATTGATACGCGAAGGCGAGCTCATCTATGGCTATGTCTACCGCGCCTGGACGAACGAGATCACCTACACTCGCCCCTATCCCACTTGGGTCCTCTTCTCCCCAGCCGGAGAATTCAAAGACGACCCCAATCTCTACCTCGAAGTGCTGAGCGAATTGCAGAAGATCGAAGCGCCCAAGCGCGGCGCATCCGGTCTCAAGCATCTATTGACCATGCTCAATGCCGAGCTCAGCGAACCGAAGTACGTGGTCATTCCCGAGCCGTACGCCAAAGGGCATCTCGTCTATCTCTCGATGGTCTATCTCCGGCCGTGGCACATCGCCAACCTGCGCCTCGGCGTCAATCCTTTCATCATCGCCCCTTCCGCCTCTAAGGAGATCCTCTACCTCCCCTTTATCTACTGGAGCGACGAGTTCAAAAAGGAGTACAACCGCTGACTTTTGCGCAGCGCTATTCAGCGATGGATAATATTTGCTTTATCAAATGAGCAATGATAACATTACAAAGCAACTTTCTTTGGAACCCATCGCGGTCCAAGGCGGAAGGAGATACTTATGAAGAAGGACATTCACCCCAAGTACGGCCGCGTCACCGTGACCTGCGTCACCTGCGGTTCGACCTTTGAGACCGGATCGACCCTGAAGGAAATTCGCGTCGACACCTGCTCTAATTGCCATTCCTTTTATACCGGCAAGCAGCGCTTCACTCAGGCCGATGGCCGCGTCGATACTTTCAATAAGAAATACGGCTTGAAGAACAAATAGCAAGAAGACCGCCGTATCGGCGGTTTTTTTAAAAACCTATGAAAACGAAGTTCTACATCACGACTCCTATCTACTACCCCAGCGCGAAAGCGCATATTGGCCATGCCTACACGACCGTGGTCGCTGATGTTTTCGCGCGGTATAAAAGGCTCAGAGGTTTCGAGACTTTCTATCTGACCGGCACCGACGAGCACGGCGAGAAGATCCAGAACAACGCGCGAGCCGCGGGCAAGAGCGAGCAGCAGTTCGTCGACGATATCGCCGCCGACTTTAAAAAGCTGTGGAGGAGTTTGGAGATCAGCAATGACGATTTCCTCCGCACGACCGAAGAGAGGCACATGCGCGTCGTCCAGGATATCTTCACGAAGCTGTGCGCTAGCGGCGACATCTACCTCGGCAAGTACGAAGGTTGGTACTGCACCCCTTGCGAATCCTTCTGGACGGAGACTCGAGTCGGCCCCGAGCACCTATGCCCCGATTGCCATCGCCCGGTCCACACCGCCAGCGAAGATGCCTATTTCTTCAAGACGAGCAAATATGTCGACCGCCTCTTGAAGATCATGGACGATAATCCTAAGTTCATCATGCCTCTCAAAGTCAAAAACGAGATGATCAACACGTTCATCAAACCCGGACTAGACGACCTATGCGTCTCGCGGACTTCGTTCACCTGGGGCATTCCCACCCGCGAAGATCCACGCCACATCATCTACGTATGGCTCGATGCCCTGAGCAACTATATCTCGGCCCTGGGCTACGATTCCGCGCACCCGGAGAACTTCGAGAAGTTTTGGGTGGATGAGAGAAGCGAGATCGTCCATCTCATGGGGGCGGATATCTCTCGCTTCCACGTCATCTACTGGCCGATGTTCTTGATGAGCTTAGGCCTGCGCATGCCCGATCGCTTGTTCGTTCACGGACTTTTGATGATGAAGGATGGCAAGATGTCGAAGTCGAAAGGCAACGTCGTCTCCCCGTACCCATTGATCGAGAGATACGGCGTCGACGCCGTCCGCTACTACCTGGCCCGCGAAGTGATCTTCGGGAGCGACGGCCAATTCACACCCGAATTATTCGTCGACCGCATCAACAACGACCTGGCTAACGACTTAGGCAACCTCCTCAACCGCACCATCGTCATGATCGAGAAGTATTTTGGTGGTCTTATCCCCGTATATAAAGGCGATGTCACGGCCTTCGATGCCGATTTGCACAAACTGGCTATCGAGACGATCAAAGGCTACGAGGAAGATATGGACGATCTGCGCCTCACCGATGCTTATATCAAAGTCAACAACCTCGTCTCCAAGGCCAACAAATACATCGATGATACCGCCCCTTGGGCTCTTAATAAAGATGGAAGCAAGCGCGAGGAATTAGCCAGTGTTATGTCGCATCTGGCTAACACCCTCTTCGTCGCTGGAATGCTGATGAAACCGATCTTGGTCCACTCCTCAGACAAGCTCTTTTCCCAGCTTGGTGTGCCCGAGAGTTTAAGGCGTTACGATGCGATTCGCGAATATGGAGTTGTCGCAAATCTGAAAGTAGATAAGGGTTTACCCTTATTCCCGCGCCTCGACGCCTCGATCGAAGTTCCTTTTATCCAAGAGCTAATGAAGTGATCGAGACAAAATATATCGCATAGAATTAGATCCTCAAAAATCGGTGTTCATATTTTATTCGCTTTGCTATAATCATTTACATGCGCACACCAAAACCTTTGAGAAAATACTTTCTTGCCCTCACCCTAGGAGTTTTTCTCCTATCTTCCTGCGGCGGGGACAAAACTTCGTCGAGCCTCGATCCCAGCGGTTCTGACACAACTTCGGAAACCGCCTCTTCGGATTCGGCGTCGAACACGTCTTCGGATTCGATCAGCAGCTCTAGTTCGAACAGCTCGCCTTATACCGGCACCTATTACAACGCGATCAACGACTCATCTGGCAGCGCGACCCTTTTGAGCGGCCTGAGGTCGCTGAATTCCACCAAGAGAACCAAGACGGTCGGCTACGGCAGCATGGGTACATACTACAAGCAGACCGACGGCGATCCGACCAATTCCAATAATCTAATCTCCTTTTATTCGGGCACGTCAGCATCCTTTGATGGCTCGTTTGCCAACGGTAAAAACTTCAACCGCGAGCACGTCTGGCCCAACTCTCGCGGCGGCAGCGCCGTCGAGAACGACATCCACGTCATCCGCCCGACCAAGCAATCGGAGAACAGCAGCCGCGGCAATTCCTTCTATGTCGAAGGCATGACGAGCTCCTCGGGAGGATGGGATCCAGGTGCGGTCAGCTTTGGGCTAGACAAGTATCGTGGCATCTCCGCGCGCATCATCTTCTACTGCGTTGTCGCCAGCTCGACTTTGTCGCTCGTCGATCTGACTAACGACAGCACCGGGAACAAGACGATGGGCAAGCTATCGGATCTGCTCGAATGGAACCTCGAATACGACATCGACGCCACCGAGCTGCGCCGCAACGAAGCCGCTCAGACCATCCAAGGCAATCGCAACCCCTTTATCGATCACCCCGAATATGCCTGCAAATTATGGGGTTCGACAAACAGTTCCACCAAATCGATCTGCGGGATGTCCTAACTTACGCCGCCGTTTATCGCTAGATTCTCTGATAGCAGTTCTTCTTTAAAAAGGCTGCTATCTTTTTCTTGTCGCTGGTTTCATAGAATTCGATCAGCAGCCTTTTGTATTCGCTCACCTTTTCCTCAGGGATGGCGATGAGACCTAATCCATTCGCGATGAGGATGTGGTTGGCAAAGATGATGGCTGTCCGCTTGTTTCCATCGATGAAGAGCTGGGCTCGCATGATGTACAGGCACGCTTCGATGGCTCTTTCAAAGGGGTCGGCAATCGATAGGATGTCCGCGAGATTCTCCTTCACCGCTGTTTCGATGGGGAGAGGCGGTTTGTAACTGGTCCCGCCAATGTCGACAGGAACGCTCCGCAGTCTTCCGGCGCTGTAGTAAAAACCTTCTTCCACTAAAGAATTGATGTTCGATAAGATGTTGAAATTCGATCTAGTAAGAAGGACGCCTCGATTCAGAATGAAATCCCAGGCGTGCTTCAGATTGACGATCTTCATGACATCTCCCGCCGGCATACCGTTGACTTTTCCACCTTCGATGATAGCTTCAGTGTCGCTATATGTGGTCGCCACTCCCTCGAGGACGGCTTGTCTAAAGATGGAATTCGCCAAGCTCCTTCGAGCGAAGTCGATGTTGCGAGCAACCCTTTCTGGAATCTCCCTGTCGATGTAGTCGAAGGTCTTCAGATCTCTTCTGATGGATCGCAATCGCTGCTTAAGTCCCTTGGCCTCTTTATTATTCTCGAGTATTTGACTATTTAGCTCTTCTGAATACACACCAGCGTATTTCGATGTCAGAATGCCATCCTCGCGATTGTAGAGATAAACGTATCGATTATTCGCGCGCTCCCGAATTTGCATCGTCCCATGAAGCAAAGAAGATAGGCGAGTCTCTATGTTCTCCTTTTCATCTAACAGAGCTATCAACGCAAAATTGGATTCCATCATGTGCACTTTCATTATGCAACTTATCAAGTCAATCATCGTAAATATAGTTGCACATTTATGTTACACAATCGCCAGGTGGTTTTCAACACGTATTTGGAAAATGCGGCTCGCACATCCGAACGCAAAGCGCATTTTATGCGATTTTAGAAGCGCGCTTGTATCGCTGCTTGACCTAAGCCCGCGCGGCCATCCGCTCAGTGGCGGATAGCAGGGCGATGCGACACCTCGCGATCAGCTATTATCGCAATTCCTTTATTCTCTTTGCCGAATAGACGATGCCGAGGATGGAGGCGGAGATGAGCGTGAAGAAGTAGACCAACTTGAGATTGGAGTACGTCTCCGAGACGATCCTGTCGACGATGGGATACGATTCGAAGATGACGCACAAGAGGAAAAAGGAATAGAGGATGATGGATAATGTATAACCGAGCCGAGGCTTGTTTGCCGCCAGCGCGACCGCGGTGGACAAGGCCATCGCCGCCATGATGGCGAGCGAGATGGCGGCGGTGGGGAAGAACGTGACATAACCCACGAGCAAGCGCTTGGCGAAGAGGATGGCGAACAAGACGAAATACCCACCTAAAACCAGCGTGATCAGGATGTCCGATGCTCTGGGCTTGTAGAAGGCGAAGATCAAGGAGGCAACCGAGAGAGCGGCGAGCAGCGAATAGATTAAGTACATCAGAATGGGCGAGTAGGGCATGGCGTGGTCGTAGGGAAAGCCGACCGTGAACAAAGCGATCCCCCACGAGAGGATCAAAAGCGATGAAATCCAGATGAGCATAAGGCGGTAGTTGGTTTTGCCGTTCATGATGAGCTGACCTTTTGTATGACTATTATAGTTCATTTTCCTTCTCCGAGCGAAATTATGCACCCTTGCATTCATGCAATTCACCTGCGTAATGCTTTTGAAAAATGGGTCTGATAATAATTGTGTATCCCGAGGTTTTAATGTATATTTTTTGTGGAGGATACAAAATGCCAATTGAAGAATTTATGATATGGATCTGGCTCGGAATCTTCGTCCTCTCCATCGTCATCGAAGCCTTTGAGCCGGAGCTGGTCTCGATCTGGTTTGCCGCGGGGGCGTTGATCGCCGTCATCCTCTCGGTTATCCCCGGAATCCCCTTTTGGGTCGAGATCATCGTCTTCATCGCCGTCGGATTCGGGTTCGTGTTCTCGCTGAGGCCGCTGGCCAAGAGATACCTCATCAAAAAAGAGATGAAGTCGAATATCGATGAGAAGATCGGAGTCAAGTGCGTCGTCGTCAAAGCCATCAGCGAACTCGCCCATGGCGAAGTCAAGCTCAACGGCGTAATCTGGACCGCCATCGCCGGCGACAAGAAGGAGACGATCGAGGAAGAAGCGGTAGTCGTCATCCTCGGCATAGATGGTAATAAATTGATCGTCAAAAGAGATAGCGAAGTAACTGGAAAGGAAGGTAAATAATATGAATCTAGTTGTTTTAGCTGCGATGCCCACATGGGCGATCGTCGTCATCAGCGTCGTGTCGTTCGTTCTCCTGCTCATCGTCGTGAGCTCCGTCAAGATCGTCAGGCAGACCGATAAGTACATCATCGAGCGCCTCGGCGGCTATCTGACCACGTGGGGCGTCGGCATCCACATGCTCATCCCCTTCTTCGATCGCATCAGCCAGAAGATCTCCATGAAAGAGCAGGTCAAGGATTTCGATCCCCAACCCGTCATCACCAAAGATAACGTCACCATGCAGATCGACACGGTCGTCTTCTTTCAAGTCACCGATCCTAAACTCTATTGTTACGGGGTCGTCTATCCCATCTCCGCGATCGAGAATCTATCCGCGACCACCCTGCGCAACATCATCGGCGATCTCGATCTCGACGAGACGCTGACTTCGCGCGATATCATCAACGCCAAGATGCGCAGCATCCTCGACGAAGCCACCGATGCCTGGGGCATCAAAGTCAACCGCGTCGAAGTCAAAAACATCTTGCCGCCTAAGGATATTCGCGACGCGATGGAGAGGCAGATGCGCGCCGAGCGGGAACGCCGCGAGAAGATACTCCTCGCCGAAGGCGAAAAACGTTCGACCGTCTTAGTGGCCGAAGGCCAAAAAGAGTCCGTCATCCTCAACGCCGAGGCCCAGAAGCAATCCGCCATCAGGCACGCCGAAGGCGAAGCGCAAGCTATCCTCGAAGTCAGAAAAGCCGAAGCTGAAGGCATCCTCTTGATGCGCGACGCCGAAGCCAAAGGCCTAGAGATGCTGAAGAGCGCCAAAGTCGATCAGGCTGTCCTAACTCTCAAATCATACGAGACGTTAGCCAAAGTCGCCGATGGACAAGCGACGAAGATCATCATCCCCAGCGATCTGCAAAACCTGGCAACCTTTGCGGCATCGGTCGGCGAATTGATCAAGAAATAAACCATTGTAGATTAATCAAAAAGGCACCAGTGTTGGTGCCTTTTGCTTTTTATCGGTTCACTTGGCGGGGGAATCGTGGATAGCGGCGATTTCTTCCGTGGGCTCGCCCGCTTTTGCCGAGTCACCCTTTTCATCTTTCCTAACTCTGTCTTTAGGGGTGGCGCTAGCCGGCTTGGATTCGGCCTTGCGATACTCCGGCACTTCGAGCTTGACGAGGCGCGCTTCATCTTCTAAGGCGAAGGCGAAGAGGGCTATCGGCACGATGCCGATGGCGGATAGGAGAAGCGGCAGGAGGTTGATGAAAGGAAAGGCGCTGAGGAGCGTGATCGACGCGATGATTTGGACGAGGAGCGTGATGGTGATGCCGATGCCGAAGCCACCGAGCAGGACGAGAGTGACGATGCGGTGGATGGGTCGTAAGTCGATCTTCTTGACGAAAGCCATCGCGCTGAGGGAGGCGATATATAAGGCGAGCGGCCAGATGTAGGCGAGGAGCGTGGCGAGGCTGATCGGGCTTAAAGCCCCTATCACGAACTGGTTGATTAAGACGACCATGATCAAGACTGAACCGGCGCTGATCACCTGACCGAGGTAGATCAGCATCCTATTGTCGCTCTTGAGGCCGTAGGGAACGAGCAGCATCCCCATAGCGATGGGAAGAAGGATGAAGCTGATGCCATATGGCAGGATGGTCGCGGCTGCGCCGATCGATAGATAGTAGACGAGATTGAAGAGAAACGATAGGCCTAGTATCCCGACTCCGATAAAGGAAATGAGCGAAAGCAGCTTCTGATTTTTCATCTTTGTAGCCCCTCTTTTAAATATATCTTAGCAAAAGGAGGCCCCTCATTTAAGAAAAAGCGCGCTGATTCGTCTCGATATATCGGCGAGATAGTCGCATCTCGGCTCCTGGAGCACGTCCAAAAAAGATCTTTCCCCCGGTGTTGCTTTTTGATTTTTCGAGTGCTACATTAAAGTTAGTTAGTAGTTCGCTAACTCCCCCAGTAAACGTTTTTGCGCATTGAGGAAGGGTTGGTGATATTTTTATAGAAGATGGCAGAAGACGTTTGTTGATCACAGCTTTTTTTCGATGTGAAAGGAGAAAGATTAACAATGATGTTAATTATGAATTATGAATGCGAATAAGATTAGAATTGCGATGATCCTTTGTAGCGCCTTCGCTTTAGCGGGGTGCGGTGGGGGATCGCCGACGAGCGGATCTGATGATTCGAGTTCAACCACCGATTCCGATAGTGCCAGCGACTCGAGCTCATCTTCAAGCACCGCGAGTGACTCGAGCTCTGCTGCTGATTCCTCGACGAGCGCCGAGGAGGGACCAGACCTAGTCGCGATCAGCTCCGTCCGCAGCCTAGAAGTTGGAGCCGAAGTCAAGGTCGAAGGAATCGTGGCCGCGCATAATTACACTGGTCAAGGGACGCCCTACATCGTCGGTTTCTGGCTCGCCGATGAGACCGGGTCCATCTATGTTTATAGCGAAAGCGTTGCCTCGGGCGTACAAAAAGGCAACAAAGTATCGCTGATCGGCACGAAAGCCTTCTACATCCCCGATACCGACACTGGCTCAGCCTCCGCCGTCGGTTATGAGGGCATGCTGCAGCTCGTAAACCCCGAGATCGTCACCAGCGACTCTTTATCTCACGCTCTTCCGGCTTCGGCAATAACCGAAGCGACCATCGCCGAAATTGTCGATATCCCTTTGACCACCGATATCACCGGCAATATCTATCGGATCGTCGGTCGCTACCACCGCCTCGACTATACTTCATACGTCAACTATTCCGTCGATGACCTCAACCGCGTCGACAGCCTGTTGGCCTACACTCAATGCAACGGCAAAGACCACTACTGGAGCGATGCTCAAGATGGCAAGACGATCGAAATGCTCATCATCATCAGCCTGGGCAAACCCTCCGTCAGCGAGTGGCGGATATGCCCGATTCACTTCGGTGGCGAAGTCGTTGTCACCGCCCTAGAAGAAGCTGAATATGGCGCGCAGCGCGCCCTAGACGCCATCGAGGACGAATACGAAGTGGAAACCACGGTCCGCGTCCTCATCGCCGACCCTCTCCTCGAAGGCTTGAACAGGGAGTATTCTTCTCTCTCCGACAAAGTTGCAATCAGCCATGAAGGCCAAGACAATGTCCTAGTTTTCGATGCATCAGTTCCCGGAACCCTCACTCTGACAGCGGTGGCGAGCTATGGCGGTCAAGTCGCCAGCAAGACCAAAACCATCGCTATCGAGGAACCAGATATCTACCAAGCGATTACCCTAGCGGAGGCCAAAGCCACCGCTGATGGTCAGAGCGTCACCGTCCGCGCGATCGTGGCGAAAGTGACGTACAAAAGCTCGATGACCAAACAAGGTCTATTCCTCGTCGATGATACCGCCACGCTGTTCGTCTATAACGACGCGGCGACACAAGCCAACATCGTTAGCGTCAGCGATGGCAACAAAGTCGTCGTCACAGGCGTCATGGCGCACTTCATCAAGGATGCTGCTAACGCCGCCGCTGAAAACTACGCCGGCGATGTTCAGTTGACCAATGTCGTCCTCGACAATCTCGATACGAATGTCTACAGCATCCCATCCGCGGCGATCATCGATAATACCATCGCGAATATCGTCGCGACCCTGCCTTTGGCAAATCTATCGAGCTTAGTCTATAAAGTCGACGCCAAGGTCGTCAAAAACGTATCCGGATACGCCACATCATACGATTTGGTCAGCTTGGCTGACGCGAGCAAAAAACTGCCGCTCTACTCGCAGAACAGCGGAGCGGACTACTCGTGGCTCGACACCTATAACGGGCTCGCCGTCGAGATATACGTCGGCATCCAAAACCTCAATCTGCGGTCGGCCGGTTCGAACTGGCGCGGCTGCCCGCTTCAAGTGCTCGGCCTCATCGAATAGCTAGAGCAAATCATCATCAAACACGCAAGCATCCTCTTATGAGGGTGCTTTTCCTTTTTTAGGGGGTGTGGATGCGATATAATGATTTGGTCAAATGCTAAACCAGATCGTCAAAGTTACTTGCGTCGACTTGTCTTTTGAAGGAAAGGGCGTGGCCCGCTTCGACAAAGGGGTCGTTTTTGTCGATGGTCTCCTTCCCGGTGAAAGCGCGGAGATCGAAATCCTCTATTCCCGTTCCGGTTCCTACTTTGGCAAGATTAAAAAACTGCTGACCCCATCCCCCGACCGCATCCAACCCCGCTGCCCGGTGTGCACCGCTTGTGGTGGTTGTCAGTTCCAGCAGCTGAGCTACAAAGCCCAGTTGGATTACAAGAGAAAGAAAGTCGCCAATGCCTTTTCGCGCGTCGCGAAACAAGATGTCAAAGTCGGCGACGTGCTCGGGATGGACGACCCATGCTTCTATCGCAATAAGACGCAGATGCCGATGGGCAAAGACAAGGCTGGCAAGATCATCACCGGCTTTTATAAGGCCAACAGCCACGAGATTGTGCCGATCGAGAAGTGCTACATCGAGGATGAGAGAGCCGCGCCGATCATCAAGACGATCCGCGAGCTGATGAAAGAGATTCGCGTCGAGCCATACGACGAAGATAAGCATATAGGCGTGATGCGCCACATCCTCATCAGGACCAGCCACTACAAGAAGCAGATCATGGTCGTCCTCGTCACCAACGTCAACAACTTCCCGGGCCAGAACAACTTCGTCAAAGCCCTGATCGCCAAGCACCCGGAGATCACCACAATCGTCCAGAACATCAACAAGCGCGACACGAACGTCATCTTGGGCAACTATGAGAACATCATGTATGGCAAGGGTTTCATCGAGGACACTTTGCTCGGTATCAATTTCCAAATATCGTCCAAATCGTTCTACCAAACCAATCCCCTTCAGACCGAAAAGCTTTATAAGGCGGCTCTCGAAGCTGCGGACATCGCTGATGGCGACGTCGTTTTTGATGCCTACACCGGCATTGGCACGATCGCCTTATTGGCTGCGAAGAAGGCCGAGCACGTCATCGGCGTCGAGATCGTCGCCCAAGCCGTGCGCGACGCGATCCGCAATGCCAAGCACAACGGCATCAGCAACGTCGAGTTCCATATCGCCGACGTCTCTGACTACATGGTGGAGATGGCAAGCCAGAACGCGAAGATCGACGTCTTGTTCATGGATCCGCCCCGCAGAGGCGCGGATGAGCGTTTTTTAAAGAGCGTACTAGCTTTGTCCCCCAAGAAAATCATCTATGTCTCTTGTGAACCAGAGACGCTGGCCCGAGACATCAAAGCATTGTCCGCGAAGTATGAAGTCAGCAGCGTCCAACCTGTCGATATGTTTCCGCAGACGCAGCACGTTGAGACGGTTGTTGTTTTAGTATTGAAGAAGTAATTTCGCGATATACTTGCAGGGATTATAGCCAGAAATGATATTTTCGTGGAAAATCGAAAATAGCATTCGGGTATAACTAGTTAAGAAAGAAGTTTTGCTCTCTACGCAAAAAGTGTGACATTAGAAGCACGTTTACTAAAAACGAGGCGCCGCGAATATGAAAACGATAATAATATCGCAAGATAGTTCGTACTTATTAATGTATCTTAAAAGCAATAGCTTTTAAGAGATTGCTAGAATAACGAAATAATCCACAGAATCAATACGCAAGTATAACGAATAGCGAACGGTATAACTAGAATCAGCAAGAAAGTTAAGAGTATTTTGTGCCGCCTTATCAGACTCAATCGCTTATATGTATAGCCAGCATAGGTTTTTGAAAGAGCGTTTTGCAATTTGATATTATCAGCAATGAACTCTTGAAATTTATGCGTCCAGATTAAACAAAAGCGCGAGTAAACCGGGTATGTCGAAACACTTCTTAACAAGATATTCGCTAGTATTTTCTTTTCCAAAAAAGGAAACACTCCTTTAATTTTTTCTTTGAGAGACCATTGTTCGCCTCCGCAAAGCAACGATCCTTCCTTAAGTGCCATTTCTATTTCATAGAACGAATAAATCGGAAAATCGGTGTATTGCCTACATGCACTGCGGCAATTCGAAATCACTATACAAGGGGAAATGGGCAGTTTGTCAGCCCCTTCTCCAAAAAGCTCAATAAGCTTTGCTTTTCCGCCGCTTGTTGAGAGGAAAAGAATAGATCTTCCGATCTGGTAAGAGGCGTAGCTTATGACTTCTTTGTCTCTCCTGTAGTCGTAATAATCCATTGGAATCATTTCCGATTTGCACTCAATGACGTGAATCTCTCCACCTTCTAAAGCCAATATATCAATGTCGCTTTTCTCAGTTGTGCCATTAATGCGAATGGAATAGGTTGTACCTTGGATGACTTTTTCCAGTTTAGTAAGCAGTGCTTTCTGCACCTGTTTCTCAAAAATCAGACCTTTTTGGTCTTCTGCAGATGAGCTATTTTTCTTATTGCTCGCGCTCTTGTTTTTGTTCGCGGATGATGCCATATTCCTAGAAAAATTGTTGTTGCGAATAAGCCCACACGAGAAATAAAGTCTGTCGTCAATTTCTATGAATGGTGTTTGGTAAAGATCCATTAAGTCACTTGGTTTGTTGACAGTGAGTTCATAGGCTGAACGACACTTTTGCTCATCTTCAAAGAAATACTGCAATTCATATTGCAAATCAGATGATTTCATTTCGCCACATGCATTTGGGTGATAATTTGCGAATGATTGAGCTACATGACATTTATAAGCGATTTCCATCTGGGCAATATCACTGAACGAAAAATCTCTATAGAATTTGAATGACAGAAATGAGGTTTTCGGAATTCCAAAGGCTTTCGACTCCTGAAGAAGCATGTGCTCCCTAAGCATCTTTCTTTTCTGTTCGGAAAGATGAGCGTTGATTGACTCGCGAGGTCTGTCAACGCAGTCTTCTTGCTGATACATTCTGTCAAAATAAACACCTGCTTCCGCATCCTTTCTGTATGATGAGAAATATGCGGTCGAAGTAAGAAAACCGCTTGAGAATGAAGCGCCAAACAAACAAGCCTCATAGAATCTTTGTTTATGATATTGATAATTAATTGTTTCGGTTATGAGTTCTTTTATTTCAATGGGTTCATGCGCTTCTACCTCGGCAATTTCGTTCTTTGACAAAACGTCTCCCCTCGTTATTAGATAGCTTGCCGCCGCCACGATATCCACATCGGACGATTTCTCGGCTTTTTTGATGTCGGTTACATCGGGGATTGCTTCCTTCCCCCAAGTCACCGAATCCAGCGCATGAAGAACCGCTTTAACAAACTCAACGTACCCATTAAAACCAATCCATTTCTGGATGTTCCAGTCTAAGTGGTTACGCTTTTTATTGGCATGGATAACGAAATGCGCACCATCTTCAATGCCTTTCAGCCGATGAACGAACCATTTTGGAAGCATCGATCTCCTCTTATTAGTTAGGAGATATGAGATATCGCAGATAATAGCCTCGTCCTTCTCAATTTGGTCGAATTGTAGACTGAATGCGCCTCCATCCAGTAACAGCGATGCAAATTCGGAACCAGATGATTTCGGAAACGCCCTGTCGAATACATCTGAGTTGTCGTTTCCGCGGACAAAACTCTTGTAGTCTTTTCGAGCTTGCCTTTTCAGAAGAAAACCTTGCTCGGAGATTGCTGCGTTATTACATTTGCCGGTGATATATGTTTTCATATTTGCTAATGAATCAAGGCAACGAGGTTTCTCCAAATTGCCTTGTTTTTTTTCGAATCCCCAATTACACAGCGAGATTTGAAATCGTAAAAATCTTGAGTACTCCTTTTTCTATGCATAAAACGCGGTGAACAGCGGTGTCCACATGTAGGAACGCAAATTTCGCTCTGCGATTTTTGGATGTTGATTTTCAACCACATAATGATGATTTACGATGGCAAGTTTAGATAAACACCTCTTAAAACATAGTTTACGTGCTCGGCTTTCGCGCCAATGTATTTTGGACCGTCGTCAGTCAACCACCCATAGATTTCGATGACATTATATGAACTAGATAGACTTGCGATTTTATAACTCGACTTCACAATGTCTTCTTCCCGTTCGCCGATTGTCGCCCATGCGCCAATTCCCGTTCCCAATCCGAAATCGTCGCTTAGTGTCAACTTCATGTCATCGATTTCCGCATCAGGACTATAAATATCGAAACCGATATCGATAAAACTGTTAGAAATAACATCAACAGAATAATAAACAATAGTCTTATCAGTTATGTTTGGGTCGTAATCCAGCCATTCCGAACCATCGTGATATCTGAGGGTGCCGTTAAGCAAATTGCTGTTTTGATATACTTCGATCCTTGCAATATAGATAGGCTCGATGTTAGAAAAACATCCGGTCAACAATAGATTCAGCATTGGAAAAATGGCAAGCATTGGCTTTCGTGCAAATCCATCAGCAGGGCGCATGTTCATGCGTTTATTATACCTCGCTATTAATGTAATCGAGTTGTCGCCATTTTGTAGACAACTGAATGGGCAAATGCTATCATATTTATATGATATTGAAGACATCGATCAGGTATTTCCTAGGCAAACCCATCAGAGCCATTTGGGATGATGAAAAATCTGGGTGGTGGTTCTCCGCCGTCGACATAATCGCGGCTTTGACCGATAGCGACGCGCCAAGGAAATACTGGAACGCATTAAAGACAAGACATAGCGAGTTGTCATCGTTTTGCAGACAACTCAAAATGTATTCTGATGATGGGAAGAAGTATCTTACCGATGTCATCGATGAAGAAGGAATATCCCGAGCCGTTCTTTATGTGCCGACAAAAAGAAGGGTCGAACTGCTGAAGTGGATAAAAGGATCCCTCGATCCGCTCGATGAACAAAGCAAAAAACGCGCTTATGAATTGTTTAACGATCGATTGATCATCGAAGAAGATATCGGAAAGACGAAGAGCCTGCAGCAGATCCACGCTTATCTGTTTGGCGGTCTATATGATTTTGCCGGTAAAATCCGCTCCAAGAACATCTCCAAGAATGGCTTCTCGTTTGCCGATAGCCGGTTTTTGAGGAAGACCCTTGACCAGATCGACGTCATGTCGGAGAGCGATCTTAAAGAGATAGTGGATAAATACGTCGAAATGAATGTCGCCCATCCATTCATGGAAGGCAATGGCAGGGCAACGAGGATATGGCTGGACATGATCCTAAGGAAAAACCTGTCTGCATGTGTCGATTGGGCGAGAATAGGAAAAGCCGATTACCTGACGGCGATGATGAAGAGTCCAACGGATGCGTCCCCGCTCTTGAATTTGATTAAGAACGCTCTGACCGATAATATCGATAATAGGGATCTATTCATGAAAGGCATCGACTATTCGTATTATTACGAAGAAACCGAATGAAGTAGGCCAGAGGAATCATCCGCCCGCTTGCGCGAGGAGACTAAACATGGAAATCATCATTCGCAGATTAACGCCGGGATTACGGGAAGACTATGTGCGCTTTTTTGACCTCACCCCACACGATAAAGGCGTCGAAGAGCATAAATGCTACTGCGTCTGTTGGTGCAATGACGATTATGCCGACAAAGACTTCTCAACCGCCGAAAAGAGGAGACGAGCCGCGATTGAATATGTGAACAACAACAATATCCAAGGCTACCTCGCCTATGTCGAGGACGAGGTCGTCGGATGGTGCAACGCCAATACCAAAGGGGACTGCCTGCGATGCGCCAGCTGGCGGATGTTCATGGATTATGTTCCTATCGATGAATTGGAGCGGAACATCAAAGTGAAGTCCATCTTCTGTTTCGCGATAGCGCCTTCCGCGAGAAGGCAAGGCGTCGCCACGCGATTGCTGCAGAGGGTGATGGACGATGCGATCGAAGAAGGATTCGACGCGATCGAAGCCTATCCTTACAAAGAATCCAGCCACCTTTCTTCTGACTTCGGCGGCCATGTCGAGATGTACGAGAAAGCCGGGTTTTCGATGGTGCTTGAGACGAGCGAGGGCTACGTGATGCGGAAAGCCTTGAAATAGGCGCCGTTCCTTTTGTTCGGCGACTTGGATGCGACTTACTTATCTGTCGTCATGATCGATAAATAGCGATACAGGCGCCTCATCAACGCCGCGGAGACATCGATGCCGTAGAACCCCTTGCTTTCGCCCCTTATGTGCTACTAACTCAGCGTTTAAACATAGTTTAACTTGCGCGTGCACGTCTTTCCTCGCCTTGACCAAAAATCCTCCAGAGGGTATCATGTTATGGGATGATTCAAAAATTTAGATCAGATCAAGGCTGATAATCGGTTGCCCATTTAAACCTCTTTTGATTGTCCCAAAGTAAGAGTAATTTTTGAAAGGAGAATCGAATGAAAAAATTATTCAATCTTGCTTTAGCCATCGTCGCTTCCGTCGGCATCGCCGTAGCCCTATCCGCTTGTGAAGGGCTGACCAAGGAATACGCCCTGGTCACGGACGTCGGCGACATCGACGACGAGTCCTTCAACCAGGCCGCATGGGAAGCGGTGAAAGACTACGCCGAAGCCAACGACAAATCCTACGCTTACTACCGCCCGACCGAAGATAGCACGGATGCACGCGTCGCCGCTATCGAGCAGGCGGTCGCTAAAGGCGCCAAGATCGTCGTCTGCCCAGGCTACTTATTCGAAGTGGCGATCTACAATGTTCAAGATCTTTATCCCGACGTGAACTTCGTCTTGCTGGACGGAGAACCCCACACACCAGATTATGAGACATATAAGACGAGCGACAATGTCGCCAATATGCTCTACAAAGAAGAAATCGCCGGTTACTTAGCTGGCTACGCCGCCGTCAAAGACGGCTTCACCAAACTAGGCTTCTGCGGCGGCATGGCGGTTCCGGCCGTCATGAGATATGGCTACGGCTACATCCAAGGCATCGATGATGCCGCGGCAGCCGACACCAAGAACGTCGAGCTCAACTATTACTACGCTAATGCCTTCCAAGCCACCGATGCCGCAACCGCATTGATGAAGTCTTGGTATGCCGATGGCACCGAAGTCGTCTTCGGATGCGGCGGCAAAGTCTATCAGTCCGTCGTCGAAGGCGTGAAGAGCCAAGAAGGCTCTAAGTGGATCGGCGTCGACGTCGACCAATATAAAGGCCTAGAAGACGCCGAAGCCAAAGCCTCCATCATCACTTCCGCGATGAAGGGTTTAAGGGAATCCGTGACGACGGCCCTCGAGCTCTACAACGCTGGCACATTCGCCACCGTCAGCGGACAGACCTGGAACTTAGGTCTCGAAACGCAGATCGCCGATGCTGAGGCCAGGGATTATGTCGGCTTGCCGACTGAGACCGCCAGCTGGGGTTTCGAAACTTTCACCCTCAGCGCCTACAACACTCTGCTCAACAGCATCAAAGATGGTGTATTAGTCGTCTCTAGCGACATCGCCGCGATGCCTGTAACCACCAACACGACTGTTAATGTCATTGCGTAATTAACTTCACGAAGGGGGTAACACCCGTTATCCCCTTTTCTTTTTAAGGTCAAAGCATGAAAGAAAAATACGTCATCGAGATGGAGCACATCACCAAGTGTTTCCCCGGCATCCGCGCGAATGACGATATTACCTTGCGCGTCAAAAAAGGCGAGATACACGCCCTCTTAGGCGAGAACGGCGCGGGCAAATCCACTTTGATGAGCGTGCTGTTCGGCCTCTATCAACCCGATGAAGGTCAGATCAAAATCAATGGCGAGCCCGTGAGCATCAACAATCCTAACGATGCCACAGCGCTCGGCATCGGCATGGTCCACCAGCACTTTAAATTGGTGGACGTCTTCACAGTTTTGGAAAATATCATCCTCGGCGCCGAACCGGTGAGCCGCGGATTTATCGATAAAAGGGAAGCCGCGATAAAGATCAAGAGCTTATCCGCGAAATACGGACTCTATGTCGATGTCGACGCGAAGATCGAAGACATCACGGTCGGCATGCAGCAGAGAGCCGAGATCTTGAAGATGCTCTACCGCGATAACGACATCCTCATCTTTGATGAGCCGACATCGGTTCTGACCTTGCAGGAAATCGAGGAGCTGCTGCAGATCATGCGCAACCTGACCGCCGAAGGCAAATCCATCCTCTTCATCTCCCATAAGCTGAACGAGATCATCGATGCCGCCGATCGAGTGACGGTGCTCAGAAAAGGAAAGTGCATCAAGACGCTGAACGTCAAAGATACGACCAAGGAAGAGCTTTCGGAGCTGATGGTGGGCCACACCGTCTCCTTCACCGTCGACAAAGATGACGCGCGGCCAAAAGAAGTCGTTTTGGAAGTGCTGAATCTTAAGATGGCCGACAAAATCCATAAAGGCAAGAACATCGTCAACGGCGTTTCCTTCAACGTCCGCAAAAACGAGATTGTGTGCGTGGCGGGCATCGATGGCAACGGGCAGAGCGAAACCGTCTTCGGCATCGTCGGGATGGATAAGCCCAAAGAAGGGAAGATTTTCTTCAATGGCGTCGATATCAGCGAATTATCGATCTTCAGACGCAACAACCTCGGCATCGCCCACATCCCGGAAGATCGACACAAGCATGGTTTGGTCCTCGACTACCGCCTCGACGAGAACATGGTCCTGGAGAATTATTGGATGCCCGAGTTCTCCAAAGCCGGGTTTTTAAAGAAAAAAGAAATAACCAAATACGCGGAAAAGCTCATTGGCATGTACGATGTCAGGAGCGGGGAAGGCCCGATCACCAAAGCGCGGAGCATGTCGGGTGGCAACCAGCAGAAAGCCATCGTTGCCCGCGAGTTCGAGAGGCATCCTAACCTTCTAATCGCCGTGCAGCCCACTCGCGGACTCGACGTCGGCGCGATTGAATACATCCATAAGAACATCGTCGCCCAGCGCGATTTGGGCAAAGCCATCTTGCTCGTGTCCTTCGAACTAGACGAAGTCATGAACCTCGCCGATCGCATCTTGGTCATGTATGCGGGCGAAATCGTCGGCGAGCTCGATCCGAAGCAGACCACTTTGCAGGAGCTCGGCCTCTACATGGCGGGCGCGAAGCGCAACTACGAATATCACCAAGTCGAGGAGGCAAGATGATGGCGCAGCCGAAACGCAAGTTCGCATTCATGCCTTGGATAAAAAGAGTCGTGTCCTCGGTCTCCGCCAAGAAATTTTACTCGTCTTTGGTGTGCGCGCTCGTCGGCCTCATCGTCGGATTCTTCATCATGCTCGCCTTGTCTCCCGCGGATGCCGTCTTCGACTTTCCCGTGCTCATCACGGGTGGCCTGCAATACTTTGGCTTCAAAGGCTTCTGCTCGATCCTCGCCAAGACCGCTCCTTTGCTCTGCTGCGGGTTGTGCGTCATCTTCGCGTATAAAACCGGGCTCTTCAACATCGGCGCGGCCGGGCAGTACACCTTAGGTTCGTTTGGCGCCTTGGTCTTCGCTCTCTACTTCCATTGGCACTGGTCGCTGTGCATCTTGATGGCCGTTCTCTTCGGCGCCATCTGGGCGGCCATCCCGGGGATTTTGAAAGCTTTCTGCCACGTCAACGAAGTCATCGGGGGCATCATGCTCAACTGGATCGCCCTCTTCTTCGTCAACTACTCGCTCCAGACCTACCTGATCAGCATCGTGGATATCATGCAAGGAAATAAGACATACGATGTCTCCGGCATCTCGAAATTGCCTAACCTAGGTATGGACACCAGCGTTGTCGGCAACAGCTTCTCGATCGCCATCTTCATCGCTTTGATCGTCGCAATCGCCATATCCATCATCTTAGGCAAGACGACGCTTGGCTATCAATTAAAAGCTTCCGGGCTGAGCAAAGAGGCCACGAGATACGCCGGCATGAACGACAAGAAGAACCTCATTCTCACCATGGTCATCGCCGGGGCCTTAGCCGGTCTGGGCGGAGCTTTCTACTACCTGGCTGGCATCGAGCAGTGGAAGGCGGCCGACAGCACGTCTCTCTCCAGCGTTCCTTGGAACGGCATCGTCGTCGCCTTCCTCGCGCAGATCAACCCGATAGGAGCCATTTTCGCGAGCCTCTTCATCTCGGTGATCTCATCGGGGGCCATGGCCACGACGCAGACGGTGTTTCCAAAGGAAATCGGCGATTTGATCACGGGCATCGTCGTCTATTTGAGCGGCCTGACCGCCATCATCATCAACTTCTTTCCGAAGATACGCGAGTTCTTCATCAAGGTATTCCGCAAAAAGAAAGCGGAGCTCGCCGTCGCTGGCGAGGGCGAAAACCCCTCGGTTCAGGAAGAGGATAAATAGCGTATGGGTGTGCAAGTAGTTTTATTGATCTCGTACATGCTCATCTTCGCGGCCGCTTTGATGCTGGTGGCCTTCGGGGGCATGTTCTCCGAGCGCAGCGGCGTGATCAACATCGGCCTCGAAGGCATCATGGTCGTCGGAGGGTTCTTCGGCATCGTCACGCTCAATGGCCTAGTCTCCGCTGGCGCTCCAGCCTTCATAATCATCATCGTGACGATACTTGCGGCGATCGCCGCCGGCATGGTTTATTCTTTACTCTTAGCGGTGGTCTGCATCAATTTCAAAGCCGATCAGACGCTGGTCGGCACGGCGATGAACTTGCTGGCCACGGCGGTCGCAATCATGTTCGCCAAGAAGATCAGCGGCGGCGACGCCACGACCATCGCATACGTAAAAGAGAATTTCGTTTTTAAGATCGGCTTGATGGAACTCAATATCTTCCTGATCATCGGCATCGTCGTGCTGATCGCCGCCATAATCGTCCTCTACAAGCTGAAATTCGGCCTGCGGCTTCGCTCGTGCGGCGAGAACCCATCCGCCGCCGATGCGGTAGGCATCAACGTCACCAAATATCGCTACTTCGGCGTTTTGATCTCCGGCGCCTTGGCTGGCCTCGGCGCCTTAGCCTACATCCTGCCGACCTCGTCGTACTGGAACTCGACGACGGGCGTCGCCGGCTTCGGCTTCCTCGCGCTGGCGGTCATGATCTTCGGCCAATGGAAGCCGGTCCGGATCGCCGTCATCTCCTTGATCTTCTCCTTCTTCATGTCACTGAGCTATGTCTACTCAGGCTTGTTCAACGCGGCTTTCGACATCATCCTTGGGCCATCCGTCGGCGTCACTCCCGAGCTGTTCAGGATGATCCCATATATCGCTTCCTTGATTCTTTTGGCCTTCACGAGCAAGAAATCGCGCGCGCCTAAAGCCGAAGGTATACCATATGATAAGGGATCTAGATGATGGCATACCGCAAAATCGACACGAGCACGTGGAATCGGAAATCGGCGTATCAGTACTTTTCGACTTTCGACAATCCTTGCTACGGGATGACGGTCGAGATGGATATCACCACCTTGTACACGCTCACCAAGAGAAATAATGAATCGATCTTCATCAACATGATGTACCTGCTGTGCCGAGGGCTGAACGACATCGAGGAGATGCGCCTCAGGATCGTCGAGGGCGAAATCGCCCTCTTCGACGTCATCAACCCCGCCTACACGGTGATGACGAAATTGGGCGTCTTCGAGAACTGCTATTCCAAGATGGATGACGACCATCGCGAGTTCTATCGCTTGGCCCAAGAAGAGATCGAGGCGAACAAAGACAAGAAGATGATCAAAGATGCATACAATGATTCGCCGTTGTTCGATCAATTCTATATTTCCTGCGTTCCGTGGCTGAACTTTGCCTCGATGACGCATCCTCTGCCGAGCCGGAACCCCAGCTCCTCCAGCGTCCCCCGCGTCTGCTGGGGCAAGTTCTACGATGTTGGTGACCGTAAGAAAGTCATGCTCAACATCACGGTGAGCCACGCGCTCGTCGATGGGCTTCCTCTTTCGAAGACTTTTTTGAAGATCCAAGAGTATTTTGACAAGGCTGAAGAATATATCGAGCAATAGATACGCCTTACCTATTCAAGCATTTCAAATGTGATGAGCGAGCATAGGACGCTGGTTCGAATTTTACTCTTGCGTTGTTGACCATCGCCATCGGCCGAGCCGGGGAGCAATGCCCCAGCCCTAAATCCTCGATTACGACAAAGGAGTTGCTTAAAAGAACTGATTTTGTCGATCGCATCAACTTGTAAATGCACACCCTAAATCATATAATGGGTGTGTAAAAGGAAGAACATATGACAAACAATGAAATTATCAATGAACTATATATCGGCAATCATGGCTATATAACGAGCAAGGAGATAAGCAAAAGGGGGATTTCGTCCTGGTTTCTTACTGACTTTGTCAGAAAAAACAAGCTTGTGAAAATCGACACGGGATTCTACGCGAGCGATTCTTGGATTGTTGATGGCTACTTTGTTTTCCAGTATAAGTATCCACGATATGTCTATTCTTTCCTCTCGGCCCTCTTTCTTCTGGGCATGACCGATAAACTGCCTTCATACCTCGAGGTCACTGGTCCTAAAGGATACCATCCTTTTCAAGGAAGGAAAGATCACCTGATCATCCATAAAGCAAAGAATAATATCGTACATCTTCTCGGCATAATCGAAGTTGAGACAATTAATGGTAACAAAGTGAAATCATATAATATGGAAAGAACGATATGCGATCTGATTAAACATAAAGAGAATGTTGATACCGAGACCTATGTTAAAGCGCTTCATATGTACAAAAAGAGCAAAGGCAAAGATGTTAACGTGCTAATGGACTACGCCAAGATTATGAATATCGAACGCGGAGTGGATGAGATAATGGTGGTGCTTCTCAATGAAGATTAATAAAGATTCTTTGCAAGCAAGAATCAATCGAATGTCTAGAGAACTAGGCGTTAATGCCAACACCATATTAGCGGCTTACTTTTTTGATGGTTTTATCGCAAGGCTAGGAAAATCCAAATATGCCGATATGTTTATTCTGAAAGGCGGCTTTTACTTATCGTTAGTCCTGGGCCTTCAAAGCAGATCCACGACAGATATAGACTTTCTATTAAGAGATGAAAGGCTCGATGCAGCGAATATCGCGTCATTATTCGAAGACATAATCGCGATGCCGATGGATGATGGCATCTCCTACGAATTTGTGGCTATATCGCCAATCAGAAAAGATGACATATATGGAGGTTTTAACATCACCTTGCTTTCTAGGCTTGAAAACATCAAGCAGCGAATAAGCATCGATGTTTCTGCAGGCGATCCAATAACGCCTCGAGAAGTAGCATATGGATATAAGCGGATGTTCAGTGGCGAAACGCTGGGAATCAAAGCTTATAATCTCGAAACCATCCTGGCCGAGAAGCTCCAAACCATTTTGCGCAGAGGCGCCTTCAACACTCGGAGCAAGGATTTCTACGATGTATATATAATTTATAAATTGAAATGGGACGGCGTTAGCAAAGATCAACTAGCACAGGCTTTCGAAAAGACATGCGAACACCGCAGCACCACATTTACCAAAGAAGCAATGAGCGGAATAACCGAAAATCTTGATAAGGACACCAACCTCAAAACGAGATGGATGTCATTTAGTAAAAAGAACGATTACGCTCGCGAAATCCCATTTGAGGAGATTATGTTCACGATTAGGGAAGTACTCAAATTCGTCTCGTGAATTTTGTGTTAAATGACGGCTCTTTTAAAGGATGCGCATTAGTTCTCATCGATCCGCCTCTTTTGAGAGCACAACGTGGAAAAGACGCAAAACATAGTGAAAGATGTCTGGAAGTAATTAAAATAGAGGCATGTCGTTATGGAAGAGAAGAAATCTATCCTTATTGTCCCTGACTATCTTCCATTTCCTTATGGATCTTTTGTGCATCACGACGGTCCTCACCAGATTTGGTGGCTCTGGGGACGTATTATTCTATGCCCTCTTGCTCTATAACTTCATCGCTTTCATGGGCCAACCTTTCATCGGTTTCGTCATCGATAGATTCGAAAGGAAAATGGACGAGAGAATCCTCGTTCTGGCTTCGTTTATCCCTATCTTGGTCCTCGGTGTGCTAGCTGCATTCTATAATGCATCGGAACCATTCATCTATGTAGCCTGTGCGATATTTGGTCTAGGCAACGCCATATTTCATGTCGCCGCGGGCAAGTTGGTGCTCAAGGTATCGAACAAATCGCGCGATGGCGGCATCTTCGTATCCTCCGGCGCCCTCGGAATAGCGCTGGGTTCGATCATGTTCAGGATCGGCGATGGCGGGTGGTTGCTGTTCATTTACCTTCTTGTGACCCTTATTGCCGTGCCGCTTATTGGACTCGTCCTAATGCGCCTCGGCAAGTTAGAGAGAAACGACGAGATCGAACAAGATAAACATCGGGCCTCGCACATCGTCATCGTTTTGTTATTGATCGCTTTTGCCGCCCTTGTTCGCTCATTTGGCGGGTTCGCCATCGACGCGAGCGCCTTCGACGCCTTAACTGTAGCCGCGGTAGTGGCGGCGGGAGCTTTCGCCGGCAAGTTCATCGGCGGCTTTATCTACGACAGATATAAGGGGCCAGTCACGATCGTGTCGTCTCTCGTCATATCCGGCGCTTCGCTTATTTGCCTCTTTTTCTTCGCTGGTTCCTGGAGCGTCATCTTCCTCTTCTTCTTCAGCTTTGGGATCAACCAGTTGATGGCCTATACCTTGTATGTCTCGAAAAGCCTACTGCCGAAATATGAAGGGACGGCTTTCGGCCTTCCCGCGGCGATGCTGTTTCCGGGGATGCTGATTGCTATCATGTATAAAACGATGGTCCTAAACAATATCTACCTCGTCGTCTTCTTGCTCATCAATACCGTCGCCTTGCTGACCGGCGAGTTGCTTCTAAGAAAGAAGAGCCGATGATACCGGCTTTACAAGGCCTCGTCAGCGCGGTGATCATGACGGTTGCCTTCGAGAGCGTCGTCCTAATCTTCTTTGGCAAGTTCACACCAAGTAGGTTTTTCCTCATCTTCGTGCTGATTAACATCCTGACGAACATCGTCGTCAACAGCGTGTCACTCGCCGTGTATGGCGTCGTATCAATCTACGTCTATGCCATCATTATGGCGATCCTCGAAATCGCGGTCGTCATCGCCGAAGGCTATGTTTATTCGCTTATGGACGAAAATAAAAAGAGGATGTATCTCCTCTCGCTCATCGCAAACCTCGCTTCCCTGGCCTTAGGGAGCTTATTGATGTGGGCTATTCTTTAGGCTTATCCGCGCTTCCGATTTGTTCGGCAAACTTCTTTTTGTTTTGTCTTACGAGGTGGACGATCAAAACGATGATCCCCGCGATGGCACCCAGAATCAGCAAACCAAAGAGGATGGGTAGAATGAACATGTATGGCGGGAAGATGACATCGAGGATCATATTGACTAAATCTTCCTCCTCTTCGCGAGCAGCACCATTATCAAGATGATGGCGGCGATGGCGAGGACGCCAATGGATATCAAAATTGTAGGCAAGACATAATTGCCATCGACTCCGGCTGGCATCGAAGGTGGCGTTGAGGTTGGATCGATGATGACATCGAAAATCATAATGAAATTATATATCATATCAGGTCATATTTGTCCATTTCATAAATATCGAATCAAACGCGCAGAAAAAAAGACGAGGCAGCGGCTACCATGTGAAGGCTAATTATCGAAAGCGGCTTAAGCACCATGCTTTTTGCTCCATAAACACAATTCTAGTGTAATAAGGTTATTTACCACATGCGATATCGCCAGGACACAATTGGATGTTTCGAATACTTGGGTGACGACCTGAACCAATTAACCCGTTTTTAGGTTTGCCTTCATACAATAATTCGAATGCGCTAATATCCTCATGATATAATGCAAATAGCACTTGATCACGGAGGTTCATAAAATGAAAATACTTATCGTCGTCGAATCCAAACACCTCGGCAATACTCGCAAAGTCGCAGTAGCCATGTCAGAGGTCGCTCCTATTACGATCACGGATATCAAAGGAGCGAGTCGATATGACTTCTTCGATTACGATATCGTCGGGTTCGGAAGCGGAATATACATGGGCAAACACGATCAAAGGCTTTTGAAGTTCGTTGATAGTCTATGTGACAAAGAAGCTTATACCTTCGTCTTCTCCACCAGCGGCGGGCCCGACTTTGAGCAGAACAATAATCCCCTTGTCGACATCCTAAAAAGAAAGAACAAAAAGGTCCTCGGTGTCTTCTCCTGCCTCGGACTGGATAAGTTCTTCATTCTGCGCCTCATGGGCGGCATGAACAAAGGCCATCCTAACGATGAAGACCTGAAGCACGCCCAAGAGTTCATTTTAGGTATCATCGCCAAATATCAAAGCGCCGTGTCAAAGTAATATACATAATCCGCCTTCTCGCTCGATAGCTTGATGTGAAATCTCATATTCTTACCCCAAAAACCTTGGAGATCCATTTCCGCTTAGATACCTAGGTAGAATCTCCTCTTTCAACTAGGGCGCATGTTTTTACGTGTGAAAAGTTTTATATCGCACTTCGCGTTTTCGCGTGCCACGGCAGACTTGATTATTGGAATAACGGCAATCGACACTTTGATTTAGCCGCTTTTGAGCATAAAATAAAAACAAAGCCCGCTTGCTAACATATTTAGGAGGCTCGTAAATGGCCGATTACGATGTTGTAATTGTCGGGGCCTGCACGGCAGGTACGTATTTTGCCAATCTTTTGGTCAGAAAAGGTCTAAAAGTCCTCGTCATCGACAAAGACAAGGAAGAAGAGCTCTCAAGAAGACTGGACATCTTCCACTTCACCAAACGGTCGTTCAAAGATTATGGCCTTGCGGAGGCCAAGCCGGGGGATCCGGAGTTCGTGCGCGATTTCAGTTTATGCTATTCAAAATCCGCGCTGGATAACTATTTAAAGAAAAGCCTATTGGAAGTGACCGTCATGCACCTTCCGCTTTTTATCAAAAGACTGCGCGACATGGCCATCAAAAACGGGGCGGACTTCCGTTTTGGTACTTCCTTTGATCGCCTCTTATATGGCGACGGCCGCATGATTGGCATCGTCACCAAAAACGGCGAGGAAATCAAAGCGCGTCTCGTCGTCGACACTTCTGGCATTCCGTCGGTTGTCCGCAGATCGATAGATGATCCTTATATCGAGACATTCGAAATTGGCCCCAAAGACAAATTCTATGTCTTGCTTAAATACGTCAAGCTTTTGAATCCGGCTGACAAAGTCGAGCTGAGCACGAGTTGGCCTTATTACAAAGGTTGGATCGCTCCACAGCACCATGCCAACGGGGCCATCGTCGGCGTCGGCGCGAATCTTTCTTTGGACTATGCCCGTAAATGTATGGCTAAATTTGAAAGTAACATCCCTCTTCCTAAATACGAAGTGCAATACGAGGAAACGGGCTGCACGCCTTATAGATACCCGCCGTTTAGTTTCGTGACCGATGGTTTCTTGGTCATCGGCGACGCCGCTTGTCTGACTAAGCCGATGAACGGCGAAGGGATCACCTCGGCTTGTGGGCAATGCACTCCCGCCGCAGATGTCGTCGCCGAGGCGTTGAAAGACGGCAAGTATCCCACTAAAGAAGCGCTATGGAAAATCAACACCTTATATCAACGTGACGAAGGGGCGGAGTTCGCGAATCTACGGGCCACCCTCATCGGCGCGGTCGCCATGTCAAAAAAGGACAACGACTACATGTTTAAGGAAAGCATCGTCTTCAAGTCCGATGACGAAGAGGTTAAAGGCAGCGTGAACGGAAAACTCCTCAAAGGTGTGCTGAGCGGGCAATTCTCGCTTAAAGCCTTGCTCTCGCTTCTTGCCTCATCAAACTGTGGTCAAAAACTCGAGAGACATTACAAGAAATTCCCAGATGATCCAAAGGATTATTTTGCGTGGAAGAGAAAAGCCGAGCGACTGTGGAATAAAGCCGGGACAATGGCCGATTCGATCAAGGATGTATAGGAGGCATTATGAAACCAACATCAGATAAGAGAGAAAAGAAGTATCACGGACTGGGCAGCTTCCGTTTCTGGTTCATCATCATGGCCATGGGCTTAGCCGGACACTTGTGCTGGAACATGGAAAACCAATGGTTCAACACCTTCGTCTACGCGAAGATCGGCGGCGACGTCAACGTCGTCACGTGGATGGTCATCGTCAGCGCGACGGTGACGACCATCTCGACGTTCATCTTCGGCACGTTGTCCGATCGTTTGGGCAAACGGAAGAGGTTCGTATCGATTGGCTATATCCTTTGGGGTGTGGCCACCATCATCTTCGGCATGACGGAATACGCCAGAAGCTCGAATATCGGCATGCTGATTACTCTATCTGGTTTCCTCGTCGTCTTTACCGACGCAATCATGAGTTTCTTTGGGTCGATGGCCTTTGACGCCGGATACAACACGTGGGTCAACGATTTCACGACCCCAAAGAATAAAGGTCAAGTTGGCGCGGCTTTAGCCGCCATGCCCGTCATCGGCACGGTCGTCGGAACGGTTTTGGGTGGCGTCTTGGTCAATATCGGCAACGCCACCGTCGGCACGGCGAACTACGATCCGAGTCTCGACAATTATCAATTGCTTTTCTGGGTCATGGGCATCTTCGTCATCCTCGTCGGCGTGAGCTCCATCTTCCTAATGAAAGATGCCCCATCCGCCAAACAGAACAAAGAAGGCTCGTATTTCAAACAATTCTTCAATGTCTTCAACTTCAAGAAGCTGAAAGGTAATCCGAACAACAAGGAAATGCTGTTGGCGAACTTAGTGGCCTGCTTCTTCTTTATTCCCTTTAACTTCTATTTCGTCCACATGGGCAACTGGCTCATCTATGATATCGGTTTCACCGCGGGGGATATGGGGTTAATCCAAGGCATAGCCTTGCTGTTCGCCGTCTTGGTCACGATACCTTTTGCCAAGTTGATCAACAAAAATCGGATACCTTTGGTGGCCCTGATCGCGGTCGCCGTCAACGCCATTGGTTTGCTCATCCTCTTCTTCTTCATCAAGGATTCGAGCAGCGTCGATACCTCATCCTTTATGGCTGTCAAGAATCTCCCGCTTATCCTTGCGGTCTTCCTCGTCGGCGTTGGCTATGTCTTGATCACTCAGACATGCATGATCTGGGTCAGGGGCCTTTTCCCCGAAGAGAACCGCGGGCAATTCGAGGGCATCCGCTCTTTGTTCTTCACGTTGGTGCCCATGCTGATCGGCACCTTGGTCGGCAATCTGATCATCAAGAACACCGCCCATATGGAAAGACTGGATTTATATGGCAACCCAATCGACGTCCCGCAAGAAAACCTGTTCTTGTACGCTGGCATTTTGGTGCTGGCCACCGTCGTGCCCCTCGTCTTTGCCTGGATCACCTATAACAAGCGTCTGAAAAAAGAACATGAGGCAATGCTTCTGGAAACAAATGGACCAAAGGGAAATAACCAAGAAGACCATCCTGCTTAACAATCGCGGGGAATTAAACGAAGCGGGCTACGCGAAGACGATGCGCTTCGTCTATAATCGCGACCAAGCCCGAAGTTTTCCATTGCGTTTAAAGGAATGGAACTTCTATCAGTTTTCCAAAGGTGACCACGTTGTGCAAATGACGATTGGCCATATCTCATATGTTTGTTCCGTCGCCGCGACGTTATTAAACATCAAAACGGGCGAAAGACACCAAATTGGAGCGACGAGATGGTTCCATGTGCCGAAGATGGACTTAAATCCGGAAGCCATAAGCTACGTGGAGTTTGCCGATAAGGATTTCCACATGACATTCGAAGCCAGCAATAAGGAACGAATCCTTTCTTTTAAAGGTAAGAACAAGAAGTATCACAACGTCGACATTTTGATAGCGGCGAAGAACGATCCCACCAATGAGAAGATGGTCATAGCCACACCATTTAAAAACAAGAAACAATTCTATCTCAATTACAAAGAAAACTACTATGAGGCCAAAGGCCACGTCATTTTTGATGATATCAATATCGATTTTGATGGGGCGACCGGCTTGTTGGATTGGGGACGGGGTGTTTGGCCATATAAACACGAATGGTATTGGGGCAGCGTGTCCTCACGCATCGATGATGTCCCGTTTGGACTAAACATCGGATGGGGATTCGGCGACTTGTCGAAGGCAACCGAGAACACCTTCTTTTACAACGGAAAAGCCTATAAACTTGGGGTTCAAGAAGTTAAGCGTGATCTAGATGATTACATGTCTTTGTGGCACATCAAAGACCCAGAAGGGAAGATCGAATTCACGTTTACCCCGATATACGACAACTATACCGAGAACAAGATGGTAATCATCGATACCCATTGTCATCAGATATATGGCCACTTTGCTGGCGGAGTATGCACTAACGACGGACGGAAGAAATTTGATAACGTTCTCGGATTCGTTGAGCACGCGGTGAATCGATGGTAGGGGATGTCAAGATTTTCAATCACACTCGCTTTCAAGTAAGAGCAAGCCATCTTTAAATATGCAGCATTTCATTTTGAAACAATAAGCAAAGTGATTGAACCGCCCCTCTCTTTGTATCCATCCCAATTCATATTAAGGAGAAAACTAGTCGCTTTTAATTAATGCCGTAATTTGTTAATGCATCTATTGTCAAAACTCAAAGCCGACATCATTATTCGAGGCGATGGTCGTACCACATAATTTGAGAAGAGCACATGCGATCACGATTTGTAGATAGGTATGGAACATAACTCAATAGGGCAATTCGCATCGATTGGCTTTGCCATCATCGTAGTGACATATTCCTTTTCACTTTTGTCCATCGTCGCCATATTGCTTTGATGGAACTACTGGCAGTCCTTTTCCTATTCGTGTTCATGTATGCACAGAAACACGAAAAGATGGATTCATAATGAATATTGTATTCGGGATACAACAAAGAGATTAATGCGCCGAACGTGTCGGCATAGATCACAACCATGGCTATGTATCCAAGATGGAGCCACCGAACAATAATCCGAGGATAATGACGTTCATAAAGTGTACCTTCCGGAATGTGCTCTAATAGACGCTTTCGCAATTTTCATGAGCATAGAAATGGTTAAGAGGGTTTTGATTATAAGGATGTATATTATGGGAATATTGTTTTCGGGTGTTATTTACATCCACAAAACAAACGTCGATCCAATCTGGAAGTTCGGCTACTTCGAAATATTTGGGATCGCTAGAACCACACCCATAGTAATCCGTGACGTAGGATATTAAGAGATTGTTCTTATGCGCATATTCCACTAGATAATCTTGTGTTGCATTGTCATATGGGGTCGATAACGAACTTTGATCCATCGAGATCGACACTGACCAAGCAATTTATCAATTCTTTGAACGGTTTCGCGGAGGTGAACTTTGCCTTGAATTCGCCATCCATGACATTGAAGGGATGGGCCATAATAACCATTCCTGCACGCTCATGGATCAGGTTATGATTTTTGATACGCAGAAAAACTATGCTGCTTTTCACTTCAGTAATTATGCTTTAGAAGGGTTCCAAAATGACGGGAACACTTTTTTATACAAGGTTTGCATCATTAAAACTTGTCCATTAATTGGCATCAGACATTTGTTTCTCGTCAATCTAATAACTCACTAATGTGGTTCTGTATCGAAGCTCTAACGCCATTGTTCATTTTCGCTGGAGGGTTTTGATACTATCTTGCATTATAACGCATCAAAGCCGTACGTCAGTTGATAGAAGGCGGCATATTCAGTCGCAAAAGACAAATGACACTCAGCCAGAAATGCTGAAAGCTCATTGCCAAGAATCAAAGTGATACCTTTTTGATCGCAGCAGGTTTTTGCTTCTGGAATTCCGTCGTTAGTGTCGCGATCAACAAGAGTGGTTATGTCAAGGCCGTCTTAAATAATATATCGGTTATTGAAGCGAGCTGATTGGTGCCATCGCTTTTGTCGGAGTGACAGCAGAGAGTTGATGCACACAAAGTAAGAACACCGTCATTTTTTTCCTTTTGATTCGCTCTTTATTCATAATGCTTACAGTTACATGATTTTTACTTTTCGGTCACCCTTTATCATATTTCGATTCGCTCAATCGCATTACTATTGCGGTTTTACCGCGCTTTTTCTTCGCCTTGGTCAGAACCGCTAATAACTTTTCATTGCCATTTGTATTATGATGTATGTATCTATATGAAAATTTATGGCAACAGTTAATATCAACTCATCGAGAGAACTTATTGTCGATTCTGAAAGCAAGGCCTACTCTCAAAAAGAAATTACGGCCGCTCTCAATGAAATGTTTACAATCTCCGGTTTTGAGATTATTAAGATTACCAAAAGGAAGAGTGGAGTTCTTCTGATGAACTGCCTTTACTCGCAAAAAGTATATACTTTCATATGCATAGTTAGAAACATTTCAAATTCGGGCTGGAAAGAAAAGCCATTTATTAAGCGAATCCAAATACAAAACCTTAGATTAATCGATCCCTCCCTTTACATCGACACCACAGACACATCAACAGTACTGATTTTAGGATATTACAATTTTGATGCAAACCCGCTGTTCGTCATGTGGGATTTTTATCAATATACAATGCACAAAACTCAAAGATCATGTTATGTCAATATCGGAACTATGCTCAAAGCATATAGCGACGGCATTTTCGCTGCAACCGACTCCAAACAAAAAGTATGGGCCTTCATCCCAACTCGTTTTAAAGAAGTAATTTTTAAATATATTAAAGAAAGGGTAATATCTTGATTTTAGATAAAGGTTTTACATTTATCGATTTGTTTGCTGGAATTGGCGGTTTTCATCAAGCAATGTCGAAGTTCGGAGGTGTGTGCGTATATGCATCTGAAATTACTATTGACACAGCCGATACCTATTCCAAAAACTATGGTCTCAAATGTTTGTCTGATATAACGAAGGAAAAACTTGAAAACATTCCTGACCATGATGTTTTATGCGCAGGCTTCCCTTGTCAATCTTTTTCTATGGCAGGAAAGCAGAATGGTTTTAAAGATGAAAGAGGTATTCTATTTCTCAACATCATTGCGATTCTGAAAGAAAAAAAATCAAAAGGGAGAATGCCAAAAATTCTCGTTTTGGAAAATGTGAGAAATCTTATAACTCACGATAAGGGGAAAACCTGGACAAGGATCAGAACAGAGATTGATAATTGTGGCTACAACGTTGTTGAAGAACCGATTGTTTTGTCTCCTTTTGATTTCGGCATACCGCAAAGTAGAGAAAGAGCAATAATCTTTGCAATTCAAAAAAGCATATGCAATCAGAAAATCAACCTCGAAATTCCTAACAGAAGCAGAAACAAAACAGATGCATATAGTATTTTAACTAAGGGACCAACACCTAAAAAATATTACTTAAGCGAATATGAGAAAAGGCTTCTTATTATATGGGACGAGTTTATTCGCGGCATAAAAGAAAAAACCATTGGCTTTCCTATATGGACCAAATATTTCTTTGGGAAAGAAGATATTTCCTCATATCCTGAATGGAAGAAGCAATTTGTGTATAAAAATATCTTGCTTTACAATAGCAATAAAAGTTTCATTGATCAGTGGTATAAGAAGTATAATTACCTTAAAGACTTAAGGCCAACAGATAGAAAATTCGAGTGGCAGGCCGGCAATCACATATCTTCTGTTTTCAAGGGTATCATCCAATTTAGACCATCAGGCGTTCGAGTAAAAAGACCAACAGAATTTCCATCTCTGGTCGCCATGGTTCACGTTCCGATTGTGGGGAAGTACAAAAGATATATTACTCCCAGAGAGGCAGCTAGGCTCCAGTCATTTCCGGATTCATTCATCATACCCGACAGCGATCATCTAGCATATCAACAATTTGGAAATGCAGTAAATGTCGAAGTAATCTATCAAAGTTTTCTAAAATTTCTTGATTTTATTAAGGGGTGTGAGAAGCATGACAAACGAGTTTGAGGTATCAATAAGGCCAGAGTCAAGCATACTTGGAACCTACAGAGACCAATCCTACAAAATTGAAGGAGTCATTTCGGAGTACATCGATAATGCTACTCAAAGTTTTTTTAAACATCGTGAAGACTTAAAAAGAAAATGTAATCAGGATAAAGTCGTCATTCGAATTGAAATATATCAAAGTGAAATAAGAATCATCGATGATGCGTATGGCATGAATGTAAGCGATTTTCAGAGGGCTTTAAAGTTGGACTCTCCTCCAGAAGACACTAGCGGGAGAAGCGAGAAAGGAATGGGGCTAAAAACTGCTTCTACTTGGCTAGGAAACTTGTGGAGTGTTGAAACGGCAGAGTACGGAAGCGGAAAACTCTACTCTGCGAGTATTAACGTTGATCAGATACGAAAGAACGCTCCAGAAACTATTGTTGCTAACGAGGACGAATGCGATAGAGAGGCCCATTATACAATAGTCACTATTAAGGAACTTAATAGAAGCATCAGTAAGATTGGTGCCGCTCAAATCAATAGACTCATTAGGGTGATTTCGAAAATGTATGCGGTTGATATTTCTGTTAATCGAGACGTTGAGATCTTCATTAACAAGAATAAGTTGATTTACGAAGAACCGACATTATGGAAAGAAGCCGATACCGGAGAAGCATATCGAAAGGATTTTGCCTTTAGTTTCTATTTTGATGGGAAGGAATTTGCTTTAAAAGGTTGGGCTGGAATCGTTAAAATTGCCATGACCGACGGAGCCGGCTTTACTCTACTACATAAAGGAAGAGGAATTAAAATCGGATATAGGCCAAAGGATATTTTCGGCGGACCAAATTCATATCCTTACCAAAGGATTATTGGAGATTTAGAAATGGTTGGCGAAAACTGGGCGATATCGCACGCCAAGGATTCATACCTTTGGGATGAAGGGCTAGAAGACGAAATGCTGAAACGTCTCAAAGAAGAGTTAAAAGATTTGATCAGAAACGCCACAACATTGCGAGTGAGCAAGGTTACCAACACGCCTGAAGCAAAAAAGAGAATCGCCAAGCAAACTGAGAATCGTTTTAAGTCCCTATATAAAGAAATTGAAAAAGAACAAGAATTGCAGCCATCCGTTTCAATGATTTCCGCAGAAGATAAGAAAGCAATAACTCCTTTTGAAAGTTCGAAAAGCGAAGACGGAAGGACAATTATTACCATACCATATCGTGGCAAGGAGTATAGATTCTTGCTTGAAGAATCACTGACGAAGCAAAGAAATTGGATCGATATAAAATTGCTGCCAGAAGACAAATCCATTTACGTCTTATCGTTGGATTTCAATTTTCCCCTTTTTGAAAGGTTTAATAATGATCCAAAATCGTATGAAATTCTGCAGACCGTTTCTGTATCCATTTCTCTCGCTTTGGCAGTGAGCAAAAACGACGGCATGGAAGAGTGGGATAAATTTCTCACCATTCTCAACCAGATTTTGAGAACAATGAGATAGCAAGATATGACAAAGAAAACGACATTATATGAAAAAGAAGATGATCTGGGTTATCAGACAATTAATTCGGTCGTTTTTGGTGGCGAAAACCAAACCAAGTTGAAAGAAAGAATGCTTGATGTGGGGTGGAACAAACAAGCAGTAGAAGGCATCCTCAATACTGCCAGCAACGCAGTTGCGAAATTCGTAAGCCCGCAGAATAAAAGTGATAAATTGGTGAAAATCCTTTGTTTAGGAAAAGTCCAAAGCGGCAAGACAGCTTTTTTTATATCAGCAATTGCGACCGCGTTCGACAACGGGTATAATCTGGCCTATGTTATAGGCGGCACAAAAAATAATCTATTAAAACAAAATATTGACCGGATTTCTGAGGAGTTTTCAAATAATGCAAACGTAAAAGTAGATTACGTTGTTAGTGCAGAGCATGATCACGCAGAAACCGCAAAACTTCTCTCTAGAGGGTACAAAATTATTTTAGTTGTCTTAAAAAACAAAAGCGGAGAGACCAACCTCATTTCGCTGAGTAGACTGGTTGGGAAACTATCTGGTTTTTCATCTGTTATCATTGATGATGAAGGCGATGAGCATACCCCCGGGAACGTAAAGACGGGATATGGTGCCATTCATAAAGAGATACTTACTGCTTTGTCTGGGCTTAAAATCGGTACATATTTATGTATAACGGCCACACCTCAAGCGAATCTCTTATTGCCAACTGTTGATGGTATTTCGCCAGATTGTTGCATTTTGGTTCCTCCTGGTAAAGGATATACTGGATCGTCGGTTTTCCATGACTCCATGATGAACAACTACACAATACCAATAATTGATTCGGATGATTTTTCCAAGAAAATACCTCGAACGTTCAGAGAAGCACTTATCACTTTTTTGATATCGTGTGGAGTTTGGGCAAAAAGAAAAGATGGACCCAAACCCATGTCAATGTTAATTCACCCGTCTTCCTTTACTGTTGTTCACAACTCAGTCAAAGAAAAAGTCGAACTCGAATTGGAAACGATAAAATCTGCCTATCAAGACCAATATCATTTGAAACATGATTCGGTCGTAGAAGAATTCAAATCACTGTTTAGTCTAATGAAACCCAATCTTTTCGAAAAGGAAATTGTATTTGAAGACATTGAAAAAACGATTAACAGCAATTTGGATAGGACCAAAGTGTATACAATCAATGGACTTGAACTCCATTCTTCAGAAAATGAATCAAGAATGCGCAACGATCAGAAATGGAATGTATATCGTATTTTTATTGGAGGAGTAATGCTTGAGCGAGGAATTACGATTGAAAATCTTGCTGTGACCTATATTTTTAGAGACAGCAAAGGTAAAATTACGGCAGACACATTGTTCCAAAGAGCAAGATGGTTTGGCTATAAGAACGAATATCTAGATCTATGCCGTGTTTGTATGAAAAACAATATTGCGGAATTATTTGTTGCACTTACGGATATGGAAGACCACCTTTGGAACACTCTCGAGGCTTTTAATGAAAAGGGCCTTTCCTTGAAAAGTATGAGAAGAAGATTTAGACTCAACGATCAACGACTATTGCTTACACGTAAAAGCATTTCCAACACTTTATATGAAAGTTATGCCACAACCGGATACACTTATGAAAAATCGATTGCTTATGTAAACACAGGCGACATATCAAGGAATAAAACCATATTACGTAATTTTTTAGCCACCATAAAACCCAATTCTTATTACACATACGGAGGATCGCACCGACATGCTATATATAAACATTCAATCACGAAATTCTACAACGAAACCTTGTCTAGATTTACTTTTCCTAGTAGCGACAGAATTAACCGCGGATCATTTGGAGCGCTCGTAGAGTCGGTAAAAGAAGGAAGGCTTGATGACGAGGTAACGTTTGTGCTCATGAGAGAAGGAGAAAACACGATTCGTGAGAACTACCTAGGTAAGAGAATACTCGAGCTGCCTCAGGGCTCTAACGCCGCAGAGGATATGCCAAATTATTATCCAGGAGATCGATACATCATCCAAGATAAAATCTCAATACAAATTCATTTTATTAATGTAGAAAAGCAACCATCAGAAGAGAACCTGATTCCTTTCTTGGTAATATGCAATCCGTTTGATTTTGACATAGTTAATTATGTAACAGGAGATAACAAATATGGAGAATAATAATCGATAATATGTAACGTATTTAGACGTTGGCGAAGTGAAAAATCGTAATGTCATCAAATGCAATAACGGCGACGGTGTACCCACCATAATGATACGAAATTCCATCGACTTTTTGGACTCGCAGCAAAGAAAGTCAGATCATTTGCTGTTAAAGACGAATGTGCAAATTACCGTTGAAGGCGAAGAGTTGGGGGCCTTTCATGTAATATTATGTAAGACAAACAACGTAGATATTTTGCACCATTTCGACAATATTGCAGATCATTTATTTCTAAAGGATGACAATGCAATGAGTTCAGAAGAAATTCTTTCGCTGTTTTCTTCGCTTGTTGCGATTTTTAAACTTACTCCCGAAAAGAATAATCTGCAAATGCAAATTGGAATATTTGGTGAATTGATATCACTGCATTACTTTATTCGGAACAACCTCAAGAAGATCGTTACTCTTTGGCACAAAGACTTTTCATCTTGTCATGATATCGAACTCGACGATAAGAATAGAATTGAGATTAAGGCAACAACCAACGAAAGGAGAATACACAGGTTCAACCACAATCAAATATATCGTGAAGATGTAAATGTAATCGTATTGTCACTAATTTTGGAATCATCTGAAAAAGGGACGACATTGTTTGACTTGTTTCAGAAAACAAAATCGGTGATTCAGGACGCAAGAACCCTAATAGCACTTGAACTATTAGAGTATAAAAGCGGAGTCACTTCATTTGATAAGGGTTTTTCAGCCGATATCGACAACGCAATTTCTTCAATAAAAGTCTTCAGCGCGTTTGATTTGCCTCACCTAGATTTTTTAGAAGTAAAAGGCGTCACAGGTGTTGCTTATGATGTTGATTGTCAATTTGCTGATGATGAAACGGCCGAGGTTTTTACAAAATGGCAGTAAATAATGCGTGGACTTACTTTGAAAAGATAATACCCCTATGCAAGAAGAACAGCGCAACAGAATACACGTTCGGGAATAACAGCGAGCAACTGTTCACGTTGTTGCACGTGTTCTATCACTACTTTAATGCCAACGAAGATGACTTTAATGAAGCACTTTCTGGAATTACATATGAAAGAGGCTGTGGAAACGTTATTGATGGTTTGTTTCTCGATAATTCTGATGAAAACGAAGTCATTGATGTTATTCACGTCTCCTTTACGATTAATGTCGACTTCGATATAGACAACGTGCTAAACGTGTTTTGTATGATGCAGGAAACCATTTTGAACATCAATCGGAAAAAATACCCTACCGATGTAAAAATATTCAATCGGCGAGAAGAAATAATCAAAGATTCAGAAGAAGGACACTCTCTATCGAGGTACTGTTTCAAATTTGTCACTAATCAGACTCCTTCTGATGAAGAAAAGCAGGTTTTCAATGATGAAATTGAAAAACTGGAACCAATCTTAGGAATAAGATATTCAGCCACTTTTAAAATAATCTATGGAGATGAAGTCGTTGGTGAAATTGACGATATCGAATCTCCAAAGGAGTACGTAGAAAAAGGCGATCTTGTCTTAAAAGATGCTGATGCTGCACCTTTTTATGGAGATGAGAAATCATTTCTAACAATAATTTCTGCTTCTTCACTAAAAGAAATTTTCAAAAAGTATTCAAAACAAGGCCTATTTGCGATGAACCTCCGTTACTATGTTAAATCTATAAAAATTGACGACCCGATTAGAGAAACCATCGTATCATTTGGCGATCGTTTTTGGTATTACAACAACGGGCTGATAATTGTTTGCGATAACTATTTAATCGAGGGGAACGTTCTGTCATTGTGCAATTTTTCTATCGTCAACGGAGCGCAAACTACAACGCTCATTGGATCCACCCCGTTTGATAAAGACTTTTTTATTACATGCAAGATCATTAAAAACAAGTATTACGAACAATCTCAAAAGACCGAATTCATATCCTCCATTGCCGAAGCAAGTAACGCTCAGAAGCAGATTAAAGCCAAGGATTTAATCGCAAACAGAATTGAACAACGACTTCTTAAATCTCAAATGGCTTCTGCGGGCGTATTTGTTCAAGTAAAAAGAGGAGACAAGATTAATAAGCAAGTCTACAAGGAAGGATGGCAAAACACAACTAACAGTGAAATTGCGCAATTGCTTTATTCGATGCTATACCTTCATCCTGGAATTGCCCGCAACAATGTGTCAAAGATGCTTGATGATCAACAAACCTATGACACAATCTTTAAAATCGACTATGATACTGACTTTATTGTTGATCTTCTACACCTGAGATCATATTACAAGGCCTGGTCTAAAAAAGTCATGAAGTCTATTCCTTCCGATGAGAACAAAATCCCATTGGTTAAAAACGGAATGATGTTCATGTTTGCGATTTTTGGAGCAATACTAAAATTCTTTTATAACGAAAAACTTTATCCACTATTAGTTGAATGTGGTCTGGACGTTGAAAGAAGAAAATTCTTGCTTGCTCAACCAGATATTAACCATCGCTTTTTTCGTTCAAGAGACGTCTACATGACTGAACAAGTTTTTAAACTATCCGAAATTTTGTATAAAAGATACTATGGCCCTGCTTATCTGGCAAGAAAAGGCGACGAACTCAAAAACGACTACTCCAATTTTACGAAGACTGATTCAAATTTTGCCAACTACGTTTTTAGAGACATATTTCGAGATTGCGAAAACGGCATACCGGCATCAATCAGTTATTTCTTGAAAACCTCATTTTATGAATTAGATGAAAAGGAAAAAGTTAAAGCAGAAAAGTATTTTGTCACTTCGTATAACCCAGGATTCGAAAAGGAACTTAGAGAATACAGGACTTCAAAAACCAAATCCTTGAAGATACGGATTTCGGACGTGATGACTGATAGAGAAATAACCTACATTACCATTAACAAGCCCGCCGAGCCTATGGATTTATATAAAATACAAGGTTTTAGTGAGAAGAGAATCACGAAATTTGGCTCTGAAATCGTTCAAATAGTAAATAAGTACAGAAACATCTAATCATGAGATTCCTAACAACAGCGAGTTTTTACTTCAAAATTCCATTGCCACATCACAAATTCTCCAAATGACCATTCTGGGTTACTGACCTCGACACAATCACCAACGAGTTAGACCTTGGAACTTTGTTTAACTATCGGAATGGGTGTATAACCAATCGACATGATCACGAGTCGTTTTTGATTTCGAAGGACTTACCTTCTTTATCGATTGCGACGATTCCCTTGTTTTTTGACTTCGGCCGCTTCGGTCTCTAGATACGCTAGGACCTTGTTGAGGGCGAAGTATTCCCTTAATAGCGAACTGTTGGCCACGCGGGTGACCTCCATGTCGTCGAGTTTACCTCCGTCGATCGATTTGGCGGCGGCATTCGGTTCCATGCGACCAGCCTGCTTATTAAACCATCTGACTCCAAAACAATACGAGAGGTGTTCAAACAGTAATTAGGGAATAACCATTTGAGAGTGTGCCTACTTTCTGCTGACTAGTGCAGTTGTAAAGAGAAAATCATAACATGATGACAGTAAAGAAGCATGCATACTAGAGTCATGGAATGAAAAACTATGCTTTTCTTGAAATGCTATTATTAGCACAATATGATTAAAGCATATCCACAAGTTTTGCTTGGAGGCATCATGGTCACACAATACACAGTAAGTAGACGAGGAGCATTTAATTGGGCCAAAGACTGGTCTGACAAGAATACTAAGATTGTTTTTGTGGGTTCCATAACATCCCGCTACGGCGAGGAAAAATTCTATTACGCAAGTGAATATAACTGTTTTTGGTACTTATTGGATTATGTCCTTTTTTGCAGCGATATCTGTATTGATGATTACGAAACACCAAAGAAATTGAAGGAACAGATCGCTCAAAAAGGTGAATTATGCAAATTGCTTTTTGAATTACGAGTATGTGATGGTGAAGATGGAAAACGGAAGCTGCGCCAAAGATTGATTATGGAACTAAAAAAGAAATGTATATTCATATTCGATATTTATAGTGAGTGCTTCATGAAAAATAACGGAAATAGGGACAGAGATATTATAACGAAAGACAGTGATTATCCGTGCAAAATTAACGAAGCACTGTTGAAGTATACTTCTGTTAGCTCGAAAAGCGTTGCCATTTTTGCCACTAGTAAGTACGTCGCAGAAAAAATTGGCGAAATAGACATTGACTTGGCTGTTCGCATTATAACGTTGCCCACCCCATCTCAGGGTGATCGCAAAACGTTTCGAAGCAAAATTGAAAATGGACAAACCTCATATCCCCATTCGTTAAATAGAAGTCACTATTTGAACACAAGTAATCACTTGCGTTTTCTAGATTTTCTCAATTTTGAAATGACAACCGATTATTCAAATCAGCGGAACAGTATGACTATAACTGAACTGATGAAGGTTAATGCGACTGGTATCAAACATATGATCGACGCTTTTAGCATCTTGTGCTTGCGCGTCCAAATCAGAAAAGAAAAGAGGCTTGAAAAGCCTCTTTGTGTTGATTGCGCTCTATTACAGTTTCATCGCCACGTCCCAAGCTCGCCAGATGACGGTGCGCAGATTGCCGACACCATCGCAGTCGCCCACGAGGTGGACATGGCTGCCTCTGGGGGCGAGAGGAGCTGGGATGTAGCCGACCGACATGATGACGGAATCGCCTTTAATCGGGAATGGCTTACCCTCTTTATCGAGGGCGGTGATGCCTTCGTTGGTAATTTCACCCAGCTTGGTCTCGAGGTAGGTCGGGACCTTGTTGAGGGCGAAGAACTCGCGAAGATAAGAGCTGTTGGCTAAGCAGACACCCTTAGCGGCGATCAGGTCGTCTTTCATCTCGACGATGATCGGCTTCTTGCCTTTTAAGAACAAGTCATAAGCAATCTCGCAGCCAGTGAGGCCGCCACCGACGACGATTACCGTCTTGCCGACCTCTTTCTCGCCGCCGAGGTATTCGCATGCCTCGATGCTCTTTTCGACGCCCTTGATTGGTATTCTGCGAGCGGCGGCGCCGGTGGCGATGACGACTTCATCGGCATCGAGCCGCTCGATATCGGTGACCTCAGTGTTGAACTTCACTTCGATGCCTAAATCCTTGATTTCCTTGCGGTACCAATCGACTAAGGCGCGGTCTTTTTCTTTAAAAGCAGGAGTGGCCGCGGGGATGAAGACGCCACCCAGCGCATCGCTCTTCTCGTAGATGGTCACTTTGTGACCGCGCAGGGTGGCGACTCTAGCGGCTTCCGTGCCGCCGATGCCGCCGCCAACGATCGCGATTCTCTTGGCCTTTTTGGCTTTGGTGATATGGTATTTGCTCGATTGCATCGTCTCGGGATTGAGCGCGCAGCGCGACATGTGGATGGTGTCGCTCAGATCCTGGTCGTTGGCCACGCCTTTGTAGTGGGCCATGTTGAAGCAGCCGTTGTGGCAGCAGATGCATGGCCTGATGGCTTCTTCCTTGCCCTCAATCAGCTTGGTGATCCAAGCGGCGTCGCAGAGGAATTGACGGGCGACGCCCATACCATCGATCTTGCCTTCTTTGATGGATTTGGCGGCGACATCGGGTTCCATCCTCCCGGCGGCGACGACGGGGATGGTGACGAACTTGCGGATGTGCTCGACATCCTCCAAGTTGCAGTTTTGGGGCATGTACATCGGGGGATGCGACCAGTACCAAGCATCGTAAGTGCCATTGTCGCAGTTGAGCATGTCATAGCCGGCGTCTTGCAAGTATTTAGCGGCTCTTTCGCTCTCCTTCATATCGCGTCCGACCTCGACGTAATCTTCGCCGGGCAGGGCGCCGGAGCGGAAGCCTTTGGTCTTGGAGACGACGGAGTAGCGGAGGCTGACGGGATAGTCCTTCCCGCAGACCTTTTTGATGGCTTTGACGATTGCGATTGGTAAGCGGTAGCGGTTCTCGAAAGAACCGCCGTAATCATCGGTTCTCTGATTGGTGTACTTAAGCGTGAACTGGTCGAGCAAGTAGCCTTCGTGGACAGCGTGGATCTCCACGCCGTCGACGCCGGCATCTTGGCAGAGTTTCGCCGTCTGGGCGTAAGCTTCGATGATGTGGTCGATCTCTTTTATTGTCATCGCGCGGGATGGGACTTTGTCCGACCACCGGTTAGGATTGGGGCTCGGCGCGGCGGTCATGTAGTCGATATCGAGGATTGGTTTGGCCAATACCCTTAGTACTTTGTTCGATCCGAGCATCTCCATCATCTCGGAGATGGCGAGAGACCGGCCGAAGCCAGCGGTCAGCTGGATGAACATCTTCGCTCCCGTTTCGTGGATCTCGTCCATGAATGGTCTGAGCTTCTTGAAGACGCCCTTGCTCTTGTAGAGCCATTGCCCGCCCATCGGGTTGCGAAGAGGGGCGATGCCGGGAAGGATGAGGCCGACGTTGTTTCTGGCCACTTCGAGCAGAAACTTCGCGGCTTCCTTATCGAAGTGATGCGGTTCCATCCATCCGAAAATGGATGTTCCCCCCATCGAGGTCATGACGATGCGGTTTTTGATCTCGACGCAGCCGATCTTCCAAGGTGTGAATAAAGGTTTGTAAGCTTCTTTCATTTTGTTGTCCTCTAGGTTTAATTGTAATCCATTATCGTCCCGATTTGGCAACAGAATGGACAAAGCGCCATCCAAATCGTCCTTGTCGAAGCGCGCTTCGCATGTCAATATAGATTTGAACGAGGTAATACATATGTATGAACCGAAGATGAAGTTGAGCGTCGAGCAGAGAGCGATCCTCGATGGTAAAGAAGGCGCGATCAAAGCCAAGATCATGGAGACGATCGTCATGTTCGGCGACATCTTCGAGGCGCCGCGCCTCGTCAAAGTCGCCCACGACGAAGGACACTTGGTCACCTCCTTTGGCATCGGGCTTCTAAAGCCATTGTTCGCGACCATGGATAAACTCAACGAAGCGGGGATCAAGACCAAAGGCGCTTTCACCGTCGACCCTCGCCCCTTGGATTACGAAAACGTCAAATGCAACTTGCTGGAGAAGCTAGTCTTCTCGAAAGTGCTATACAGCCAGCAAAAGCGTTACGAAGCGCAGCTGATGAAAGTCGGCTTGCGCGATAAGAACGCCTTCACCTGCGCATCTTATCTCGACGAGGTGGGCAACATCCCCAAACATGGGGATATCCTCTCGTGGGCCGAATCGAGTGCGGTGGTCTATGCCAACTCGGTCTTAGGGGCCAGGTGCAACCGCAACAGCGGCATGCTCGACCTCTTCGGCTCGATCATCGGCTACGTGCCGGAGTTTGGATTCATCACCGACGAAGGCCGCAAAGCCTCGTGGAAAGTGATCATCAAGACAACCGCGATTCCCGAAGCCCAAATCCTCGGCAGCGCGATAGGCATGAAGGTCATGGAGGATGTCCCCTACATCATCGGGCTTGATAAGTTCTTGGGCACGAAGATCGACGAAGCCGCCCAAGGATACCTCAAGGACTTCGGGGCGGCGACCGCCTCCAATGGCGCGGTCGGTTTATATCATATCGACAACTTGACTCCGGAAGCCAAGAAGTTTGGTCGCGAGTTGATCAGGAAGGACGCCAGGGAATACGTCATCGACGACGCGGAGTTGGAGAGAGTCTATCGCTCCTACCCCGTCATGTGGAAAAAGAAGGACAAGAAGGGCAACCTCGTCTTCATCGGATGCCCACATCTCACTTTAAAGCAGATCAACGATTGGACGGATCGGATCGCCAAAGGATTAAAAGAGACGGGGCGGAAGAAAGTCCTCGTCCGGACGATCGCGCTGACCGCGCCGGACGTCCTCGATAAATTTAGAGACACGCCTAAGTATCAGGAGCTGATCGCCACCGGCGTCAAGGTGTCATCCATCTGCCCTTTGATGTACACGAATAACCCATTGACCAAGATGCGTCGCATCATCACCAGCTCCAACAAGCTGAGGACTTATTCCATCGCCCGCTATTACAAGGACGCCGAGATCCTTGACTACATCGTCGGAAAGGCTGGTAAATGAGGATGAAAACATTTAAAGGTCGCGTCATCGCCGCTGGATACTATAAAGGCGAAGCCGTCGTCTCCCATCAAGGCGTCAACACTTTGGCCACCTTCCAGAAGAGCGCGCTTAAAAACGCCAAGGAAGTCATCGTCTCCGACCAGAACAATCCCGACATCTACGAGAAGAACATCACCGGTAAGGCTTTGTGCCTTCCGATCACGATCGGCTCGACGACCGGCGGCCTCGTCATCCAGACCGTCTGCTCGATGGGCATCAACCCCGCTTGCTTCCTCTTCAGCGAGCACATCGACAGCCTCGCCGCGAGTGGGATTGTTCTCGCGCGCATTTGGGAGAATAGCAAAGTCATCGCTATCGACCAATTAGGTAAGGAATTTTTGGACACCATCAAGACGGGTGACATTATCGAAGTCAAGGAAGATGGGATTGTCGCCATTCTTTAGCATCAAACAAGGTCTTTAAACGCGATCATCCTTCCGCTTGGTCGCGTTTTCAAATCTTATTGACACTTTTTATGACGCGTGCTACTTTTGAATTGCAGATGTGAGCCACCGCTCACGAGACAAACAAGGAGACACACATGGCCTATAATGGTTTTGGCATCGATGAATATCTGGATGCGTCTTTAGTGATCAAGCAATTGGATGAATTAATCAAGAAACCCGTCTATTCGATCAAAAAGCAGCACTTAGATGATTATGTCGCCACTTACTTCGAGAAGAAGTGCCAGAAGTCCAAGGCGATGATCATCGAAGCCAAGAAGATCATCCCTGGTGGCGTCCAACACAACCTCGCCTTCAATTACCCATTCCCCATCGTCATCGCCAAAGCTGAAGGCAATAAGCTATACGATATCGACGGCAACGTATATTACGACTTGCTCCAAGCTGGCGGCCCGACCATCATCGGCAGTAATATCCCCGCCGTCCGCGACGAAGTCATCAAGCTTCTTAATACATGCGGGCCATCCACGGGCTTATTCCATGAATACGAGTACAAACTGGCCAAGAAGATCTCCGAGATGGTGCCTTCCGTCGAACGCTTTCGGATGCTTGGTTCCGGCACGGAAGCCTGCATGGTCGCCGTCCGCATCGCCCGATTAAAAACGAGACACAAGAACATCCTCAAGATGGGCGGAGCCTATCATGGCTGGTCCGACCAACTGGCCTATGGCCTACGCATCCCCGGGACAAAAGGGCTGATGTCCAAAGGCATCCCTGGTTATGTCTTTAAACACACCAACGAGTTCTTCCCCAATGATTTAAAGGATTTGAAACGCAAGTTACGTCTTAACCAACTCTGTGGTGGGACTGCCGCCATTTTCTTAGAACCTGTCGGTCCGGAAAGTGGGACTCGCCCGTTATCTAAGGAATTCCTCCAAGGAGCGGCCGCCCTTGCCAAGCAATATGGCGCCTTATTGGTGTTCGACGAAGTCGTCACCGGCTTCCGTATTGGCCCCAGTGGCGCGCAGGGCTTTTTCGGCATCGATCCCGATTTGACCATCTTCGGCAAGATTGTCGCCGGAGGTTATCCCGGTGCCGGCGGCATCGGCGGGCACGCCGACTGCATGGCCTATTTAGGTGCCGGGCTTGATTCCTCAGGCAAGAAAGTGCCCAAGGCCTTGTGCGGTGGGACATTAGCGGCCACACCCATCTCCTGTGTCGCCGGTTACCACACCCTTTGCGAGATTCAAAGGACGAATGCCTGCGAAGCCGCGGGGAGGATGGGCGATCGTCTGACCAAAGGTCTGCAAGCCTTAGTCAAAAAGTATGATCTGCCGTTTGTTGTCTTTAACCAAGGCTCGATCGCTCATCTAGATAACGCCGGGACGATGCATTTCGCCATCGACTGGAAAAGACCATGGAAGATCCCGGGTATATTAAAAGAGACCAGCATCCGCCAACGCGAGATGGAACATATGGGTGCGGCCTACATGGCCGAAGGCCTCGTCACCCTTGCCGGAACTAGACTTTATACGAGTGCCGCCTACACCGAAGCTGACATCGACGATGTCCTAAGACGCTTTGAAAACGTCTTCGCCAAGTGCGGCCGCTTAGGAGAATGAAGACATGACCATTTTCGCGCGAGAAGCCCAAGAACTCGTCGTCAAGGCCGGACGTAGACTCGTCGAGTCTGGTCTGGTCGCCCGGACGTGGGGCAATATCTCCGCCCGCGTTTCCGATTCGCAGTTTGCCATCACCCCCAAAGGCCGGGCATATGACACGCTTAAACCGGAAGACATAGTCATCGTCGATATCGCTGACTGCTCATACGAGGGTTTGATTAAACCATCCAGCGAGAAAGGCGTCCACGCCGCCGTCTATAGGAACCGCCACGACATCGACTGCGTCATCCACACCCATCAGCTCAACGCCTCCGTTTTAAGCGTTCTGGGCATCGGAATCAATGTTCCCGCGGAAGATGCCCAACTATTAGGCAAATTCGTCCCTAACGCCGCATATGATATCTCTTCGACGAAGAAACTGGCCCATAACGCCGAAAGAAACATCGTCGCGAATCCGGAAAGCGTCGCCCTCCTCCTTCGCTCCCACGGAGCCGTCTTGCTGGGGAAGACGATGGAAGAAGCCTTTGATCGGGCCCATGTCTTGGAAGACGTCGCCACCAAAGAGATATTGCGGATGGCTAACGCCACCGATTTCGAGGGTCTAAGAGCCGATTTCCTTAAGGATCATTCGATCAGCGGCGCGCGTGCCATCTCGTCATATGGCCGAAGCGTCCGTCATGATGGCAGATTCACCTTGACTATCGATGGAGAAGTCAAAGAGTATGCTATTAACGATGATAGTTTGACGGGACTGCCCAAAATCCATCGAGACATCTATCGCCAAAGCCGAGCCAAATGCATAATCCACGACGATGACCCCGATGTCCTAGCTCTAAGCCGCATGGGCGAGAAGACCCGTCCTTACATCGATGACGTCGCCCAGATCATCGGCGTCGACATACCCGTCGCCACCATCGATGATGTCGGTGAAGCAATCAAGAACCATAATGCTGTGTTGCTGCATGATGCCGGGGCGCTCTGCATCGGAAACGACGAGGAAGACGCCACCGCGGTGGCCATGATCCTCGAGAAACAGTGTCGGAGCCACATGCTCGTGACTTTGACTGGTTTGGGTAAACCTTTGTCGCGGCTCGATTGCTGGCTGCAGAGATTGGTTTACACCCATAAATATTCGAAACTGAAAAACGAGGGGTAATGACATGCTCAAGAAACTGACCGAGGAGAAAATCGACACCATCTTGGAAACCGGCATCAGCGAATTCGCCGAGCATGGTTTGGACCGCGCCAACATCAACGTCATCGCCAGGAAAGCCGGCATCAGCGTCGGCGTGCTTTATAAGTACTATAAAGATAAGGAAGTCTTCTTCCTGGCCTGCCTGGATAAGAGCCTGCGCGTCCTGGATGTGGCCATCGCCGACTTTCTGAGCGGCGAAGACAAACTGCTGGCTCGGGCCGAGAAGATCATCCGCGCCGTCCAGTTCTATTCGCGCGAGCATCGCGATTACATCAAAATGTACAATTCGATCACCGTCGGCAGCAACAAGCGTTTTGCCCCCGAACTAGCCAAGCGGATCGAAGGCGTGACGGCCAAGGTATATGCTGCTTTCATCAGCGACGCCGCCAAAGCCGGCGACATCCGCTCGGACATCGATCCGCGGATGTTCGCTTTCTTCTTCGACAACCTGCTGATGATGCTGCAATTCGCCTATAGTTGCGACTACTACACGGAGCGTTTCAAAATCTATTGTGGCGGCGACGTGTTAAACGAAGACGAACGCGTCGTCAAGGAACTGCTGAAGTTTTTGGAATCCGCCTTCACTTTCGAACAATCGGCAATCAAGCATAAACCATAAGGAAAAGAGGGGTCAGATGAAATACGTCATCGCTTACGACATCGGCACGACCGGCGTCAAGACATGTCTATTCGCCATCGACAAGACCATCGCGCTCATCACCAGCGCCCATCACGGATATAACCTCTATATCCTCGATGACGGCGGGGCGGAGCAAGACGTCGAGGAATGGTGGGAGGCCATGGCCGTGACGACCAAAGCCCTCTTTGCCAAGACCGACATCAAGCCGCACGACATCGCTGGATTGTCCTTTTGCTCGCAGATGCAAGGACTCGTCCTGGTCGACGAACAAGGAAACGCTCTGCGTCGGGCGATGAGCTATATGGACCAAAGATCGAAGAAGGAACTGAAAAAGGGAATGGGCGGTGGCTTGGAGTTTGAAGGCGCCAACCTCATCAAGCTTCTGAAGAGTCTGGTGATTACCAAGGCTGCCTCTTTAAGCGTCAAAGACCCGTTATGGAAATACAAATGGGTCGAGAACAACGAACCGGAGGTGTTTAGGAAAACCCATAGATGGCTCGATGTGAAAGAGTATCTGATCGCCCGTTGCACGGGTCGCTTCGTCATGACGCGCGATTCGGCCTATTCGACTTTCCTCTACGACACGAGGAGAGGACACGAGGGGTGGAGCAAGACGTTATGCCGCACCTTCGGCGTCGATCCCTCCCATCTTCCGGAGATCGTCAAAGCCACCGACCTCGTCGGCGGATTAAGTAAAACCGCCGCGAAGGATTTAGATCTAGTCGAAGGCACGCCGGTGTTCGGCGGCGGTGGCGACGCGACGTTAATCGGCGTCGGCGCGGGCTGCGTGGACGTCGGCGAGACGCACATCTACTCCGGAACCTCAGGCTGGGTGTCGACCATCCTCGACAAGCAAGTCGTCGACATCGAGGCCATGATCGCCTCCGTCGTCGGCGTGCAGGATGGGCGATTCAATTACTTCGCCGAGATGGAGACGGCGGGCAAATGCTTCGAATGGGTCAAAGACCATCTGGCACTGGACGAAATCGGCATCTACCTAGAGAAGAAAGATATCACCTGCGACAGCGAGGCCGTGTACACCAGCCTATATGATTACCTGACGGAGACGATCGCCAAGGCCAAGCCTGGCTCAGGCGGCGTCATCTTCACCCCTTGGTTACACGGGAACCGCTGTCCATTTGAAGATCCCAACGCCGCGGGAATGTTCTTCAATATCCGCCTCGAAACCGGCAAAACGGAACTGATAAGGGCTGTTTTGGAGGGAATTTGCTTTCATCTGCGGTGGATGCTCGAGTGTCAGGATAAGAAAGTCGCGACCTCCAAGACGATTCGCTTCGTCGGGGGTGGGGCCTTGTCCAAAGTCACGAACCAGATCCTCGCCGACATCACAGGCCGGACGATCGAAGTCGTCGCCAATCCCCAGAACGTCGGGGCCGTCGGGGCGGCCGCCGTCATCGGCGTCGGCCTTGGCCTGATCGAGGACATCAGCAATATCAAAGACTTCATCCCCGTCGTCGGGACATATGTACCGAATCCTGACAACAAAGTCGCATACGACAAGAACTATGATGTGTTTAAAAAACTGTATCGCGCGAACAAACAGCTATTCGCCAAGCTCAATGCTTAAGGCAAGAAAGGATCATCAGCATGACAAACGAACGTAAGAAGGATTTGATACGAGCCTTGAAGTTTCTCCTGTTCTCCGTTTCGGCGGGAATCATCCAGATTTTATCATTCACCCTGCTGAACGAAGTGATTTTCGTCGATGGCGGGGATGTCGGTTATTGGCTGTCGTACTTGATCGCCTTGATCTTATCCGTCGTCTGGAATTTCACTTTCAATCGCCGTTTCACCTTCAAGTCGGCGGCGAATGTCCCCATCGCCATGCTGCTGGTGTTCGCCTTCTATGCGGTGTTCGCCCCATTATCGACTCTGCTGGAATGGTATCTATGCGACTTGCAGGGCTGGAACGAATATCTGGTCTTGGCCATCAACATGATCATGAATTTCGTCCTCGAATTCTTGTATCAAAGATTCGTCGTCTTCCGCAAGACGTTGGACACGAATAGCCTCGCCGCGAAAGAAAAAGCGGATAAATCCGCTTCTTCCGACATCGACCAAGGTAAATAACTGCTTATTTGGCGACGACGATCAGTTTCGTCTTCGCCTCGATGGTTAAATCTAGCTTTGTGTCCATGTCGTCGGTGAACAGTTTGACGGAGTAACGCGAAGGATCGCCTTCGTCTTCGTCGATGATGCCGATGACGATGTAGGGATCATCGCTATTCTGCTCGTAGAAGGACCGCACCAGATGGGAGGGAGATGTGAAAGCAAAAGTCTTTTCCTTGCCAAAGGCAATGAGCTCCGAAGCTTCGTGGATGTAAATCTCATACGAGGCTTCTTTTGATGTCTCGTCGTCATAGGTGAACAGATCCTCGACAAACGGATAGAAGGACGGGTTTTTGCTCGTCTGCGAGATGATGCGGCTGATGTAGCGATTGGTCAGGATCGAATACTTGATCCCGTAGCGCGAGGTGATCTGGTCGTTGCGAGGATTGATCAACTCGATGATCAGCGACGTGCCGCTTTCCTTGGCGACCCTCGAGACGCGGAGCAGATTGGCGATCGCCGCGCTGTCGGAATCGCCTGCTGTCTGCGCATCGCCGGTCGACAGCAGGACGACCTTGCTGTACTTCTTAGCGGCGATCTCCTCGATGGTCGCTTCGTCGACGATATCTCTCTGCGCGACCTTGATGTGGTTGCCGCTGTCGAGCATGTAGCTGTCGATCGAGCCGATGATGAACTGGCTCTTCGCATTGCCACCGACGATGAGGATGTCGCGGAACTCGATCGGTGATTGGCGCTTAGCGAATTTCAGCTTCACGATTTCAGGTAAGATCGTCTCTTTATCGCGGATTTTCGCCGCGTCTTTCTTATCCTCGGCCATGATGAGCAGGTACTCGCCATCGCAGCCGTCGATATGCTTTTTAAATAAAGGCAGGGAATGCGAGCGGTCGCGGAGGTAATCGGCGAGCGAACCCGCGTATTTCTCCGTGTAGAAATCGGCCCCGCCGAAACCGAGCAGCTCGGCGTAGATGTCGCTCAGGAACGGGAACACCATCGTCTGGGCGATGATGAAGCCCATGATCGCGGTCTGGTTGATGAAGACGACGTGGCAGCTGTCGCCATCGCCGTTCGTGGCGAAGCCGGACTTGATCAGCTCTTCGGTCTTCGCGTCGCATATCTCCGCGACGACATTTTGTTCCTTAGACGGCTTTAATAGCATCAAAGTCTTCAGTACTTCGATATCGTTGTCGCCCGCTGATTCGAAGCGGTTGGGGTTGAGGACGATGACGCTGCTGGCTTTCGAAGCCCGCGCCCACTCGAGGTCGGCGCTGGACAGGGGATCGCCCTGCAAGACGAAGTAGCGGAGCTTGCGCCCCGGGGTCCTGATGCCGTTGCTGAAGAAGGTTTCCTTGATGGCCTTCTCGACTTCCGCGCGCGGCCTCTCGGAGAGGATGACCGCGGTCGTCGAGCCGACATCGTGGTAGTAGCTGACGAGGATCTCGCCGACTTCGCTGTTCCAGTTGAGGATGAGGACGTGGTTGCTGACCCTCAGCTTGCCCGCGCCGCTGCGGATGGTGTCGAGGAAGTCCATCAGCAGAGCTGATAAGAAAGCGATGATCCCGCCGTTGACGGTCACCATGCCGGTGAGGATCATCACGAGCGACAGGATTCTTAACCCGCTGTTCGCCCCTTGATCGTAGAAGCCGGGGTCGAGGAACCACGTCACCGCCGTCTGGGCGAAAGCTTCCCAGATGGATGAGTATCCTCCTACCCCGAAATAGACGATGAAGGTCGCGAGCAGCATGAGCAGCAGGTTGAAGGAAATCAAGATCAACAGGAAGAAGAGGCGAGGATGCTTGTGGCGAAGGTGGTTGAGATTATTCATCGATGGTGCCCCCCAAACAAGAGCAGACGTTAAAGATATTATAATACTAACCATCGTGCCTTTGTGAAGCATGATCGACTTCGAGCACATCCGATGCTTTTTTCCTCGATGATGGATATACTGAAAGTACAAAGGCTTGTTATCAAATGGAGGTTTAAATGATGAAAACTGCAAAAGTAGCCGTCTTAGTTGGTAGTCTTCGCAGAGAATCATTCTCGCTCAAGATCGCCAAAATCCTGAAGAGCGTCAGCCCTGAAGAGTTGAGTCTGGACGTGATCGACATCAGCGAGCTCGCGCTGTATAACCAAGACCTAGAGGACGAAAATCGCGAACCAGCTTCCTGGAAGGTCTTCCGCGACACCATCAAAAAATACGATGCCCTCCTGTTCGTGACGCCCGAGCACAACCGCTCGGTGCCCGCGGTTTTGAAGAACGCCATCGACATCGGGTCGCGCCCGTACGGCAAGAGCGTCTGGGACGGCAAGCCGGGCGCCGTCGTCAGCGTCTCACCTGGCGCCATCGGCGGATTCGGAGCCAATCACCACCTGCGGCAGACGCTCGTCTTCCTCAACGTGCTGACGATGCCCCAACCCGAAGCCTATATCGGCAGCGTCCACACCCTTCTCGATGAGAAGGGCAAGATGACCAACGCCGGAGCTTTGAAATTCCTGACGTCCTTCATGAGCGCTTTCGCCAAGTGGGCCGAAAGGCACATTTGACGCGGGCTTCGCTTTGAGCGATAAACATAATAATCTGATGATGGCAGCGCCCAGAGAAAGGCGCTGCTTTCTTTATTGCTGCTTAGGCGAGATCAGATAGTCGATATCGATCACCTTTAGGTCGGGAGACAAAATGTGATGACAGGATTTGTTCAATGTAATACTATATTGCCACCCAAAAGGGGGAAGAAAGAGGAATCAACATGAAAAAATACATCATCGCGACGGAATCGTGCGCCGATCTGCCAAGCGATATCGTCGAAGGATTTAAGATCCAAGTCATACCGATGGTTTTCGAGCTCGAAGGCAAGACGTATCACCATTTCTACGATGCGCGGGAGATGCAAACCGGCGCTTTCTACCAAAGGTTGCGGAGCAAGGCAGTCGCCAAGACGTCGCTGGTCAACGTCGGTGAGTTCTTGCAGTTCTTTGAACCCCTCTTGAAAGAGGGCGTCGACATCTTGCACATCAGCTTCTCCTCGGCTTTGAGCGGGACGTATCAATCCGCTTTGATGGCCATCGAGATGCTGAAGGAAACATATCCTCAGCAGAAGATCATCGCCATCGACTCGCTGTGCGCGTCCGCGGGGCTCGGTCGCCTCGTCTGGCTCGCCGCTAAAAAGCGTCAGGAAGGCATGGGCATCGATGCTCTCGCCGAGTGGATCGAAGCCAATAAGCTGAAGCTCTGCCACCTCTTCACCGTCGAAGACCTCGGCACCTTGCGCCGTGGGGGCCGCTTGAGCGGCACCGCGGCTTTCTTCGGCACCTTGCTCGGCGTCAAGCCCGTCTTGCATGTCTCCGATGAAGGAAAGCTGGAAGTCGTCCACAAAGCCGTCGGCAGGAAGAACTCTCTCAGGGATATGGTTAATATCGTCAAGGAGAAGATTGTCAACCCCGAAGAGCAGACCATCTTCGTCTCGCACGGCGACTGCCGCGCGGAAGCCGAAGAAGTAGGCAAAATGATCACTTCTGCTTTAAAAGTCAAAGGAATTGTCTACAGCGACATCGGCCCGATGATCGGATCCCATTCCGGTCCCGGCACGATCGCCGTCTTCTTCATGGGCAGGAAGCGCTGATACCAAAAAGGCTGTGCCTTTGAGGTTTGGTCTTATTTGCTATGCAATATCGCGGACGATGTTGGTTTATCGCTATTTCTGAGGAGTGGAGTACGCCATCGTTTTATCGAGGGTAAACGTCAGGAAATAGAGCGAACTGCCGATTCTCATGTCGAGCGAGTCGGCGAACTCGCCGTCGACCACGATTGCGTCGGTATACACAAGATAGTTGACATCATCATTCGCGAGAAAATCAAAGTCGAGATTGTTGCGGGGATAAATAGTCGATGAGGTGAATTCGCTGCTGAAGAAGGTCACCACATAATAATGGTACTCGCTGTATAAAGTCATTATGCCAATCTGTGGGTCCTCAGTCAGCAAAGGGTTGGTGTCATCCTCGGAGTAATATACTTCTATGTAGGAATCGGTCGAAAACAAGAAATCAGGGGCATCCTCGCCTTTTGTCAATGATGTCAAGCGATACGTCCCTTGATAGGGATAGTAAAAGGTATCAGAAGCGCTCGGACACCCGGTGAGAAGCGCGATAGATGCAGCGCACATAAGGATCGTCCTGATTTTCATACTCTGTTCCTTTCAATTCTTCCTAAAAGGTCAGCCTCGTAGCATGGCCGATGTTACATGTCGCGACAAACATTATCGAAATCAAACTCATAGATGTTCCTCGATTTCAGTATAGAAGCATTAAAAACCGCATGCAATAATTAATAGCCGCTTTAATGCTTGGCATCGCAGCAGGATGCGATCGACATGTTGGTGTACGCTATTTATGCAATTGTTCTACAAGTTCTCTTGTCAGCCATTGAGTTACGAAGGCGGACGATTATTTACTGATTTTCGCTTTGTTAGCACTTGGATACTGGACCTTGCCATAGCGGGATGAACCAGCGTTCGGCGATTTGTGCTCAGAACTATGGAAATAGTGATTTTTGCTTTGCGGATAGCGCGATGATTTATCCTGTGTTTGCGCGACATTTGTGCCTTGCCATTTCCGTTCCGGCTGCGGCCTGTTGCGATTCGTCTGTTCCACAGGAGAGGCAGAGGGATTTTCGCTCGCGGCCTTTGGGGCAAAGCCGATTGGAGAAGTTAACAGAGGTATGTTCATGCCGATGTGCTTCTGGACATCCTTGAGCAAAGTGAGCTCCTCATTCGAGCAGAAGCTGATGGAGATGCCGATCTCCCCGGCTCTTCCCGTCCGACCCATGCGGTGGAGATACGTCTCCGGGGTCTGAGGCATGTCGTAGTTGAAGACGTGCGATATTTGGCTGATATCTAGTCCGCGCGCGGCGATGTCGGTGGCGATGAGCACCCGGCTTTGATGCGACTTAAAGCTGCTCAAGGCGCTCGTCCTGGCATTCTGGCTCTTGTTGCCGTGGATAACTTCGGTTTTGTATGGTTGTCCCAACAACTTTTTGGTCAGGCGGTTCGAGCCGTTTTTGGTCCGGCAGAAAACGAGGGCGGACGTTATGTCTTTATTCTTTAGCAGGTGGATCAAGAGATCGGCCTTGTTCTCTTTGGCGACGCGGTAGACACCTTGCGTGATGGCGTCCAGTGGTTTTTGGACGCTGCCGATGGCGATGCGGATCGGATTGTGCATCAGGCTGTTCGCGAGCGATAGTATTTCGTTGGGCATCGTCGCGGAGAAGAGCATGGTCTGCCTCTCGCGCGGAAGCTTGGCGACGATGCGCTTGATGTCGGGGATGAAACCCATGTCGAGCATCTGGTCCCCTTCGTCTAAGACAAAGTAGTTGACGGTGCTGAGGTCGACGCACTTGGAATCGGCTAAGTCGAGCAGGCGGCCGGGGGTGGCGACGAGGATGTCGGTGCCACTGCGGAGGTTATGAATCTGCGGGCCTTTGGCCATGCCGCCGAAAACGACGGTGATCCTGACTTTTGAGTACTTGCCGAATTCTTTTAAGGAAGTGCCGATCTGCGCGGCCAATTCCCTGGTGGGAGCGATGATCAGCCCTGTCAGCGTCGGCAGCTGATAAGGGGTGCGGGTGGCGAGGATCTTCTGGAGCAGGGGAATACCATAGGCGGCGGTTTTGCCCGTGCCCGTCTGCGCGGTGCCTAAAAGATCGGAACCATCGAGCAGCGGGGGAATGGCTTGAACTTGGATGGGGGTGGGATCACTGTAGTGGAGATCGTTGATCGCCTTGAGGATCGAATCGTGGATTTTCAGTTGTGCAAAGTACATATATCTTCCTTCTGGTCAGTAAATTAAGACTCGCGACGAGTTACTGGCTGAAGCGGGCAGTTCATTTAAGACGGCTTATAATAACATAGTTCTCTTGCTTATGCACGTTTGTTTGCCCGTTGCGCTCGGCGGGCGCATGCGAGGAGCACTTGATATTTATGCAAGCATGCTTAACTTGACCTCCTGATTGCATAAGTCCAAAATCTAAATATAGAGAAATCCAGTCAACCTGGATAAAAAGGCGTCATCATGAGATGGCGCCTTTTTGCTTGAACATCGGCGATGAGCATCGCCCCATCAAGCGACCCAACCCAAAACTGCGCGTTGATATACTCAAAACGTTATGATATATTTAATTCCATAAGAACAAAACGGGGATTTAATCATGAATCCAACCTCGCTATGTTCAGCGTTCAATGAATTAGGAGGTAATTTATGAACTGCGTCAATCACAGAGACGTCCCAGCCGTGGGACAGTGCCCGGAATGCGGGGCGGGGCTTTGTGGCACGTGCTACAACTATTTCACCACCCACGTCTGCTATGAGTGCGCCGCGAAAGCCTATGCATTCGACAAGCGCCTCATGAGGAAGACGATGAGCGCCTTCGTCGTCGGGGGCATCATCGGCTTGATCGTCGGCTTGATCTTCGGTATCTCCATGGTCCAGGCAGGAAATGGCGCCGGAATGGCCGTCTTCACCAGCTTTTGGGGGATTCTGGCCGGTTCGTCATATGGGATGGCTTTGCTCGCCAACCGCGGCCAGAGATACCCCTGGTACAAGTATTTAGGGATGCTCATCTTCGCCATCATCCTCGCTCCGATCTACTTCATCATCCGCCTCGTCGGCCAAGTTAAGCTGGCGAAGATCGTCAAAGAAGAGAAGCTGGCCATGGAAGGATATCCCCGCTCCTAAGCGCTATGAAAGGCAAGATCGATCCATTGGGCATCTACGAGTGTTTTGGATGCCGTTCGTTCGTCTATGGGCAAGACGCGAAGATCGTCAAGGGAAAGCCCTTTTGCATCGTGTGCTATCGCGAAGGCATGCGCAATATATACGATAATCGCAAGAGCAAGATTAAAGGTAATTTTCTGTTGCTCGGCCTACCTTTGGCCATCGCCATCCTGTTCTGGATATTCGCCGTTCTCTGCATGGCGTTTCCCGACAGCGAATGGCTCGCCTACATCATGCTCGGCTGCCTAGGCGCTTACGCCGTCAACATTTTCATCAGCGCCTACCTCTTCACATCCAAATTCGATCTGATGAGCGAGATCGGCGACCCAGAAGGCATCTTGATCGAAGTCAGCGGGAAGTATGACCCCAGCACGAATTCGATCGATGGTACGGGTCGCGTCTACGATACATATACGGCTGGGCAGACGCTCAGCATGCTCGGCAACATCTTCAAATTTCTCTTGATCAGCGTGGTCATCGCGTTTGTAGGATGGATTTTCTTTTTCGTCCTCCTCATCAGGCTGAACCACACCAAGAAGCTCCTCCACGAAGCGGATATCGATTACGACGCGACCTTCGGCAATAAGTATAAGGTCACCTGCGCTCTGTGCTGCCATGGTCCTTTCGAGGATGAAGATGCCTCCGAGTTCGAATATGTCGTCAACGACCTCGAAGGCAATGAGTATGCGAATCTGACATACCAAGTATCCCTCGTCTACGAAAACAAGATAGCTTGCCTGTGCACGACCAGCGACAAGCATGTGCTGATTTTCTACATCCTGCCGGGCTACAAGCACCAGATCGTGGATGACGACGAGACGTATGGCAAGATCAAGGCGCACGCCGTGCAGATGACCAAGCGCATGTGAGATCATCCGCTGAGTAATCGCACCGGTCCGCCCAGTTGATTAATTTATGTATACAAGGCTAAAATCGCCGAGCGCGGTTTTGGCCTATTTTGATGCATCGCTGAGCAGCGCCTTTTCTATCTTGTAAAGTAAGCGCTTCCAGTATAAAATGTTGTGAGGTAATTTATTACGGAAACGAATTACACGACTACACAACAGCATGCCAGCGCATCCCGGAAGGCGCAAATCGTCCTCCTCCGCCGCTCGCAAGGAGGAATCAAAAGTGTACAAAAGTAGTTATCTGAACAAAGTTTTCGAAGATGTGAAGAAGCGCTATTCCTGCGAACCGGAATTCCTATCCGCGGTCGAGGAATTTTTTGATTCTATGGACTCTCTTGTCGACAAGGATCCCAACATCGAGAAGAACGCGATTCTCGAGCGTATCGTCGTCCCGGAAAGAGTCGTCTCCTTCCGCGTGACATGGGTCGATGACCAAGGCAAGATCCAGGTCAACAACGGCTACCGGATTCAATTCAACTCGGCGATTGGGCCCTATAAGGGCGGCGTCCGCTTCGACGCGTCCGTCAACCAGTCGATTTTGAAATTTCTGGCTTTCGAACAGACGTTTAAAAACAGCCTGACCGGCCTCCCGATGGGCGGCGGCAAGGGCGGAGCGGATTTTAATCCCCGCGGCCGTTCCGACGCCGAAGTCATGCGCTTCTGCCAAGCTTATATGACGGAACTATTCCGCCACATCGGCCCGGATACCGACGTCCCCGCTGGCGACTTTGGCGTCGGCGCCCGCGAGATCGGCTACATGTTCGGCATGTACAAGAAATTGGCAAATGAATTCACTGGCACTTTCACCGGCAAGGGTATTCCTTTCGGTGGATCGCTCGGCCGCAAGGAAGCGACCGGATATGGTCTGCTCTACTTCGTCGCCGAGATGCTGAAAGTGTTCCATGACGACACCCTCAAAGGAAAGCGGATCATCATCTCCGGATCGGGCAAGGTCGGCAAGCACGCCGCCGTCAAAGCCGTGGCTCTCGGAGCCAAGGTCGTGGCGATGTCGGATATCAATGGCTTCGTCTATGACGAAAAGGGCCTCGACATCCAACTGATCGACAAACTATCAGAGGAAAAAGGCGAGTACGCGCTCGAGTACATGAAGACGCATCCCCAAGCCAAGTTCGTCAACGACCCCAAGAAGATGTGGGATGTAGCTTGTGACATCGCTCTTCCCTGCGCGACGCAAAATGAAATCTACCTACCCCAAGCCAAGGCCCTCAAAGCCGGTGGTTGCAACATGGTCGTCGAAGGCGCGAACATGCCGACGACGCTCGAAGCTATCCGCTTCTTCAACGAGAGCGGCGTGCTCTTCGCTCCTGGCAAGGCTTCTAACGCTGGCGGTGTGGCCGTCTCAGGTCTGGAGATGAGCCAGAACGCCATGCACCTCTCCTGGACGTATCGCGAAGTTGATCAGAAGCTGGAAGGCATCATGAAAGACATCTTCCGCAAATGCCACGAGACGGCGACCAAATATGGCCAGCCGACCAACTTGGCTCTAGGCGCCAATATCGCGGGCTTCATCAAAGTATACGAGGCGATGATTGCCGAAGGCATTATCTAGCGATGAAATTCGCAAGCCCAATCCGCGCACCCCATATCCTCCTCCCCAGGCGCGACGTCGACATGACGTGCTTTTCGGTCATCGCTTGCGATCAGTTCACCAGCCAGCGCGAATACTGGGATGATTTGAAGAAAAAGATCGGCATCAAGCCCTCGACTTTCCACATGATCTTTCCCGAAGCCTACCTTACCTGCGTCGATTCCCAATGCTACATCGATTCGATCAACACCGAGATATGCCGCTACCTGGATGAAGGCGTCTTGGAAGATATCGGCGCGTGCTTCGTCCTCGTGGAGCGAGAGACGCCGCACACCAAGCGCAGGCTCGGCCTCGTCATCTCCGTCGACCTCGAGGAATACTCCTATCAAAAAGGTGCCAAAACTCTGATTAGAGCCACCGAAGCCACCATCATGGAGCGCATCCCGCCGCGGCTCAAAATCCGCGAGCACGCTCCGGTGGAGATCACGCATACTTTGTTCCTCTTCGACGATCCCCAAAAATCGATCATCGAGAAGCTCTACGCCGAGCGCGACCACCTATCATGCATCTATGATTTTGATCTCAACCAAAACGGCGGGCACCTGCGGGGCTATAAGATCACCGACACCAAGCCGATCATCAAAGCTTTTGATTCCCTCGTCGCCCAAAGCGGCAACGACTTGATGTTCGTCGTGGGCGATGGCAACCACTCTTTAGCCACGGCGAAAGCCCACTGGGAGCGCGTGAAGCCGACCTTAGCGGCGGGAGCGCGGGCAAATCACCCCGCTCGCTTCGCCCTCGTCGAAGCCATCAACCTCTACGATGAAGGATTAGCGTTTGAACCGATTCATCGCATCGTCTTCGGCGCGGATGCCGATTTTGTAGGCGGTCTTAAAAAAGCGCTTCGAGGCGATGTCGAATCGACGATTTACACCAAAGGAGGCGGCGAAAAGACTATAATGATGCCGAGGAACGCGCCGCTTGCCTACCGCCTCGCTCAAGACTATATCGACGCTTACCTAAAAGCCCATCCCCATGCCTCTGTGGATTATATCCACGATACCAACTACCTGCGCGAAGTCGCGGACCATAACCCTGGCGCAATCGCCATCGAGATGCCGTCCCTGATCAAGAGCGACCTCTTCGATTACATCGCAAGAGGCGATGTGCTGCCCCGCAAGACCTTCTCGATGGGGCACGCCGTTGAAAAGCGTTATTATCTCGAATGCAAGAGAATCAGATAATTAACGGAAGGAGAAAAACATGAAACGCATCTACAACTTTTCCGCCGGACCCGCCGTCCTACCTGAGGACGTGCTGAGACAAGCCGCTGACGAGATGCTCGACTACAAAGGTTCGGGCATGTCCGTCATGGAGATGTCGCACCGCTCGAAGAACTATCAGACTATCATCGACGAAGCGGAGGCCGACCTCCGCGCATTGCTCAAGATCCCGAGCAATTACAAGGTCCTCTTTCTTCAAGGAGGCGGCACCACGCAGTTCGCGATGATACCGATGAACCTATCCAAGAATAAAGTCTACGACTATATCTTGACTGGCCACTGGGCCAAGAAGGCTTTCGAAGAGGCCAGCATGTATGGCAAAGTCAACGTCGTCGCCTCCTCGGAAGACAAGAACTTCTCGTACATCCCCGATGTCAGCAACTTAAAGCTGACGCCCGAAGCCGACTACGTATACATGTGCGACAACAACACCATCTTCGGCACCAAGTACAAGAAGTACCCCGAGACCCACGGTAAGATCTTAGTCAACGATGCCTCGTCGAGTTTCCTTTCGGAACCGTTCGATGTCTCAAAGTTCGGCCTCATCTTCGCCGGCGCCCAGAAGAACGTCGGTCCCGCCGGCGTCGTCATCGTCATCATCCGCGAGGACTTGCTCGAGAACGCACCGCTCCCCGGCACGCCCACGCTGCTCCGCTACAAAGTCAACGCCGATAATGGCTCGATGTACAACACCCCCCCGACCTATGGCATCTACATCTGCGGTCTCGTCTTCAAATGGCTCCTCGCCCACGGCGGGCTTGATGCCATGAAAGCCTACAACGAAAAGAAAGCCGCCGTCATCTACGATTATCTCGACAGCAGCAAAATCTTCAGAGGCACCGTCGCCAAAGATTCCCGCTCGTTGATGAACGTGTGTTTCAGAACCGGCGATGACACCCTCGACGAAGCCTTCCTCGAAGGAGCCAAAAAGTTAGGCTTCAGCAACCTAAAAGGCCACCGCTCGGTCGGCGGCATGCGCGCCTCGATCTATAATGCCATGCCCATCGCCGGAGTTCAGGCGCTGGTCGACTACATGCGCAAATTCGAAGCCGAGCACGTCAAATAGGAGCCATCATGAGAAAAGTTCTTTGCCTAAACAACATCTCGGCCGTCGGGCTCAAAGCCCTGCCTGAGGAATATGCCATCACGAAAGAGATCAAAGAGGCCGACGCCATCTTGGTCCGCAGCGCGAACATGCTCGAAATCGCCCTCCCCGAAAATGTTTTGGCGGTGGCCAGAGCTGGAGCTGGCGTCAACAACATCCCCCTAGAGGCGTATGCCAAAGCGGGAGTCATCGTCTTCAACACCCCAGGAGCTAATGCCAACGCCGTCAAGGAATTGACCATCGCCGGCATGCTGCTCGCCGCCAGGGACATCCACGGCGGGATGAAGTGGGTCGAAGCCAACAAGGGCGACCTCGAAATCAACAAGAACATGGAGAAGGCGAAGGCCGCTTTTGCCGGGACGGAAATTCTCGGCAAGACGATCGGCATCGCCGGGTTAGGTGCGGTGGGATCCTTGATCGCCGATGCCGCGCACGGCCTCGGCATGAAGGTGTGCGCTTTTGAGCCATCTCCCGCGACCGTCGAAAGAAATCGGCATCTTCTCCCTAACGATATCGTCCTCACCTCGACGATCGACGAACTTTATAAAGCGGCGGACTACATCAGCCTAAACGTCCCCCTATTGCCGACCACCAAAGGTATGATCTGCCGCGAGTCCATCGCCAAGATGAAAGATGGTGTCATCATCCTCAACCTCGCCCGCGATGCGATTGTCGACGATGTCGACATCAAAGAAGCATTGGCCAGCGGCAAAGTTCGGAGATATGTCACCGACTTCCCCAACCACGCCACCGCCAACACGGATGGCGTAATCGCCATTCCGCACCTCGGCGCTTCCACGGAAGAGGCTGAGGACAACTGCGCTTTCATGGCCGCCAACCAGATCGTCGACTTCATCGAGAACGGCAACGTCGTCAACTCCGTCAACTTCCCGAATGTCGAGCTCGGCGCGAAGGCCAAGACCCATCGCCTCGTCATCGCGCACGATGCTACCGATGGCCTCGCCTCCCAGATTATCAAGATGGTCGAGACAAAAGCCAAAGTCGTGCAGATGGCTAGCAAGATCAAAGGCAATTTCGGCATAACTTTAATCGACTTTGCCAAGGCGTCTGAAGAATGCGCCGATGGCGCCTGCCTCAGGGATCTGATCGCTGGTTTAGCCGGCATCATCCGCATCCGCGTCCTCCACTGATCAAGAATAGAAAAACACTGGCTATCGCGCAGATAATACTGCAAAACCAGTGTTTTTTGTTGGTTATATCAACGATTAGGATTTGATGATCGTGCCGGTTTTCCCGACGAAAGCATCGCGGGCTTTATCCAGCGAGCTGATGATGGCAATCTTGCCCTTCTTCTCGGCGAGGAAATTGAGGCATGCTTGCACTTTGGGAAACATGCTGCCCTTGGCGAAGAAATCTTGCTTGAGATAGGAAGCGACTTCGCTGATGCTCACTTTTTCGAGTTTCCTTTGATCAGGCTTTTTATAGTTGATGTATGCGTTGTCGACGGCGGTGAGGATGACGAGGTAATCAGCATCGATGAGAGCGGCGACTTTGGCGCTGGCATAATCCTTGTCGATGACTGCGGCGATGCCTTCGAGCTTCCCACCTTTTCTGATCACCGGGATGCCGCCACCACCAGCGCAGATCACGACGTGACCATCCTTGATCAAGGAGAGGATCATCTCCTTTTCGACCACGTCGATCGGAAGAGGCGAGGCGACGACGCGGCGATAGCCACGGCCGCTGTCCTCCTTCATGACATAACCCTTTTCGAGGGCGATTTTCTCGGCCTGCTCTTTAGAATAGAAAGCTCCTACGGGTTTCGAAGGGCTTTGAAAGAGCGGATCATCGGCGTTGACGACGACTTGGGTGATGATGGTCGCGACGTGCTTGGCGATCTTTCGTTCAGCCAAGGCGTTGTAGATGGCATTTTGCAGATGGAAGCCGATGTAACCTTGGCTCATCGCCCCGCATTCTGGGAAAGGCATGTCGGGCGTGGAAATCGATTCGGAAAAGGCGAGGTTGATCATCCCGACTTGAGGGCCGTTGCCGTGGACGATGACGACTTCGTGACCATCAGCGATCAGCGCGACGATTGGCTCAGCGACTCCGACGAGCAATCTCTTCTGCTCTTCGGCATTGTTTCCGAGGGCGTTTCCCCCTAGTGAGACGACGTATCTGCTCATGTTATTTTTCCTTTATCTGCTGCTCTATTTTCGTTCGCGCAGCAGAAGACATTATACATTCTCTTCCCACAAGCGACAATCAAACAAACGCTGCCCCTCGCGCGCACTATGGGCGTCTAGGCGAAATACGCATTTGCAAAGAAGGCTATATATCTCTATAATTTAAGTGTTGTAAACTCACCACCCTCTACATATGGTCTGCGCCAGCTCAACATCGCTTGATGAGCGGGCGCTGAAACGGAAAGCGAGGAGCGATCTCGATGGCACAAGGAATCATTCTGGCAGCGGGCTACTCGAGCCGGGCCAAAACGAATAAGATGCTGCTTACCCACGACGACAGATTTTTATTGTCGCACGCGATCGAGAGCATGACGCCGCACGTGAAGGAGATTTTCGTGGTGACCGGCCACTATCACGACGAAATTGTCGAAGCGGTCAAAGTCTACCATAATGTCCAAGTCATCTTTAATCCCATCTTCGATCAAGGGATGTTCACCTCGGTCCAAGCTGGAGCCAAGGCGACGAGCGATGATTTTTTTATCCTTCCGGGCGATTGCCCGCTCGTCAGCGCCTCGACATATCGAATGCTGCTCGGCGGAAGCAAGACGATCAGAGTCCCGAGCTATCGAAACCGCAATGGTCACCCCATCTTTTTTGCTAGTTCACTCAAAGAGGAACTAGTCAGCGAACCACCCACTTCGAACTTGAAAGCATTTCGCAATCGCCACGATTATGAAATAATCAAGACAGAAGATCCGGGCATTTTGCTCGATATCGACACACCTGCTGATTATAGAACCCTCGAGAAGAAATACGGAAAGGACGCAAAACATGGAAGTTAACCGCTACTATCGCCCCTCGACCTTGGAGGAAGCCCATCAGACTTTGCTGCAAGATCCCAAAAACGTCCTCTTAGGCGGCGGGCTCTGGATTAAAAAATCCACCCCTTCGGCCAACGTGCTCGTCGATTTGACGGCAATCGGGCTGAACCAGATCCGCGATCTAGGCGACAGGATCGAAGTCGGAGCGATGGTCACCCAGCGCGACTTCGAGCTCAATCCTCTCGTCCGCGACATCGATGGCGGGATCCTCTCTGGCGCTGTCGGCCAAATCATGGGCGTCGCCTTTCGGCAGTTAGCCACGATCGGCGGCAGCATCGCCGGCCGCTTCCCCTTCTCCGATGTGCTCACCCCACTTTCAGCGCTCGATGTCACCTTGATTTTTTATCCGCATAAGGAAATATCCTTGGCTGAGCACTTAAACTTTAAAGGTCGCTCCAGCGACATCCTGACGCACGTCATCATCAAGAAAGCCCACGGCCGCGGCTACTTTAAAAAAGTGAAGACGACGGCGATGGAGTTCGCTATCCTCAACATCGCCATCACCCTCGATGAGGGTCGATATCGCATCGCCATCGGCAGCCGTCCATCCGCCGCCTCGTTAGCGGTGGGGGCGATGGAGATCGTCAACGAGGCGAAGAAACCGAGCATCTCCGATTTTGAAAGGGCCAGCGAGAAGGCCGTTGAAGAGTTTCTCTATGCGACCACGACCTTCGCCGGGGCCGATTATCGCAAAGCCTTAGCTAAGGCCTATGTGCGGCGCGGTCTCGAGGAGGTCAGCAAACGATGAAAGTCCAATTTGTCTTAAACAATCGCCATGTCGCTTTCGAGGTCGACCCTGGAGAGTATCTGGCCGATACGCTCCGCGCCAACCACGTCACTTCGGTGAAAAAGGCTTGCGATGAGTCAGCTTGCGGCGCCTGCACCGTCCTCCTCGATGGGCGGCCAGTCCTATCGTGCTCATTGCTCACCGCCCGCGTCGAAGGACGCAGCGTGACGACCGTCGAAGCCATCCAGGATGAAGTCGATAAAATCAGCGATTACTTCGGAGAAGAAGGGGCCGATCAATGCGGTTTCTGCAACACCGGCTTGGCCTTGACGATATACGCCCTCAAGCGGGAATTGGTCAATCCCACCGACGAAGACATCAAGAAATTCGTCGTCGGCAACTTATGCCGCTGCTCTGGTTACCAAGCGCAATTCAAGGCGATTAAGCATTACTTGGAGGACAGCAGATGAAGACGATAAACCACAAGACGCCTTCAGTCGATGGGAAGGGCATAATGATGGGTCGCCCAGCCTTCACGGATGATCTGGCTGAACCGAATTCCCTGATCGTCAAAGTGCTCAGAAGCCCCCACGCCTTTGCCCGCATCACAAAAATCGACACGAGCAGAGCCCGAGCCCTCACCGGCGTCGAAATCGTGCTCACCTACCACGATGTCCCACGCAATTCTTTCACCCGGGCCGGACAAGGTTATCCCGAGCCCTCGCCTCACGATAAGTTCATCCTCGACGAATACGTTCGCTACGTCGGCGACGAAGTCGCTTGTGTCGCCGCCACCAGCGAAGTTATCGCCGAGAAGGCGCTCAAGCTGATCGAAGTCGAGTACGAAGTCTTAGAGCCTGTCCTCGATTTTGAAAGTGCGTATCAAAACAAGAACGTCATCCACCCCGAGGATGGCATCCGCGAGATGTTTCCGATCGGCTTTGATCCCAAGAAGAACGTCGCGGCCTCCTACGAGATGCACATCGGCGATGTCGAGCAAATATTGTCCAAGTGCGACGTGGTGGTCGATGAGACTTTCTACACGCAAGCTCAAGCGCACGCCATGCTCGAACCGCATACGGCCAACGCTCGCCTCGACTATCACAATCGCCTAGTCATGTACTCCTCGACGCAGACTCCTTTCCACATGCGCCGCATCATCTCGCAGACGCTCGAGTTGCCGATCAGCAAAATCCGCTTGATCAAACCTCGCGTCGGCGGTGGTTTCGGCGGCAAGCAGGCCATGCACTGCGAATTCTTCGTCGCCCTCGTGACCCTCAGGACCAAGAAGCCATCCAAGATGGTCTATACGCGGCAAGAGGTCTTCGAATCTTCCTACACTCGTCATCCGATGCGCATCCAGATGCGCTTAGGCGCGATGAGGGATGGCACGCTCAAGGCAATCGACTGCCACAGCCTCTCCGATACCGGAGCTTATGGCGAGCACGCCCTCACCGTCTTCATGATCACAGGCTCCAAGGTTTTGCCTCTTTACAACAAAGTCGACGCCGTCCGCTTCGATGGCCGCGTCGTCTACACCAACCACGTCTCCGCGGGCGCTTTCCGCGGCTATGGCGCCATCCAAGGCAACTTCGCCCTCGAGTCGGCGATCGACATCCTCGCTAGCAAACTGAAGATGGACCCGCTCGAGCTCAGAAGGAATAACATGATGGAAGAAGGCGAAACGAGCCCGATCTTCGCCATCATGGGCGAAGGCACGGCGGGAACAGCCATGAATATGGACTCGTGCAAGTTGCGCTACTGCCTCGACCGCGGAGCGGAGCTGATCGGCTGGAAAGACAAGTATCCGCGCGTCCAGGTCGGACCACACAAGGTGCGAAGCGTCGGCATGGCTATTGCCATGCAGGGTAGTGGCATACCCTATATCGACATGGCTTCGGCCACGATCAAATTGAACGATGACGGATTCTATAATCTCATGGTCGGAGCGACCGACATCGGGCAAGGCAGCGACACCGTCCTGACGCAGATCGCCGCCGAGACCTTGATGATCGGTGTCGACAAAGTCATCATCTACTCCTCCGACACCGATTTGACACCCTTTGATACCGGAGCCTATGCCTCGAGCACGACTTACGTATCGGGCAACGCAGTTCTAAAAGCCGCGAAGAGCATGAAGAGAATGCTGATTGAAGAAGCGGCGCACTTCCTAGAAGTCCCAGTGGGCGATATCGACTTTGACGGCTTGAAGTTCACAGCCGGAGACAAGGCCATAACCTTATCCGATATGTCCAACAAACTATACTACAACGAGAATCAGCACCAGCTGAGCGCCACCGAAAGCTACGTCGGCCATAAATCGCCTCCGCCTTTCATGGCAGGCTATGTCGAGATCGAACTCGACACCGAAACTGGTGAGTACGCGGTTCTCGACTATGTCAGCGTCGTCGACTGCGGCACGACCCTCAACCCGATGTTAGCCAGGGGTCAAGTCGAAGGCGGCATCGTCCAGGGTATCGGAATGGCGTGCTTTGAAGACGTCAAGTACGGAACCCGCGGCAAACTGACGAGCAACAGCTTCCTCTACTACAAGATCCCGACGATGCTCGACGTCAAAAAGTTGACGACCGAGTTCGCCGAAAGCTACGAGGAAAGCGGTCCCTACGGGGCCAAGTCCGTCGGCGAGATCGGCATCGACACTCCGCCGGCTGCCATCGCCAATGCCGTCGCCAACGCCGTCGGCGTGCGCATCGCTAAACTACCCGTCACTCCCGAAAAGATCTTTCGCGGAATGATGCTAAACAAATGAAAAGGAGTCTTGATATGAAAGACAGAAAATCGCTTCTTCGCACTATTCTCACCATCGTTCTCTTCGGCGCCGTCTGGGGCTTGCTCGAAGCCACCGTCGGCTACATCCTCCACTGGATGCCGGCGATGATCTCCGGAGCCGTCATGGTTCCGATCGGCACAGCTCTCATCTATGCCGCTTATCGCAACACCAACATGCGCACCGCCATCCTCTTCGCGGGCTTGCTCGCGGCTGGCATCAAAGCCATCAACTTCGCGATGCCTCTCCCCGGTGGCAACATCATGAAGGTTCTCAACCCGATGATCTCCATCCTCATCGAGACCGCCGTCGTCTACGCTGCCAGCTTCATGTTCGATCGCAAGACCTCACCTATCAAATCCACGCTTCTCCAAGTGGGCACCTTAGCCATCGTCATCGTCGGCTGGAGAGTTCTCTTCCTCGCCAATCAGGGTATCAACTACGCGATTACCGGCAACCTGCCGGGTCAGCTCCAGAGCGCCCAGTCCGCTCTATCGTTCGTCTTCTACAATGGGCTATTTGAGTTTTTGATCCTCGGCGTGATCTACGCCGTCTATCGCGTCGTCTCCTATTTCTTAGCCAAGAGAGAAGTTCGCGTCGCCGGGCCGGACTGGCTCGTCTACGTCCTCTCGCCGCTCGCCTTAGTCGGCGCCGTCCTAGCCGTCGTCTTGCTATAGAAGGAATCCGATGAACGACCTCTACGAAAAAATCGTTGAATATCGGAGGACCGGAGTCGATTCGGTGCTGGTCACCGCCACGGAAAAAAGTGGCGAAGGACCAGTCGAGGTGGGCAAGAAAATGCTCGCCACCGCTACCGGCCGTGCTTTTGGCACGGTCGGCGGTGGCGCCCTCGAGTTCTACGCTCGCGAGAAATGCAAGGAGATCATCAAAGCCCGGAAGCACTTGACCGAGCGCTACGTGCTCTGCGATGGTAAAGTTGTCCCCGACACAAAAACCATGCCTATGGCCTGCGGTGGCGTGGTGACGTTGTTCTACGAATTTGTCGGGTCGCGGGAGTACGTCTACATCTTCGGTGGAGGCCACTGCGGCCAAGCGCTCGTCAAAGTCATCAAGCCGCTCGGCTTTCATGTCACCGTCATCGACGAGCGGGCTATGGTCGTCGATCAGTTCGAGGGCGCCGATGTCAAAATCAACGCCCCCTTCACCGATTTCATCGACAAAAACGGCATCCGCGAAGGCAGCTACGTCATCGTCTGCACTCCATCGCATCTCCACGACTACCACGTCCTGAACATGATAATCGAGCGAAAGCTCAAACCTCGCTACTTAGGCATGCTGTGCTCGCTTAAGAAAATCAAGGAGTATCTGGAGGCCACCTACAAAAACTTTGGCAAAGATGTCGATCTGGCGAATTTCTATGCGCCGATCGGCCTTCAGCTCGGTGGCAGCACACCCGAGGACATCGCCATCTCCATCGCCTCCGAAATGCTCGTGGTGGAGCACGGCGAGACGGGGCACAAACACATGAGGGATCTTCTCGATGGTGACGATCGTTACTGGAAAGATTGATTCCGGGAAAACCACTTATCTTCTTCGGCGTTACGAAGCCGTCCCTTCGGGCGATGGCTTCCTCGCCGAGAAGAGGATGGAGGGCAAAAGCATCTGCGGGTTCACGCTCGTCCGCTTGAGCAATAAAGAGCGCCTGCCGTGGATGATACACCAAAACTTCTACCGGGGCGAATACGACGATGCGGAGAGATTCGGCCCCTACTTCTTCAAGCGCTCGACCCTCAAAATCGTCGAAGCCTCCGTCGACGATATGATCGCCAGAGGCGTCTCGCCGATCTACCTCGACGAAGTCGGAGTGCTGGAGTTAAATGGCGGAGGTTACGACCAGGCGATCAAGAAGATCCTCCGAGCTCGCTTGTCGCTCTGCATCGCCACGAGAGAAGACCTCGCGCCGAAGATTATCGATCATTACCAAATCGAGGAGTGCGAACTCATAGACGTGGAAAGAGAGAGATGAACATGTACGATTACGCGCTGATGAACGGCAAACTCTATATCGATCGCCGATGGGTCAAGCACAACCTATATGTTAAGAATGGCAAGATCGCCTTGATCAGCGAAGACTTTTTGCCCGCCGAGCACGTCGTCGATGCCGAAGGTCTCGAAGTCCTGCCGGGCGTGATCGATCCCCACGTCCACTTCGAACTCGACCTCGGCAAGATCAAATCGGTCGACGATTTCTACCACGGCAGCGTCGCCGCCGCGTACGGGGGAGTGACGTCCATCGTCGACTTTCTCGATCCAGCAGCAAATGCCGACGAACTCGAAGACGCTTTTCAAAAACGCCTGCTTCTCGCAAAGAAGTGCGTTGTTGATTACCATCTTCACGCGACGATCAAAAATCCGACTGGCGACCTCGAGCAATTCGTCATGAAGATGAAAAGCTTAGGCATGCACACCTTGAAGTTGTTCACCACCTATTCCGATTCTGGCCGCAGGACATACGATAAGGACATCATCGAACTCCTCAAGCTGTCGGATCGCTATCACTTTCTCATCCTGGCCCACATCGAAAATGACGAGATGATCAAAGCCGACAAGGATTTCACCTATCGCGACCTGCCGATCAGCCGCCCTTCCGAATCGGAGCGGAGCGAAGCCCTTAAACTCGCCCGATACGTCCGCGATTACGGCGGCAAACTTTACATGGTCCACCTCAGCGACGGCCATACTCTCAAAGCCTTGATCGACGATTATCCCGACATCCTCAACAAGCGTTTCTTCGTCGAGAGTTGCCCGCAGTATTTTACGTTCACCAACGAAGCTTTCCATCAAGAGGATGGCTATCTCTATTCTTTAGCCCCGCCTCTCAGGGACTTCGTGTCGCGGACTTTGCTCTTCGAGAATCAGAAGCGCATCGACACCATCGGCACCGATCACTGCGCGTTCAACATCATCGACAAAAAGGACAAGCCCCTCAACCAGACGCCACTCGGCATCGGCGGCATCGAGCATTCTTTGAGTATCATGCGCCATCATTTAGGCGACGAGGCCATTGACAAGATGACCAAAAACGTCGCCGCGATTCAAGGTCTAATCAACAAGGGCGAAATCAAAGTGGGATACGATGCCGATCTAGTCTTGTTTCAACCCGCCCCCCAAGGCATCGTCCTCGAAAAGCACGGCCGCGCCGATTACTCGCTCTACCTCGGCCAACCATCAGCGGGAATTGTCATCTCGACGATGGTGCGCGGCCACTTCGTGATCAAAGATCGCGTTTTCCTCGGCGGAGAAGGCCGATGGATTAAAGGGAGGGACATCAAGTGAAAAAAGCCATCATCAATGTCGCCATCTACGACTTCGAGCGCTACATCAAAAGCGGTTTCGTCGTCTTCGATCAGCAGATCGCCAGCGTCGGCGAGATGAAGGACTTTGTCGACGACCACTACCTGATCATCGATGGGACTGGCTCTTTGTTGATGCCGGGGCTCGTCTGCGCCCACACGCATATATATTCGACTTTTGCTCGCGGTCTATCTCTACCCTTCAACCCGAAGAACTTTCAGGAGATACTCGATCAGATGTGGTGGAAGCTCGACCGCGAGATCGATAACGAGACATCGTATTACAGCGGCATCGTCGCCGCTTCTGACTTCTTGAAAAATGGGGTGACGACGATCATCGACCACCACGCCAGCGGCAAGGAGATCAAGGGTTCCTTGGCCTCGCTGAAAAAAGCGGTGTGCGACGAAGCCTACATGCGGGCCATCTTCGCCTTCGAAGTCAGCGACCGCTTCCCCGTCGCGGAAGCCATCGCCGAGAACGTTGATTTTATCAAGAATTTTCGCACCCCTTTCACCGCTGGCTTATTCGGGCTCCACGCTTCCATGAGCCTCTCGGAAGCCACCTTGGCAAGTGTCGAGGAGAACTTGGGCAATAGCCCCATCCACATCCACGTCGCGGAGAGCGCGATGGACGAAGAAGATGCACTTAAACGCTACCAGAAGCGCGTCGTCGCGCGGCTCGACGACCACGGCCTGATCAATCCCAACAGCCTCCTCGTCCACTGCGTGCACGTGGACGATGAAGAGCTGGCCATCATCAAGAAGCGGAACGGGCGGATCGTGGTCAACGTCACCTCCAACATGAACAACGCGGTAGGATTGCCGGATATTAAAGCTTTCATGAGCAAAGGCATCAAAGTCATGATCGGCAACGATGGTCTCTCCTCGGGGATAGCCAATGAATATTTAAACACCTATTATGGCTCCCATCTCCTCAGAAGGAGCCCGACAGCTTTCAGCCTCGATGATCTGCGGGCGATGATCGACAATGCCTACGATTACGCCAGCGGATTATTAGGCATCAAACTAGGGCGCATCCTGCCGAATTACGAAGCTGATATGCTCCTCATCCCTTACCAACCACCGACCAAGATGGACGGAGGCAATGCCTTCGGCCACATCTTCTTCGGACTGCTGCACGCCTTTAAACCTAGCGCGGTCTACGTCGCTGGCAAAGAGTTGGTTCACGACTATGAACTGAGCGACCGCCACCTCAGCGCGGAATATGCAAAAGCGACAGCCATATCTGATCGACTATGGCAGAGAATCAAAGGAGAATAATATGGATCTGACGACAAAATTCGATGGATTGGTCTTGGCCAATCCCCTAATGCCGGCCGCTGGGCCGCTCGTCGGCGACGCCGACAAACTGCTCTTCATGAAGGACGCGGGCTGCGGCGCCATCGTCACCAAGACCATCTCCACCAAAGATGCCCACATCCCCAAGCCGTGCATCTACGGCGATCGCGAGTACGTGATGAACAGCGAGCTGTGGAGCGAGTATCGCAAAGAGAGGTGGATTGAGGAATTCCTCCCCGAATTCGTCAGCAAAAACGACGGCCGACCACTGATCGTCAGCGTCGGCTACACCAAAGACGACATGGAGGTTTTGATTCCGCTCCTCGATCGTTTCGCCGATGCCTTTGAAGTGTCGACCCACTATGTGGGCACCGATCTCTCCGTCATCGCCGAGACCGTCAAAACCATCCGCCGCCACACCATTAAACCCATCTACATGAAGATCAGCCCCCACATCCCCAACCCTTCTGGATTTGCCAAGGCCATCAAAGATGCCGGCGCTAGCGGCGTCGTCGCCGTCAACTCCCTTGGTCCGACGATGAAGATCGATATCAGGACCAGGTCGATCCGCTACGGCAACGACAAAGGTTTCGCTTGGACGAGCGGGCCGGTCATCAAGAACCTCGCCCTCGCCACCGTCTATTCCATCAAGCAGGCCGAACCATCCCTCACCGTCATCGGCGTCGGGGGCATCGCCTCCGCCGATGACGTCATCGAATTCCTCCTGGCCGGCGCGAGCGGCGTGCAGATGCTCTCCGCCGCGCTCTTGAAAGGCAAGCAACTCTATGCGAAAATCATTGAGGATTTGCCGAAAGCTCTTGAGAAGTATGGTTTCTCTTCCGTCGAAGAGGTCATCAGCACTTCGCTCGTCAACAAAGTCCGATATAAAGCCAACGTCCCATATCTCGTGCCCGAGAAGTGCATCCGCTGCCAACTGTGCTTCAAAGTGTGTCCGTATTTTGCCATCGAGATGAAAGATGTCATCACCTTTGATTCCAAGAAGTGCTTTGAGTGTGGGCTGTGCGTCGTCAAATGCCCGGCCGGGGCTATCGTCATGAAAGAAGGAGACGAATAGATGTTCGATCCTGCCAAATCGACTCCCAAAGTGGATCACGAAGAGAAATGTTCAGGCCAGTCAGCCTACGTTTCTGACATCGTCCTCGATGACATGCTCTTCGCCAAGACGATCCGCTCCACGGTGGCGAAAGCCAAAATTTTAGGCATCTCTCTCCCAGCCTTGCCGGAAGGCTACTATTTCGTCGACCGCAAAGACGTCCTCAAAGAGAACTACGTCAAGATGATCTTTCCGGACTGGCCCGTCTTTGCCGACGGACGCGTCAGCTACATCGGCGAGCCGATCATGCTCGTCGTCGGTCCCGACAAAATCGTCATCGATCGGCTCATCGGCCAAGTCAAGATTGACTACGAGCTGGAAATTCCGGTTTTCGATTACGTTCAGAGCGCAGTTCACAAGGTTTTCCACAAGGGTGATTTCGCCGCGGCTCAGGCTCGCGCCACGCGCATCATCAAAGAGACGTTCGAAACCGGCTATCAAGAACAGGCCTACATCGAGCCGCAAGGGATGATCGCCTATCTCGAAGAGAGCGACAAAATCACCCTCGTCGGATCGATGCAGTGCCCTTATTACATCAAGAACGCCGTGGTGTGCACTCTAGGTTACGACGAGCATCACGTCCGCGTCATCCAGCCTTCCGTCGGCGGAGCCTTTGGCGGCAAAGAGGAGTTTCCCTCGACCATCGCCTGCCAGCTCGCGACGGCGGTGGTGAAAATCAAGAAGCCGATCAAGATGATCTTCGAGAGGGAGGAAGACATGCTGGTCACGACCAAGCGCCACCCCTCCACGATCGTTCTCGAGGCCGCACTTGATAAAGACGACCATGTGATCGGCATCAAAGCCGACATCGGTTTAGATGGCGGCGCATACATCGGTCTGAGCGGCGTCGTCCTATCTCGCTCCATGATCGCCGTGACCAACGCCTACACCATACCTAATCTCGCGGTCAGCGGCGATGTCTACATCACGAATACCGTCCCCACCGGGGCTTTCCGCGGCTTTGGTTCGCCGCAGATGATCTTCGCCATCGAGATGTTCATGAACCACATCGCCAAAGATTTGGGCGTCGATCCTTTCGCCTTCCGCCTCGCCCACCTCGCTAAGCAAGGTGATTCCACTTCGACGAGCGGCGTGTTCCGCGACCCGATCATCATGCGCGACATGATTAAGAAGGCCACGGAAATTTCCGACTACCACCACAAGATTGCGGCTTATTCGAAACCTGGCGTGACTAGAGGTATCGGCATGAGCTGGTTTCTCCATGGCTGCGGTTTTACCGGAAGCGGGGAGAGCACGCATATCAAAGCGCAGGTCAAACTCGTCAAAGACGAGTGGGACCACGTCTTCGTCTACATCGCCGCGGTGGACATGGGCCAAGGCGCGAAGACAGCGCTCAAACGCATCGTCGCCATGACGCTCGAGGTCGATAATGATCGGGTGAGCTTTGAGAATCCCGACACCGATTTCGTTCCCGATTCAGGGCCGACGGTAGCGTCGAGGACGATCATGATCGTCGGCGGGCTTTTAGCCCGAGCCGCCAAAAAGATGAAAGAGACATGGATGCCTGCCAAGCGTATGGAGATCATCGAGCACTATCGGCAGCCTGATTACATCAAGTGGGATGAAGATGAGATGAACGGCGATGCCTACCCAGCCTATTCGTGGGGTGTCAACGTCGTGGAAGTCGAAGTCTCGCCGGTCACCTACGAAGTGCAACTCAAAGGCATCTGGAGCGTCTACGATGTCGGCAAAGCCATCGACGAGCGCATGGTCATCGGTCAAGCCGATGGCGGAGTCGCCCAAGGCGTAGCCTATGGCTACCTCGAGGTGATGCGGCACGAGCAAGGCAAGCTCAGGCAGAAGAATCTGACCGATTACGTCATCCCGACAGCGATGGACATACCTCCGACCGAGACGATCATCTGCGAGAATCCATTCCCGTACGGACCATACGGAGCGAAGGGCGTCGGCGAACTGACCCTCGTCGGCGGAGCACCAGCGGTGGCTTTAGCTATCGAGAATGCCATCGGTCGCAAAATAAACAAGATTCCGGCGACGCCGGAGCACATAATGGAGATCTTAAACCATGAATAAAATCACCTTTACCCTCAATGGTCAACGTGTTGTGGTCGACCTCGATCCCAGCCTCAGGCTCCTCGACGTCCTCCGCGATCACTTTCGCTTGACGGGCAGCAAAGAAGGCTGCGGCGAAGGGGAATGCGGAGCTTGCTCCGTTTTGCTCGATGGCAAAGTCGTCAACAGCTGCTGCTTTCCGCTGGCTAACGCCGATGGCAAGAGCATCATCACCATCGAAGGCTTCACCAAGACCAAGCGCTACGAAATCCTCAAAGACGCCTTCCATATCGAGGGCGGTTCGCAGTGCGGGATCTGCACTCCTGGCATGATTATGGCTGCCGAGAGTTTGCTCTCGGAGAACCCCCACCCGAGCGAAGAGGAGATTCGCATCGGCCTCTCGGGCAACCTCTGCCGCTGCACCGGCTATAACATGATCGTCAAGGCGGTGGCTTTGGCATCAAAGAAGGGAGAAGGATTATGGTGAGACACATCATTCCCTCATCCTTAAATGAGGCCCTTAAATACTTGAGCGAAGGCACTTTTCGCATCATGGCTGGCGGCACGGATTTGATGATCCAGAGGCGCAGCAGCGCCGGCACCCCGCCGCGCTTTGAGCAAGATATTCTCTATCTCGCCAATCTCTCCGAGCTCAAATACATCGTTAAGAGTAATGGTTATATCCACATCGGATCGATGACCAAACTCGCTGATATCCAAAAAAGCGAAGAAGCGCCTCTGCTCCTCCGCAAAGTCGTCAGCGAGATCGGCGGGCCCGCCATCCGCCACGTCTCGACGATCGGCGGGAACATCGGCAACGCCTCGCCGGCGGGCGATGGCCTCGTGGCCTTATATCTGCTCGATGCCAAAATTGTGGTGGAGAGCGTCGAGGGCGAGCGCCTGATACCGATCGAGGAGTTCATCGTCGGCGTCAGGAAGATCGTGCTTCGGCCTAATGAGTTGATCAAGGAAATCGTCGTTCCAGACACCAAATTCGACTATGTGAAGTGGGTTAAAGTCGGCGGGCGCAAGGCCGATTCGATCAGCAAGGTTTCCTTCGCCGGAGCCTATTCGCTCAAGGATGGGGTGATCGAAGATCTGCGCCTGGCTTTTGGTTCCGTCTCCGCTACCGTCGCTCGCAGCCGCGCTCTTGAAGCAAGCTGCAAAAACCATAAAATTGCGGAGATTAAACGCGATCTGCCGCGAATTCTTGAGGAATGCGGCAAAATCATCTCGCCGATCGACGATCAACGCTCGAACAAAGCGTACCGCCGGAAGGTGGCGATCAACATCGCCGAGCACTTCCTAAAGCACATAGAATAGCGAGGATAAATATGGGAAAATTCAAAGGTTATCGCTGCACGATCTGCCATCGGACATATAGTCCTGATGAAGCGCTTTATACTTGTCCTTTCTGCGGCGAAAAGGGCATCCTCGACGTCGAATACGATTACGAAGAATTGAAGAAGGTTTTGACCAAGAAATACTTCGCGTCCAACCGCGATTATACGATGTGGCGCTATGCACCATTGATGAGCGTGCCCGAAGACCACATCTCGGAGATGCTCAAAATTGGGTGGACGCCACTATATAAGTCGAAGAACCTAAAGGAACATTTAGGTCTTAAAGCTCTCTACATCAAAGATGAAGGCCTCAATCCCAGCGGCTCGACCAAAGACCGGGCCAGCGGCGTAGCGGTTTTGAAAGCTATCGAAGCGGGCGCTCAGACCATATCTTGCTCTTCCACCGGCAACGCCGCTTCGAGCTTAGCGTGCCAGGCTGCGCATATGGGTTTAAAAAGCGTCATCTTCGTGCCGAAGCGGGCGCCGATCGGCAAGCTGACGCAACTATCGATTTACGGAGCGACAGTCATCTGCGTCGATGGCGATTACAAAGATACGTATAACTTGTCTAAGAAAGCGATCGAAGCTTACCATTGGTACAATCGCAACGCCGCGATCAACCCCCACCTCGTCGAAGGCAAGAAGACAGTGTCGCTCGAGATCGCTGAACAACTGGATTTCAAACCTGCGGATTGGGTGGCCGTCTCAGTCGGCGATGGCTGCACCGTCGGCGGTGTCTACAAAGGTTTCTACGACCTCAAACAACTTGGGCTTATCGAGCGCATCCCGCGAATTTTGGGAGTGCAGAGCTCGGGCTGCGCGCCGTTCTGCCTCGCTTTCGAAAGTGGCAAACCGCTTGAAGAAGCGGAGGAAAACACGATTGCCGACAGCATCGCCGTAGGCATACCCCGCAACCCGATCAAGGCCATGAACGCCATCAAATTGAGCAAAGGTGCTTTTATAAGCGTCAGCGATGAGCATATACTTAAGTGCATGGCGCTCTTGGGGCGCCTCGAAGGAATCTTCGGCGAACCAGCGGGCGTAGCGGCTTTAGCTGGCATCGAAGAGGCGCTGGCTAAAGGTGTGATCCGCCGCGACGAAACAGTCGCGATGGTCATGACTGGAAACGGGCTCAAGGATCCATCCAACGCCCAGAAGGCACTGTCGCCTCCGATCCTCCTCAAGCCCGACATCGAGGCCTTGCACCAGTATCTAAAAGAAAAAGGAGTCAAATAACATGACTAAAATCCCATTCGGACCAACTTACGACGAAATGCTCAATCCCGATCACATCGATCCGGAAGTCCACGCCAAGGCCATCAAAGCCGCGAGCGATGAACTCGACCCGCTCAACCTCTTCAACATCTCCTGGAAAGATGCTGCAGGCAAGGTGCGGAAAATCGTCCTCCCCAAGGAGCTGACCGGCGTCGAAGCCAACATCGTCGTCCTCCTCGGAAAGTATTTCCCATCTGGTTCCCACAAAGTCGGGCCAGCCTATTCGACCTTGATCGAAGGATGCATCGACGGCGATATCATCCCGGGCAAGAACACCATTCTCGGGCCGTCCACTGGCAACTTCGGCATCGGCGTTTCCTACATCGCCAACCTCATGAAATACGACGCGATCGTCATCATGCCCGACAACATGTCCAAGGAGCGCTACGACCGCATCCGCCGCTACGGAGCTAAGCTCGATTTGACGCCCGGGACCGAATCCGACGTCATCTTAACTTTGGAAAGAACCTATGAGCTGAAGAAGAACCCCAACTATCGGACTCTGGCGCAGTTCGAATTGATGCCCAACTATCGCTTCCATCGCCACGTCACCGGCAACAGCGCCATCGAAGCCGTCAAAGGCATCGGCAACGGGCGCATCGCCTGCTTCACCTCCGCCCCCGGGAGCGCTGGCACCCTCGCCGCTGGCGATGCGATCAAACACGCCTTTCCCGAAGCTAAGATCGCCGCTCTCGAACCTTACGAGTGCTCGACCTTGACCAATGGTGGTCGCGGCCAGCACCGCATAGAAGGCATCGGCGACAAGATGTGCACCCTCATCCACAACATTCTGACCACCGATTTCATCACCCTCATCAAAGATGATGAATCCGTCCGTGGCCTCAAGATCATCCACGATGCGCCGCAGATCCTCGTCAAGCACGGCGTTAATCCCGAGCTCGCCAAGAGTATGCGCGAGCTATTCGGCGTCTCGGGCATATGCAATATCCTCGGCGCCATCAAGATGGCCAAGTACCTGCGCCTCGGACCCGACGACAACGTCGTGACGATCGCCACCGATGGCTACGATCGCTACGAGAGCGTCCTGCAGAATCTCGAGAGCCGCGAGCTCGAGACTGCCGACTACGTCCTCGACCGCTGGTATCGCGACATCTTCCTCGGAGCGGACGATCAAAACATCGAAGACGCCCGGCTGCCGAAGGTCAAGGAGCGCCTCTACACCCAGAAGGAGAGAGACTGGCTCAAGTTTGGTTATACCCAGGCCTATCTCGATTCGATGAAGGACCCCGCGTTCTGGGAGAGAGAGTACAACAAAGTATTTGAATACGATGCGAAGATCAAGAAGATGAGAGGAAAATCCATATGAGCAAAATCCCCTTTGACGAGATTCTCAAGAAGGCCCAATCCTACAAGAAGGACATGACCGCTTTCCTCCGCGATATGATCCGCCTACCGAGCGAATCGTGCCAGGAAAAGGAAGTCATCCTCCGCATCAAAAAGGAGATGGAGAAAGTCGGTTTCGACTCCATCAAAATCGACAAGATGGGCAATATCCTCGGCTACATCGGCCACGGCGAGCACCTCATCGGCATGGACGCCCATATCGACACGGTCGGCATCGGCGACATCCACAACTGGAAGTTCAATCCCTACCAAGGATATGAAGACGATGTCCATATCGGCGGGCGTGGTGGCAGCGACCAAGAAGGCGGGATGGCCGCGATGGTCTACGCCGGCAAGATCATCAAAGACCTTCACCTCGAAGGCGATTACACCTTGCTCATCACCGGCACCATCCAGGAAGAAGACTGCGATGGTCTGCCTTGGCAATACATCATCGAGGAGGACAAAGTCCGCCCTGAGTTCGTGGTCATCACCGAACCGACGTCCTGCCGCATCTATCGCGGTCACCGCGGGCGCATGGAGATTAAAGTCACGACCCATGGTGTCTCTTGCCACGGGAGCGCGCCGGAAAGAGGCGACAATGCCATCTATAAGATGGGGCCGATCATCGGCGAGATCAAAGCTCTCAACGAACGCCTCAAGAGCGATCCATTCCTCGGCAAAGGCACGATGACGATCAGCGAGATCTTCTACACCTCGCCATCGCGTTGCGCGGTCGCGGATGGATGCTGGATCTCGATCGACCGGCGTCTGACGCTCGGCGAGACGCACTTAGGCGCTCTCGACGAAATCAGAGCCTTGCCTTCGGTCAAGGAGGCGAAAGCCAAAGTCGAGATGTATACATACGAGCGCCCGTCTTATACCGGACTCGTCTATCCGACTGAATCCTATTTCCCGACTTGGGTCATCCCCCAAAACCACGTCATCTGCACTTCTGCGATCAAAGCTTACAAAGGATTGTTCGCCCGAGAGCCGATCGTCGACAAGTGGACGTTCTCGACCAACGGGGTGACGATTATGGGACGCTACGGCATCCCGTGCATCGGCTTTGGGCCCGGTGACGAAAAAGAAGCGCACGCGCCCAACGAGAAGACGAGAAAAGAAGACCTCGTCATCGCCGCGGCCATGTACGCCGCCTTACCGCTATTATACGTAGAGCAAATCAAGAAATAACAAAGGAGAAACACGATGAAAAAGCTCTTCCGAAAGACGATGAAACCACTCTTCAAAGGTCGCCACTTTATCACCCTCGAGGAATGGAAGAAAGAAGAAATCGACAAGCTGCTCGAAGTATCGAAAGATCTCAAGCACAAGTTCCGCACCAACGTCCCGACCCCCTATCTCGAGAACAAGACAGCTTTCTTGATCTTCTTCGAGCAGTCGACCAGGACGAGGAACTCGATGGAATCCGGTATCGCCCAGCTGGGCGGTCACGGCACGTTCCTCGATACCTCGACCATGCAGCTCGCCCACGGCGAGAGCGCCAAAGACACCGCGACCATCCTCTCATCGTTTGGTCACGGCATCGCCTGCCGCTACTGCAACTGGGGACTTGGCAACAAGTTCATCCGCGAGATGGCGGCTCACTCCACCGTCCCGATCATGAACCTCCAATGCGACTTGTATCACCCGATGCAAGCCCTCGCCGACTTGATGACCATCCAGGAAGTCTTCCCGGAGACCAAGCGGCTGAAAGTCTCGATCATCTGGGCGTACGCCGAGAGCCACAAGAAGCCGATCAGCGTGCCGCTCTCGCAGATTTTGCTCTTCCCTCGCTATGCGATGGATGTCACTTTGGCCTATCCTGAGGGATATGATCTCCCGGATTGGGCGATCGAAAAAGCCAAGAAGAACGCCCTTGAAAATGGCGGCTCCTTCCGCATCACCCACGACATGGCCGAAGCCTTCCGCGGCGCGGATGTCGTCTTCCCGAAAAACTGGGGCAGCTGGGTCAAGAATCAATCGACCACCGTCGTCGATGATTACATCAAGACCTTGAAGAGCTGGAAGTGCACCGAAGAGATGATGGCGCTCGCTAACCCGAACGTCAAATACATGCACGCCCTACCGGCTGACCGGGGCAATGAAGTCGTCGACTCCGTCATCGACGGGCCGCACTCCATCGTCTATCAGGAAGCCGAGAACCGCCTCCACACCGCCAAAGCCGTCATGGCGATGACAATGGGCGACAAATAGTCTCGATATCATCTAAGTTTTCGCAAAGACTATTCGCTTTATTAAAAGCCGAGTAGTCTTTTTTATTGGCTCGAAATAGTGCGACTTCATACATTTATATGTACCAAAAAGTGTAATGTATAGTTGATATTAGTACCAAAAAGTGTAAGAATATGATGCGAGGACAAAATGTATGAAACGGAAAATTGAGGATGCAGTCCGCCTATGGATCGGAAACGCATATAAGAGGCAAGAGTCGAATGAGCGCAAGTGCCTTCTCATCCTCGGCCAGCGCCAGGTTGGTAAAACCTATTCCGTCACCAATGTTATAGGCAATGAAAGAACAGATGGCACAAAAGTCGTAGTGTCGCTCAATTTCGAAATGAATCCGGAGTATAAAGAAATTTTCGAGAGCGCGATCGATGCTGACACGGTATTGAAGAACATCAATATCTCAAAAAAATATCGCGAGTATAATTTATCGATACAAAAGGGAAAGAAGATCACTCTCTTCCTCGACGAGGTCCAATCTTGCCCCAAAGCCATAACTGCACTCAAGTTCTTAGCGCAGCAAGACAACCTGATCGTCATCGCGTCAGGATCTTTGCTCGGAGCCGCTTTAGCTAAGGTCAGTTCATTTCCTGTAGGTTATGTCGATATCATGCATATGCATCCTCTCGATTTCGAGGAGTTCCTATGGCACAGAGGATATAGCGGCACCAGTATAAACACGATTCTAGAGATGAGCAAGAAGCGGAAGCCATTGACGAAGACGATGCACGAGGAGCTGCTCGCCCAGTTCAGACAATATATCGTCTGCGGGGGAATGCCAGCTATAGTCGATCGCTATGCTAAAAAGGACATCATATCAGTCGATCAGATAAGGAATGAACAATTGTCTCTTCTCCAAGCCTACCGCATGGATATCACGAAATATGCGGAGCGTTCGGAGTGGGGCAAAGTCCAAGAGTGCTTCGATTCAATCCCGCGACAACTCGCCCGCGACAACAAGAAATTTGTCTTCAAAGCACTCGGCTCAAACGCGCGAGCCGCAACTTATAGGAGCAGCATTGAGTGGCTGGATAAAGCAGGCCTCATAAACATGTGCTATCGCCTTAAAACATTAGAGGATCCACTCGTAACCTATGTCTGCGATGATCACTTCAAGATGTATATGGCGGATACTGGTTTATTGCTGGCAATGCTCGATGATGGCACGGCGGACAAAATTCTATCCAACGATCTGCTGATCTACAAGGGCGCCATTTACGAGAATATAATTGGCCAGTGCCTGCGCTCGCTCGGCTTTCCCTTGTACTATTATCAAAAAGACAGCGGGCTCGAGTTGGATTTCGTCATATCTCTAAGCGGGCGCATCACCCCAATTGAAGTTAAATCAGGTGAAAACACAAAGTCGAAGTCGTTGACGACAGCGATGGAGACATTTGAAATCAGCAAAGGTATCCGCATCTCGACAAAGGGAATTGGGGAGAGCGACAAAATCGTCTCGCTTCCAGTATATTTATTGCCGTTCATCGAACGCGTGATTTAAAGAGGAGACTTGCATGAAGATGATGTGGGATGACGAGCGGCGCTTAGCGGGATGCGTCAACAATATGCGCGCCAAGGTGATGATCGGTCGCCAGCGCGGCAATCAACTCAACCTCCGCGCCACGAGTTTCACCGGCGTTAAAACCATCGGGCTATTTTGGATAAAAGAGAAAAGCCTGTATTCGATAGCGGTTGATCTCAGCGTGGAAGAAGGTCGCTCCAAGCTCGTCCTGGTCCGGAAAGGTATCGTCACCTTCTTGGCGAACGAAACTTTTTCAGGAGAGAAAATAGTCGTTCTCGAGAGGGGCTTCAACCGCATCCGCATCGCTGGGGATCACGCCTCGCTGAAGACGAGCGTCGCATTGAGTAAAAGGAGTTCGATCTTAGAATGAAACCTATCAAGTTGGACGGTGTTAAAATACGGAACGAAAAATTTGGTGAACGCACGCGAGCCGAGGCGATGATACGCCGAGCCTTTTGGGATGTCTACAAACCAGGATGCGATGAGCATTACCTGACGCACAATCTGCGGCTCGATCCTGCCTACATCCCCGAGCTCACGCGCATCGCTATCTATGGAGGGGAGATCATCGGAGCCGTCTATTACGCCACCTCGAAGATCGTCGACGGCGACAAGAGCTACGATGTCATCACCTTTGGCCCACTGGCGGTGGAGCCCAAATATCAACGCTGCGGCATCGGGCGAGAATTGCTGCGGATCAGCCTCAACCGCGCCAGGCGCCTCGGCTATAGGGCCGTCGTCATCTTCGGCGAACCTGATTACTACCCTCGCATCGGGTTTAGGCGAGCTGCCGAATTCGGCATCCTCACGCCTGAAGGCAAGACGCTCGATGCCTTGATGGCTTACGAGCTCAGGAAAGATTCCTTAAAGGACAAGCGCGGCCGTTTTGAGCTTGCCGACGTCTATTTGAAAATCGCGAGTGAAGACCTAGAGCAATACGATAAATTGTTTCGATGATGAGCGTCGGCTGGCGAATCCGTGAGCAAATCGCTGGATTCGCTTTTCTCATGCACGATAAACTTAAGTTGCGAAGGGCGTATGTACCCATCGCATTTGATTGTTTTTATAAGGAGCGTGGATATGGAAGAAGTAAAATTCGGGAAGAACGCCGATCGTTTCTATATTGGAGAAAGCGAGGAGAAACCACTCGCCGAGGTGACGTTTCGAAAGTCTAAAGACAATGCTCTCGTCCTCGATCATACCTACGTGAGCAAAGCGCTCCGCGGCAAAGGCCTCGGCAGGATCTTGGTAGATAAAGTCGTCGAGTACGCGCGAGCCAACAAGAAGAAAATCATGCCGACCTGCCCCTTCGCCAAGGACGTCCTCGAAGGCGATGGGAGATATGCTGACGTGCTGCTCGTCGGCACTGACGCGCGAGGAAAAGCCAACACCGAGTGCAGATTGTGATCATCGAAAGGATAGGTCGATCGTTTGATCGGCTTTTCTTTCTTGGCATAATGCATTCGAAAATCAGCTCCTTTGCTATAGAATATATGAGGTTACATCATGAAGCTCAATATGCACTTGCATTCGCAGCACAGCGACGGAAGGCTGACCGTCGATCAGATCGTCGATCTCTTAGCGAAAGCCGAGACGGAAGTCGCCGCGCTCACCGATCATGACACGACAGCCGGCCTGCCCCACTTTTTCGCTTTAGCGGAAAGGCACAACATCAAGGCATTCTCCGGCATCGAGATATCCGTGCCCCTATCGCATTGTCCTCTACCTTTTTTGGATGCATCGTGCGCCTTTCACCTCCTCGCGTTCGGCTTCGACCTCGATGCTTTCGATGAGCTGTGGGCCGCCTATCGACTCAAGAGAAACGAGGCGATTGCCGATCTCGTAAGCGATCTGCGCGCGAAAGGTTTGAGCATCAGCCCTGCAGAGCTCCCCGCGCATCATCTTTTCTGGACAATCCTCGACGTGGCCTATATCCTCCTCAGCAGAGGATATGCCTCTTCCATCGATGACGCCCTCGTTCGGTTGATCGGCGTCGAAGACAAAAGCAAAGCCTTTCACTCCTCTCCTAGAGAGATCATCGCGTTAATTCATAAAGCTGGAGGCGTCGCCATCCTCGCCCATCCCTTCGATGTCTTCGAGACCTTTTACAAGAAGCGGCTGAACCCCGGCGAAGTCGATCGTCTCGTCGCCTATCTCGTCGCGCAGGGCCTCGACGGAATCGAGTCTTATTATCAGCCCTTTTTCGAGGAGCTCAACGAGCATTCGCATCGCTTAGCGATGGAATATAATCTCCTCGAATCATACGGCACCGACTTCCATGGTCGAGGTTCACTCGAAGCGATCAGCGCGATTGCCGAGGGAGAGTCCAAGATCGTAAAACATCTGAAGTCGAAAGGCAGATTTCCTCCGCGATGAGCGTTTTACCTCCTTTAACAGGTGGATGATGCACGGATGATCAATCGCGTTTTTGTCGATGAAAAAAGCTCGTGGGCGTTGTTTTCACTCCGCGTGCAATCGTCTATAATAGGGAAGGAGGTAGCTATATGTCATCATATGAATTTCGACGGATCGCCGATGAGAAGCTGGAAGGTAAGTGGTCGGAGACCGCAGTCGCTTATTTCGTCTTCTCGCTCATCGTGAGCGCCGTCACGTCCTTTGCCGGGATCGGCATCCTGATCCTCGGCGGTCCGCTCTATTTAGGCTATGCCATGTTCATCGACGAAATTGATAGAGGTGGACGACCCGATATCGCCACTCTCTTCAAGGGTTTTAACGGCAAGATCGAGAAGCCGATCCTCCTCGGCTTGCTCAGCCAGGTATATCTATTCCTGTGGTCGCTCCTCTTCCTCATCCCCGGAATCATCAAATCCTATTCGTACTCGATGATCTATTTCATCCAGATGGAAAATCCCGATATGCACTACGAGGATATCATCACCAAGAGCCGGAAGATGATGGATGGCCACAAGTGGCAGCTGTTCTGCCTCCACCTCAGCTACATCGGCTGGTGGATTCTCTGCGCGCTGACCTTCGGAATCCTCTCTTTCTGGGTGATGCCGAAAGTGCACCTCGCCACCTACGAGTTCTACCGCGAGTTAAAGACGATAGGATAGGATATCGAACAGGGCCGATGAAAACGCTATCGGCCCTCTTTTCTTGATTGGCATATAAATATGCCGCATTTTTTGCTAAGATATCTATGCATTTTGTGGAGGTCAGCCATGTTAGAAATCAAAAACGTCAGCAAATCATACGATAAGAAGAAACTCGCCATCGCGGGCGTCGATCTCGCGCTCGAACCTGGAGATCTATATGGTTTTGTCGGCCCTAACGGCGCGGGCAAGACCACCCTGCTGAAGTCGATCGCCGGCATCATCAACTTCGACTCGGGCTCGATCACCCTCGAAGGTTTTACCATCGCGAAGAATCCCATCGAGTTCAAGAAGCAGATCGCCTATATTCCCGACCACCCCGATCTCTACGAGTCGCTCTCGGGCCGGCAGTTCATCGACTTCATCGCCGATGCCTTCTCGGTCGCTCTCGAGCGCCGCAACGAGCTGATCGGCAAATACGCAGCCGAATTCGATATGGCGGAAGCCTTGCACAAGCCCATCTCGACTTATTCGCACGGCATGAAGCAGAAGACGGCTTTGATCGCCGCGCTCGTCCACGAGCCGAAGCTCATGCTCCTCGACGAACCTTTCGTCGGCCTCGATCCCAAAGCGGCCTTCGCCTTAAAACAAATCTTTAAGGATATGACTGAGGCGGGCGGGATCATCCTCTTCTCCTCCCACGTCCTCGAGGTCGTGGAGAAGATCTGCACGAAGATCGCGATGATCAAAGAGGGGCACATCATCGCCGATGGCAAGACGGGCGATGTCACTAAGAACCGCTCGCTCGAAAGCTTCTTCATGGAGATCGCCTGATCGTGTTTTTCAAACTGCTCAAAGTCTTCCTCAAGGAAAACTTCGGCGCTCGGCGCCTGTTCGGGGATCGCATCTCCCGCTCGAAGGGAAAATCGATTCTTTTCATCTTTCTGTTCGTCTACGCCTTTGGCGCTGTCGGAGTCTCGACAGGGCTGATGTTCTATACGATGGATGTCGACCGCATCCTCCTCGGCTACATCGCCTCGTATGCGGTGGGGCTCGGTTTTCTCCTCTCTTTCTTTCAGGCGAATGGTTTTCTGTTCCAGTTTAAAGATTACGAGATCCTCGGCTCGCTTCCGATCAAACCTTTATCCGTGTTCCTCGCCAAACTGGCGGCGATGCTCGTCTTCACCTACATATTCATCTTCTTTTTGACCGCGCCGATCATCGTCGTATACTACATGCGCGCGCCATTTGATATCCTCGGTTTCATCTATCTCGTCCTCGGCTTTATCGTCCTGCCTCTTCCCGCGATCATCGCTGGATCTTTCCTCTCGCTTTTGATCGCCAAGATATCTAAGCGCTTCGCCAAATCCAACCTCATCCAGACCATCTTGATGTTCGCCATCTTCCTGATAATCTTCGTCGCCTCGATGGCGGGAAGCCTCTCAGCCGAGAATGGCTCCTTCATACCTGCATGGGTCATCGACGCCATCTCGAGCGTCTATCTGCCTAACGAATGGTTTACCGCTGCCGTCCACGAGCAGAACGCTCTCAATTTCCTCTTCCTCTTCCTGAGCCACGCCGCTTTCTTCATCGCCTTCGTGATGATCATATCGAGGCTGAGCGTCAAGACCAACCAAAACCGCGCGAGTGGAAAAGAAGTGATCATCAAGGATCGACATCTGAAGCGCACGCCCGTCTTCTGGGCCCTGCTCCACAAGGAGTGGCGGCGGTTCGTCGGCACCCCAATCTACATCTTCAACTGCGCGATGGGCTTGATGATGCTCATCATCCTCTCCATAGCTTCGCTCATCTTCAAAGCCCAGATCGCGGAAGCGGTGGGTGAATTCGCGCCTTATGCGCTCCTCGCCCTCTTCGCTTTCTGCCTATCGACTGTCTACACCCCCGCGGTCAACCTCTCCTTGGAAGGCAAGAACTTCGCTCTCTTAAAGACGCTGCCGATCAAGGGCGAGACGATCGTCGCGGCCAAGACCATCTTCAACCTCGTCCTCGAGGTGCCTATCATCCTCGTCTGCCTGCCGCTGGCCGCCATCGCCTGCGAACTCGATGTCTGGACGGCGTTGGCCAGCCTCTTAGCTATCATCTCCTTCGCTGTCCTCTCGTCGATATTCTTCGCTTGGCTCAACCTCCTCTTCCCGCGGTTCGACTTCAAGAACGAAGCCGAAGTGATAAAGCAGAGCATGTCGGCCTTCCTCGCCGTCTTCGGCAGCTTTGGCCTCATCATCATCGACGGTCTTATCATCTTCGCTCTCTGGGCAGTTCCCTTCCCCTCGATCGCCCTCCCGTTCTTGATTCTGACCATCGCCAATGGTCTGATCGCCTTCGCTCTGTATCTGCCTCTCCATAGGCTTGCGACGGCGAAGATACAGAAGCTCGAAGTCTAACGATATCTCATGATATGTCAAAGGTTATGGGACATAATATTGCATTACGTGTGCTAATATAAATGTAGATTTGTCATAGCGAAAGGCGACAAATATGGCTAAAGGAAAAAAAGCGAACATCCCGACCTTCATGCAAGGTCCGAGCGGCAATCAGATCCGCCGTCAGAACATCAGAGTGAAACAGAAGCCGCTCAAATCTGGACTCACGAGCCGCCGCGGCAGCTAATTTTTGTCATTCCCTCGATAAGAGGAGGCAATGATGAGCAAATTTGCATCTTTCTTGAAGGCTACGCTTCTCGATCCGTTCATCAGAAGTTTTTTTCGCTTCACCGAAACGATAATCTGCGCGTTGCTCTTCTCTGTATTGTCGATCATCAATCTCGAAATACAGAGGGCGTGGCCATTCCTCGATGGCTTTCTGCCGTATCTATGGATGATGCTACCTCTGCTGGTGTTTAAAACCCTCCTCCTCGAGCGACTGGACTTAAAATCGTATTGGAAGTATCTTTTCACGGGTTTGATCATCGCTTTTATCTTCGCGTTCTACCTTTTGATGGTGATCGTCTTTCCCGCCGCGGCTTATACGACGTTTTATGGCCTGAGGATGAGCCTGGCGTGGCTCATCGCCGTATTGGCCGTCCTCCTGGTGAATTATTTTCCCCGCCGCGAGAACTTCGCGACGTACATCGTCTATCTCCTGACCAAGTTCTTCGTGACCATTTTCTACGCCGCGGTGCTCTACGGCGGCCTATTCGGCATCCTCACTAGCATCGAAGGCTTGTTCAGCGTCAACCTGGGGCAGTACATCTTCATCGATCTGCTCTTTCTTATCGTCGGTCTGATCGCCGTGCCCGTCTTCATCGGCTTCATCCCGTCAGCTCGTGGCGAGATGAGCGATAATGACTACCACAAGATTTGGAGGACGGTCTTCTCCTTCATCATCATCCCCATCATCTTGATCTTCTCGGCGATACTGCTCGTCTACATCGTCACATCGGTTTTCAACACGCGATACTATCCGTCGGTATACTTGATCGCTTCCTTGATTACCGCCTTCGCGACTATCGCGATGATCTTCCTATTAGAAAAGTACGAAAAAGACACCCCTCACCTCCGCTTTTTCGCCCGCGTCTGGCCCATCGTGATGCTCGCTAACCTCGCTGGTTTTGCTTATGAACTGATCATGCAGATCATCAAAGATGGCTTCGATCTCTCCACGACCACCTACCTATACCTCGGCCTAGCTGTGCTGTTTCTCGTCATCATCCGCGTCGTGCGCAAGCCTCTCAAACTCTTAGGGCATGGTCAAAGCATCGGCGTGTCGCTGATAGCGGCTTCCATCATGGTCGGCTTCATGCCTTTCATCAACGTGCTTAATGTCGCCACCTACTCGGCGAATGCCCGCTTCGCGCGCATGCTCGACGAGTACGGGATGGTCGAAGATGGCGAGATCGTCCACGCCGACGAAGAATTGAGCGCCGAGCAGAAGAGCGTTCTCTCCTCCCTGGTCATCTCCTTTAATGATATCGGATTCGACCGGATCGAGCTTTTGCCAGATGGCTTTACCTTGGACATGTTTGAGAGCATCTTCGGCTTTCCTTGCGATATCGGAGCAGAAGAGACCATATATCTCACCTATTCCGCCGCTGGCGATCTGATCGATTTGTCATCGCTTGAAGCGGAGGGCTACTCGCACCTTCTTTTCATTCCCCAGATCAGCACTTTGGAGATGGTGGTTGACGCCTATTCTTACCTCTACGATTTTGGAACGGGCATCTGGCAGCTCGAAGAAAATAACCTTCCTCTAGCCCAAGTCGACTTGATCGATGCCCTGGAGTATTTCCACGCTGAAATCGGCGCGTCGAGCGCGGATGAGCTGGACTGGTTCAGCGACCTAAAATACGTTTCGCCCACCGACGACTTCGATATTTATGTGACGTCTATCTGCGGGCAATACGAACCTCAAGAAGACGTCTATTCCGTCACCTCGGCTTCTTTCTATCTCGGCATCAAGGCATAGCCTTTATCTCTTTTATTCGCCGATGATCTTGATCAGCGCTCTCTTTTTGCGCATGCCGTCAAATTCGCCGTAGAAGATTTGTTCCCACGGCCCGAAGTCGAGCTTGCCCTCAGTGATGGCCACGACGGCTTCCCGACCCATTATCTGCCGCTTGAGGTGGGCATCGGCATTGTCCTCAAAGCCATTGTGCTCGTATTGGTTGTATGGTCTTTCGGGAGCCAGCTTCTCGAGGAAGCGCTCGAAGTCGCGATGCAGGCCTGCTTCGTCATCGTTGATGAAGACGCTCGACGTTATGTGTATGGCGTTGACGAGCAGGAGGCCTTCGCTGATGCCGCTTTTCTTCAGCGCGGTTTCGACATCCGAGGTGATGTTGATGAATTCCCGCCTCTGATCGGTTTTGATCCAAATCTCGCTGCGATATGTTTTCATACTTCCCCTCCTCTTTTTATCTTCCCAACTATCGACGGCTAATTACAAGCATTTGTAAGGATGAGCGCCGCGCCGGGCTTGCTGCTCTGCCAACCAACAGCGACACATTTTGACATTTTTTCGTGGATGTCATATATTGAAAAATAGCAATTATGTCAGGAGAATAGCATGGAACGAAGAAAAGCCATCGCTGCCTTATTGACCAGCGTTTTAACGCTGGGAGCCATCATCACCATCAACTCCGTCAACCGCGGACAATTCCCCTTTGATATCGGAGCCTTCACCAGTTATCAGAGGACTTTGGGGGTGAGCGAAGGGCCCGGTGTGGGCGCGCCGCAGCGCGGCTACATCGATAACGACAACATGAAGTTTTACTACTCGACGGCTTCCGCTCTCGACGATACCAGCTTGGTCGTCCTCTCCGCGGTGGACGAGACCGAACCAGGTATCCTCCTCAACCTCACCGTCATCAATGGTCTGATGAAGATCAACGTCACTTTTTCCGGCAGCGGCACTTTGTACGCCATGGCGACTAAAACCTTGTTCGAGGACTATTCGCCCGAGGTCGACAACGTCCTGACCAGCGGCGAGGATTATTACGTATCCGGCGATGTTGGATATCTCTTGCTGATGGCCGATTCCCTGACGGGTCTCAGCATAAGCAACCTGCAGATCTGGTATGAATGTCAGAACAATGTCGACCAGTATTTCGTCTTTGACGAAGAGATCAACCATTTTACGGGTGCCAGGTCGTGGGGTGTCAACCGCGAGCTCAAAAACGACTATGTCACCTTCACGACCAACCCGACTTTGTACACTAACAATTACTCCAGTGGCTACATGACCGATCCGACCGAGACGCACGAAGATTTCTGGTATCGCTGGAATGGCGTCAGCCTCCGCAACCACGCGCTCGTCGAAGGCGCCAAAGATTACACCTCGACACCTTTTGGCGAGTTCACCAGCAATCACTTCTCGATATCGACGACCGTCTTCGTCGACCCCGCCGTCTTCTACGATGAAGATGCTTGGTTCTGCGTCGCTCCGTGGATCAGCTTAGCCTCTGGCGAACATGGCACGCTGCCCGATATCGGCGGATATGCCTATATGCAGTCCTATATCGGAAGCGACAACATCGATCCCGTCGGCGGCATCAGAACCGAGTACGGCGGCATCAGCTACCGCGGGCGTTTCTTCACGAACTACGCGTGGAACGGAGAGGATTACTCCTTTCAAGATCCGGATGCGACCGCCGTCTTGAGCGATCCCAGCACGACTCTGCGCGAAGCCTATGCCTCTGTCAACTTGCCTTTCTTCAACGTCCGATTTGTCGTCACCGAAAATGAGTACTCCGTCTTCATCAACAATTACGAAGTGTATCACGAAGACAACGCCTTTTATCTAGCCGAAGATTATTCCGGCCAGCAGTACTGCCTGGAGACGATGGAGCTGCAGGCCGTCAACTATGGCGACGGCACTTTGGCGGATGACGGAAAGTACAATACGCCGCTTTCCGGCTACTTCGTGGGCTATAGCAATCCTCTGGTCGTCGACATCGTCAAATAATTGTAATGTTGCGCTCGTGGCTTTCCCGCGCTCATCGTTTCCGTTAGCGGTGCGCATCCGCTATAATGACGGAGGAAAACCAGGGGAGGATCATGGCAGTTAACAAAGCGCGCATCCGCAAGTTGTCTCACCCCTTTCCGATGCTTTATGATGGCGGATCGCAGCTTCTGATCCTCGGGAGTTTTCCCTCGATTAAAGCGGTGGTGGCAGGCTATTATTATGGCAATCCCCACAATCGGTTTTATCGGGTGATGAGCAAGCTCATTGGCGAAGACTTGGTCGATGTACCATGGAGTATCAAGAAAAAATTGCTCCTCGAGCATCGCATCGCTCTTTGCGACGTCATCGGCTCCTGCGAAATCTACAATTCGAGCGATGCGGCGATCAGCGATATCGAACCTGCTCGCCTCGACATCATCTTCAATAGCGCGGACATCCGCCTCGTCGCGTGCAATGGCGCGAAAGCCTACGAAGAGTACATGCGATATTTCTCGCACCTCAAAATCCCCGTCGTCCTCCTCCCTTCGACGAGCCCGGCCAACGCTAGGATGCGCGTCGATGATCTTGTCCGCGCGTGGCGGCAAGCTTTGCGAGGCGCGATCTGATCGCTTTTTAAAAGAACGCATGTCGCCCAAATAGCGAAAACCACCTCGCCGCTCTTGGCAAGACACATAGTGTCTTTTTCCTCTCTTGCTCGCCGCTCAAAGCCCCATCTCGTTGACTAAGTCAATGAATTGGCATAAAATGCCGGTTGTCGAGACGAGGTAAAAATATGAACGCTAAAGAATGGAACGCCAAGTTCATCATGTATCGCCGGACGATCAAACATCTCAAGGAGACGGTGAATCGCGACCTCAACCCCCGAGGCATATCCTTGCAGCACGCTACCTACTTGCTCTTGCTCGCGGACCGCGGCAGTTTAAAGATCAAACAGCTGAGCGAGCTCTCGGATAACGACGCTGCTTTGACGAGCCGAGCCCTCAAGCTCTTGCAGGATAAAAACATGATCGACCGCACGTGCGAAAGCGTGCGCAAATGCAGCGTCTTCCTGACCGATAAGGGCAAGGATGTCGTCAAGTATATCGGCGAGTGTTTCGCACGAGTGCGCGGCGAGGCTATGAAGGTTGCCGGAGCCGAAGGGCAGGATGCTCTTCTCACCGCCATCTTCGGGTAGCGATAGAGATGGTATTGACCCATGGAAGCCTTAATCGCTAACATACAGAACATCTACTTGCTCATCTGCCTTTTCCTTTTGATCGTCTACATCCCGCGGATATGGTATTACGTCGATGGATTCCGCAAGCAACCGCATCTAGTTAGCGCGAAGAAGCATCGCCTCGCCCTCATCGTTCCCGCGAAGAACGAGAGCAGGTCGATCGGCGCGCTCTTCGACACGATCGACAAACAGACTTACGATCGCTCGATGTTCGACGTCCACGTCGTCGTCGAAGACCCTCACGATCCGACGATAGAGATGGCGAGAAGGCAAGTGGACGCGTTCATCCACGTCGTGCCGGAGCAAACGCGCAAGGGCGAAGCCCTCGACGGAGCATTGAAGGCCATCCTCAAGGAAGACCCAGATCGATATGACGCTTTTATCATCGTCGACGCCGACAATTTGATCCATCCCGATTTCATGATGGAGATGAATAATGCCTTATCCTCCGACCGCCAGATCATCATCGGCAAGAAATATATTAAAAACTGGGAGGCGAGCGACCGCAAGGCCCGCTCGCTGATCTGCAACTGCACGGCTTTGGTCTACACGATGGTAGATGACTTGAGCAACGCCCATCGGACGAGGCGCAATATCCCCATCAGCATGTGCGGGACGGGATTGCTCGTCAGAGCGGACGTCATCAAGGATTTGGGAGGATGGCCGTACCGCACGCTGACCGAGGACTATGAACTGATGATGGATTGCATCCTCCGCGGTTATACATCGATGTATTACAAGCATGCGATCGTCTACACGGAAGAGCCAGTCGAACACCACACCTCTTTCAAGAGGAGGATGAGATGGCTTTCCGGGTATTCGCAGTGCAACAAAATCTATCGCAAGCGCGTCTTAAAAAAGACTTTCGGCGAAGGCAAGATCATATGGCGCAACTTCGACTTCCTCTATTCGCTCATCCCAGTGTTTATCTTCGCTGGCGCGAGCCTCCTCGTCAGCATCGTGAGCCTCCTCGCCGCGGGTGCTTATGCCCTTTTCTTTAGCCCTCTGTGGTGGCCATTGCTCTGTGGCGGCCTCCTCGCCTTAGGATTAGTCTACGGAGCGATCATGCTCTTCACTCTGCTCGCTCTGATAGTCGATCCGAAAGCCATCAAGATGAATCCTCTAGAGATTATCATCGTCCTCATCGTCAATCCCCTCGTCATGGCGGAGTTCATCTGGATCTTCGTCCGCATCTTCACCTCGACCAACAGTTTGGAGTGGGATAATGTCGACCGGATCGCCTACACGCCGAAAAAGGATGACTAGCCATGCCTCTTCCCAAAGATGAGTTGCTTAAGCGCATCCACGAGAGCGAGCTCCGCGGTGAATTCGACGCCATCGTCGAACCGATAAACCCAAACAACTATGATTTAGTCGGCGAGAACTACCAGTATTTGTGCAAGGGATTCATACGTCACATCCCTCATTTTTTGATGCGCGGCGTGGTGCTTTTCGCCGGCTTGATAATCAATGGCCTGGGCTTCGGGCTCAAAGTGCGGGGCAGAAAGAACCTAAGAGGCGTCAAGGCGGCGGTTCTCACGTGCAATCACGTCAATGATTTCGACAACTTGATGGTGCGGCAGGCGGCGTTCGGACATCGCCTCTACATCGTCGTCGGCGAGTTCAATAACAAATGCGGGTTGTTCGGGAAGATGCTGAAAGCTGGCGGCGCTTTGCCCATCAGCTCCAATTTCCGCGCTATGGTCAACTTCCGAAAAGCGGTCGAAAAAGTGCTCTCAGGCAATAATTATGTCCTGTTTTATCCCGAGGAATCGGAGTGGTGGCTCTACGAGAAGCCGCGACCCTTCAAAAATGGCGCCTTCCACTTCGCCGCGACCGCTCTTGTCCCCGTCGTTCCGATGTTCATCACCTTTTCCGATCCCACAGGATGGCGAAAATTGTTCATCAAGCGGAAAGCCGTCACTTTGCACATCATGCCGCCGATCGCTCCGGAAGCCAACCGAAGCGCTAGGGAAAACATCGATTATCTGCGCGATGCCTGCTATCGAGCTTGCGCCGAAAAATACGTCGAATTCTATCGTAGACCGCTCGTCTTCGAAACAGCGCAAAACCCTGCAAAACAAGAAAATATTGGGGATTTGACGTGATTTAGCATCAGCCGTTTAGATGGTTTCTCGTCTTCGAATGCTTTTCCGAAGGATCTGCAGAAGATGAGCTTCATAGATGAATGCTATAATATGCATATGAAAATCACCATGTCGAAAAGGGCTGCGACCATCATCAAAGTCGTCGCTTTTGTCGCGGTGTTCGGCACGTTGCTCGGACTTTTCATCGCCTACTTCGATTTCTTCTATTCGCTCCTCGACCTCGAGAATCGCCAAGCTCTGCGCGAGCGGATGGTCGGCATGGGCATATGGGGATATGGTCTCGCCCTCCTCATCCAGTTTGCTCAGGTCGTCATCTCCTTTCTGCCCGGAGAGGTAGTCGAACTTTTCTTGGGGATGGCATATGGTCCTTTCGTCGGGTTTGCCATCGCCATGGTCGGCGTCGTCCTCGGCACGATCGTCGCTTACTATCTGGCTAAGTTCGTCGGGATTCCTTTCGTCCGGCTCTTCATCAAGAAAGACTATTTTGCCAAATATGCCTTCCTGCGCGATGAGAGGAAAGTGGCTTTAGGCGTCTTCGTCGTCTACCTGATCGTCGGTTTGCCTGTCGATACAGCCACTTATCTAGCCCCGACCCTCAAAATCAAGTTTTGGAAGTTCCTTCTCCTCTCTTCCCTCGCCCGCATCCCGAAGATCATCTCTTCGACTATCGTTGGGCACTACCTGGTGGAAGGGAACCTTTGGGTTTCCCTCGCCGTCTTTTTCGGAACGGCCCTGCTAAGCCTCATCGCCGTCTTGATCTTCCACTTCGTCAACAAGCGCGTTTCCCACAGGACGAAAGAGACGCCCGCGCAACCATAAAACCCATCCTTGAGAATAGTCATCTTATTTGCTAAGGTATCTATATTGTCATCCATCATGCATGGTGATGAGGAAAGAACATGAGCAAACTCATCGTACTAACCGGCATCCCTGGCTCGGGCAAAAGCACCTATGCTGAAGAGTATGCCCGCCGCCACCCCAAGACCAGCATTGTCGCGAGCGACAAACTGCGGCGCGAACTATTTGGGCGCGTCGATGATTTCAGCCACGAAGACATCCTCTGGGAACGCTTCGAAAAAATGATCGTCGACAAGTCGCGCAGGTTCGACGTCGTCATCGCCGATTCATCCGCCTCCACGAATGCGAGGCGCCTGCGGTGGGCTAAGCTTTTTCGTCCATCGTTTAACGAGATCGAATTAGTCTTCTTCGATATTCCCTTCGCGCTATGCTTGAAGCGCAACGAGATGCGCGAAGTCAAGATACCGCGAGCTGATATGCTCATCATGCGCGAGACCTTTGAGAAATTGACAGAGGAAGTCGCGTCAGCCTACGATGACGTCATAGCGATAAAAAGTTAAAATGAGGTCCGCCTCATTTTTTTATAGCAGGACGAGAAACAGGCCAAGAAGAGCGGCCGCTAAGGCCGCGATAGAGGGCAAGGCACCATAGGTGATGAAGCGAAGGAAAGAGAATTTTACGCCATGCGTCTTGAGCAGCCCCATCCACATCATGCCCGCGAGCGCGCCGATCGGAGTGAGAAAGGCTCCGACGTTGCTGCCGACGATCGAGGCGAACACTGCTGGGGTGGTGACGATGCCATCGGCGTATGAGACGACGGAGGAATAGAGGACGCTCATCGGGATATTGTTGATGAAATTGGACATGACAAATGATGAAACGCCATACTTGATGATCGGATAATCATCTCCGAAGAAAGCGCTGATAAATTCCGTAACCCCGTGTTTGTCAAGAGCGAGGACGAGGACGAACATAGCGATGACGAAGGGGATCAGATCCCAAGGGAGGCGCCTGGCGCTCGTCAGCATTTCCTCGGGCTTCTCCCTTTTGATCGCCTTATAGATCAGGACGACGAGGATCAAGGCACAAGCGAATATCAGGGTCAGCAGATACATCTCGATGCCGATATAGCTAGCGATAGTCAGAAGAATAGTGCACCCGCCCAAGGCGATGATGCCGGCGATCAGCAAGAAGCGATCTTTGATCACGACCTCTTCGACATCGCTCTGGATCGGGGCAGATAACGGCTTGTGAAACAGCAATAAGAGGACGGCGAACGAAGCCACCCCGGCGAGGATGGTCGGCAAGTACATGACCTTTGCATAAGCGAGAAAATCGATGCCCATGCTCGAAGCGAGGTAGATGTTGGTGGGATTGCCGATGATGAACATCATGCTCCACGTGTTGGCGGCGACGAAACTGGAGATCAAATAAGGCAGGGGATTGATCTTTGCCCGCTTGGTGAAGTAGCAGATAAAAGGCGTGATAGTCAGGATGATGATGTCGTTGCTCGTGAACATCGTCAAGAACGATACTAATAGGTATAACGCGATGAAAATTGACATCTGGCTGGCTTTGGCTCTCTTTAGAGCGAAAGCGGCGAGGAAGCGGAAGAGACCGACTTCATCGAGGAAGATGGACATCATGGTCATGGAGAGGAACAAGGCGAGAATCTTAAGAGGGTTGATGGCGGTGTCGGCGGTCAGACCCGCGATTATGTCGCCGAACCCGATGAGGCCGCTGAGCAGCAAGATGATCGCTCCAGCAAGAGGGATGATCCAGTACGTATTGATGCTTATTCTCTTGATGCGGAAATCGGGCTTTGCGAGCGAGGTCGCGATCATCGCGAGGCAAGTAATCACGGATACAGCGATCGTCCACACCATAATTTTTACCTGTTATCTACCGCGACATTCTCCGCCGGTAAGATAAATCTTAACGTATCTGCGGAAATTATCAATATCTTTGATATCCACGCCGCGACATTCGAGGTGCCTATGATAAAATGAGAGCAGCACTCGCCTCGGCGAGCTGCCGGAAGGATTTATATGGCACTGCTCGTATCCAAGCCGTGGCAAGAAAAATACCCTGTTGCCGACGAGCTAAAAGACTATGCCCGCTTTGCGACTTTGGGAGACGTCAAGATCACGCCTATCAAGATCGCTCTGAGCAACACGGCTCTTTCGCTCGCGACGATCGCCCCGGTTTTCGACTCGCGAGTCAAGACGACAAAAAAGCGTATTGCGACCTATGATCGGAAGAGCATCGCCTTGACGATCTACGAACCGGTGAACCTCGAAGGTAAAGCCCCGGCGGTCGTCTACCTTCACGGCGGAGGATTCATGATCGAAGAAGCCACCCTCCATCACCGCCTCGCCCGCGATTACGCCTGTGGCGCTCACGCCAGAGTTTTTTTCGTCCACTACCGTTTAGCCCCGAAGTATTGCTTTCCTCACTCCGTCGAAGACGCTTACTCCGCACTTCTATGGGTGTATCGCAATGCCAACAAGCTGAATGTCGACCGCAGCCGCATCGCTGTGGCAGGCGACAGTGCTGGGGGAGGGCTGGCAGCAGCCCTGACGCACATGAGCCGCGATCGGAATGGTCCCAAACTCTGCTTTCAGATGCTCGTCTATCCAGCTCTGGACTGCCGCCAGAAGACAAAGTCGATGAAAGAGTATTTCGACGCCCCGGGTTGGAATTCGCGATTAAACAAGCAAATGTGGAAGATCTATCTGCAAAACGGCGATTTTGGGATGCTTTCCTATGCCTCTCCATCCCTCGCCAAATCGTTTGATGGATTGCCGGATGCCTACATCGAGCCGCAGGAATTCGATTGCCTGCGCGACGAGGCGATCGCCTATGGCGAGTCGCTAAGGGTAGGCGGCGCGCACGTCGACGTCAACTTGATCGAGAATTCGTTCCACGCTTTCGATCTGATGCAGTCGACGAAGTTCGTCAAGAGCGTCATGCATAAGCGCATCGCGGTCCTCAACCGCGCGCTCCACAAGAGCAAATGATTTACGAATCGTCATCGATAACGTATAGTAGGGTAAAGCCGGATTTTACCCGACTTTATTACATAAGGATGATGAATGTTTGAAAATATAGACCACAAGAATGATTGGTATCGCCTCGACAACGCCGCCAAGATCTACCCCGCGATGATCAACAAGCGCAACAGCTGCGTCTTTCGCTTCGCCGTCAATCTAAAAGAGGAAGTCGATCCGTATCTCCTGCAGAAGGCGTTGCTCGATATGCGCGGGCGCTTCCCGTCCATGTTCGTGCGCATCCGCCACGGCGTCTTCTGGTACTACCTCGAGGACAATAAGAAGACCCCGCACGTCAGGCCGGAAGACAGCCGGATCAACAAGACTATCGATCTGTATTCCAACAACTATTTTCGCTTCACCGTCTTCTGTTATCGCAACCGCATCAGCCTAGAAGTATTCCATAGTTTGACCGATGGCACCGGCGCGGTGATGTTTCTGAAATCGCTCACCTATCGCTACCTCGAGCTCAAAGGCTATAAGCTCGAGAGCGAAGGCTTAGTCTTGACGTGCGATGAAAAGGTCAGAGGTGAGGAGCTGGAAGACAGCTTCGTCAAATACGCGACTGGGAAACCGCACAAGCGCTTTGTAGTGCCGACGCCTTTCCGCATCCAAGATCCTCGTTTCCCCAAGAGTCAAGGTCGCGGGGCAATCAACGGCCGGCTCGATGCCGACGCCTTCCACGAACTGGCGAAGAAGAATGGTGCGACCGTCACGGAATATCTCTCGGCTCTATTGACTCAATCGGTCTATGAAGTCTATGGGGGTAGGATGCTCAAAAACGATCGCGTCAACATCTGCCTGCCCATCAATCTCCGCCGTTTCTTCCCATCGTCCTCGCTCCGCAACTTCACCCTTTTCTTCCACACTTCGGTACGAGATCCGCAACGCGGTGATTTCGGCGAGATCCTGCATCAGGTAAAATCCGGATTCGCTTCGGAGCTTACCAAGGAGAAGATTTTGACGAACATCAATGTCAATATGCAAGCCGAGAAGAACATGGCGATGCGCCTCACGCCACTATTCATCAAAAAACCAGCGATGACCATCGCAGGCTTGATGTTCGGCGGGCGCCTCAACACTTTGACCATGTCGAATATCGGCATCGTCAAAATCCCATCGAGCATGGCTGAGCACATCGCCGATTTTGAGTTCAACTTATCGAACGATCTCAACTGTGCCTATGGCATAGGAGTCATCACTCTGAACGACATCATGACCATCAGCTTCCTGAGGGAGATTCGCGATACGTCCCTCCCCATGGTCTTCTTTCGCCATCTGGTCCGTGAAGGTCTCGCCGTCGAGGTCGAGAGCAACTACTGGGAGGAGATAGCGTAAGCATGAAATATTGTCCCGAGTGCCAAGTCACCATCCGTTCAAACGGCGAGAGATGTCCGCTCTGCCACGCCCAAGTCACCGATGTCGAGGGTAGTGCATCATCCCCATCCTTCCCTTCCTACGCCAAATTCCGCGACCGCCGCAAAAGGCTTACGACGGCTGCTTCCATCGCTGCCCCGGCCATCATCGCCGCCAGCGTCTTGATCAACGTCTTGACGTGGGACGGATTGCTGTGGTCCCTCATCGTGGCCGCCGCCGCTCTCTACGCGTGGCTGGTCGGCCTCTACACCTTCCGCCGGACCGATCACATCGGGCAGAAGCTCATGCTTCACGCCATCGGCCTCTCATTGCTCATGGTGGTCATCAACTTCGTCACGTCCTCCCCGTCGCTCACCTCCTCCGAATTCCTAAATGGTTTTTCTGGCATAGCCAGATGGTCGCTCGATTATGCCATACCTTCGATTTTGATCGCTTTCATCCTGGCCATCAACATCGCCATGCTGACTCAGCGGCACAGGCTGCGCGATTACCTGATCGCCCAATTCTCGCTCTGCGTCATCGGCTTCATCCCGTTCGTCTTGATCATGCTCGACATCTGTGGCATCGACACGCTCGGATCGCTGTTCATGTCCATCACCGCCTCATCGCTGTCGCTAGCGACTCTCGCTCTGCTCATCGTCTTTGCCCGCCGCCTCGTCGCCAAGGAATTTGGCAGAAGGTTTCATATCTAGTAGAATAGATTAGCAGCATGGATAGAAAGAAAACGGCGGCTGTCGCAATAACTGGGCCACATCCGACTTCGTGGGTCGGAGACATCACCATCGAAGTGATGGTCGACAATCTGCTGCTCTACACGATCAGAGGCCCGAAGAGCGTCAGGTGCGAGATCGACGAAGACACGTGCTTCACCTTCCGCTCGGCGAACGCTTTCCTCCCCGACATGGTCTGCCTGGCGGTGGGGCTGCTTCGCTGCCCGACGTCGATAGAGCTCAGGCTGATCGGCGGTTCGCTCAAAAATGCGAAATTGGTCGCCAGAATTACGTACGGCGAAAACTATAGAAGATAAGGAGCATCTCACTATGAAAAAATCATTCTTGATCCTAGCCCTATTGGCCTTGGTCGTCCCCGGATGCAACGACGCGACCAGCGACTCGACGCCGCCCCTTCCTCCACCCACCATCGTCGATCCCAATGGCGAGCAAGCCAGCGGTGCGCTCGCCGATGGCGACATCGTCAAGATTCTGCACGTCAACGACACTCATGGTGCCATCGAATACCTCGAAGGTGAAGAACCAGGCATGGCCCGCATCGCCGGCTACGTCGAAGCCAAGCGCGCCGAAGCGGACACCGATGTCGTCTTGGTGTCTTCTGGCGACATGTTCCAAGGCAGCCTCGATTCGAACATCAGCAAAGGGCACCTCATGATCGATATCATGAAGGAGATGCGCTTCGACTCGATGTCGATCGGCAACCACGAATTTGACTGGGGTGTCCAGACCCTTGAGCAAAACGCCGCCTACGCGATGGATGGCGAAGGCGAAAAATGGGCGTTTCCTTTTTTGTCGGGCAACATCCTCGACCCGGAAGGCCAATATGACCTCGGCTATCTCTCCACGACCTTCAACCGCGGGGGAGCCCGCATCAGTATCATCGGCTCCATCGACGCGGGAGTGTACGGATCGATCGACGCCGCGCTGGTCGACGGCTATCAATTCGCCTCGGCGACGACGATGGTCGCAAACGAGGCGATGCGGCTGAGAGAGCAAGGCTCGGACATCATCATCTATTCGACGCACGACGCCGACAGGCAAGTGCCAAGCGCCATCGCCAATTACGTCGACGCCGTCTTCACCGGCCACTCGCATTACTACTCCGTCGAGGCGATGACGACTAGCGATGAGCGGACGGTTCCTGTGATCGAATCGAGCTCGAACGGGCGGATGATCGGCGAAGTCGATTTTATCTACGATACCGACACTGATAGATTCTCGCTGGCGAGTTATGGCAACACCAATCCTCTCGACGTCGAACCCCTCACCCCAGACGAAGGCGTGCAGGCCATCTACGATTCGTACCTCGACGCCCCTTGCCAGGACGGAATCGTCGTCGCGGATAGCCTCCGCGCGTTAAAATATGGCAAGATCGGGGAGATAAACTCCGCATCGAGATTCGTGGTCAGCGATCGCATCAGCGAGGCCAACGTGCGGACGATGTTCACCATCGCCCAATTGAATGCTTATCAGGAATCCGATGGTGCCATCGCTTCGGCATACAATGAATCACGCAGCGGATGGGACGCGGGCGATATCACCTACTCCGACGTCTATCGCGCCTTTCCTTTCGATAACGCCACCATCATCGTCGAGCTCACGGGGGCGCAGCTCAAGAGGTGGAGCACCTATACCTACTACGCCGCTGGGTACTCGAAGTTGACTCTCGATAACGCGACGATGTACAAAGTCGTCACGTCGACATATGTCATCAACAACCAGGAGATGTACAACTATACGAGCATCGTCAAGACGGATGCTGGCATCTTTCAAAGGCACGTTCTTTACCAAGCCTTCGTCGATGCTGGTGGAGCACCTAATCCTTTCGATGATTGACAATCCGCGATTTTCTTGAGCGAAATCGCGATTTGTGCGATTATATGCCCAAAGAGGTATGAACCATGGTCAGAAGAATTCTCTCCGTCATCTTCGCCCTCATCGGCTTGGCCGCCATCGTCGTCGCCGTCTATTTTGAAATCACCGCCGTGCGCGACCTGCTGGCGTTCTATAACACGGGTTATGACCCCATCGCCACGCCCTTCGCCATCGTCATCTTCATCGTCATGGTGTGCGTGTGGGCCGCTCTAGGGATTATCGGCCTTGCTATTTTCATCCCCAGCGTCATCGGCATCTTCCATGCCCCGCGCCGGAGAATCAAAGTTTGATATCTAATCAATTGAGCAGCGCTGCGCTAGAGACAAATGGGAAAACCTGACGAGGACAACTTTGTTAAGGACGCGGAGGCAAAGGGTGGTAAAAACGATCCTTTCTTCAGCGAGCGCAAGCGCTTCAGCGCCGACTATCTTCCCGCTCTGTCCATCGCTCTGATCACCATCGCCCTTCTGCTACTACTAATTTTCGGCAACCTCTTCGCAGATGATAGCGGGAGCGATTCCGCCGCGCCGCACAGCCTTCATCGCATCGACTTTCTGCACACCTCAGCTTTTGACGACCACTTCGTCTACGTGCCCGAAGCAGAGGAGAGCCCGGCGATCATCGCCGATCAAGGTTTCCGCTGGTCGACGCTCGACTCGAAGATAAGGATGATCGTTCCCGAGCACGCCGGATCGCTGAAGCTGAACTTGACCTTCGGCGCCTTTAACACTGCATCTTATGATATCCCGCTCATCGCGAGCGATAACTACGTGGCTCGCGCCTTTGGCGATGGCGAGGCGGAAATCGCCTCCGAGAGCCTTGGCGACGTTGCTCATGATGCAGCCTACGATCTTGCTTTTGAAGCAGAGGGCGTCACCTGCATCGAAGTTGCTTTCATCGCGCCGATCGAAAACGCCGCGAGCGAAAGCTGGGGTTTCCTCTACCTGCAGAGCATCGATCTCTTCGCGATCTATTAATCTTCAAAGAAGAAGTGAAGGTATAGTTTTTGGAACGGGGAGAATTCCTCGATGTAGGATATCGTCTCTCCAGTGTCGGGGTCCGTCGTCTCTCCGGTGGTCGGACTATCGACATAAGAAGATACGCCTTCGTTGCCGACGATGCTCAAGTAGAGGTTGTTGAACCAGGTGGCGATGTCATCGAGCAAGTCGTGAGCTTTCCAATACTCGCTCATGTACTTGCAGTCGGAGCGGATATCAGGCGATAGAGAATTGTACAGTTCGTGGTGCTTGTCGTCGTCGCCAACGTAGTCAGCGAGGCCGATTATGCTGTAAAAAGTGGTGATGTAGCCAGAGTAACGAAGATAAGGGTCGTCGCTGTTTAAGAGGATGTAGGCGGCGACGAGGTTGGCGTCTTCCTCGCGCATCGCGCCTTTTGCGTGGGCGATCTCGTGGGCCATCGTCGAGGCGATCTGCGCATCGGTCGTCAAGTAGTTGACATTCGGTTCTGTCGTCGGGGCAAAGAACACGCCGGTGATGTGAAATTCAGTGAAGAGAAACGAGAGGAACATCGGTTTGACGTTCGGCGTGAAGGCGACGAAATAATCGGATTCTAACTCAGCGTATTCCATCTTCAGCAGCACGCTCAATTCCGCGATGGTATAAGGCTTGATGACACTGCCGCTCTCGTCGAAGTCGAGCTCGCTGGCGCAGTAGTTGAAATCGGCGATAAAATGCTCGACGACTTCGACGTATCGCGTGTATTCTACCTCGCCTTGGTACTGAGGAATATCGACTTCGGAGCGGCCGTAGGCGATGCCCGCCGTCGAGAAATAGCACGCGAAGGTCGTCAAGGTGACGAGCGAGAGCATGGCGAGCTTATCGAGGCTCGGCCAATAACGCTTTTTGGCGAGGTCGACGATGATGAAGACGACGAGGATGACCAGCGCCGCCCCGAAGAGGATGAAGAACGCCTCAGCCAAGGAGAAGGGCACGAGGCTGGCAAGGGGGCCGAATGCGCTTTGAAGGAAACGATAATACGTCCTCGTCCAGAACTCCGAGGCTGATTGGAATTGACGGATGATGATCAAAATGCCGAACGCGAGGGCGACGGCGATGAGAGCGAAGACTTTCCTGCGAAGCGACTTCTTGATGTCGGGCGCCTTTTTCATGGTCTAATTATATCTTATCGGCGGAGACAAGTTTGGATGATCCTCGGATGAGGTTAATGGTGGCGCTTGTCTTTTTTGTTCTTTTCCTGCCGGGACAGAAGATCGCGGACGGTATCTTCGATAGTGTCGACGAAGGGTCGCGAATGGAAGCCCAACTCCTTCACAGCTAAGGCGTTGGAGAAATTCGAGTTGGACGCGAGGGTCTGCACGGAGTAAGACGTGAAGATGGGAGGCTGATGTTTGAAACGCGACCACATCGCGGCGAGCGGGGCGAAGATCTTGACGAACCAAATAGGCAAGACGCTGCGGATTTTGCGCCGCCCCGAGAGGCGGCTGGCAATCTCGATGATCTCGTAGATGCTGTGGTATTCGCCGGAGAGCAGGTAAGACTTCCCCGCCATGCCCTTTTCGGCGGCGGAGATGACGCCATCGGCGACATCGCGGACATCGACGATGTTATAGCCGCCCTTGATGAGCGCGGTCAAGGAACCATCGAGGTAGTTGTTGATGACGGATGTGAAGTGGCCGTTCATCTCGTCGTCAGGTCCGATGATGCCAGATGGATGGACGATGACGCCTTTCAAACCTCTTTTGCACGCTTCGACGACGTATTGGCTGGCTTCAGCTTTGGTCTTGGCGTAGAAGCCGCGAACTTCGCGGGGGTCGAAACGCTCTTGCTCCGCGATCTTCTGCTTATTGGGCAGCTCTTTTAGAGCGTGGACGCTGGAGACGTAGACGAATTTATCGACGTCGCGCTCCAAGGCGGCGTCGGTGATGTTCTTCGTGCCGTTGACGTTGACGTTGAAGGCGAGAGGATTATATCCATTTTCGACGGTGATAATCCCCGCGCAGTGAATGACGATTTGCGAGGTGCCTTCTCTCAAGTAGTCAAGAAAGGTATCGACATCTTCGCGCTTGGTGATGTCGCCGTCGACGAAGCTTAATTGGTAGTCCTCATGCTTGGCGAATATCCGCTTTTTATCCCGTGGCAAAACGAGGGCGATCACGGTTTTGCCGAGGCTGAGAAGGGCGTTGGCGATCGTCCGACCGAGGTGGCCGGTAGCTCCGGTGACGTAGTAGATTTCCCTTTTCATATGCTTCTCTACTTTCATTATGTCTCAAATACCCAAAATAGCGAATTAATTCGCACCGAGAAATTGCGCGGGAAAGCAAATGCAAGAAAATGCGCGCGATTTGCATGTGTGATAAGATATATGCATAGCAGGAAAGAACAATGGTTAAAAAAGCAATATATCCAGGGTCATTCGACCCGGTGTCAAACGGGCATATGGACATCATCGAGCGCATCGCTCGCCTCTTCAGCGAAGTCTTCGTCGTCGTCGCTGTCAACCCCAACAAACATTACATCTTCACGGCCGACGAGAGAGTCGACATGCTCAAAAAAGCGACTACCCACCTCAAAAACGTGACCGTCGAGCAGAGCGATAGGATCTTGGTCGACTACGTCCGTTCCAAGGGCGATGCGCTCATCATCCGCGGGGTGAGAAACGTCAACGATTACCAAAACGAGATCACGATGTACCAATTCAATCATGCCAGCGACCCGAACATCGAGACGCTTATCATGTTTCCCTCGACGCGCAATTTGTTCATTTCCGCCTCCTACATCAAGGAGCTGGCTCTGTTTAACGCCGACATCACGCCTTATGTCCCTAAAGGGTTGGCGGATTTCATCGGCAAAGGCATACGCGAGCGCAAATAGACGTCATCGAAGTGCCGAGTGCTTTCTTATACGATTGAGGCACCATATCTTCAGTAGTGGCGATTTGTGATGTAAGATAGATTTATAAGTATGTTTTTATACCGCCCGTTCTTCAATCTCTACAAAAAGCTGATCGATTTTTACGAGACGAGACACGTTCGTAAGATGAAACCTTTTGCCGAGATCAAAGGTTGGAAGGATGTTCCCTACATCGATGATGGGAAGCGAGATCATTTCCTCGATATCTACCACCCTGTTGGCGAGGGCAATGGTCATCTGATCCTCGACATTCATGGCGGGTCTTACGCTTTTGGTTACAAAGAGGTCAACTACATCTTCAACTCCTACTTTGTCGCCAGAGGTTTTTCCATCGTCTCGATGAACTATTCCCTGGTCAAAGATAACGTCAGCGTCTACGACCAGATCCGCGACGTCTTCGCCGCTCTCGACTTCTTGTATAGCAATAGAACGAAGTATGGATTATGCTTCGATAATTTCGCGATAATGGGCGATTCGGCAGGAGGGCACCTCGCTTTGATGAGCGACCTCATCTTCAAATCGGAAGAGGCGCGGCTCTACTACCAGATCGACCGCTTGCCCGACATCGAGATCAAGCGGGTGGCCTTAAACTGCACAGTCTACGATTTTGAGCAAGTCGAAGAATTAGCTAGGAAGATCGTCCATAGAAGCGCCTTAGCCGTCATCTTCTCCAATCGCTATAGCGAACCAGGGTTCTTGAAAGCCAACAACCCCGCGCAATATATCAAGAACGTCATGCCTGACCCCCTATTCATCTCTTCGTGCCACAACGACTTTTTGAAAAAGCATAGCTTCAAGCTCCTCGATGACGCGATCAGGCGCGACATTCCCCATCGCTATCATTTTGAACCCACGATGAAGCTGAAGATCAGCCACGTCTACAACCTCCTCTTTCCCGAGAGTCTGGAGGGCAAGCGGACCAATGAAGCCATGGTGGAGTTTTTCCTCCTCGACGAGCGCGCGGTTTGATTTTCGATAACCGCGTCGAACGCGCTCGATTAATTTTCTTTGAAAATTAGTTTAAGTTGCGCGCCAGCGGCGGATAATATAAGATTTATTTGCGATGAAATTGAACCAAGATCAAACTCCATATTTGGATGCCCTCATAAAGTACGTCGGCGAGAAAATCTCGCCTTTCGACGTTCCCGGCCATCACATGGGCAGCGTCGAAAACCGACTGAAGGATTTCCTGGGTGCGACGACTTTCCGCAGCGACGTGAACGCTCCGATCGGCCTCGATTCCCTCCCCCATCCTACGGGCGTGATCGAGCAAGCCCAAGATCTCATGTCCGATTTCGCGGGCGCCGACCACAGCTTTTTCCTCATCAACGGCACGACGAGCGGCATCATCGCCATGATCATGTCGGTATGCAGAGCCAAAGACAAGATCATCTTGCCTCGCAACGTCCATAAATCGATCATCAGCGCGCTGGTCCTCTCCGGCTCCATCCCCATCTACGTCATGCCCAAGATCGACCGTCAGCTCGAGATCGCCAATCAGCCGAGCATCGACGATTATAAGCGCGCCATCATCCGCTATCCAGGAGCCAAAGCCGTCCTCGTCATCAACCCCACCTACTTCGGGGCGGTGGCGGATCTGAAGAGCATCGCCGAGTTCGCCCACGCCCACAACATGGTCGTCCTCGCCGATGAAGCCCACGGGGCCCATTACTACTTCAACGAGAACGGCCCGCTTTCGGCGATGAAAGCCGGGGCCGACCTCTCCAGCGTCTCCTTTCACAAGACTGGAGGCTCCTTGACGCAGTCCAGCGTCTTGCTCCTTCAAGGCAGCCGCGTCTCGCGTTACGAAGTGCAGAAATCGCTGAATATCATCAACACGACCTCGCCTTCGAGCCTGCTTTTGGCGAGCATCGATGCCGCCCGCCACTTCGCCGCTACCAAAGGTCAGGCGACCATGGATGAAGTGCTGATCATGTGCGGATACGCTCGCGAGCAAATCGCGAAGATCAAAGGTTTCATCCCTCGCGGAAGAGAGCATTTCCTCTCCAAAGGATGCTTCGACTACGATGAGACGAAACTCGTCATCGAACTAGATCATCTCGACATGAGCGGCTTTGATTTGTACTACCTTCTCAAGGTGAAGTATCAGATACAAGTCGAGCTCGCTGAGACATACGTCATCTTGGGCATCATGTCGATCGGCACCAAGAAAGAGCACCTGCGGCATCTCTTCGCCGCTCTTAAGGACATCAGCCGCGAGCACTATCGTAAAGATATCATCTACCCGCGCCACACTTTCGGCATCAACTTCCCTTATCTGCTGGTCAGACCCCGCTCCGCTTTCTACGCTCCCAGCAAGCGCATCTCGATCTTGGACGCCGCGAATGAGATATCCAAAGAATCGATCATGATCTATCCTCCCGGCATCCCGCTCATCATCCCGGGAGAGATTTTCACCGATGATTTAATCGAGCGGATCAAGACGTACAAGACGACAGGTATCACGATGCTCAGCGATTTCAGCGATGGCACGGTCAACGTCGTCGACAGAAGCAGCTGGAAACGTTTTGCCCAGTATGAAAAGCGATATGAAGACTACTCTTCGAAGCGGATTACGACGCCTCACAATGACGGCTACACCGTCCCCTTTGAAGGCGACCGCCACCAAGCGACTTTTATTCTTATCCCCTTTCGGAAAGACACGTGGCGGCAGTCAGCGCGGCCGGCTCGGGAAGCCTACAGAGAGGTCGTGCGCGCCGTTGCGCGCTTCGAACCCGTCATCGTCGGCATCCACCCGAACATCTACGACAGCGTGGCCAGCGAATACGCCGGCATCGAAAACGTCAAAGTCATCAAGATCAAGTACAACGATGCTTGGGCTCGCGACAACGCCCCCATCTTCGTCCGCAGCAAAGCCAAGCTCAGGGCGGTGGATTTCCGCTTCAACGCCTGGAGCGGTGATGATGGTGGACTATACTCCAATTATTTCGATGACGACCGCCTCGCCGGCATCCTCGCCAAAAAGCTTGGCGTCGACAGCTACTATATCGATGATTTCGTCCTCGAGGGCGGAAGCATCCACGTCGATGGGCTGGGGACGTGCCTCGTCACCGAAGCTTGTTTGCTTTCCAAGGGTCGCAACCCGCATCTCAACAAGCAGGAGATCGACGAGACGCTCAAGACCAACCTCGGCGTCACCAAAGTGATATGGCTCAAGAATGGCATCTACCAAGACGAGACCAGCGAGCACATCGACAACATCGCCTGCTTCGTGCGCCCAGGCGTTGTCGCCTTGGCGTGGACCAACGACCATCAAGATCCGCAGTACAAGTATTCGCTCGGTGCCTATAACGTCTTGAAAAACGAGACGGATGCCGAAGGCAAACCATTCGAGATCATCAAGGTCCGCCTCCCCAAACCGATGTATATGACCAAAGAGGAATCGAAGGGGATTCGCAGTTCGCGCTTCGACGCCAAAAAGCGGAGTGCCGGCATGCGCTTAGCCGCTTCCTACATCAACTATTACCAAGGCAAGGATTTCGTCATCCTACCCGCTTTCGGCGTCGAGGAGGATCAAATGGCCTACGAGCAATTCGCCGCCCTCTATCCCGACAAGCAGATCATCCAGATCAACTCCCGCGAAATTCTCCTCGGCGGAGGCAATATCCACTGCATAACGATGCAGATTCCCGAGGCGAAGAAGGAGAGCGTATGAAAGTGAAAGTCGCCATCGCGCAGATGAAGATGTCTTGGGACATCGCTGACAATCTCACTAGAGCTGAGGAGCTAGTCAGAAAGGCCGCTCGCCAAGGAGCGGAAGTCATCTTGTTGCCTGAACTATTCAAAACTCCATACTTTTGCCAGAGAGAAGATTACGGATATTTCGCCCTGGCCGAAGAGGCCGAATCCTCGCCCTTGATCGCGCGCTTCCAGAAGCTGGCGGGCGAACTGCACGTCGTCCTGCCGATCTCCTTTTTCGAAAGAGCCGGGAACGTCCATTTCAACTCGCTGATGATGATCGACGCTGATGGATCGAGACTAGGTTTATATCGCAAAGCGCACATCCCCACCGGCGAATGCTACGAGGAGAAGTTCTACTTCTCTCCCGGAGACACCGGTTTCAAAGTCTACAAGACGAAGTTCGGGCGCATCGGCGTCGGCATCTGCTGGGATCAGTGGTTCCCCGAAGTCGCTCGTTCGCTCGCCCTCATGGGCGCGCAACTCATCCTCTATCCGACCGCCATCGGCAGCGAGCCTGTCCTCCCCAAGGATTCCAAGAACCACTGGCAGAATGCGATGCGCGGCCACGCCGCGGCCAACATCGTTCCCGTCGCGGCGGCTAATCGCATCGGCGCGGAGAGCGATAAAAACTCGAGCATGACTTTCTTTGGCAGCAGTTTCATCGCCGATCAGGAAGGCGAGCTCATCGTCGAGCTTTCGCGTAGCGAAGAGAGCATTGCCATCGCCGAATTCGATCTCGATGTGATCGATCGCCAGCGCATCTCCTGGGGCGTGTTCCGCGATCGCCGCCCCGATTTATATACCAGCCTCGTCAAGCTCGACGATTCCAAAAAGAAGGAATAAAAGGGTGGGATTGCACGCTTTTAATGCCGGCTGCAATGCTGTGTGCTATCAGAAGGATGACCGCCGCTACGGCATGATTTGCGCGTGGGCGAGTATGCTCGACTACGATACGATTGGTCTTCTTTTAGGCTCGCAGAGCGCTACTGGCAAAAATGTGAGTGTCGGCGCGATCGTCGGCGTCAGCGCTCTATCTTCAAGTCAGGAGAGCATCGCTCTTCGCCTCGGGAACAATCACAGCGACAAAGTCGATAAATTCGAAGGAATTGAGATCAGAACCGAAGGCAGCGCCATCCTGATTGCCGGCGCTCGCAACAATCTGATCTGCCGAGTGAGCGAGATCGTCAGATTCGCCGGAAGCGAAGACGATCGCTTTCTCGTCATGAAGATCATCCGCGCTGATGAAGACAAGACAAAGGACTTCCTCAGCGCTGAGAAAGTCCTTGGATAATCACTTATTTCCTCGTCAGTTCTTCGATCTTTTTGAATGTCTCTTCCGACAGTACGTGCTCGATCAGGCAGCAGTCTCGATCGGCATTTTTTTCGGATACGCCGAGATTGAGAAGAAATCTTTTTAGCGTCGTGTGGCGGTGGTAGACCTTTTTCGCCAGGCGTTTTCCAATAGGGGTGAAAGCGACTTCCGAATAAGGCGTCTTGTTGATGAAACCGAGGCGCATGAGCTCGTGCGTCGCCTTATTGACAGCGGGGCGAGACACGTTTAAAAGGCGGGAGACGCGCGCTGATTCAAGTGGTTCCTTGTTCGTGTGCAAAATATAGAAGGCTTCGAGATAATCTTCGATTGATTTAGTAATTTTTTTCATGTTCGGCAACTCTTTTCTCGAGCATCATTATAGCACCGATGTGACAGCATTACAAAAAAGTTAACCAACGTTAACAAAAAGCATTGACATGCAGCATCGCGCAACCTAATATATAGAGCGGAACACGGACTAGAATGCAAGGAAGGCACTATGAAAGAGAGAAGATGTAAGCACAATAGAGCGCGCCTTGCCACAGGTTGCGAGGGGCATTTGAGCGACCTAGCCCGAGGGCAAAAGGGCAAGGTGCTGGATTTCCATAACGACAACATGGCGCTCAGGAGAAGGCTTCTCGACATGGGCATCACGAAAGGCGTCATCATCGAAGTCAAGAAGATCGCCCCGCTGGGCGACCCGATTGATATCTGCCTGCGCGGCTATGAACTATGCATACGCAAAAAGGATATGCAGTCGATCGATGTCGAGGTGGTCGGATGATGAAGATCGCACTAGTAGGCAATCAAAACTCCGGGAAGACGACGCTTTTCAACCAGTTGACCGGCACTAACCAAAAAGTCGGCAACTGGCCCGGCGTCACCATCGAGCGCAAAGAAGGGCTGATCATCGGCACTGAGATCGAGATCGTCGATCTGCCAGGCGTTTACTCCCTCTCGCCGTATTCGACCGAAGAAGAGATCTCGCGGCAATTCGCCATGGAGGAGAAACCCGATCTCATCATCAACATCATCGATGCCACGAGCCTCGAGAGAAGCTTGTATTTGACGACCCAGCTTCTCGAGCTCGACAGCGATGTCGTCATCGCCCTCAACATGGCAGATGCTTTGGAGCAGCATGGCATATCGATCGATGTCGACAAATTGTCGAAGAAGCTGAATGCATCGATCGTCTCGATATCCGCCAAGAAGAACATCGGCATCGACCGCCTCATCGAACTCATCGAGAAAGGCGCCTATCGCAAGAACCATCACGAGCACATCTACGATGGGCCGATCGAAAGGCTAATTGCGGAGATCAGCGAATCGCTGATCGTCCATCACCAGCGCTTCGCCGCGGTCAAAATAATCGAAAGAGACCGCGATTATCGGCAGTTGGTCACTCCTGAGACCGCTGATAAAATCAGCTTGCTCGAAAGCGATTACCAAATGGATAGCGAGCAACTGATCGCCGATCAGCGCTACAAATACATCGTCGAGATCAAAGAGGAGTGCACGACCATCGCCCCTAGAGGCGAGTCGATCACTGACAAGCTCGACCGCGTCTTCCTCAACAAGTATTTCGCCTTGCCGATCTTCGGCGCGATCATGGCGATAGTCTATTTTCTCTCCGTCGGGCTCGTCGGCGGTCTCACCGTGGAATTCGTCGCCGCGCTGTTCGATGGTTCTGAAGTCATCGATATCTTCGGACGCGATATTCCATTCGCCATCGCGGGGCTTGGGCCGCTAGTCGAATCTGGGCTGCAGAGCGCCGGAGCCAGCGCGTGGGCGATATCGCTCCTCATCGATGGCATCATCGGAGGTTTTGGGGCAGTCAGCAGCTTCCTGCCACAGCTGATGATCCTCTTCCTGTGCCTCGCTCTCCTCGAAACGACTGGCTACATGTCGCGCATCGCTTTCTTTCTCGATCGCATCTTCAAAAGATTTGGCTTGAGTGGCAAATCGCTCATCCCCTTCATCGTCGGCAGCGGGTGCAGCATTCCCGGCATCATGTCGGCGCGGACCGTCGAAAGCGAAGAAGAGCGGAAGATGACCATCATGCTCACGCCTTTCGTCCCGTGCTCAGCCAAGCTCCCGATCATCGCTTTGTTCGCTGGTTATTTCTTCGCCTCATATGCATGGCTGGTGACCTTGAGCCTCTACTTCATGGCCGTCGCCGTCATCTTGCTATCGGCCGTCCTGCTCAAGAGATTTGTTTATAAAGGCGCTATCTCCGCCTATATCTCCGAGCTCCCCAACTACCACGCTCCAAGCGTTCGCTACGTCTTCCGCGATGTCTTCGGCAAGACATGGGCTTTCGTCAAAAGAGCAGGTACGATCATCGTCTTATGCTCGGTCGTGGTGTGGTTCTTAGGCTCTTTTACCTGGGCTTTCAACTACATCGACGGCATCGATTATCACCTCGAAAACAGCATCCTCGCCGGCATCGGCAATGCCCTCGCCTGGCTGTTCTATCCGATGCTCGGTGGCACGTGGTCCTGGGGGGCGACCGTCTCCGCCATACAGGGCTTGATCGCCAAGGAGCAAGTCGTCGGCTCCCTCGAAGTCATCGCTGGCCTCGAGGGCAGCGGCAGCGACATTTTCGGCTCGGGTTTATTCAGTTTCTTCACCGGTTGGAGCGCGTACGCCTACATGATCTTCAATCTCTTCAGCGCTCCCTGCTTCGCCGCGATCGCTGCGATGCGCAAAGAGCTAGGTTCGACTAAGCTGATGCTCAAGGCGATACTTTTCCAGACAGGGATTGCCTGGACTTTGGCCACTATCGTCGGCCTGATCGGATGGATATTAGCATGAACTGGATCGATGCGCTTATTCTCGTCGGCGTCGCTACGATAGTCGCCGCGATCGTCTATTTCGGCATCATCCGCAATCGTAGAAAAGGCGGATGCCGCAACTGCCCAGAAGCAGCGGATAGAAAAGGTAGCCGCCTCCTCAAAGACTACAAGCGCAAATTCAAAAGGAAAGGCAAGTGACAGGAAAACGATGTTGAGTGATGGCATTTCCTCGAGATGGAGAATTTCTTTTAATATTTTGTTGAGCATTTATTTCAAAATGATTATTTTCTGAGAATTTCTAAAACCCGTTCTCAAATGTCGTCTGAGAGAGTAAAATATTGTTGAGTTAATATATAAATTAATCTCATAGCAAAGGAGTTTAATGATGAAGACCAAGTTTGGAATCGCCACCTGCTTTATGATGTTATGTGTGGGAATCGGCGTTGTGCTGTCGAGCCTTAATAATTATGAAGCATCGACTACCTATGCTAGAGTGGAATGGCCCGGTTTTGGGGATTATATCGTGTCGAGGCCGACGAACAGAGAGATACAGGTGTACATCGCCAAAGATTTGGTACCATATGTTGAGGAAACCGGAGCACACGTCTATATGAGAACATACACGACCGGGTGGTGGATATTCGCTGAGACTCATTACCTGTATTATTACTACACAAATGAATACGTCGACGAAATCGTAGAAATAAGGAGCGTTGGAGCCGATATTGATTCGTTGGTTTTTATGATCAAACAGCTCGAGTATTACGCCAGGAGTTACATTTCAACTAACAGCATCACTTCCTGTGACGCCGATAATCTTGTTTTGGGTTATATAAGGAATATTGATGTTCTATATAAGGACTCCAATACGATATTTGAAAGCAAGACAGGTTTCGCCTTTAAGATTATATGCGGGGAATTCGATCTCAATTTCGTGGATTACGTAAATAGCCAAGAAAGCGCTGTGTACACAAGTCAGAGTGATGCACTGATCGATACTAAATCTTACTTCGCCTCATTTGTCGCTTCGTCAGAGCGAGTTAATCCACGATATGGGACAATAAGAAATAAATACAAGACCATAGCCCAAAAATTGATGGTTCCGAGTGTCGATTCACCAGCAACCGGTTTGAGCATTGATTTGCTCCATTTATTTTGTTCTCTTGATGGTTTGGAATATCTTGGAATTTCGCAAACGCAGTATCATTTGCAGTATTTGCTAACGTTTATAGGGGATCTCCATACCGCATGCTATGATTTCGGATTGAACGATACCATCGTAATCGATTTCGAGTCGCAAGTTCTATCTCCAATTTCGCAAACCAGCTTTTCCATTGATGATCTATATGCTGATACTGACGCGTTTAATATCGGTAGAGGGTATCTAACGATGAGTGATGAATCCGGAAAGCGGTGCAACACCTTGAGCGAGGCGCTATCTGGATATTATAAATTATGCAAAAGTGATCCCTTTTATCGCTTTAGAAGTTTCATAAGAAATGTAGCCCATGAATTCTATATTGTTTCGAACGATCCGCAAGTTTTTGGACAATTTATCGCCGCTGATTTATTTGCAACGGGACTGAATGCATTCAGATATGTAACAGCCAGTTTTTCAACTTATCACCGACAACACTCTCTGAATGGCCTTTTTTCAATTCCCAAAACCCGCTGCTATACTTTCTATGCCATCCATATGGAATCGGCAACGAGTATTCTATGCCATCTCATGAAGTGAGAGAAAGCATGGCCAAAGGATTTATGAATTTCATCTCGAGCAGCGCAGGATATGAAACGATCTATCGGTAACCAACAACCCAACGCAAGAATTAGGCGGACCGCAGTCACTTCATGTTTCGTTTTGCTAATCGCCTTTCTTCTTACGAGTTGTGACCCGACGGTCGAAGACAAACTGATCAGCATTATCGAAGGCACGATGACGTCGTTCTCGTTAACTGTCCACCAGAAGGAAGACTTCGAGGTACTCATCGACATCTCCGATACAATCAGTTACTCGCTAGATTCGAGCGAAGAAACGTCATCGCTTAGAGTATACGAGGATAGCTCGCTTCTTTTTGCGAAGGAATACGACGGGAAGATTAACGTGACGGATGTAACTCCAAGCCTCTTCGAAGTCAGCGAAAATTTCTACTACCTAGTAAATCGTCTAGATGATGACGGAACGTATATATGCGACCTATACGAGGTGTCTAAAGTAGGAGTGGAAGAAGTAATCCTCAGTAAGACGCTTGACTTTGAAGGGGAGACATATTTTTACGTTGACTCACATGATGACTCTTTCTATTTCAGCTATCGAACCGCTAAAGACGCGGATTTTACCCTCGATCGATATGGCTTTGAGGGTGGCGTACTCTCGACCATGCCATTCTCACAGGAAACCTACCCCGTTTTTCGGAAAGGTATGAAGTCGGTTATTCACAAGTCGAATGGTGATATTTATGTAAGCACAAATGGTGGCGAAATATACAAAGTTGGAGTATCAATCGGCAAGTATTATGCGGGAAGATTATTTGAAGGAGACGATGGGAATGTCAATTTCTACTATGCCTTTCACGAGAGTCTCGATTATTCTTACTATTTATCGCTAAGAGATATTGACGATGGCAGATCTGAATCATTAAAGACGTTGGCATGTTTTGAAGAATATCTGGCATACAGCGTGTACGATTACGAAAGAATGGGAATATTTACCTTGATGACTGCGGGCCCGACGACATCGATAGAAAACTCAATTTTCAGCATCCTTCTCTATAATTATGAGAGCGAGTTGATGAGCGCTTTCTACATCGTGGACGAGCGCGTCTCCGAAGTCCGATTCTACGGCTCCAAATTGTATTTCATATCGGAAGTTGAGGAAAACGTGGAAACGCTGTCATACATCGATTTCAAAGACCTTCCGCATGCTTGATATACCTCTGACATCGTGAGTCCTTTGCGGTATCGTTGCCAAGCATTTAAAAACGCAACCGAATCGATCTCCATTCTTCTTTCGCGCGCTTTGGTATACTATTATCGAGGATTATGGACAAAAGCAGCGGAGTGGCACTAGTTTTGCAAGGCGGCGCGGTGCGCGGCGCTTTCACTGCTGGCGTCCTCGACGTTTTCATGGAAAACGAACTGTACTTCCCCTATGTGGTAGGAGTGTCTTCTGGCGCCTTGATCGCCATCAGCTACCTATCTAGGCAAATCGGCCGTTCACGCTCGGTGTTCATCGACTATATGTCCGACCGCAATTTTGTCAGCAAAAAGTTTCTTCTCACCAAGCGTTCCCTGTTCAATTTCGATTACCTATTCGGCGAGCTAGCGCAGTCAAAGCTGCCTTTCGATCGCGATGTTTTCGCTCTTAGCCCCATCAGGTTTGTCGTCGCGACGACGTCGTGCCTCGATGGCATGGCCAAATATTTCGTCAAGGGCGAAACCGAAGAATTCTTCCACGCCGTGGCGGCCAGCTCCTCATTGCCCTTCATGAGCATGCCGGTGATGGTCGAAGGCACGCCTTGCCTCGATGGTGGGATGGCGGTGCCTATCCCCTATCAAAAGGCCCTCGATGATGGTTTCAAGAAAATGGTCGTCATCACGACGCGCGACAAAAACTATCGCAAGGACGAGAGCAAACGCCAGTTCAAAACAGCGTTAAAGGCTCTGTATGCAAAATATCCAAACTTTGTCTCGACCGCCTTGAAATATCCGCACAGCTACAATCAGTGCGCTGAAGAGCTCGAGCGCCTCGAGGAGCGAGGCATCGCCCTCGTCATCCGCCCTCGAGAGCCGATCATGCTGAGGCGGACCGAAAAAGACAAAGTCGAACTGCAGAACGTCTATCTCCGCGGGCGCATAGCTGGTCTAGAGATGCTGCCACGAGTCATCGAGTACATAAAAAAATGAACAAGAACGATAAAAGCAAATTGCCGAGCCACAAAGGTGAAGTCGATCCGAAGAACATCAAGGAGTTCTTAGTCCACGAACCTAGTGAATTATTGCCTTTCCTCTTGAAGAAACTTCCAAGTCAATCGCGCAACAACGTCAAGCGCATCTTGGCCAATCGCCAAGTAGCCGTCGACGGTGCCCCGATCACCCAGTTCGATTTCCTGCTCGCCAAGGAAGATGTCGTCATCGTCTCGCGCAACGCCATCACGCGCAAAACGCGAAGCAACTTGCCGGTCATCTTCGAGGACGAGGAATTTATCGTCATCGACAAACCTTCCGGACTTTTAAGCGTGGCCAGCGACAAGATCAAGGGGCGGACGGCGTATCGGATGCTGATGGACTACGTTCAGCAAAAGGATAGGCATAACCGCATCTATGTCGTCCATCGCCTCGACGAAGATACCTCTGGTGTCTTGATGGTCGCCAAAAATGAGGATATCCGCAATGCTCTCCAGAAGAACTGGAGCGATATTGTCACGTCCCGCGGATACTACGCCATCGTCGAAGGCATCATGGAGAAAAAAGAGGACGTGCTGACCGATTACTTGGCCGAGAATTCTCTGAACCTGATGTACATCACCAAAAACCACAAGCTCGGCAAGGAATGTATCACCCGCTACAAAGTCGTCGCTGAGACGAAGGATTTCTCTCTCCTCGACGTCCATCTCTCGACGGGTCGCAAAAATCAGATCCGCGTGCAATTAGGCAATATTGGCCACTACGTTATCGGCGATGATAAATATGGCGAACCCGCCGATCCCATCAAACGCCTCGGACTGCACGCCTATGAGCTGACCCTAGTTCATCCTATCAAGAAGAAGGAATATCGCTTCGTCTCGCCGATGCCCGATGAATTTAAGGCGATGTTCTTCAAGAAAAAAACTATTTGATATCGGTTTTGCACGCCTTTTGTCATATCTCGAAATGATGAATTGACTGATATTATATATCAAGATATGATTGAGAAAGATGCAAGTCATCGCTCATTAACACATGTCTTTTGAATGGATTCACAAATTCAAATCGGCCCTGATTTCGACCTTGCCTACGATCGTCATCGTTTTGATTTTGCACTTCTCCGGGCTCGCCCGACTCGATCGGAACCTGGATCTGGTTTTCTTCCTTCTCGCCGCCCTGCTGGTGATTATCGGCATGGGGCTTTTTACGACTGGCACCGACATGGCCATGTCGCCCATCGGCGAATATATCGGCGCGTCGATAACCAGCCAGCGGAAAATCGGTCTTGTCATCTTCCTTTTCTTTCTCCTCGGCGCGTTTATCGTCGTCGCCGAACCTGACCTCCGCGTTTTGATGGAGCAAGCGCCACTCGGCGGACAGTGGGTGCCGTTTATCAGCAACGACTGGTTTATCATCATATGCATCGGTTTTGGTTTTGGCGCCTTTCTCGTCGTTGGCATCATCCGCATCTTGCTGCAGAAGAGCCTCGTCATCTGGCTGTTTGTCTTCTACGGTCTCGTCTTCGCCCTAGCTCTAGGAGCAAATTTCATCAACCCATCATTTTTGCCTCTCTCCTTTGATGCTGGCGGGGCCTCGGCGGGCACCATCACCGTTCCGTTCATCTTGGCGTTGGGCATCGGCATCGCCACGACCCGATCGGGCAAGAAGACCGACGAAGATTCCTTCGGCCTCATCGCTTTGACCTCCCTCGGGCCGATTCTCGTCGTCATGATCATGTCTTTTTTTATCGACGATATCGATTTTGCATACGTGCTGGAACCGAACATGGGATTCGCATCCATCTTAGCTTCGAGCGCGATCAACGTCGCCATCGCCATCATCCCGATCACGGCCTTCTTCTTTGTCTACCAGAGCATTGCTATCCACTTGCCTTGGAAGGCGTTGATCAGGATTATCGCTGGCTTGATATATACATATATCGGACTCGTGATCTTTCTTACCGCGGTAAATTTTGGCTTTTTGCCCGTCAGCAAAATCGTCGGTGCCAGGATTGCCGATGAAAGTCCGTGGCTCGTCGTCTTCATCGGAGCGATTATCGGGATGTTCGCGGTGCTGCTCGAGCCCGCGATCCACGTCCTCATCTCCCAGATCGAGAATATCACGGAAGGAGCGATCAAAAAGTACTCCGTCCTCGCCGCTATCGCCATCGGCGCGGGTCTCGCCATGGCGCTTTCCATGGTCCGTCTGCTCTTCGCCTTCTCCATTTTGTACTATGTGATACCAGGATATCTCATCGCCTTAGTCCTGGCCTTGTTCGTTCCGAAGATCTATTCGGCCATGGCTTTTGATGCTGGGCGGATCGCGAGCGGACCGATGAACTCTTCCTTCGTCCTCCCATTCGCTATTGGGGCGGCGATTACTTTATATGCTGGCAGCGGACGCGATATAATGACTTATGCTTTCGGGATCAACGCTCTGGTCACGCTCACCCCGGTCATCACCATCCAACTGCTCGGATTAGCTGCCGCGATGAAAGAGCAGAAGCGGATCGCTCTCGCCCGCCTCCGCTTCATCGAGGAGAACGATGATCAGATAATCCACCTCAACGAGGGAATCGCATGAAGAGAACAAATCGCAAACTGCTGAATGGCGGTCTCGCCGCTCCCGCGACGGCATCCTTTCAGCCATACGACAAAACCAACGCCGTCAAGAAGTTGAAGCTCTTTATCGCCATCGTCAGCCACAGCCATCAAAAAGACGTCTTGGAATTGTTGAAGCATCTGGAAGTCGGAATGTCTTTTATCACGCATGGACACGGGACAGGAACGCAGGAAATATATGAGATACTCGGTTTGGGCGACAACCGTAAAGACTTGGTTTTTGCGGTGATTAAGGCCGAAAATGCAGCCAAATTTAAAGCGGAAATGGCAGCGTTGTTCGCTAGATCCAGGGATGCAAAAGGCGTCGCTTTTGCCATCGATATTTCTAGCGTGATCGGCGTTTCGATCTATAAGTACCTGACGAACACGAGGCAATAGGAGAAGAAGATATGGAAAGCAAAGGATTCGAGCTGATCATCTGCATCGTCAACAATGGTTTTACCGACCTCGTCATGGACGCTGCGCGGAAAGAGGGAGCTCGCGGCGGGACCATTTTCCACGGTCGCGGAACGGGCAATCCCGACATGGAGAAGTTCTTCGGCATCACGATCTCGCCAGAGAAGGAAATTGTCATCATCCTCGTCGAAAAAGAGATTATCGAGGCGGTGCTGAAGGCTATCAATAAAGCCGCGGGGCTCGAGACGAAAGGTCAAGGCATCGCTTTTACGATGCCGGTCTCCGACGTTGTCGGGGTCAGCGCCGAAAGCCACTGATCACTCATCGACTCTCGTCTTGATTCCGGGCCTGACCTTGAGGGGCAGGTCTTTTTCTTTGGGGTGTCCGATGACGACGGCGGACATGGCGACATAGCCTTGTCTTATTCCGACTGCGCTCTTCAATTCTTCCCTGGCGTTGATTATCTCCGAGATAGTGTACAAAAAGCAGGAGCCAAGACCGAGGTCGGTGGCACTCAGCATGATGTTTTCGATTATGCATCCGGTGTCGCACCCATTCAGTCTCTCCTTGCTCATCTCCCCGGTCACAAAGATTACCAGAGGAGCGTTGAAGAAAGGATCCATCAAAGACGAGCCGGTGAGTTTGATCAATCTGGCGAGGTCCTCAATCCCTTTTCTATTCTTCAAAACAATGAGTTCATACCGCGGGTAAGCGGCTTTGCCAACCGGAGCATTATACGCGCTCTCGAGGAGTGCTTTGAGGTGTTCGCTGCTGATTGGATCCTCAGTAAAACTTCGCACGGAACGCCGCCTCTTGATGACTTCGAGTAGTTCCATAATCTTGTCCTCGCTCTTTCTTAATGTTAACACACGTTGTTGTGTTAGAATAATTCTATGGCGCTGAAATGGTTCAAGTTCAAACAATTTCTCTTTAGAAAAATGCCGTTTCTAAAGGATCGAAATTCCCTGTTCTATTTCGTCCTGTTCCTCGTCGCGATCGGCATCGGATTTTATGCTTATGCCCTCTTCACCCAATACTTCACCATCCCCCTCGGAGGCGATTATACCCAGCAGTACGTCGCTTTCTACTACAATTTCTACGATGATTGGTGGACGTTTCTCAAAACTGGACAATTCGTCCTCTGGGACCATACGACTTTTTTGGGCGCTGACAACATAACCTCAAACACTTACTATGGATTGTTCTCGCCTTTTATGATCCCCATCCTTTTCTTCCCGCGAGCCTGGATACCGCAGATGATGGCTATCGGGATGATCGCCAAAATGGTCTTGGGGGGATGCTTTTTCCGCTTGTATTTAAAATATATGGGCGTCAGCGAGCACACGTCTCGCCTCTTCGCCATCGCCTATGCTTTCTGTGGGTGGATAGCTTTTTATCTGTGGTTCAACAACTTCTTTGAAGTTGCGACCTTCTTTCCGCTGGTGCTCTTGGGGATCGAGAAAATTCTCCACCGCGATAAACCTTACATATTAGTCGTCGCCCTATTTCTTTTTGCCCTCAGCAACTATTTCTTCCTCATAACCATCTGCTTCTACGGCGTGGGATATGCATTGTTTCGCTTCTGTCAGCTTCGCAAAAGTCACACGCGGAAAGAAAACTGGATCATCCTCGGCTGGGGAGTAGGGGCTTTCGCCATAGGTCTGATGCTGGGCGCCTGGGTCTTGCTCCCCAACTACCTAACCGCGATGCAAGCCCCGCGAGCAGAAGATGCCACCTACCTTTTTAGGCTGCAAGAAGCATGGACATCGCAAGATTGGGTCGAGTTCTTGCGCTTGATATTCTTTGAGTGGGGCACTGATAACGCTGGCCAACTAGCCTCGTACCGCGTCCTCTATCCGCTGCTATCTTTCCTCTATCCGGCAATATCTGGTCGCTATGTCAACTTGATTCCAACCCTAGGATTCGAAAACTATTGCGGCAGCATCTTCATCTTCACGCCAGGCATACTGATGTTTTTCGTCTCGGTGATGAATTCGATCCGCAAGCGCAAGCTTTCGCATCTGATACCGATCTTTTTCTTCGCCATCGCCCTTTTCGTGCCTTTCTTCTACTATTTCTTCCATGTTTTCACCGTCGCCTACAGCCGCTGGCAGATCATCGTCGTGATCTCCATGTTGGCTTATTGCGCCATCAACTACGATGAGCGCAAGGCACTGCCGCGCGCTTTCCCCGCCATCTCTTTCGCTATGACTCTGACGCTGATGCTCGTGGCGTATAAACTCGTCTCCACCCTCACCTCGGAATACAACCAAGTCATCGCTATAGAAGAAGAGTATTGGGTCTATGTCTATCAAATCGTCGCCTGCATCGTCAGCGGCTCGCTCATGTTCTTCTATTGGAAAAAAGAGAAGCTCACTAAATTGCTCATGGGGGTGCTCGCCGTCGAGGCGGTGGTCATGGGCAACATGGTCATGGGTTTCCACGGCGTCATCTCCTATGAGAAAAGTCTCAACGGCGGGCACGCCAACGTCGTCACCGAGACGAAGATCATCAGCGAGATCACCGAGAGCGACGATAGTTTTTATCGTCTGCAATCCACGCGCGCCAACATCGGCAACGACAACCTCCCCGCTGTCGAAAACTATAATGGCACATCGACGTTTCACTCCCTCTATAACTACGACGTCATCGATTTCGTCCGCATGTCCCACATCTTCAAACATGACACATCGTGGATCGGGGGAACGCAGGAGAAGCGCTATAACCTCGATGCCTTTTTAGGCGTCAAATACTACGTCGCAAAAGAAGCGGAAACGACGTACTATCGGGGCAGTGTCAAAACAGTATATCCGATGAATATCCCCCTCGGCTACACGCGGATCGATGATGCGAGCATCGACGACGGATATCGCGTCTATCAAAACGATAATCACATCGCCATGGGTTTCACGTTCGACACGCTTTACTACAAGCAAGCTTGTGGCAATGGCATAAACAACGCTTTCCACACCAGTGGCAACCACTCTTTCGACGTCCCCCGCAACGAAGAAGCCTATCTGAAAGGTGCGATTCTCAACGACGCCGATGTCCTCGAAGTACTCTCTGAAAACCCCCACCTTGTCGACCTTTACGCCCCGACGCTAGAGGCTCCGAGACTATCCACCACCAAAACGCTCTACGATTGCGATTTCGAATTTCAACCCTCGCAGCCAGATCTGTACCTGACCAGCGGCGCTGAAACTTTCTCCGATCCTAAGTTTGTCGTCGGCGACAAGACGGAATTGGTGGTGACATCGACTACCAGCGGCGCGTATCTGACGACGGAACCAGCGTATTTCATCCTCAAGTATCCGCTTAAGATGCCTTCGACTGACTATCGCGCGCGCATCGTCCTCATCGGCGATGAGAAGGATGAGCTTGGCAACGTCATCGGCGACAAGATCGTCGCGATGGATTACCACGGCAACAACGAAGGCTACTACCGCTATTTCCGCGGATTTTATGCGAATGAACCCGTCAAAAAGATTATCATCATCCCCGCTGGCGATGGCGTCGTGTATGGTTTCACCGAAGTATATGTCGAGACCTACGCCCACATCTTAAATAAACTCGCCGCTCTCAACGAATATCCGCTGACCGATATCGAATATGGCACCAATCGCTTCGCCTTCAATACCGATTTTGAAAGCACGAGGTTCATCGTCACTCAAGTCGCTTATGGCGATGGATGGAAAGTCAAAGTCACCGATGAAGCCGGGCTCGTCACCTATCCCAAGATCTACAACGCCCAAGGCGGCTTCGTCGGCTTTGTCTCCTTATCTGGCGATGCACATTACGAAATGACATATTATACCCCCTACCTATCGACGGGGATCATCATATCGTTTGCCGGTTTCATCATGTTTGGTGGGGCCATCGGCCTCGGCGCTTATCTCGATTTGAAGAAGAAAGCGAAAGTCGTCGACAGCGAAAAATGAAAACGCCCTCCCGGGCGTTAGTTGCGGTGGTAGATTTTGTAGACGTAATTCTTGCCGATTTTCAACATGTCGCTGACGCGTTTTATCGCATCTTTAGTCGACACTCCGACATCGACGAGGTTGGAGATCATCTTACGCACCTCATCATCGTTGACGTTAGGAGCGTCTTCCTCGTTATTGCCTTCGACGACGATGACCATCTCCCCTTTTATCGTCTCCTCGCCTAGAAGAGCTAGATCGGACAAGTTCATGCGGATGAACTCTTCGTGCTTCTTAGTCAATTCGCGAGCCAAGCACGCTCTGCGCGAGCCAAATATTTTTAGCATGTCGCCAAGTGTTTTGACGATGCGGTGTGGAGCTTCGTAAAAGATGAGCGTCTCTTTGCGCTTAGCGAGATTTCTCAGCTCTTCGAGGCGGGCCTTCTCCTTTGGAGAGAGGAAGCCATGGAAATAGAAATGCGCAGAATCTAGGCCGGATCCCACGAGGGCGTTGAGCATGGCGTTAGCGCCGGAGATGACCGAGACTTTGATATCGTTAGCCAACGCTTCCTGAATCAATTTCTGACCGGGATCGGAGATCGAGGGATAGCCGGCATCAGAGAGGTAGGCGACCTTGAGCCCAGACTTGAGGTCGCTGATGATCCGCGACGCTCCAGTGATTTCGTTGTGCTCGCGGCACGATACCAATGGTTTATGAATCTCGAAGTGGGCGAGCAACTTCCCGGAGACGCGGGTATCTTCGCAGGCGACGTAATCGACGCCTTGGATGATGGCGATGGCGCGAGGCGTCATCTCGCTGAGGTTGCCGATTGGGGTGGCGACGATATAGAGGACGGGCTTTTTGCCGTCGAAGTTAAGTTCTCTCATTCTTGTCTTTGCCTCTGAGATACTTCTTGACATCTTCGATGGGGACAAACTGCGTGTCGACGTCGGATTCGATCTTGATCATCCGCGACAAGACGTTATAAGAAGCGACGCGATAAGTGACTCCATCTTTGACGAATCGCTCGCCGACGGAAGGGAAGTCTTTCTTGAGGTCGCTGTATTGATCGTCTTCGTAGAGCAGGCAGCAGATCAGCTTGCCGCAGTGGCCGCTGAGCTTAGGAATATTTAGCGAGAGCATCTGGTTTTTAGCGCGGCTGATGGATATGCCATCGAAGGAATTGAGGAATGTCGAGCAGCAGAGAGGCAGCCCGCATATTCCGATTCCGCCTATGATCTTAGCCTTATCTCGCGATCCGATCTGGTGCAGCTCGATGCGGCAGCGCAGACGACCGGCCAGTATCTTTAAAAGTTCGCGGAAATCGACTCGATCCTCAGCGACGTAAGTGATGGTGATCTTGCTGCCGTCGAGCGTGTACTCGGCATCGAGGAGATGCATATCGAGGTTCAGACGTCTGACTTCATCAGCGCAGAAGCGCAGAGCCTCGGTGGCGCGCCGCTTGTTCTCTTCGAAGACATATGTGTCGGTTTCATTGGCGATGCGTATGATGGGTTTTAGATCGAGCGACGATTTATATTTGTCGATGTCCTCAGGCATGGTGGCGACGCTGGCGACTTCTAAGCCGCGGACGGACTCGACGACGACGTGGTCATCGATTCTCATGTCGTTCGTATTCGTGCCGAAAAAATATGCCTTGGAGGAATTCGCATAGCGCACCCCGACAAAATATTTGTAATCCCCGATAGCCATTTATTTCTCCTTGGTGATGGAAATGATAACGTGATCGAGCAATAGAGGAACGTTAACGTTTAAATCTAGCTTGCCGCGCGATGTCATGATTTCGATGAGCGACTCATCGATGTGATCAAGCTTGTTCGCCAGCTCATGTAATATACTATCATAACTAAGTAAAGTTATGCGATTGTTAACCTCGATGTTGAGCAAGTCCTGAAAGACGATGGTCAGCATATCGAGATAGAAGCGAGCTGTCTCCTTGCTCTTGACGATGGCTGATACCCGTCTTTGCGACGCGAAGATAGCATCATCCTTGGATACGCTCAAGGCTTCGAGTTGGTCGTTGAGAGCGGCCTTGGCGCTGATGTAGTCCTGCGATTCGCTGGCTTTCTTAATCGTGGAGGGATCGTTGAAGAAGAAGCTGAGGATCTCAGCGTCCTCATGGCTTACACCGCCATCGACGCAGTCGCCGATAAGCTGCTGCTTATCTATCGTGCGGAGGTGGAGAACCTGGCTTCGCGAAAGGATCGTGGGCAAGACCTTGGCTTCGTTTTCGGTGGTGAGGAAGGCATAGACGTTCCTGCCGGGCTCCTCCAAGAACTTCAGCAAGGAATTCACTGCTTCAGATGTCATGTTCTCGACGAGGTGGAGGACGTAGATCATGATGCCTTTGGCTTCGAGAGCCGTCTTTTCGAAGTTGGAGGTAATTTCGATAACGTCTTCTTTTTTGATCGAGGTTTCACTGCCGTCAAACACCATTAAATCCGCAAAACTGCCATCTTCGACGCGAATGCACGATAGACATTGCTCGCAAGCCAAAGGATCAGGCATGTCGCAGACGAGGGATTTTGCTAAGTATAGAGCTACATCCTTTAATGGCGTCCCCGGCTCGCCTGAGAGGAGGTAGGCATGGGATAATTTGCCACTGGTCACGGCATTGGCGAAGACGCGGCGGAGGACGCTCTGATACTTCTTGATGTACTCAGAGGCTAACACGACGATTTTCCAATCGAGCGACGATGGCGTTCAGCGCCACTCCGACTACTTCTTCGAGCGTCTTCGAAGCGTCGATGACAAAATAGCGCTTGGGATACTTTTTTGCCAGTTGGAGGAAAGTGCGCCTAACCTTGCCATGGAACTCGAGCGTCTCCAAATCGAGGCGATTGACTTCGCGCTTCTTGTTGATAGCGATTCGCTCCAACCCTTTTTCGGGAGTGATGTCGAAGAGGAGAGTCATGTCGGGGAAGGTCCCTTCAGTAGCGAATAAATTTATGTTGAGGACATTTTCGATGCCGAGATTTCGGGCACCGCCTTGATAAGCCAAAGACGAATCGAGAAAGCGATCAGAGATGACGATCTTGCCCGCTTTTAAGGCCGGCCAAACCTTTTCGACGAGGTGCTGGCGGCGGCTGGCGGCGTAGAGCAAAGCCTCAGCCCGCGCGTCGAGAGCGGTGTTTTTCTTGTCGAGGATGATGGCGCGAATCTCCTCGGCGATCGGCGTGCCACCTGGTTCGCGGGTGTAGAGGACATCGAAACCTTTAGCGATCAGCAAGCGGACGACTTCGGTGGCCACGCTCGTCTTGCCGCTGCCCTCTGGTCCTTCAAATGTTATGAACATATATTCTCTCCCTATATTTTTCTGCGGCCTTCAAGTGCCTTGTTGAGCGTCAATGAGTCAGCATAGTCGACGTGACCTCCCATGGGAAGCCCATAGGCGAGGCGGGTGATCTCGATCCCGCGATTCTCGAGCAGTTTGGCGATGAAGAGAGCGGTGGTCTCGCCTTCGATGGTGGGGTTTGTAGCCAAGACGATCTCTTTAACGCCGTCTCGATCGATGCGCTTGATCAGGCTGTCGATGTTCAAATCATCGACGCCGACGCCGGAGATGGCGCTCAAGACGCCACCTAAAACGTGATATTTACCACGGAAGGTGTCGAGCTTTTCGAAAGCGTGGACGTCGCGGGGTGAGGACACGACGATCAGCGTCGCCCCATCGCGCGACTTGTCGGTGCAGATCTCGCATTCATCATCTTCTGTGTACAAGCCGCAGATCGGACATTTATGGATGGCGCTCTTCACTCCTTGCAGAGCTAGACAGAATTCGTTGACGTCCTCCTCATCCATCTCGAGGACGGCGAAAGCCATGCGCTCAGCGGACTTGCGCCCGATGCTGGGCAGCTTAGCGAACGAATCGATCAACCGATTTATCGTCTTGAGTTCTTTCATCAGATGCCAAACATCCCTTCGGCCCGACCGGTGATTCGGGAATTGATCTCTTCCTCGGCGACTTTGATATTTTTTAGGGCCTCGTCGACAGCGAGCTTAATCATCTCCTCGATCATTTCCTTGTTGTCGATCTTGAGAACCGAGGGTTCGATATCGATGCTCTTCAGCTTACGATCGCCGTAGAAGACGATGGTGATCGCTCCGCCCTTGGTGACGGAGAACTCCTCTTGAGCCAGCTCCTCTTGGGCTTTCTTCAAGTCCTTCTGCATTTTTTGCGCTTGGGCTAAAAGATTTTGCATGTTCATGATATTGCTCCTTTGAAAGTGAGGATGATATCTTGGGGTTTAGGTAGGCGATTAAGCTGTCGCAGACCAAAGAAAGCCTTCTGCAGTCGAACAGCCTCTGATCTCACGACGGCGTAGACGAAGACGGGCCGACCCACGACGCTCTTGATGACCTCGGCAATCGGCTCTTGGTTGGTGATGATGTTGACGCGGTCAGCTAGACAATCGAAATCGTATTCGAGGATGATGACGTTCTTGGCCACGATGTATGGTCGTCCATCCTTGAGCAAAGAAGCGATATGACCTAGTTTGGGATGAGTGGCGAGAATGCTGAGCTGCTGCCATTTTTGGCCGACGACCTGGCGCTCTTCCTTATTGCCCAAGACCATGATCTGAATCATCGTCTCGTCTTCGACGACGTTCTTATCGCCGCTCGTCTCGATCGCGCTCTTCTGGACGTTGAGCGAAATCGCGGCTTCTGGTTTTGCCACTGCAGAAGGCCTGTCATCGCTGGTCAAAGTCACTTCCTCTTCTAAAAGCCACGAGGGAGCTGTGCCGCCATTTGCTTCTGGTGCTGCTTTATCTTCAAGCGCTTCGGCAGATGGCTTTGCTTCTTTGGGAAGATCGACTTCCACTTTTGGCGATTCGCCCTCAGGCTGATGCCTCGGCTCGCTGCGCTTTAAAATGGGAGCGGCAGAAGGCACGTCACCTGCTTTATTGGTGTCAATTCCTCTTTCTTTGGCGACGTCGGTCGCGAGGCGGAGGAGAACGAGTTCAAAGAGAGAGCGGACGTTGGAGACGATCTTGAAATCATTTTGCGCTTTGAGAAGGATCTCAATCATCTCGTTGAGACGGCTTACATCGATGAGATCGACCAGCTCTTGTGCTTCTCTCTCGCCTAGGCTCGTCAGAAGAACGTCTTCTTTGGTCTTGGCGAATATCAAAGTATCCTTCAGAACGTCGAGGAGGCTGGCGGCCAGGCGCTTGATGTCGATGCCTGAGGCGATGAAAGATTCCATCCTCTTAAGAACATCCTTGACATCGCCCTTGGCGATCGACTTGAGCAGATCGAGCTTCTCCTTAGTCGAGGCGAGGCCGAACAGATCAAAGACGTCTTTCTCCTTAATCGTAGTGCCTGCATAGGCGAGCACGTGATCGAGAATCGACAGGGCATCGCGGACTCCGCCGTCAGCTAAGTCGATGATGGCGTTGATGGCCAAAAGATCATAGGTGATTTTCTCCTTGTCGAGAATCTCGATCATCTTTTGGCGGATGGCATCGTCTTCAACTTTGGTAAAATCGTAGCGCTGGCAGCGCGAGATGATCGTCGGAATAACCTTGTGCGGCTCAGTGGTGGCGAGGATGAAGACGACGTGAGCGGGTGGCTCCTCGAGAGTCTTGAGCAAGGCGTTAAAAGCGCCGCTGGTCATCATGTGGACTTCGTCGATGATATAGACTTTATATTTTCCTTTGATGGGGAGATACTTGACCCTTTCAATTAAATCGCGGACTTCCTCGACACCATTATTGCTCGCGGCATCGATTTCGATGACGTCAGGATGAGTTCCGTCGCTCACGCCGAGGCAGTTCTCACATCTGTTGCATTGATGGCCAAATCCTTCCTCGCAGTTGAGAGCCTTGGCGAATAGTTTTGCCATGGTTGTCTTACCCGTGCCGCGTGGGCCACAGAAAAGGTAGGCGTGAGCTATCTTGTTGGTTTTAAGAGCGTTTTCGAGGGTGCGCACGATATGCTTTTGGCCCGCAACTTCTGAAAAGGTGCTCGGCCGATAGGTGCGGTATAATGCTTTATATGCCATTTTATTATCCTATCCGTAATTATACATATTCCGCGCCTTTGATTAAAGATAAAAGTATGGTTTTAATATGTATATTAAGCCGAGGAACTCATCCTTTATAAGGAGCTGAGGATGTGATATAATCCAAACGCCCGTAGAGGAACCTGATGATGGAAGAAAGCATGCTAAGGCGTTTAGTGGCGACCAAAAAGCGTCTCGCCGAGATCGATGAGGAATTGTCGAAGGATGATGTTGCAAAAGACATCAATCGCTTTCGCAATCTGTCCAAAGAGAGAGCCGGCATCGCCCAAATATGCGAAAAATATGATGAATACATAAAAATTAAACAGCAATCTGAGGAAGCACAGGCCATGAGCCAAGATGGCGACGTCGACATCGCTGAACTCGGCAGAGAAGAACACCATCGCCTCATCAGCACCATCGCCAAAATCGAAGATGATCTCCACCTGATTCTTCTGCCCAAAGACCCCAATGATGATAAGAACATCATCGTCGAAATTCGTGGCGCTGTCGGCGGCGATGAAGCCAATATCTTCGCTGGCGATTTGTTTCGCATGTACACCCGCTATGCCGAAAGAAATAGCTGGAAGGTCCAGATGATAGACGAAAGCTCTTCGGGAGCAGGCGGATATTCCTTCGTCGCTTTCATGATTAAAGGCGAGGGTGCATATGCAAAGCTGAAATTCGAAAGCGGAGCCCATCGCGTGCAGCGCATCCCGCGCACCGAAGCGTCCGGGCGCATCCACACATCGACATCCACTGTTCTCGTCATACCTGAAGCCGATGAGATCGAAGTCGTGATCAATGCCGCCGATCTGCAAGTTGATACCTATCGTTCGCAGGGCGCCGGCGGGCAAAACGTCAATAAGACCGAGAGTGCGGTGCGCGTCACGCACATGCCAACAGGCCTAGTCATCTCTTGCCAAACTGAGAAATCGCAGATCCAAAACCGTGAGATTTGCATGCGGATGCTGCGCGCCAAACTGCTCAGCAATCTCCAAGCCGAACAAGATGAGAGGATCGGCAACGAGCGCCGCCTAAAAGTCGGAACGGGTGAGAGAAGCGAGAAAATCAGGACGTATAACTATCCTCAAAATCGCGTCACCGACCATCGCATTTCCCTCTCGATCCAAAAACTCGACCGCATCATGGAAGGCGAGCTGGACGAGATCATCGATGCATTGGTGCACTTCGATCAGCAGCAAAAGCTTCTAGGCGAATAATATGCCGACGCTACAAGAGCTCTACGAAACGGCCGTCCGCGACTCTTCAGCCTCATCCATTAGCGAGATGGATGTGCGAATTCTGCTGTGCCATATCCAAGGCATTGATGAAATGTCGCAATTCTACATGCGAAATGCCGAAGAAATCATCGATTTGCAGTGTTTTCAAGCCGACTTTGCACGACTTTTGAATGGTGAACCAGTTCAATATATCGTCAGAAGCGCCTCGTTTTTAAACAGAGAATATTACGTGGATGATCGCGTTCTGATACCTCGCATGGAAACTGAAGAGGTCGTCAGATATGCGGAAGATATGATCAGAACCAGACTCGGCGAATCGCGCCTGACGATCGCCGATATAGGAACTGGTTCGGGGATAATCGCCATCTCCCTGAAAAAGCTTTTTCCTCGAGCCGACGTCTATGCGACCGACATCTCGGCCAGAGCATTGGAAGTCGCGAAGCTCAACAGCGAGTTTCACCAAGCGAGCCTATCGTTTCTCGAGGGCTCTTGCTTAGAGCCTCTAATGCGCATTAAGCACCGAGTCAACGTCATCATCTCTAATCCGCCATACATAACGAATACGAAAGACATAGCTAGAAGCGTTTTTGATTACGAGCCCCACCTTGCCTTGGTCGATGTTGATGACATGCTCGTGTATAGGACCATCCTCCGAACATATCGTCTGGTAGCCGATTTTCCTTGCCTGATTATCTTTGAAATCGGCTATGACATGCACGACAGGATCGTAGAGATGATGGAGGGGCTGAGTCCGAAACCGACTTGGGAGATCATCAAGGACATCAATAATGTCGATCGTATCCTTTCTATTAAAATAGAAAAGTAGTAGGATTAAGCCATGGAAAAAATCAATCCCCAGCAGTTGCATCGCGCTGCGGCATTGCTCAAAGAAGGGAAAATCGTCGCCTTTCCTACCGAAACCGTCTATGGTTTAGGCGTTGTTTATGATAGTCGAGAAGCGTTCGATCGTCTCGTCGAGATCAAGCGAAGACGACCGGACAAGCCCTTCACCTTGATGTGCTCCTCGGTCGGCGAAATATCCAAGTACGCCACCCTTAACCCTAAGGCTAGCGCGATTATCAAAGCCTTTTTGCCGGGAGAGCTGACGATTATCATGGATGTCAGATCATCAGTGCCACCTTGGGTGCATCTAGGCACCGGACACATCGGCATACGAGTGCCGGATGACGATGGCGTTCGCGAGATGATACGATTGACCGGAAAGCCTCTGCTCGTGCCCAGCGCCAATCGCGCTGATCAACGACCATTGACGAGCGATGATGAGGTCATCAAAGAATTTGAAGCCGACCTCGATGCCATCGTCTTGGGTCACTCAAAAGGAGCGACCCCTTCGACAGTTGTCGCCGCATATGATAAAATCATAATGATAAGAGAGGGCAACATTTCTCTTAGCCAGATCAAGAAAGTAACAGGTGAATGATATGAGAGTAGCAGTTGGATCGGATCACGGCGGATTCGAGTATAAGAACGAAATTCGGCGCCATTTGGAGAAGCGCGGCATCCAAGTTTTCGACGTCGGCGCATTTTCCAACGAATCGTCAAACTATCCAGATTATGCCGCTGCCGCCGCTAAAAAAGTGGCCAACGGCGAAGCCGACCGCGGCATTTTGGTCTGTACGAGCGGTGAAGGCGTCATGATCACCGCCAACAAAGTCAAAGGCATAAGAGCCGGCGTGGGCTATAACGACACGGTGTCTCGCCTCTTGAGGCAGCACAACGATGCCAACATCATCACTTTCGGGCAAAAATTCATGGAGCTCGATGACGTGATTCGCCGCGTTGACATCTTCTTAGAGACGCCATTCGATGGCGGGCGTCATGCTAACCGCGTCGAAATAATCAAAAACATCGAAAAGTAGATCAACAAGAAATTATGGAAGCTTTGCTTCCATTTTTTTATGCGCAGAGAAAACAGCTTTTTATCGCGTCCTCTCGCTTATATTTCGTTTGATATGTTCGTATGCCAAAGATGCGGAAATAGCGACGATCGCTACGTCGGATACAAAAACGGTTCGCCGTACTGCCGAAAGTGCGTGTCTTTTAAAGGCAAGAGCGCGCAGAGAAATTATCCGTTTGCTCATTCTGCGACTCTCAAGTTGAAATACCATTTATCACCTGAGCAGAAAGCCTTGTCAATGCAGATTCTCGAGTCGTTTAAAAGAGGCAAGAATACGCTTGTTCACGCCGTCTGCGGCGCTGGGAAAACAGAGCTGACTTTCGAGGTGATAAAATACGCTCTGATCAATGGCAAACAAGTGGGATTCGCCATTCCTCGCCGCGATGTAGTAATCGAACTTTTTGGGCGGCTTAAAGCCGCCTTTCCCCACAATCGCGTCATCGCTGTCTACGGCGGGCATAGCGACGTTCTCGAGGGCGAGCTAATCGTTTTGACGACTCATCAACTATTTCGCTACGAAGACTATTTCGACCTGCTGGTCATGGACGAAACTGATGCCTTCCCCTTTCGCGGCGACGATGTTCTGCTTGCGATGTTTCGCCGCAGCTGCCGCGGACCATACATCATGATGTCGGCCACTTCAGATGCAGAAATGATCGACGACTGTCGTCGTTCAGGAGGGGAGATCATCGAGTTGAATCGACGTTATCACGGCCATCCTCTGCCTGTCCCTATCATCGCAAATGAAATAGGAATCCTCAAATATTTTTTTCTTGTGAGAAAACTAAGAGAATTCATCAAAGCGTGTAAACCTGTCCTAGTATTCGTTCCTACCATTGAGAAATGCGAGGATCTCTCAGCCTTTTTGAACAAGTGGGTGCGCGGTGGAGGCTGTGTCCACTCAAAGCGCGAGGGAAGATGCGAGATCATCGACGATTTTCGCAGAGGAAAATATAGATATTTAGTCACGACCGCTGTTCTGGAGCGCGGCGTGACGATAAAAGATCTCCAAGTCATAGTGTTTGAAAGCGATAGCGACATATATACAAAAAGCGCCCTCATCCAAATAGCGGGGCGAGTGGGGAGGAAGCAGGATGCACCAAGAGGCGAAGTCGTGTTTTTGGCAGACAGAAAAAGTGCAGCGATGGTGGGAGCGATTGAGGCGATCGAAGCCAAAAATAGCAGTGTGTCGGATGTGCTTTCTTGATATCAGAGACATAAATCTCCACCATCTCCTATTCGAAAGCGGTGCTATCTGTCAGAAATGTCAGGATCAGTTCAGAACTATCATGCTCAGCTTTGTCATTTTCGGCGTCAAGGGTTTAGCGCTCTACGACTACAACGAGGCGATGCGTTCCGCCCTCTACAAATTCAAAGGCTGCGGCGATATCGAACTCGCACCAGCCTTTCTCGATTACCATCGGCTTTTTTTGAAGGCGCGGTACCACGGCTACACAATCATTCCTGCTCCGAGTCACGCAAGCCATGATGAAGAACGCGGTTTCAACCACGTAAAGATGATCTTCAGCCTCTTAAAATTGCCAATTGCTGACTGCCTGATAAAGACTAGCGATGTCAAGCAAGCCGACCTATCATTTGATGAACGTCAAAACATCCGCGCTCGCCTTGAATGGCGCATCGGGCAGTCGATCGAGGGCAAGAAAGTCTTGCTTGTCGATGACGTCATCACTACCGGAGCGACCATAAAAGCGTGCTTGGAACTAATCCGTGAGCATAAGCCTAAAATGGTTCGAGTTCTCGTTATGGCAAGGACAAAAGGGGAGACGCTAATTTAGGTTTGGCATACCATTATGTTTAATGGTAAAATATCATGGCTGACCAATTTATGTCGGAGCAATAAAAATGGCAAATTTTATCGAGAAAATATTACGTTTTGATCAAAAAACTCTCAAGAAGTATTTCCGCGAGAGCGAAAAAGTGATGGCTTATGAGAAGGCGATGGCCGAGATGAGCGACGAAAACCTTCGGGCCAAGACCGAGCAGTTTAAGCAGAGGTTGAGAAACGGCGAGACGACGCAGAGCGTTAGATATGAGGCTTATGCCGTCGCTCGCGAAGCTGCGAGACGGACTTTGGGTCAGTTTCCTTTTCAGGTTCAGATTATCGGTGCGCTCGTCCTCGATCGAGGCGATGTCGCGGAGATGAAAACCGGCGAGGGCAAAACGCTTACCGCCACCATGGCCGTCTATCTCAATGCCCTCAAAGGTGAGGGAGTTCACGTCGTCACGGTCAACGAGTATCTTGCTCAACGCGATGCGGACTGGATGGGACAAATCTATCGTTTCTTAGGTTTGACTGTCGGGGTCAATATTCGCGATAAGACGACATCTGAGAAAAAGGCTGCTCATGCCTGCGACATCACCTATACGACAAACTCCGAACTTGGATTTGACTATCTGCGCGATAATATGTCGCAGAGCGTTAAGTCGCGCGTGCTGCGCGGTTTAACCTATGCCGTCATCGATGAAGCCGACTCTATCCTCATCGATGAGAGCCGCACCCCGCTGATCATTTCTGGAGGGGCTAAAGCCAGCCCTTCTCAATACACTGTCGCTGATCGTTTCGTCAAGACGCTCAAGCGCGATCGCGACTTCGACGTCGACATCAAAACCAAGACCTGCAGTCTCACTGACGAGGGCAATACTCGCGCCGAGAGAATGTTTGGTATCCGCAACCTTTATGAACCTGAGCATCAAGATTTAGTCCACCGCATCGTGCAAGCCCTCAAGGCTAACTACATCATGGCGCGCGACGTGGAGTATCTCGTCGATGCCGAACGGCAGATTCAACTCATCGACCAGTTCACTGGCCGCATCTTGAAAGGCCGGGAGTACTCCGATGGTCTGCAGCAGGCCATCCAAGCCAAAGAAAATGTTGAGATTAAGCAAGAGACAGTCACTTTAGCGACGATTACCTATCAAAATTTCTTTCGCCTCTTCAAAAAGCTGTCGGGCATGACTGGCACAGCCAAAACAGAGGAAGAAGAATTTAGGAAGATTTATAACATGCGCGTCGTTGCCATACCTACCAATCGACCGGTCGTCCGCGATGATGCGACCGATTACATTTACGCTCACAAAACCACGAAACTCGCTGCCCTAGTAAAAGAAGCTAAGGAACGCCACCAAAAGGGGCAGCCGATCCTCATTGGCACGGTCTCAGTCGAGTCCTCTGAAGAAGTCAGCAAACTATTGACCGCTGCCGATCTCCCCCACGAGGTTTTAAACGCGAAAAACCATGCTCGCGAGGCTGAAATCATCGCTCTGGCCGGGAATGTAGGCGCCATCACTTTAGCAACCAATATGGCTGGCCGCGGGACAGATATTAAAATCAACGATCAAGTCAAAGCCCTCGGCGGATTGTGCGTTCTCGGCACTGAACGGCATGAGGCTCGCCGAATCGACAATCAGCTGCGGGGCCGCAGTGGTCGCCAAGGCGACCCGGGTTTTTCTCGCTTCTACGTTTCCTTCGATGATGAACTGATGCGCCGCTTCGGAGCCGAAAGCCTTCAAAAGCGCATCGAATCGCTCGGAGATGAAGCTCTCGAAAGCAAGCTGTTTTCAAATTTTATCACTGGTGCCCAAAAGCAGATCGAAGGCAAGAACTTCGATATTCGCAAAAACCTGTTGGATTACGATGATGTCATCGCCAAACAGAGAACTTCAATTTACGAAAAGCGCGATTCGATTCTGTTCGCTGATAACATCAACGATCTCATATTCGATTTTTTCCAGACGACTGGCTTATTCCTCGCTAAGAAAGCCGTGCCAACTGATTCGCGCGATGTAACCATAAATGGTGAGGAATTGCGCAAGTTGGTCGAACCGCGGTTCTTACCTGAAGGCGCTTTTCGCGCCAGCGCCTATGACGAAGCTCCTGCCGATGAGGCTGGGCAGGATCTAGGCGAGACGCTCTACGATCGCTATTTGAAGAAACGCAAGGAGTGGGGGGACGAAATTGCCAACCAAGTCGAGCGGCAAATCGCCCTGCAGTCAATCGACCAAAACTGGACGAAACACATCGATACTATGTCGCGTTTACGCGAAGGCATCTATCTCAGGTCTTATGCCAATACCAACCCTCTGCAAGATTATGTCAATGAAGGACACGCCTTGTTTCGCGATATGCTCGATACCGCCTCTGTCGATATCTGCTTGAAACTTCTCAACGCCATCGTGCAGATTCGCAAGCCCGAAGAGACTCCCAAAAAAGATGTTGGGGAAGTTGAAGCTTCCGCCATCGATGAAGAGGAAAAGGAATAATGAAAGAGCTGCAGGAACTGGTTTTTGCATTCAGCGAAATGAGCAAATCGGTGAATCGGCTCGGTGATTCTCTTTGACCTCGCCAAATTAGAAGCGAAGATCAAAGAGCTTGGCGCTTTGCAAAATGCGACCGGTTTTTGGAATGACCAAAAGCGCGCCGTGTCCATCGTCGGAGAATACAATAGAGCCAAAGACACCTTTGATGCTTATCACAAAATAATCAAATCGCATCGCGACCTCGATGAACTGCTTAAATCTTCGTCATCCGATGATCGCGATATGCTAGCCCTGATCGAAGAGATGGTAGACGAGTTGTCAAACGATATCAAAGCCTTGCGCTCCGAGCTTTTCTTCGTCGGCAAATTCGATTCTCTAAATGCAATTGTCGATATTCATCCCGGAGCTGGCGGCACCGAATCGAACGACTGGGCTGACATGCTTTATCGCATGTATGTGCGATGGGCTGAGAAAAGGCGCTTCAAGATGCAAGTCGTCGATTATCAATCCGGTGAAGAAGCGGGCATCAAATCCGTGACCATCGTCATCCGCGGAAAAAACGCCTACGGTCTGCTCAAAGGCGAAAAGGGCGTTCATCGCCTCGTTCGCATCTCACCTTTTGACTCTAACGCCAGGCGGCATACATCCTTTGCCTCGGTCAACGTCATCCCAGAATTTGACAACGAGATCAATATCGAGATAAACGAGGCCGATTTAAAAATCGACACTTACCGCAGCGGTGGCGCTGGTGGCCAAAACGTCAACAAAGTGGAAAGCGCTGTTCGCATTACGCACCTGCCTACAGGTATCGTCGTCGCCTGCCAAGTCGAACGTTCGCAAATATCCAATCGCGAGATGGCGATGAAAATGCTCAAAGGTCAGCTCTATCAGCTCGAGCAGAGCCGCAAAAGCGACGAACTGAAGGAGATTGTCGGTGAGCAGAAGGCCATCGAATGGGGCAGCCAGATTCGCTCGTACGTCTTTTGCCCCTATACTCTTGTCAAAGACAATCGAACCAACTATTCTGAGGGTGATGTCCATGCGGTCATGGATGGAAACATCGATGGATTCATCAACGCTATGCTCGACATGGAAGCGCGCAATCGAAAAGACTGATTGCACGGATAATACTCTGTTTTTGCGGAGATAAAAGCAATTTGCACATTTATGGAAAAACACGAATTCAAGCTGACTTCCTCGTATAAACCTACTGGAGATCAACCTGAGGCCATCATCAAATTAGTTGAAGGCCTCAAACAGGGAAAGCATCTGCAGGTCCTTTTGGGTGCGACGGGGACCGGGAAGACCTTTACCGTTTCGAACATTATTCAAAGAGTCCAACGCCCGACTTTAGTGCTGGTTCACAACAAGACCTTGGCGGGGCAACTCTACGGCGAGTTCAAAGAGCTCTTCCCAGATAGCCGCGTCGAGTATTTCGTCTCGAACTTCGATTTTTATCAACCCGAAGCCTATCTGCCGAGATCGGATACGTATATCGACAAGAGCGCAGTCATGAACGAAGAAATCGAAATGCTGAGGACGAGCGCGATCAATTCGGTCCTCGAGCGCCGCGACACAATCGTCGTGGCATCAGTAGCTTCGATCTATGGTTTGACCGACCCCGACGAGTACCGAAATCTGGTGTTTGAGATTCGGGTAGGCGAGGGCATCGATCGCAATGCGCTGTTTCGCAAATTGATCGACTCACAGTATTCCAGAAACAATATGGATATGGTTCCTGGCTCGTTCCGAGTCCACGGCGATATCATCCAGATCGTCCCTCCTCATACGAACGAGTATTATATTAAAATCGATACATTTGGCGATGAGATCGAACGGATTAGCATGGTCGATATTCTGACCGGCGAAGTGCGCCGCACGTTCCTCACGTATCCAATTTTCCCTGCCTACGGGCACGCTTCGACAAGAAAGCGCGTCAGCGAAGCGACTGTCACCATCTTGGCGGAACTCGAAGATCGTCTGGCTTTCTTCCATAAGGAAGGAAAGCTGCTCGAGGCCGAACGTCTTGAGATGCGCACGAGGCAAGACGTCGAGAGCATGCTCGAATTCGGGATGTGCCCTGGCATCGAGAACTACTCGCGCCACATCGATCAGCGCAAAGTAGGCGAACGGCCATTTACGTTGATCGACTATTTTCCTGAAGATTACCTTCTCATCGTGGATGAATCGCACGTCACCTTCCCACAGATTCGCGGCATGTACAATGGCGATCGCTCTCGCAAGCTAACCTTAGTCGAATATGGTTTTCGCTTGCCGAGCGCCCTCGATAACCGCCCTTTGAACTTTCCGGAATTTGAAGCCATGATGCCCCAGACAATCTGCACATCAGCCACTCCTGGCGACTACGAACTCGCTATCTGCAATCATGAAGTCGTCGAGCAGATTATTCGCCCGACCGGCCTCATCGATCCGCAGGTCGAGGTCCGGCGGACGCTCGGGCAAATCGACGACATGATTTTCGAGATCAAGAAACGAATCGAAGCTCATGAGAGGACCATGGTCGTAACTTTGACCATCCGCATGGCCGAAGATCTGACCGATTATCTTAAAGAACGTGGCATAAAAGTCGCCTACCTCCACAGCGAGACGAAGACTTTGGAGCGGACGGAGATCATCTACCAGTTGCGCAAAGGAAAATTCGACGTTCTCGTGGGCATCAACTTGCTCCGCGAAGGCCTCGATATTCCCGAAGTGTCCCTCATCGCTATCCTCGATGCCGATAAAGAGGGTTTTCTGAGATCTTCACGATCGCTCATTCAAGTCATCGGCCGGGCGGCTCGAAACAAGCATGGATTAGTCATCATGTACGCTGATTCCAAGACCGATTCAATGCTGTTTGCCATCAGCGAGACGAATCGGCGGCGGAGCATCCAAACCGCCTACAACGAGAAGTACGGAATCATCCCCGAAACCATCATCAAAGACATTCGCCCCCCGCTTAAGAACATGGAAGACGAGGCAGAGTCTCTGCGGTCTTTATCCGCCAAATCCTCACGTAGTGAGATTGAAGCTAAAATCAAAGATCTCGAGAAGCAGATGCGCGAAGCCGCTCGCACCTATGACTTCGAGCGAGCCGCCGAAATCCGCGACATCGTCCTCGAGATAAAATCGACCTTGAAATAATAAAGCATTTGCTTTAAGAAAAGGTTTATGCGAAGATATTATGGCATAGTTTGGAAGGAGTCAAGACGCAATGAAATGGTATGACATCATGTTCCTCATCGTCGCCCTCATAATCATTATTTTGTCATTGCTCCAAGGCGGAAAATCCGAGGGTGCATCTGGCGCCATCACCGGTGGCGGAACCAACATCTTCGTCAAGACCAAGGAAAGAGGTTCGGAATTAGTCATCACCTGGCTGACATTTGGGTTTGCGATCGTCTTCTTCTTCTTCGCTATTTTGATAAGCGTTCTGCAGAGTGTTTGAGCCGTTCCCGTCCATCCGCAAGTCAATGCCCCCTAACGGGGCTTTTCTATTCTAGGTGGTTATATCATATAATAAGCATGTAGTATCGAGGAGGCGCGCATGAAAGACTTTTTGAAAATGCATCTTTGGCGTCTGCTCATCATCGCGGTTCTTTTCCTCGTTCAAATCGCCATCATCGTCTTAGCCATCATCTACGTCCGCGACTACTATCCCTATATCTATTTGTTTTTTCTATTGATCAGCGCGATCGTCGTCCTCTTCATCATCGGCAACCGCAGCAACCCCAGCTACAAGATTTCGTGGCTCGTCCTGATTCTCATCCTTCCCGTTTTCGGAGGTTTCCTCTACCTTCTCTTTGGCAATAAGAAGATGAACCGCCGCCAGAAGAAAATGGTCAAGCGGATGAACACGCTGATCACCAAAGCGAGCAAGGACACGACAGTGGTGCTGTCTGATCTCGCCGCCGAAGACCTCGATGCCCATAGGCAGAGCACATACATCAAGACCGCTACCGGGTTTGGACCATATGCAAACTGCCAGCTCGAGTACTTCCCCTCTGGAGAAAGTTTCATCGATACGCTGATATGCGAATTGGAAAAGGCCAAACGCTTCATCTTCATCGAGTATTTCATCATCGCTTATGGCCAGATCTGGTCGCGCGTCCTCGACGTCTTGATCAAAAAAGTTAAGGAAGGTGTCGATGTGCGCGTCATCTACGATGATATGGGTTCGCTATCGACCTTGCCGCACAGCTACGACAAGCGTCTGAGGACGCTCGGGATCAAAGCTTATGCTTTCAACCGCTTTTTGCCATTTCTCAACGCCCGCATCAACAATCGCGATCATCGCAAGATGCTGATCATCGATGGCGTGACGGCCTTCACAGGCGGGATAAACCTCGCCGACGAATACTTCAACCTCAAGGAAAGATTCGGCTATTGGAAAGATAATGCTTTGATGGTGAGAGGTGACGCGGCAAAGAGCATGACGATCATGTTTCTGACTTTATGGGATGTCTTGGAAGGGCGTTTCGAAAACATCGACAGCTTTTTTCTCGCCGAACCTGGCCCCACATATCCCGCGAATGGATATGTTCAGCCCTACGCCGACACGCCTCTCGACGATGAAGCGGTAGGTGAAAATGTCTATTTAAACATGATTGGCCGCGCCAAAAAGCTCATCTATATCACCACCCCATATCTAATCCTCGATAATGAGATGATCATCGCTTTCTGCAACGCTGCCAAACAGGGCATCGATGTCCGCATCGTCACGCCAGGAATACCGGACAAGAAACTCGTTTTCATGGTGACTCGCTCCTATTATCACCGCCTGATCGAAGCTGGAGTGAAAATCTACGAGTTCACCCCGGGTTTCATACACCAGAAGGTTTTTTTAGCGGATGACGATTTCCTCACCATCGGAACCATCAATCTCGATTTTCGCAGCCTCTATCTCCACTTCGAAAACGGCGTTTGGATATATCGAGGCTCGATCATCAAGGATGTCGACGCCGATTTTTCCGATATCCTCAATCGATCGAGGCAAATCACGATCGAAGACACCAAACACGGACCTCTGCACCGACTATGGGTCAGCTTTCTGCGCGGGTTCGCAACGCTTCTTTAATCTTTCGCGTACAACCCTATTTTTCGAAAAGCGGCAATGGTAAAATATGGCATGATCAAGAGAGGGCGATAATGGAAATCAAAGAATACGTCGCGATGCGCAAGGTTCAGATCCGCGAGCGAATCGCCAAGATGAAAATCTCTCCTCATTTGACCATTGTGCAAGTCAACGAGGACGAAGGTTCCAACTCATATATTCGCGGCAAGATGAAAGATGCTGAAGAGCTGGGTGTTTCAGCAACCTTGATCAAACTTCCGACCGACACGAGCGAATCTGCGCTTCTCAAACTGGTGGATTCGCTGAACGAGGACAAAGCAGTCCATGGTTTCATCGTGCAGATGCCGCTGCCTGAGCACATCGACGAAAGCCTGATCAAAGTCGCCATAGATCCGCGCAAAGATGTCGATGGTTTCCATCCTTTGAGCCCCTTGAATGCCTGCACGCCGCGAGGCATCATGGACTATCTTAGGTTCTGCGATATCCCCTTCAGTGGTAAAAACGCCGTCGTTATCGGCCGCAGCAACATCGTCGGCAAGCCGATGGCGAGGATGCTGATAAAAGAGAGCGCTAACGTCACGGTCTTGCATTCAAAAACCAGACCAGACGATATGAAATTCTATCTTGAACATGCCGATATCGTCGTCGTGGCCATCGGTAAAAAATGGTTTATCGATGGTTATAAATTTCGCCGCGACGCAGTGATCGTCGACGTCGGTATCAACCGCGTTGACGGCGTCCTGTACGGCGATGTCAAGCCAGGGCAAAAAGTGAGAATTCAGACCCCGGTTCCAGGTGGAGTGGGACCTCTTACGCGTTTGGCACTGTTTGAGAATCTGATGGAGATTGTAGAACATGGAATTTAAGATAGCGAATACCCAAGTCTATGGTCTCGAACGAGCCGTCAAGGCATCCGGAAACCCTATGCGGGTGGAAATCGACACCTCTGATGTGGTGGACAAGGATTACGACCGAGCGTGCAGATTAGGGCGCGCCAAATCAGGAGAAGGGCACGATAATTTCCTCAAGGGAATCCTCGTGCAGATGGACGTAACCGCGCCTTTATATTGGTGGAAGCAGGCTCAGCGCTACCACTGGTTCGATTTCGTCTCCTCGCAATCGACGATGCACTGCCTTCTCAAATTCGACATCGCCACCCAATGCGTGGCAGAGACCAACAAGGATGTTGTCGCCATCATCAAGCGGATGGTAGCGGATTATAATGCTTTGGCCGATGATGACGTTCGCAGGAAAGTGCTGTGGCGAGAGATCGTCGCCTCATTACCTTGCGGATTCTGCCTGGGGGCGAGCATGACGACAAACTATCAGCAGCTGAAGACGATGTACATGCAGCGCCGATATCATAAACTGAGCGAATGGCATACCTTCGTGGATTGGTGTGAAACCCTACCTCGGTTCAAGGATTTGACTGGCGCTGATAGATGAAAAAAGGGAACCACCATGGCTCTCTTTTCTTATAGGAAAATGTGACTATTCCTTTTTCTCGACAGGGAAGACTTCTCCAACCTCGATGATCTCGGGCTTGACCACTTTCGCCTTGCTGGTTTTCTCGACCTTGGCAACTTCTTTTTCTTGTTTAGCTTTAGCGTTTTTCTTAGCCTTGGCGAGAGTTTTGAGAGTGAAGACGATCTCGACGATGGCTAAGACGACGAGGACAGCTCCGATGACGATCAAAACGATGTTGGTGGCGTTCCTGATCGAGATGAGGATGATGATTCCGATGGTGAGAAAGAGCAAAGCGGCGATGAATTCCAAAACAGGGAAGAAAAGAGTTTCCTGCTTCTTCCTGATTTTCAAAACTCCATCGACCACGGCGATCGGGACGATGACGAGGAGGATGACGGCGATGAAGATCATCAAAGTCTCGGTGATCTCCTGCGAGCGGGCGATGATGACGATGCCGAAGGCTAATTCGAAGACGCCGGTGAACAAGGAGTTGTCGCCGGGATCTTTATTGAAGAAAGGCATGAGAACGCGGAGTATGCCATCGAGTATGATGAAAGAGCCGATGGCGATAAAGATCCATTGGTAGAGGTCGGCGTCGTTCGAGAAGATGATGGTCAGGACGCCGGCGGCTAGAAGGATTATCGCTTCGCATATCTGCCAAATAGCCCAGACCTTATACATTTTTTTCATAAAGCAGCGCTCCTATTCGATACAATTTATTATAATAAATTATAGAAGGTTATGATACAATAACTGAAGTTCTTGACACACGAGAGGTAAAAACATGAAAACCCAGATTTTACGCAAGTACGCCGAACTGATCGTCCGCATCGGCGTCAATGTCCAAAAAGGGCAGGATGTCATCGTCTACGCCGAACTCGATCAACCGCGGTTTGTCGAATTCGTCGTCGCGGAAGCTTATAAGGCCGGAGCGCGATCCGTCGTCGTCCGCTGGTCGCATGGCCCGATTGATAAGATTACCTACAAGAAGGAATCTCTCAAGGTTTTGTCCGAAGTTCCGACTTGGGTGATCGAGCGCGAAAAGCACTACGTCGCGACCCTTCCTGCGACCATCTATCTCCTCAGCGAAGATCCTGATGGTCTGAAGGGTGTCAATCAAGCTAAACTAGCCAAAGTCGGCCAAGCTATATACCCGCTTCTCAAACCATATCGCGATCAGCGCGAGAACAAGTATCAGTGGACGATTGCCGGCATTCCCGGAGCGGCGTGGGCCAAGAAGGTATTTCCTGGGCTGATGAAGAGGAAAGCCATCGAGAAATTGTGGGAAGCCATCCTCTATACCTCCCGCGCTGATAAGGGTGATCCCATCGCTAATTGGCACGCTCACAACACCGATTTGGAAAAGAGGTGTCACTACCTAAACTCCCTCGATCTCGAGTCGCTTCACTACACGAGCAAGAATGGCACCGATATCAAAGTCGGCCTGCTCCCTAACGTCGATTTCCTCGGCGGCGGCGAGCGGACTCTCGGCTCTAACGTCTTTTTCAACCCCAACATCCCGACCGAAGAATGCTTCACCACTCCCGAAAGAGGCAAAGCCGAAGGCATTGTCTATTCGACCAAACCCCTTTCGTATCAAGGTGAGCTCATCGAGAACTTTCACATCGTCTTTAAGGGTGGCAAGGCCGTCGAAGTCCACGCTGAGAAAAACGAAGAGCTGCTCAAGCACATGATCGCGATGGACGAATTCGCTGGATACCTCGGAGAGTGCGCCCTCGTGCCCTTCGACTCCCCGATCCGCAACTCCGGCATCCTCTTCTGGAATACCCTTTACGATGAAAATGCCGCCTGCCACTTCGCTCTTGGCATGGGCTTCACCAACTGCGTTCGCGACTATGGCAAATACACCAAGGAAGAGTTGACGAAGATGGGCATCAACGACTCGATGATCCACGTCGACTTCATGATTGGCAGCGAAGACCTCTCCATCGTCGGCGCAACTCGCGGTGGCAAGAAGATTCAAATCTTCAAAAATGGTAACTGGGCTTTCTAGTCTCTGGTATATAAACTGACGATAAGCCGCATGATATGCGGCTTATTTAATGGCAAATCGAGAAAAAAGTCGCGAGTCCATATCTCGCGACTGCATTTCTCCTATTGCGAACGAATATCGCTTCAGTTGTGTGGCGAACCGCCGCCTTGGCCGTGCCCGTGGCCTCGACCCTCGTGATGTTCCTCCTCATCGCCGCCCTCGGGTTTGATGATGAGAGCATACTGGCTCTCGCCCGTCTCCTCGTCGACGATGACGCCGATGTCGACGTGTCCGTTCCGGACTCTATTGCCAATTCTGATGTGGTAATCGATATCGATATGGGGCTGACCATCGATTTCTCGGAATCTGATCTTGTAGCGGCTCAGGTCATCGTCGCTTTGGAAAGTCAAGACGACCTGGATCATATCATCTTGGACTTCGAGGCGAATGGAACTTTCGCTGACGATCTCGCCATCTTGATAGACCAAGAAGCCGAAGCGCGTTTCATTTTCCCCTTCTATGTACCGAGAGATGACGTAATCGCCATCGTCGTATCGAATTATGAACTTGATCAAGTTCTGATTATCTTCCACGCTGCGCGAACCGATGACGGCGTAGTTGTCCACCCGATCGTCGACGTTGAGAATGCCGACGAAGCGATATGTTTCACTTTCTTCGCCTGCAACCTCGTTGTAATACATTAAGTAATCAAGTTCTTCCCCGAGCATATCGGAGGCTTGGATGATGTCCTTTAAAGCGTATCCTTTGCGATCGGAGGCCATGCTGGTGACGGACAGTTCTCCATCGGGAGCAATCAGCTGTTCGATCATCTCGAGATAAGGAGATATTTGGCGCACGACGATCTCGCCATCCGTCTCATTACCTATCGCTTCATAAAAAAGGTTGTTGCCGCTGGCTTCTTCACCATAGTCGAGGAGTAAGTTGGTCGTCAACGCTCCGATAGAATAAGCCTCGCGCTCGCTCTCGATTGGATAGGGGACGGCATCGCTGGAAGAGTCGGATGTATCGGTGGTATCAACATTGAAGAAACCATTTACCCCCAATGTAACTAGAGTTACGGTGAGGATGATGGCGGCCATCCCGGTGGCCATGGCTGAGACGAAGCGAGGTTTTTGCATCAGGGCGCGCAGACCAGCAAATGGCTTCTTTCCCGCGATGGCCATTACCGCTTCGTTAGCTTTTGGCACGAACGTCTTCGCTTCGCCGCGCAGACGCTTTTCGATGACGCGCTCGGCGTTGCTTAAAAGAGTGGGGTCGACGCCGATCGCCTTATAGACCTTGCTCAAGACGTCAGGAGTGATTATGTCTCCCTCTCGACGCAACTTCTTAAGAATCAGTTTTTCATTTCTCTTCATATTCTTTTTCGTAGGCAGCTCTCAACTTTTTTAAAGCACCATTATACTTACTCGTCACCGTCCCGAGTGGGAGGGCGAGCATCTCGGCGATCTCGCGATGCTTGTAGCCGCCGATCGCATAGAGGAGGACGATGCTCAATTCCCCTTCTTTCAAGACGCGGTTAGCGAGATCGATAGTCGGGGTGTTCAGACTGGTGTTGAGATCGTATACGCCTTCGAGCGAGGCATTTTCGTCCGTGAAATCGTAACTTGTCTCGCGCTTGCGCTTCTTGACTTCGGCGAGGGCGAGGTTCTTGGCGATGGTGAGGATCCAGTTGCGTGGGTTGGTGCCCGGTTCATAAGAAGTGATATTCTCGTATGCTTTGACATATGTGGTCTGCATGATATCTTCAGCTAGATCGTAGCTTTTGATGATAGGGAGGATAAAGGTAAAAACTCCTTTTGATGTCAGTTTGTAAACAGCTGCGAGCTGATTTACATCCCCCTCGCGGAGGCCGATGATCGCCCGTTCTAACTCGCTTGCCATGTTGATTGCTCTGGCTGAATTGTAAACTTTTAACGAGCCTAATTCAATCAAGGTGGAAGGGCTCAGAGCAAAATTGCTATTTTGGGGGCATCCAAGCCCTTCCTGGTTGTAGGCACGGGGGGTGACTACATAATATTAATCATTTGGTGTCTCGTTTTGTTGAGCGTTTACAGAACATTCAAATCGAGCAAGTCGGAAAAAGCGATGGTCTTGGTCGCGGTGATGATCTTCCTTTCCTCGATGCACACCCGCTCGATCGAGCTTTTGAAAGATAAGACATATCCGTCTTCGTAGTGTTGGATATCGAACAGTTTGCCCTGGTAATCGCGGAGCAAAAAGTCGATTTTCTCAGCTCGCTCGCTGCTGATCAGCGGCTTCGGAGAACGCCCTTTGCGATGCTTCATCTCGCAGAGCGACGCCTTTTGATCTTCCAAAGAAGAAAATGGCATCCACTTCTTCATGCCTCGCCCGCTCATTTGCGATGCCCCCCGATCTGGGAATGCCGCCTCTTAGCATTCGATTCCTTCAAAAGGGCGCTCCCGCGCAAGACGGAATCTTTGCCGAAGCGGGCGATGATATCGTCGAGAGCTCGCCGCAGAACCTTTTTGCTGATCTGCTGCTCGGGATCGCTGAAGAGATCGAGTTGCTCAAAATCGTCGAGGCTCAGTTTTCCATATGATATCCCGACGCGGCGGATGGGAAGATCCGCGCAGTGCTTGTTGAAAATCGTCATCAGACCATCGTAGATAGCATCGTTGTCATTCGTCGGTTTGATGAGCGTCAGCTGCCTGGCGAAACCGCTGTGGTGCTCCCATGAATAGCCGACCATCAGCGATACCAGCGAAGTTCTTTTGCTCTCGAGGCGCAGGCGCAAAGCCAGATCATCGCTCATCTCGCGGATGATGGTCGACATCTCGCTCCTCTTATAATCGCGAAAGAGTACTTGACCATTGGAGAGAGATGATTCCTTAGGAATGTATTTTTCGCGGATGTTCGAATCATCGACACCATTAGCGTGTTCGCGCAGATCCTTGCCGATCGACCCAAAGTATTTGATGAGCAGCTCTTCTGAGGCGTTGGCCAACTCACCGATTGTCGTTATGCCGACGTCGTTGAGACGCTTCTCGAGATTGGCGGAGATGCCCCACATCTTGGATAGGGGAGACATAGGCCATAGCTTGGTCTTGACATCCTCCTTGGTCCATTCGCCGATGCCATCGGGCTTCTTCTTGCCTTCGAACTCGAGGGCGCACTTAGCTAGAAAGAGATTCTCGCTGATTCCGGCGGTGGCGAAAAGCCCGGTATTCTCTTTGATTTTGTCCAAGATTCTGGCGACGAGTTCATGAGGAGTGCAATGGTAGAGTTTGAGGTAGGGTGCTAGGTTGAGAAAGGATTCATCGATCGAGTAGACATGCAAGTCGTCCTCGCCAACAAAATCCAGCATGATCGAAACGACTTTTGCAGACATTTCGAGGTATCTAAGCATGCGCGGAACGGCGAATATCATGTCGCCGCGCGGCGGTAGTTCCCGCTTTCGCAGGCGCGATGGTACCCCCAGCGATTTAAGGTATGGCGATACCGAAAGAACAATCGTTCCCGGGCCTCGCTCGGCATCGCATACCACCAGAGGAGTGATGAAGGGATTGAGTTTGCGGTCGAGGCATTCGACAAAGGAATAGAATGCTTTTAAATCGATCGCGGCGATGACGGGTTTCATATCTAGAGGTGCTCTCACCGACCATTATAGAACGACAAAACGTTTATTATCAGTCTTGACAAAAAACATGTTTTATCATTTTCGGAAAATCTCAAGATAAACAGATGTTTATAGTATAATATGATTACGTATTCGGAGGTCTCATCATGACAACTGGCGAAATAATCATCGTTATCATAGCATCGGTTTTGCTTCTCGGGCTGATCGCGGTGGTCGCCCTTCTGATGAAAAAGAAGCCCGAAGCGCCGAGCGACCGCTACCAGTTTGAATCGATGGGCGAGATCAAGACCAAAATCGATCAAGTCAACAGTACTATTCCGTTAGTCGTCAGCAACGCCCTAGGCAAGGAGATGCTCTCCGTCACCAAGAGCCTCGGCGAGCAGGGCGAGAGCAACAGCCTACGCCTCTCCCAGTTTCGGCGCGATATCAGCGAAACTATCGACAAGAGATTCGGTTCCCTGAGCGAGCAAGTCGAGAAAAAGCTCAATGATATCAACAAAAAGGTCGAGGAGCGTCTCGAAGGTGGCTTTAAGAACACCAATGAAACGTTTGGCAAGGTCATCGAACGTCTCGCTAAGATCGATGAGGCGCAGAAGAACATCGATAAGTTATCCTCCAATGTCGTCTCTCTGCAGACGATCCTCGAAGGCAATCAATCCCGCGGTCAATACGGCGAGTTTCAGCTGAGCATGATCCTCCACAATGTCTTCGGCGATGTCGTCGGTTGCTACGCCGAGCAGTATGTTCTTCGCAAAGGCAAGAACCAAGAGGATGATGTCCGCCCAGACGCCGTCGTCTTTCTACCTCCCCCTAATGGGATGATCTGCATCGATTCAAAGTTTCCTTTCCAGTCGTACCGCCAGATTTTTGAAAATGATAATTCCGAAGGCGACTTACTGGAGCTGAAACGGCAATTTCGGGTAGATGTCAAAAAACACATCGGCGACATCAAAAACAAATACATCATAAAGGGCAAGACGGCTGAGCAAGCGCTCATGTTCATCCCCAGCGATGGGGTCTTCGCCTACATGCACGTTGAGCTATACGATCTGATCGAGGAAGCTCTCAAAAGCAGCGTCATCGTGACTTCCCCATCGACTTTGCAGGCGATTCTGGCCACGATGAACATGCTGCGCGTCAACCATGAGCGGAGCAAGAATTTAGCGATTATCACCGAGCAGCTCAACCGCCTCGCCAAAGACTTTGAAAAGTTTAGCGGCGACTGGGAGAAACTGTCCAAGAACATCTCCGGCATCAAAAACACCAAGGACAGCCTCGACAAGCGCGTCGAGCTCATGACGGGCAAATTCAACCGCATCAGCCAGGGCAGCCAACCTGAGCAGATCATCGAAAACGACGGAGAAGCAGTCGTCAATACCGATATACGCGAGGAATAAATGGAGTAGAATTAGGCTATGAGCCCAGAACAGATCGCGATCATCATCGTCAATATTCTCAGCTTTCCATTCCTCATCGATGGCATATTGCTCATCATGCTCATCTTCTCGTTTCTGATCGGTTTTTGGAAGAAGGGTTGGCATGCTTTGTGGCGGTTTATCTTCGTTATTGTCCTGCTCGCTGTAGCTGCCATCTTCTGCGTCAAACCACTAGCCACCTATCTCGCCGGTCCAGAGTTTTTTGCCCTCATCGGCTATCAGCCCACTATCGACTACGGCGGAGCCAGCACCATCACCGTCCATTCCTTTACTGAGCTGATCGCCATCATCGGGCGGCTCAGTACCGACCGCGCGAAGTTCACCATCGAGTACAGCACGCTCTTAGCCTTTAACATGGCCAAGGCGGCAGCCTGGTTTGCCCTCGTCTTGGTCATACATGTGGTCTCGTGGATTGTCTCGGCCATCTTTTGGCCTCTCGCCAAACTCGCGATACCCAAGAGCGTGCGGAAGCGGGAGTTAAAGCCTTTAGGTGGTATCTTGGGCTTTGCCCAGACCATCGTCATCATCGCCTCGTACATGTTCGCCACCAGTGCGATCGGCCCTGGTTTTTCGCATTTGTACACTCAAGGGCAATATTCCGCCTATGGTATCAATGGCTACCTCGTCGGGGTAGCAACCGGGCTTGACCCGATTAACTCTTGGCTGTTTGGTTGGCTTTCGCTCGACGGCAACGTCTTCCAGTATAGTTATGAAGACACCGTCTATTATGTCGATACCGAATTTCTCGACTTGACGACGAGCATGATCGACGAAGAGTGCGACGAGGCCTGCCGGATCAGCATCATCGAGGACTTTGAAGAAGAGTGCTTTGATGGCGAGGGCAATTTCATCTGCACGATTGGGTAGGTCTTGAAAAGAACCCCCGATAAATATATACTTAACTGGCGTTTGGGGCTGTAGCTCATCTGGGAGAGCGCGTCGTTCGCAACGACGAGGTAGCGGGTTCGATCCCCGTCAGCTCCACCAACTTCACGAAATTGCCCCATATGTTGGAACTCGATGGCGGCTCTGGCATAGCCAAGCTCGAATATGACGCAACCCCATACAAGGAGCGGTTGCGGACCGTTATGATAAAATGATCGCATGAAAAAATACATCGTCTATGCAATGATAGCCGCTTTGTTATATGCACTTTCGATTCCATTTTCGAAATTGCTGTTGAACGAACTGTCCGCGTACACGATTTCAGGCTTGCTGTATTTAGGCGCGGGAATAGGAATGCTCGCAATCAGACCCTTCATAAAGAATAATTCGTATGCCAAATTCACGAAGAAGGAAATGCCATACATCGCTCTGATGATCGTTCTGGATATTGCCGCCCCCATCCTTCTGCTCATAGGTCTAAAAACCTCGAGCAGCGAAAATGTATCCTTGCTCAACAATTTCGAAATAGTGGCTACATCGCTGCTCGCACTGCTCTTTTTCAAAGAGGTCATCTCAAAAAGACTATGGTTAGGGATAACGCTCATCACTGCATCTTCAATTATTCTATCGATAAATAGCGTCAGTGCCTTTTCGTTCTCGTACGGATCGCTGTTCGTCCTCGGGGCGTGTGTTTGTTGGGGGCTCGAAAACAACTGCACGAGAGTCCTGTCGAAAAACGATCCATACAAAGTCGTCATCATCAAGGGCTTTGGCGCTGGAGCGACCGCGATTATCATCTCGCTTCTCATCGGCGAGTTCTATGGCGATGTCATTCCGATCCTTCTCACCTTGCTGCTCGGCGCTCTAGCCTATGGACTGTCGATCTTCTTCTATATCAAAGCCCAAAAGAAACTTGGCGCGGCGCGGACGAGCGCGTATTATGCGCTCGCACCATTCATCGGTGTCGTTCTGGCATTGATCATGTTCATGGAGCTCCCGGCGTGGACGTTCTATGTAGCGCTAGCTCTGATGGCTGTCGGCGTGCTGTTCGTCATAATGGCCAGTCGCGAAAGAGATGTCGCGAAGGCCTTGCGAACTAAATAGAATTGTCATCTCTTTTTATTTCTGTCGAGATCCTCTGCACCAAAAACGCCTTCGCACACCGAAGCAATCATCTTTTTGTTCAAAAGCGAGAAACTACGTATACAAATCGACGATTTCCTGCACCATCGGAACATAGTTCGCACCAGCGCTGGAAACTTTTATGATTTTTGCTGACGAATTTACAACCTCGTTCGTCGTCGTATCAATCGTGAGCGTTATGCGACTGAAAGCGCTGTTGTTTCCGCCACCTTGGGTGATGGCGATGGGCGCGCAGCGGGCGCGGCCAGTGCCGGTGGCGGCGTATTCGTGATGTCCGTGGCCGTTGATGATCGCGTCGATCAGGTAATTGCCATGAGCATCGACTAGATTCGCCAATTCGCTGTTGAGCGGGTAGCGAAACGCCTCCGGGAAGATACCATCGTGGATGTTGACGATGATGATGTCCGCATCTCTGTTCTCGCGCATGTCCGCGGCGAGCGCTTGAGCAGAGTCGGCAATCGCCAGATCGAACTCGTAATCCTGTATCATCCCATCGGGAACGGAATTGTAGCAGTTGCCAATATAGCTTATGATGCCGATGCGGATTCCTTCTCTTCGGACGATGATCGATTCGAAGACGTTGCCGCCCTCCACCATCAGCAGCGTGTGATCGGACCTCAACCGCATATTGGCGTTCAGAAGTGGGAAGTCTGCCTCGCCATTTATGACGACGCCGTCAAAATAGGCTAGAAATGGTTCAGTCCCGTAATCCAGTTCGTGATTGCCGATGCCCATAGCATCAAAGCGCATAGCATTCATGCACTCGACGACCGCGAGCCCCTTGCTCGGGCTCATCACTCCCATGTCGCCATTTGCGATTAGAATCGTGTCATCGAGGGGATTCTCGCCGCGCATCTGGTCGATGAGATAAGCCGTGTTGGCGATGCCGCCCTTGCCGTATCTATCACGCTCGATGTAAGCGTGGAGATCATTCACCGCGAGGATGTTCAATTTAAAGGTCGGCTCTCTGTATATCCCGCATGCATAAGCGATAGTGATCGATTCGATGTCTATCGCTCCTCCCCAGGCGTAAAAAACCACAAATCCCAACGCGGAATCACCTCCATCGAGGTCGATTGTCTCGCCACTTATAAGCGCTAAGCCTTCGCCTAAGGGCGTCTCGTCATAAGCGTTCGTCAAATTGCAGCGCAGGCCGCCGCTGATATCAACTGGTGAATAAACGACATTGACGGACTGAATATTTGTTATGGGATACTCGGCCTCGTTTTGTATCGATCCGCCCTCATCGAGGCGGACGTGGAAGCCTTCGGAGAGCATAGCAGACTTATAAGCGAAAATAGTTGAGCGCTTCTGCCATGATGCGCTTGTGTAGCTTTGGTATATCAGATCACGCGGGACATCAAGGCTGTCCATTTCGATCAGGTACGTCGCCGCGTCATCCGCGCTGAGCAAAAAGCCATCAGCACCAGAAAATATCATCACTATGGCTATGATGAAGGCGAGAGAAAGAAGAGTCATTTTGAGTTTCGTTTTTTCCATCTGGTGCCAATGTGTCCATATGACACGTCGTAATCCTCATTACGTACCTTCAAATGCAAGTATAAGGAAACAAAGCGAAGATTATGCACACTAAAAATACCACAATGTGTTCTCTTTGGTAATAAAAACCTCTACAATATGTAAAAAATAATTGCCACGAACCAATGCGCCATACGATTTAGAAGCGCTAGAGCCATATCTATGTCTTTGGCAACCAAAGAACTATAATGAGAGCGACAGGAAATTTCATTCATGAAAATACAATTGTCTGACAAGGAATTAGATAGCGTAAAGATCTTACTGAAGAGCAAGGACGAGAACATACTGGTCTCCGATTTGCTCATGGACTATCTAACAGTAAAACCCAGGCTGGTCAACATGGGCGAGGTCCGCCACGTGATGGCTTCCTCTACCTGCTCGCAGGAAGACGCCTTTCTTCGGATCTTGACCGAAAGATTATGCTCTGATGGCAAAGACCAAAACACGAGGAGCACCTTGCTCAACCATCTCGGCGGTAAGGTGACGAAGCTCGAGCCAAAACGCTATATTGACAACCCCTACTTCAAGAACATCTCCCTTCCGGATTATGGCGATGGGAAATGGTCGATAAGGCATCGCGAATACGCACCATTCGAAGGTTTTGCCTATCTCGATACCGCGCTCGACGGCGATTCGTTCGTCGAGATCACCCACCTCGGCTACTTTGAGAAGAGTTTCATCTATCCAGCAATTTTGGAATCGAACAGCGTGTGGATGAGCATAACCCCTCATGAAATCGAGACCATGGCCTCGGCGATTAAAGAAGTGAAGGGGAATGTCGTCGTCTTCGGACTGGGCCTCGGCTACTTTGCCTACATGGCGTCATTGAAAGACGAAGTCGCTAGAATCGTCGTCATCGAAAGAGACCATCGCCTCATCGACCTCTTCAACAAGCACATCCTCCCGCAGTTCAAGCACAAGGAAAAAATCGTCGTCATCGAAATGGACGCCTTTGTCTATGCTAAGACGGCATTAGAAGAGGAGATGTTCTCGTATGCCTTCGTCGATATCTATAGGAGTGTCGATGATGGATTGCCTCTTTTCCTAAGGATGAAAAAGCTCGAGGCCAAAAGTCCTGATACCAAATTCATCTATTGGCTCGGATCATCGCTTTTAGCTATGGTGCGCCGCGTCGTGTTGACGATTATCGAGGAGATCATCGACGGCTATAAGGATCAAGATTTTCAAAGAGCTTTGACGAAGGAAGACCGTCTTTTTGCCGAGGTTTTCGCTCGTTTGCCAAAAGAAGCTATCACGGGGATCGATGGAGTCAAAAGGCTCCTTAGCGACGAGGCGTTGAGCGCTCTTCTTAGGAAAGCGCGATAAATCGCTCGTTTCGCGCCTATTTGATATAGTCACAGAAAGTGATTTAGTAGATAATGGATACGGCTATCGCAACATCGACACCGGAGAAGCACATGAAAAGCATTCGCGAGTTATATCGGATCGGACATGGTCCATCCAGTTCACACACTATGGGACCGCAGCGCGCTGCCTACTATCTGCGCAATAAATATCCGATGGCTCTATCATATGATGTAATCCTTTACGGTTCGCTGGCCTTTACCGGCCGCGGGCACTTGACCGATAAGACTATCATCGATACCTTGGCACCTCGCCCGTGCATTGTGTCGTTCGATTACAAGACAAAGGTCGAGCATGCGAATACCTTCAATATCACCATCCATCTTCCCGGAGAGCAAAACATAACCCGCCGAGTCGTTTCATTAGGCGGTGGGGCCATCACTATCAGCGATGAACCACCTTTCGAAATGGGCGAGAAGTACGAAGAGAAGACCTTCGAAGAGATCAAGCGCGTCTGCCTCGCAAATAATTGGCGATTCTACGATTACGTCGCCGATCGCGAAGGAGACGACATTTGGGAATATCTGGCCAAAGTCTGGAAGCAGATGAAAATGACTATCGAAAATGGTCTAGCCAATCGCGGATTTTTGCCAGGTCAGCTCAAAGTCTACCGCCGCGCGGGAGACCTCTTCAATCATTTTGACGAGCAGGAAACCCTCGCCGACCGCTCTTACCGCTTGATGAGCGCCTATGCTTTCGCCACCGGAGAAGAAAATGCCAGCGGCGGTATGATGGTCACCGCTCCGACGTGCGGTTCTTCAGGAACGATGCCCTCGATTTTGAAATATATGTCTGAGCAATATCATTTTTCCGACGAGGAAGTCATGCGGGCGATCGCTACCGCCGGGGTAATCGGCAACGTCGTCAAGCACAATGCCTCAATCAGCGGAGCGGAAGCAGGCTGCCAAGCCGAAATCGGGACGGCTTGCTCGATGGCCGCAGCCGCGTATGCCGAACTTCTCCACCTCGATCTCAACCAGATCGAGTCCGCGGCGGAGATCGCTCTCGAGCACAACTTGGGATTGACGTGCGATCCAATCGGCGGTTACGTGCAAATCCCCTGCATCGAGCGGAACGCGATCGCCGCGGCCAAGGCCATAACTTCGACGATGCTGGCAAAGTACATCACCAACACGCACGCTATCTCGTTCGACGCCGTAGTCGAGACGATGCTGAAGACGGGCAAGGACATGAAGAGAGCGTATCGCGAAACCGCTGGAGGCGGTTTGGCCGACCTTTATAAGAGTCTCAAAAAGAAGCAGGTTCGCAAATAGATGGCGATGACAAAAAACTCTGATTGGAACTGCATATGATAAAATCACACTATATGAAGATCGCCATCGTCGGCGCGGGTGCCGCCGGTCTTGTCGCCGCTATCAAAATCAAGAGCGCGAACCCTGAGTTCGAGGTTTTTCTCTTCGACCGCCTCGACAGCGTCGCAAAAAAGATTAAGGCCACCGGCAATGGTAAATGCAACATCGGTAACATCGATAAAGCATATGACGGGTATTCCCATCCCGCTTTTGTCAAAGCCATCCTCGATGAGTATGCGCAGCAAGAGGTTCTTTCCAGCCTGGGACTGCCGACGAAATTATTGACGAGCGAAGGATTATATCCAGTCAGCGAATCAGCGAACAACGTCGCGGTCATCTTAGAGAAGAACGCCATCGGGTGCGGAGTCAAAATCGTTTTGAATACCTGTCTTCTCGACTATTACCTCGTCGAAGACCAAATCGAACTGCATTTTGATAAATATGATGTCACCTTCGACAGAGTCCTCTTCTGCGTCGGCGGCAAATCGAATCCCAACCTCGGATCGGATGGCTCTCTCTTCGATGTCTTCAAAAAGCACGGCTACATAATCGTCGAGCCAAAACCAGGACTATGCCCCATCAAGGTCAAAGAGGATGTCAGAGGATTGTTTGGTCAAAGGCTGCATGCGGTGGTCAATTTGTTCTTAGATGGGAAACTCGCCAAGGAAGAATATGGCGAAGTCATGTTCAAGAAAGATGGCCTATCCGGAATCGTGATCATGAATATCTCGTCGCTGATAGCACGCTCTCGGGCTCGCGAAGCAAAAATATACCTTTCCATCCTCGATGGAGACCAGCACATCATAACGGTAAAAGATATCTTCGAGATGAGCAAGAAAGCAGCTAATCCTCTGCTGGCGTACGCGACGAGTGAAGTAGCTGCCTATATTTACCGCCTCGCCAATGTCGATGCGGCTAAGAGCTTGTCATATGAAGATTGCCAGAAGATCGCCAAAGTCGCGGCGAGCATTCCTTTTACTTTTGCCGAGCTCTACGACTATGAGTTCTCGCAAGTGACGGTTGGCGGAGTTGGACTCGATGACATCAATGACGATCTGTCGTCGAAGAGAGAGAAGAATGTCTATTTTCTCGGGGAAGTACTCGATATCGATGGTCCGTGTGGAGGATATAATCTGCGGTGGGCCATCGGAAGCGCCCTTAGGGCGAGCAAGAGCATCCATGAAAATACTGCTGAATAATTTCGTTTTGACCCTCGAGCAAGACGAGAGCGAAATGATCGCTCTTTTATCTAGAACCCTACGAGTATCTCCAAAGGAAATAGTCGATTTTAAGATTATCAAGAAGGCCATCGACGCGAGGAAGAAACCGACATTCGTCTACAGCGTGATGGTCGATCTCATCCACGATTATCGCCTTATCAACCGCAACGTCTCCTCCTATCGGGAAATTCCCGAATATTTCGTTCCTATGGTAGACAAAAAGGCGCGTATCGCCATCATCGGTTTTGGCCCCGCGGGGATGTTCTGCGCACTGTGCCTCGCCCGAGCTGGGCTCAAGCCGATAATCATAGAGCGCGGCAAAGCCATCGAGGGGCGCATCGAAGACATCGTCAACTTCCGCGATAATGGCGTGCTATCAGCGAAGTCGAATATGCAATTTGGCGAAGGTGGTGCGGGGGCCTTTTCCGATGGTAAACTCGCCACAGGCGTCCGCGATCAGCGCATCCATTACATCTTAAAAACGTTTGTCGAGCACGGCGCTCACCAGAGCATTCTCTACGACAACCAGCCTCATATCGGCAGCGACATCTTGCCGCAGGTGACGAAGTCGATCCGCGACGAGATAACCTCCCTGGGCGGCGTGTTTCGCTTCGAGACGCAATTGGTCGATTTCTCTGCAAAAGGCGGGTTAATTACCTCGATAAGCGTCAGAAATGGCGATGCCATCGATGTCGTTTTTGTCGATCGCGTCGTCTTGGCTATCGGACACAGCGCTCGCGATACGTTCACCCTTCTATACGAGAAAGGGGTAGCAATCGCTCCCAAACCATTTTCTCTCGGCCTCAGAATCGAGCATCGCCAAAGCGACATCAACAAGGCCCAGTATAAAGGCGAATGGCACAATCCGAGACTTGGCGCGGCCACGTATCGCCTCGTTTGCCATCTAGATAGTGGAAGGAGCGTCTACTCATTCTGCATGTGTCCCGGAGGCGAAGTGATGGCTACTTCCAGCGCAGAAGGTGAGATCGTCACCAATGGCATGAGCTATTTTGCCAGGGACCTAGAAAACGCCAACAGCGCTCTTTTGGTCAACGTCGAAGTCGGCGACTACTACAAGGATTCGCCGCTCGACGGGGTTCGCTTTCAGGAGAAGTATGAGCAGAAGGCCTTTAATCCTCTCTTTCCATACTTCGCCCCCGTCCAGTTGGTCGGCGATTTCCTCAAGCACAAGAAGACGCTCTGCATCGGGAAGGTGCAACCAAGTTACAAACCTGGATACTACTTCGCAGACCTTCGCGACTTCCTTCCAAAATTCGTCAGCGAATCGTTGGAATCGTCTTTGCCTATCTTTGGCAAGATCATCGATGACTTCGCAGATGACGACGCTGTGTTAACCGGCGTCGAGACTAGGAGTTCCAGCCCGATTCGCATTTTGCGCGACGAGCATTTCGCCGCGAGCATCGCCGGGCTTTATCCGTGCGGCGAAGGAGCCGGTTATGCCGGGGGAATCACCTCCAGCGCCCTCGACGGAATTAAGGTAGCGGAAGAGATTATCTTATCTATCTAGCAGCGTTTTTGCTATCGTGGCGCGCCGCCTTCGGTTGCATTTGCATCGAGGCGCGGTGTCGATTTCGCTTTAGCGAAGATCGCGAGCAAGATGATCGAAAGTATCTCCATCGCGACGGAAAACGCGGCGACGGCGATCAACGAGCGATCGTAAAGCAAGCCGACGATGATGGATCCAAGGAACCACGCCACTCCAAAAACGGCGTTGAAGATTCCGTAGGCCGTCGCGCGCTTTTCCTTGGAGACAATCGTGGCCACGACGGCTTTGAGAATCGATTCTTGGGCGCCCATTCCGATACCCCACAAAATCACTCCGACGATAATTGCCCACACACCATCGACGAGGAAGAACAGCGGCGCGAAGAGCATCGATAGCCCCGTGCTGATCTGCAGAGCTCTGATGCCGAATTTGTCGAATGCTTGACCGAAGAAGAGGGCGGCGAGAGCATCGATGCCCATCGCCAGCGAGTACAAGAGGGGAATATAGATAGGCTCGATGGTCGATGTCGATTCGATGTGATAGGCCAAAACTGGATAATCGACGAATCCTAAGGCTAAGAAACTGATGGCGATCATGTACCACACAAAAGACTTATTACCCTTGAAACCTTTCGTCGTCGCACTCTCTTCGAGGCGATCGGGATTAGGATACTTGAACTTGGCGACGACGAGGATCACCAGAGTCATAATCGCGAAGATACCGAGCAGGCCGAATGCCAGCTGATATCCATCTAGTTCGCTCCCCTGATTCAAGTTCAGGATCAGATATACGAAAAGGGGGCCGAGAAAAGCGCCGAATTGATCCATCGCTTCTTGAAGCGCGAAAGCCTTGCCAGCTCCGAGGTGAGGAGCGGTGAACGAGGTCAGCGCGCTTTTTGCAGGCGCGCGGATACCCTTGCCCACGCGTTCTAAGATTATGAGGACGATGGCGATTTGCCAGATGGAAGCATCGACGAACATCAAAAGCGGTATGACGAGCAAATTCACGCTGTAGCCGATGATCATCATCGACCAGTACTTCTTGGTCTTGTCAGCGATGAAGCCAGTGACGATTCGCAAGCTTTGACCGACGAATTCCCCGAGCCCAGAAGTGAAGGAGACGACGAATGCCGATGCGCCGATCAGACCTAAAAATGGTCCGTATATGCTCCGAGCTCCCTCGTGAGTAAAATCGGATAGGAGGCTGATGACGCCTAAGAGGACGAGGAAGAGGATGGCTTGTTTTCGTATGCTCGCTCGCTTTTCACCCATGATTCAATACCAAATGCTTAAGTTCCAGCATCTATTATATTCTCAACGTTTTCGCTGCGCGCGGCAAACGCAACGCATTTTTCCTTTTTGGGTGTCAATTGCCTCGAGCTCGCTCTGTCACTTTTGTGGCGATTTATCTGTTTCCTTGATGTCGAAGTCTTTTGGGAACCACTTTTCGGTTTTGGTGATCAACTTGACCAACAAGAGCATGACCGGTACCTCCGTCAACACCCCGACCGTCGTCACGAGGACGACTGGCGAAGCGGCGCCGAACAAGGCTATGGCGACGGCGACTGAGAGCTCGAAGAAATCGGAGGCGCCGATCAAAGCTGCCGGGGCAGCGATCTTATACGGCTGTCTGAGGAGGAGGCAGAGCGCAAAGGCTAGACTCGCCGTTATCACGTTCTGCAGGATCAGTGGAACCGATATCATCAAGACGTGGAGTGGGTTGGCCAGAATGACGCTGCCTTGAAAAGAGAAGATGATCACCAGCGTCAGCAGCAGTCCAATCGGCGTGATCGTATCAAACTTGGGCAGAAACTTCTTGGTGAAGAAATCGAGGCCTTTCTTCTTTATGATAAGAGCGCGGGTCGCGATGCCAGCGACGAGAGGGATGACCACGAACAACACAATCGAGAAAAAAAGCGTATCCCAAGGTATGTTGACGTTATTGACACCTAAAAGAAGGGAGACGATCGGCACGAAGAGGACGAGGATCAGCAAATCGTTTACCGATACTTGCACGAGGGTGTGCGCGGGATCGCCGCGCGACAGGTTGCTCCACACGAACACCATGGCCGTGCATGGAGCGGCACCGAGCAAAACCGCTCCGATGATATAATCTTGGGCGAGCTCGGGAGATATGTAGTCGGCGTAGATGATGCGGAAGAACAAGAACGCGAGGCCAAACATCAAAAATGGCTTAATCAACCAGCTCGTTCCACTGGAAACGACGATGCCCAAGGGGTGTCTGCCAACTTGCTTTATCGAAGCGAAGTCGATTTTCATCATCATCGGAAAAATCATGATCCAGATGAGGATAGCGATCGGGATGTTCTGCTGGGCATATTCGAGGCGGCCGAGCACCTCGGGCACGATCGGCACAAACTGTCCGATCAAGATACCTATGCCCATGCAAAGAATTACCCACAGGGTCAGATACTTCTCGAAAAAGCCAATTTTCGGCTTGCTGATCTCGGTGGCAGATTCCATTTCCAGAATACCTCACATAGATAAATGTCTATATGTAGATTTTGATCTCGAATGACTAATTAGTCAAGCGTTTATATTAGGCTAGATGTGCGCTTCGGAATCGCGATGTCATCGGTTCAGAAGTCATCGCGACGTCCGATGGCGATGTCGCTCGGCGATCGAGCGATGATCTTCTTGCGTTCGGGAACAAAAGCGCAGAATAATGCCAAGCCGATTGCCCCCGCGAGCGAAACCGAGATGAGAACATATGAAAATATCATCAAGTCCGTCCCCGCATACGTCACTTCGACTATGTCGATGTCGGCGCTGATGGCGAAAGAGACCAACCCATCGATATTCTGTGTGGCAACGCGCGATTTGCTTCCGGCATCGTCGATGGTCGTCACCCGATAGCCTGGGTAATAGATCAGAGGCATTTGGATCAGGCTTTCCTCTTCCGCCGCCACGTCCAAGTCGTAGTCCGGGGTATCCCGGTTCGCGACGTCGATCGTGCACGCGCCACTCAACACCACTGGATCGAATGGATAATCGTCTTCGTAGCGGCTGCTCAAGGCGGTTCTGACTTGGTAATACAATGTGTTAGCGTACTCTGAGACATAGTCGTCTTGCGTGAAGACCTGTGGGATGTATTCCTTGTTCCAGCCAATCGAGGCGGTCGAAGACAAAAAATCCTCTTCGCCATAGAGGATGGCGGCGCCGCTCTGACCGCTGTCGACAAGATCGCGCAGCAGGCGTTTCTCGGGGAGCGCTTGATTTGTCACCAAGCACAAGCCAATCGCGGCCACGGCGAGATAAGGGACGACTTTTTTGTGCTGGAAAGCGGTGAGCAACCAGCCGATCATCCACGAGCCGAAAAACTGGATGTAAGCCCACAGCCGCCACGGGAACTGAATGTTGAGTACGGCATCGGGCAAGATGGACCAAACCCACTTCTGCGTGATCAGAGCGAAAGCGGCGATGAGCGAGCCGCTCAAGAACCAGAACTCGACATCCTTATAAAATGGGAGGCGAGCGGATTCGCCTCGAGCGCTCGCGAGCAGGCATTCGATGAGAAAATAGGCGGCGATGATCGCCAGAGCCCCCAAGACGACCTCGAGGCGATAAGCGAAGGCGAAGATGAGGCCTAGATAGACGAGGGCGCTGATCAAAAAGTGGAAGCAGCGCAGCTTTTTGATGCCCGCGAGCATCTTGTCCATCGCGATGAAGAACGCGCTCAGCATGAGAAAGAAGATTATCTCCGCCAGCATGCTGCTAGTATTCATCACGCTGAAATAATGGCTGTCCATATAGGGGAAATTGAGGAAGCCCGAGAAGCCGAAAGAAGTGTTGATGCGATTGATGACTTGTGGCAAAGTCGTCCACATCTGCTCGCGATTCGAGATGTTATATATTCCCGTGCCCATCAGCTCGAGGCTCGAGAAGAGCTGGACGGACATGAACCCGAACAGCAGGGCGAGCGAGGCGATGCACGTCAGAAGATAGCGGCGGTGGTCGCGAGTCAACACCGCGATCTTCTTGGCGTTGGCCATCAAGAAGATGACGCCGAAGATGAAGCCGAACATGGCGGTGAGATTGTGGCTTAAAAAGAGGAGGGCACCTCCGATGATCGTCTCGATAAAGGGCAAGACCTTGATGTTGTCCTTGAAGCTGACGACGCCATATAGGCCCATGAAGAACAGCGGGAGGAAAGTGAAGGCGAGAGCCTCGGCGTAAGCTGCCCGGCAGATTGCATCAAAGATGCGATATGGATAGACGATGTAGATGGCGGCGGCCAGTGCGGCGGCCACTTTGTTGCCATGGCTCGTCTTGAGGATGAAGCGGTACATGATGACGCCGGAGACGAAGACGCTGAGGAACACGACGATTTTGATCGCGTCGACAGCGTTGCCGCCGATGCCGCTCGTGACGAAGTAGATCAAGGCGGACAAAAGGTGGAAAAGCGGCGAGTAGAAGAGGCGATTTCCGACGCCGAGATTCTCGGCTAAGTACGTCGAGATGCGCGGGATGCTGCCAGAAGAGATGAGCGAGAGGTATTCATCGCTGATATTGCCTAGGTGAAAGCGGATGTCATCTCCGATGAGCAGGCCATCATAGAAGAAGAGGTACAGGGACATGAGCGACAATCCCAAAAGAAGGAAGTAAGGAGCGATCCTCACCAGCATCTTTTGGACCCTGAGCCACCTGCTCGCTTTTACCATTTCATCCATACAATTACATACCATGATACTTGATTGCCGCACCATAATCAAAAACACCCAGTGACGGGTGTTTGTAATTCGGGCTACTTTTTCTCGGCTTTGTCTTCTTCGTAGCGGACGACGATCTGATTGAACGGAATCTTGATGTCGTTGCGGTCGAAGAGCAATTTCATCTCCTTGTTGAGGTCGCGCGTGACTTGATATTTCTTTAACTCATCAGAGCGGGCATACATGCGGATGACGACGCTGGAGTCGGACAGCGACTGGACACCGCGATAGAAAGGCCCTTCGACGATGTCGGGAATCTTCTTTTTGATATCATCAATGTTTGCGAGGATGATCTTCTCGACGCGGTCGATGTCTTCGTCATAAGAGATGGAAATATCGCATATTGCTGGGGAGAGGTTGGCGGAAGTGTTGATCGTCTGCCTTAGATCGGAGTTATTGACGGTGAGCACGTCGCCGTTGACATCGATCAAAGTCGTGGTCCGGACACCGATCTCGAGGACTTTGCCCCGGAAACCGTTGACTTGGATGATATCGCCGACCTGGAACTGTTTCTCGAAGATGATGAAGAGGCCGCTGATGACGTCCTCGATCAGGCTCTGGGCGCCAAAGCTGAGAGCTAAACCTAGGATTCCCGCTCCGGCGAGGAGGGTCGGCGTCTGCACGCCCCATGCGCTGAGGATGAGGAAGACGCCGACGATGACGCTGCCATATTTGAAGATGCTGCGGATGATGACCCAGACCGTCGCCTGCCTCTGGAAGTGGCCGACGAGCGCGCCTATGACCATCTTGACGATTTCGTTTAGAGCCCAGACAAAGAAGATGATGACGGCGCTTTCTAGAAGGACCATAGCGTTGGTCTGGAAGAAGTCGGCGAGGTTGAAGAACTTGCCGATCGTGTTATTGACGAAATTGCCAAACGGGGTGGCGGCTAGTGCCGGCACGCTCCCGAAGACGATCGCAAAGATCACGACCGCGGCGATGATCGACAAGACGACGATCATACGGATCGTTCCCTTCTTCAATTTTTTGACGACCTTTTTCTCATTTTCCATACTCTCTCCCTCTTTTCTTAAAAAAGAAATTTATAACTACACATTGTATGTGTAAATTATCTCTGCGTAATACGATTCGCCGATGTGCTTGAGAATCGATATCTCAATCGTGAAGTGCTCATCTGGCAGCTTGGGAATGCTGGCCATGTAGTCGCGGATCGAACCCTGCATCTGGGTGAAGAACGTGCCATAGTTGTAATTGAGGATGTTACCCGCCTCATCCAGTGAGTAGATGTCGTAGGAGATGGTATTGATTATCATCGCGGGATCCTCGACGTTCACAGTGGTGTAGAAAGATGTCGATTCTTCCGTGAACGACGTGATGGTGCAAGTGTAGGTTGGCGCGGTGGTGAAGGTGACGAAACCAGCTTCGATCGTTTTTTCGAGCGAGGTGTCGGGATCGACATAAGTCGCCATCAAACCGGCGTAGTAATCCGTCTCCGCCGCCAAATTGTCGATGCGGATCCGCACACCTTCTTGACCAACCCTTCCAAAGATATCGAAAGGGGTCGTCGAGATCAGCGTGCCTCCTTGATAGACGTCGATAGTCGTCGTCACTTCAACGCCCTCCACATCTTGGGCATAAGCAGAGAAGACGACATAGTCGCCACCAATATCATTTGGATAGATGGAGCCAGAGAAATGATATGGAGTCGCGAAAGTCGCTTCGTCGAGAATCGTCGAATCGGGAGCGTCGATCAACGATACGGCGAGGCGGACTTCGACGCTGTAGTTGAAGTTGGGGATATCCTCGATCCACGTCGTCGCATGCGACGATGTGAGAGGAATGCTCACATACTCTGATGATTGGATATCGCGGTGCGAAGAAAGTTCACCTTCGTAAGGGTAGATAATGCGGTATTCCAGAAAAGCGCTCGCCACCTGATCGTCTGGATCGTAATACAATGTCTCGACGCTCACGTGGTAGATGATGTCGTTGCCGATCGCTTCAAGAAAGAGGAAATCAGCGGATACCGCTTCGCTCTGTGAGACGATGGTCGCGACGACGACTGTCGCCGTCACAGCAAAAGTCGCTAACCATCTGGCGATGAGTTCGCGCTTCCGTTTGATTTCGGCACTTTTCTTGGCTTTGGTTTTTGGCATTGGCTTGCCTCAAAAGAAAAAACTTAGACGCCTTAATTTTAGTGAGGACCAAGCTTTATATCAATAAACTTCGCACGTGATATGGCGGAATAGAGGTGAATTTATGATTTTGCGCAAACTACTTTTTACCATCTTTCCAGATAGGAAGATACCCCTCTTTTTCTAGGTCGGCCTCTGGTATGAAATGGATGGCGGCGGAATTGATGCAATAGCGAAGCCCACCTTTGGTTCGGGGCCCGTCATCGAAGACGTGCCCGAGGTGGGTGTCGGCGTTCTTGCTCCGCACTTCGATGCGAATCCGACCATGTGATTTGTCCTCGACCTCTTTGAGAGCACCTTTGTCGATCGGTTTGGTGAAGCTGGGCCAACCCGAGCCAGAATCGAATTTATCGCGCGAGCTGAACAGTGGCGTTCCGCTGACAGCGTCGACGTAAAGTCCATCGCGCTCGTTATCCCAATATTCGTTGTCGAAAGGAGGTTCGGTCGCGCCTCCGAAGACAATTCTTCTTTGGAGAGGAGTCAGCTCTGGCATCTTTTTATTCATGTCGGCACCTCCTAGAAATCATCTTTCAGCTATATAATAGCCGAAAAGTGTCGCAGCATACCACTCACATGATCGTTTTTTGCCATTAAAAATATTCTTTGTCACCCGATTGTATCGACTATATGTCAATGCTAAAATCAATGTAGGTTTTCATTATGTGGCGTCGAGAACGTTTCACAGCAAGGAGAGACCAACATGAAAAGAACTCTGTCGATTATTTTGGGAGGCGTCGGGTTGCTCGCGGTCATTTTTGGCATCACGACGGCGGTCGAGTATAACGCGCTATCGAAGAACCACGAAGATATCGCCTACCGCAAATCCGAAATCGTCAACTCGCTCGAAACTCGCGATTCGACTTTGGAGCAATTGGCGTCTGCGGTCGATGCTGCCATCGACCTCGAGACGTCGATATACGAGATGATCACCGACGCTCGCGAAGCCTATGCTGCGGCTGCGGCTGGTCAAGACTACAAAGCGATTATCGAGGCCGACACCTTGTCGTCTTTAGCCATCTCAGAATTGCTCGCCGTCATCGAAGATAACCCAGATGTTCAGAGCATCGAAGTCATCGAAGGCTACATGGCTTCGATCGAAAGTTTGGAAAATACGTTGAAAGTCGCGCGGAGAAACTATAACGAGTCAGTTCGCGATTACAATACCAGCGTCCGGCTCTTCCCGAAGAATATATTTGCGTCGATGTTCGGATTCGATACTCAGATGCCTTATTGGTCACCAAATCCCGATACCGGTGAAGGTGATATTGAGGTCAGCGGTATCTCTTATAGCGGCGCTGATGCTTCGTAAGTCCCTCCTCTTCATTGCCATAATCGGTTTTTTTGCGGCTATCGTCGCCTTTGGTATCAGATCATTTGCTTCCAATCGCTACCCTTACCCAAGCGAGGCATATTATCTTAACGATTTCGCGGAAGTGTTTTCCTCCACGACCGAGAACTTCTTGATCGGCGAGGCGGAGAGCCTGCACGAGACGACCAAAGACATCGAGGATGTCGGAGGCGCGCAGATCGTCTTTGCTACCTATCTGCTCGAGGAGGGCGAAGACCTCTCCGACTACGACAAAAACATCATGTTCGAAGAGTGGAAGATCGGCCAGAACAACATGGGGCTGCTAGCCGTCTTCTTCTTCTCGCGGATAAGCGACGAGACCATCGGCTGCTACGACCTAGTCGAATTTCAGATCGAAGCCTCAGATGAGATGATGATCTACCTTCCGGTCACCACACAGCTGAACATCTACAATCGCACTTTAGGTTATTACCTCCCCAAGGGCACGCCAACCAATCCATACGATTTTGATCTCGAGATCGGCGCTGCATCGATGATGAACGAATTCCTGAATGTGGCCTACGGTCATATCTATGATATGCCCGATGAAGTCATCCCTCAGGAAGAGTTCGATCCTTCCTATGAAACGCACTGGTTATCTGATGATAGCCCCAGTCGCTACAAAGCCAACTATTCGCTCAACATGCTGGATTATTTCTTCTCTCCCTACGGCACGGTCTACGACCGCATCATCTTCGGATGCCTCTCTGCGCTATTCGCCGTCGCGGGTGGTGGAGCGGGCATCTTCAAGGCTAAAGGCGGCATGAGCTCCGGTGGCGGCCTATTCCGGCATCGATAGAGACAACGAATATAAAAACAGCCACTTCGAAACGAGTTTTTCATCGCGCATGCCGTCCTTGACACATATAAGCCTAATGCCGCCATCTATTCCATGATTCGAATCGCGATCGCGATGTTTTGAAGCAGCGATGATGCCTACATAATGTTCCAATAGGTAAGCAAATCGCATCCTCAAAAGGTGTTTTTAGGTGTTTCCAGCTACCGAAATGCCATCCTCAAAAACTCGACAAACGACTGGTAATGTCGCTATTTTGACATCCAACAATGTCGATGTAGTATATATTTATATATACTATTGTTTTCTAATATTATTCAGAACAGCAAAATGTGCGAAATCCGCTTTACATAAATATGCACTTTGCGATAGAATAGCGAGCATAGCGTGCCCGTTGACGGCGACCCGACATATCGTGAGAAAACGACGATATTGAGTGAGTGTAGAATTGAAAAGTGCATATGAAAACAACCATTTGGAACAGATTGACGGCATTGTCCCTCGGCATCGCGCTTATGTCAGGCGTGATTTTCTCGCTATCGAGTTTCGCAAACGGGACCAAAGAGGTTGCCGCGAGCACAGCTGCCCATTACACGCTCGACCGCGCTTCCAACGGATGGAGCGGCCTCGGTTGGTCGAGCAACTACACGACGGCGTTAACGAATAAAAGCGTTGTCGATACTACCATCGCTCCCAATATAACCAGCGTGTGGGGTGGATACGGCGTCGCCACCTCGTCGAGCAGTATCGCCTTTGGCGGGAATGCCGCCTCGATCAGCAACTTAGGTTACACTTATGCCATAGGTGCATATCTCGAGACCGAAACCGCTATGGCAAGCGCGATCAGCTCGGTCGATGTGTGTTTTGCTGCCGCTATCTCCAAGACAGAGATTTTCGCCGTGCACCTCGAGGTCGCCTCCGCTCCTTTCGCCGATGCTGGCGGTTCGAGCGCCCTCGCCAGCGCTCACATCGTCGATCGCGCGACGCTGAGCAGCGCGCAATTTCCCACTTGGAGCTGGGTCACCATCTCTTTTGCGCCGACTTCGCCCTTGAGCGAATGGCCCGCCGATTCCTTCTATCGATTCGTGGTGGAGAAAAAGGCGCCGACGGCCACGAGCGGTGGAGGATGCAGCCTCATCAGCGCCGCATTCATGAAAGAAGTCAAGGCGTTGTCGAGCCTATCCATCAGCGGGCAATTGCAGAAAAGCGCATACTATGCTGGCGAGACTTTTGATCCTTCTGGTTTGATCGTCACTGCCAACTTCGACAACTCCTCATCTTCAAATGTCACTTCCGTGGCCACCTACTCACCAAGCCCTCTTACCCCCGGTGCTAACGTGAGCGTAGCTTACGCTTACGAAGGAGTGACGAAAGCAGCATCGATATCTGGCGTCCAAGTCATCGCGCGCGTTCTATCGTCGATAGCGGTGACGACATATCCAGATAAACTGTCCTACTATGTAGGCGATACCATCGATTTGAGCGGCATGGTAATCACCCTCTACTATGAATCGGGCGATACTGCCGCATTCGGCCCCTTCGCAAGCGATGAAGAATACGTCGGGATAACCACCGATCCGAGTCGCTCGACGCCGTTAACGCTCGAGACGACCCCGACTTTTGCGGTCGCTTATTCGACGAAGGCGGACGCGAGCGGTTTTGCGATCGCCGTCGAAGCCGTGCCGACCTATATCGAGCACTACACACTCTACTGTGGCGGCCAGAGCGGCTGGGCCTCAACCTATAGCACTTCCGTGACCAATCGCGTGGTCACCGATAATACCGTTTCCCCCGAAGTCAGCGTCAAATGGGGTGGATACGGCATCAACGATTACGCCTGGCCGATCGAACTCGGTGGGAGCAGCGCCCAGACGGGAATGACGCTCGCCAATCTCGATTTGACCTACGATGGGGGTGCCTATCTCGAAACAGAATCACCGATCGCCGCTTCAATTTCATCGATCGGCGTCACTAACAATGCCTCCCTATCCTCAGAAGTTTATGCCGTGCACCTCGAAGTCTCATCGACACCATTCAATGACGCTGGAAGCGCAAATGCAGCGGCGAAAGCCGATAAGATCGACATGGTGAGTATCTATCGGTCCGCCAATCCTTTCTATGGGGCGACAACCGTCTCGTTCGCGCCGACTTCGCTTCGCTGTTGGCCGGCCAACTCGTACTATCACTTGATCGTGGAGAAAGCGAGTGGCAGCACGAGCGATGGTCTCGAGCTCACCCACCTCATCTTCATGGAAGAGGTGACTTCTCTGAGCGGCATCGCCATCAGCGGCACGCTGCTCAAGACATCGTATATCGAAGGCGAAACCTTCAACCCGGCGGGATTGAGCGTCACCGCGACGTTCTCGAACCACACGACGCAGAATGTGACCGCTTCGACCCTTTGGAGCCCGAGCGTCTTGAATTCCAGCGATGTGAGCGCGACCGCCCACTTTACCTATGGCGGAGTGACGAGAACAGCCGTATACAATGGCATCAACGTCGCGGGCCGGGCGCTCGTGGCCATCGCCGTCACCGAGGAACCATACAAAATCGACTACGCCGTCGGTGACACCATCGATTTGGCGGGGATGGTCGTGACTCTCATCTATGATGTGGGCGAGAATTCGACCTTTGGTCCTTTTGACAGCGACTACGAATACGCCGGCATCACGACCAGCCCGTCCCGCGATGATGTTCTCAAATTATCTTCGAGCGAGGATTATGCCCTCGCGTACAATGGCCTGAGCGATGCCAGCGCTTTCACCATCTCCATCTCGGTCAAGGCCGACTACAGCGAATACGCTTATTATACGCTCGATCGCGTGAGCGGTGGCATGTCCGACCTCGGCTGGTCGACATCGTATGCGACATCAATCAGCGATAAAGCCGTCGCTGATGCGACCATTACCCCGAATGTTTCCCTGACGTGGGGCGGCTATGGGGTGATGACGAGTTCGAGCGCGATATCTTTCGGTGGCAACGCCGCTTCTTTAGCAGATCTCGATTTAGTGAATAGCATAGGATCATATCTCGAGACGGAAACAGCGATAACCTCTTCAATCTCATCGTTTTCTATCTACGTCAACAGCAATGTCAGCGCTGAAGTCTACGCCGTCCACCTAGAAGTCTCAAGAACCCCATTCGGCGATGAAGGCGGCAGCGCGGCCATCGGAAAACATCCCAAGGTCGATACCATCAGCAAGTATAATGGCAGCACATCTTTCTACGGCAGCGAAACGGTCGTCTTCCATCCGACCCGACTCGGTGCTTGGCCTGCCGGTTCTTACTATCGCCTCATCGTAGAGAAGAGCGATGCCGGAGCGACGAGCGCCGTCGGTCTCAGCCTGGTGAGCATGGCCTTTCACGCTGAGTCTCCGATCAACTACAAGAAGGACGAGGCCAAGCATTTCGCTAGCTACTTCCTCAACGTGACGAGCGTCTGCGATGGAAGCGGGACGATCAACAATATCACCTCGGAGAAGTGGAGCGACTTGAAGGACGAATTCTCGTGCCTGACAGTCCCCGGGAAAAATGCTTTCCGCAGCAACAGCGAGAACGTCTCCGACGTCAATAGAGCCCTTGAAAGATATACATTCATCACCACAAAGTATCAGAATTTGGAGAAATTCCTCGGAGAGGACGAAGGTTCATCTGCCAAAATGGCGGACCACAGCCAAGGCGCTGACGCGAGCTTCGTGGTCGTGATCGCCGTCGCTCTCGCCGGATCCCTCGGCCTGCTCATCTCCAGAGTCGGCAAATACCGCCGCGACGCAAAAAGCCCCAGATAAATCCGGGACTTTTTTGTTCGTTAGATATGACTTATTCGGAGGCGGTGGCTTCTATTTTTCTCTCGATCTTCTTCGGTTCGCCGTGCTTGACGAAGAACATCGTGACGAGAGCGGCGAGAGAGAAGATGATAGCGTAAGGGAAGAGCGACCATCTCATGCCGACGGCGTCCATGATCGCGCCGGAGATGATCGGGGTGAGAATCTGCGCGAACATGCTCGCCGAATAGTAATAACCGGTGTAGACGCCGATGTTGGCGCCGTGCGACATCTCCACGACCATCGGGTAGGAGTTGACGTTGATCGAAGCCCATCCGACGCCGACGAAGACCATGGCGACGAAGACGAGCCACCCCGGAAGAAGGCTAACCCGGCGACGAAACCGATGACGAAGCCTAAAGTGATGATGCCGATGCCGATCATGATCGTGTTGCGGCGACCGATTTTAGTCGACAGGATACCGACGGGATAGTAGGCGATCAAAGCCGCGACGAAGCCGATCATGACGGGGATTGAATAATTGGCGATGCCGAGAACTTCCGTCGAGTAGAGAGTGATCTTGCTCGAAGCAGCGTTATAGCCGAAGAACCACAAGACGACCGAGGCGAGGATGAAGATGAAACTCTTGAGGACGTCCTTGGGCATCTTTTCGCCCTTGGTGCCCTTTCCGATATTCTCGCTCTCGGCGGTTTCGACGCCGAGCTCGATGGATTGACGTTTCATTTCGTCTGACCACTTGACTTCTTTGACAATGTACATGAAGAGGGCGAGGACGGCGAGCATCAAGCCCGCGGTGATGGCGAATAATGGGATGTACGAGAAGGTTTCATAAGTGTCTTGCTTCATCGTGCCGATCAGGGCGATGGCCACGAGGGACGCGGCTCCACCGATGGTGCCCATGGCGTTGATGATGGCATTGGCCTTGGAGCGGTGAGTCTTGATCGTGACATCGGGCATCAAGGAGACGGCGGGAGTTCTAAACGAGCACATCGCCATCAAGACGATGAAGAGAACGCCGATGAAAGAGGCGAGGTAGAACCAATTTGGTTGGGTGATGTTTTCAAAGATGTAGGAGGCGCGAGCTTCGGAGACGACCTCGCGGACGGTATCGGAGAATTGCACGACGCCATTTACGTCGAAAGAATAACCGATCAGGACATTTTCCTCGTTGAAAACTTCAATGACGTTCGAAATGTTGGCGGCATGCATGGCTTGCAGCTGGTAGAAGTCGACGATAGCCAACGCCACAAAGACGACAGCGGCGACGATCGTGCCGATGAGGATATAGGGTTTGCGCTTGCCCATCTTAGCGACGGTCTTATCAGACCACGCCCCGAACAGAGGCAAGAAGATCAAAGCGAGGATGTTATCGAGAGCCAGCAGGACGCCCGACCAGACCTGGTTCAGGCCGAAGTGAGTGACCAAGATGATGGACATCGTCGAATCGTAGACTTGCCAGAACATGCTGATAATCAAAAAAGCAAAGCCTACGAGAAACGTTCGCTTAATGTTCAATTTCATATTGCTCTCCTGCACTGTGAATGCGCATTTCTATTAAAATGTTACCACATGACTGCGGATAGATAAACCACAGAAAAAAGTCTACTGAGGCCTTATCCTCTCGAAAATATAATTGTCGGCCTCCCTTTCGGCGAGCTGGCGCTTGCTATCGCTATCCACCGTCCAGCAGATGATGTTCATCCCTCTTCTCCTGGCGCGGCGAATGTGCTTATCGGGTAGATAATTGACATCCATGCTCGTGAAAAGCGGGCGGGAGATGAGATTGATCAGAAGCGTTCTGAACATGAAATTCGTGAAGCGGCTCTGACCCTCGAAATCATGGGACACCAGTTGGCCATAAGGATAGCGGTGCGGGTAGTTCTTCCTCAACCACCGCATCGCATAAGGATTGAAGGATTGAACAGCTATGTTGCCATCATCGGGATAATCGCTGAGAGCTTCGATGATGCCTTCGGGCAGAGCAGGGTCAAATGCCCCATCGACTTTCATCTCGATCAAGAGCGGGACCTTGCCCTGCACGACTTCCAGCACTTGCACCAGAGTTGGGATGGCCTCGCCGGAGAGGAGCAATTTAGTCTTGGCTAGATCGCTGGCGGTCATGGCAGTTATCGAGATGTCGAGGTTAGCCACTCGCGATAGATTGCCATCGTGGACGACGGCAAGCGTTCCGTCCTTCGTGAGATGGACGTCGAGCTCGATGCCGTAGCCATGGGCGACGGCGGATTTGAAAGCGCCCAGGCTGTTCTCGTCCAAAACGGCATCGTGCAAGCCTCGATGCGCCAGGCGTATGCGTCGGAAATTGATGAATGATTCCATAGTATTCTCCAACAAGAATTATATTACGTTCTCGGCGAAGTGGAGAGGCGATTTGCGCATTTAAGAAGCAGCGCTTTAAACGCTTTTTTCTTCGTTTCTCTTGCGCGTCTGCTTCCATTTTAGGTGGGGCGTCAAGACCCCGATGGTGATCGCTAGGCAATAGATGATCATGAAGATAGGCAAGAAGATGATCGAAGGGATGAGCTGGTACCATCTACCATAGCGTATCCGCTTGTGCTCGAGGAGCGTGGTGAGGATGCCTTGGGCGATGAAGGGCACGACGAAACCAAGCGATAAGATCATGATGAGGTTGAAGATGATATTCCAGGCTTGCTGGGCCTCGCCGGCGATGTAGAGATAGGTGATCAAATAGACGTAGTAGGCGGGGAACCAGAAGACCGCCATGACGGCGATGGGGATGAAGAACAGCGTCAGGAACAGATCGATGTAAGAGAAGTTGAAAGTCGTGAAGAATTTCCCCCACAGGCGCAAGCCATATTTCCAAACCAGGCGGATTAAACCATAGCCAAAGCGGCGGTTTCGCACGAAGATGGCCTTGAAAGTCGCGGGATGATCATCGTAGACCATCGCGGTGCTGACGTAGTCCACGCGCTGGCCGCGCAGAGCGATTTTCAGCGAGTATTCAGCATCTTCGACGATGCTGATCGAGTCGTAGCCTCTCTTGACGATCTCTTCGGTGGCCGCGAGCATGCCGTGCCCTCCAAAAATATTGGAGAAGCCGATGCGAGAGCGAAGGTTGCAGACGAAGCGAGAATCCCGTATGTACCACAGCGACCAAATCGAGGATGAGACACTCTGCGTATAGTTCTTGGCGTTGAGATAGCACGTCGCATATTTGACGCCGCTATCGAACGCGTCGTTCATCTTGGTGAGGTAATCGGGATGAGGTTCGGTATCGGCATCAAAGATGATGAAAGCTTCATATTCTTTGCCGCACTGGCGAATTATTTCTCTAAAACCATACTTTAAGGCATAGCCTTTCGTCCTTTCGCCGTCGTTATCGTAAACTATGACGCGCGCGCCAGTTGAAGCAGCGGCTTTGGCAGTGTCGTCCGTGCAGTTGTGGGCGATGACGAAGATTTCGTAATGATCGCGCGGGTAGCGCAGAGTCTGATAGATTTTGGCGATGGATTCCGCGATGACATCGTCTTCGTTGCGGCAAGGGATGACGATGGCGTATTTGTGGAGGATCTTAGCCTCTGGGTATTTCTTGGCTCGGAAGAAGAAGAAAATAATGAAGGCCAACTGTGGCAGGAATGCTGCGGATATGACGCCGATGGCGACCTGGTTGACGATTTCGAGGATGGTGTTGAGGAGAGTCATACCATTATATGATAAGCATTTTGCATAATTAACTATATAAAATTTGGTTCTCGATGATGGAAGGGCGGACAGGGGAAATCACGTCTTGTGGGTTCGCTGCCGTTTATCGAATATAATAGTAAATATAGAGCGAACAAAGAATCGAAGGAGAAATTATGCTAACCCAAATCATCTCGTTTGGCATCGCCATCGCCGTGTCGCTAGTCGCCATCGCCGTGGCCATATGGCTGGCCGCTTGGGTCAAGAAGCTCTCGGCGGATAACGCCAAGATCGCCTACATCTCCGGCTTGATAAAGCGGGGCGCCAACACCTTCTTAAAACGCGAGTACAAAATTCTGTCGATCTTCGCTGGGATTATGTTCGTCTTCATCTTCGTCTTCCTTCCTAAACCGATTTGGCAAACGGGGGATTTAGCCGATGTTCATCCCATTCTCCCTAATCTCGCCATGGCTCTGGCGTATTTAGCTGGCACTCTCTTCTCCGCCGTCGCCGGCAAGATCGGCATCGACATCGCCACCATCGCCAATGTCAAATCCGCGGAAGCGGCTACCAAAGGAATCAGACCATCTTTCATGGCTGGTTTCCGCGGGGGAGCGGTCATGGGCATGGCGGTCGTAGCTAGCTGCCTGCTCGGCGTCACGCTCGTCTTCTGGGCAACGTATAGCTGGACGGGGAGCGCGCGCATCTTGATCGGCTTCAGCTTCGGGGCGAGTTCCCTCGCCCTCTTCGCCAAAGCCGGAGGTGGCATCTTCACGAAAACGGCCGATATCAGCGCAGATCTAGTCGGCAAAGTCGAACTCGGCATTCCTGAGGACGATCCTCGCAATCCCGCCGTTATCGCTGATAACGTCGGAGACAATGTCGGCGACGTGGCTGGGATGGGCGCGGACTTGTTCGATTCCAACGTCGCCTCTTTAGCGGCCGCTCTCGTTTTGGCGATCGCCCTCGATCCTAAATACATTCCGCTCGTCTTCCTCTTCGCTGCAGCCGGGCTGCTCTCTTCGATCATCGGCGTCTCGACGGCCCGCATCGGAAAGCAGGGCAATCCGACGCGCGCCTTGAATACGAGCACGTATACGACGACGGCCATCTACTTTCTCTTGACCGCGGGGATAACTGCTCTCTTCGATTTTGCCCTCGACGTCAACGTCGGTCACGACTACTGGTTTATCTGGGGTTCGACCATCCTCGGCCTCTTGGTGGGAGTGGTCATCGGCCTCGCCACCGACTATTTTACCGACGATAGCCGCAAGCCCGTTCACATGGTAGCTATCGCTTCGGAATCTGGACCGGCTTTCACGATTATATCGGGCATTTCCTATGGCTTTTTAAGCGTGTTGCCCGCGATGGTGGGAATCGGCGTTTCGGCTCTTGGTTCGTACATGCTTTGCCAAGGTATCTCGGGCGCGCCATCGGCGACAGCGGGGATGTTCGGCATCTCCATGGCGGCGGTGGGCATGCTATCCATCGTCGGCATGATCATATCCAACGATGCCTATGGGCCGATCGTCGATAACGCTCGAGGCCTAGTCGAGATGGGTTGTCTCGGCGAAGAAGCCTTAAAGATCACCGACCGCCTCGACAGCGCTGGCAACACCGTCAAGGCCGTCACCAAAGGCTTTGCCATCGGCGCCGCCGGTTTGACCGTCATCGCCCTATTGGGCGCCTTCATGTCCGAAGCTAATGCTTTAGGAGCCAATCTCACGGGATTTGACGTCATGGATCCCGTCATCTTCTTCGGGCTGTTGGTCGGCGCGGCCGTGCCAGCCGTCTTCTCAGCTCTCCTCATGCTCGGGGTCAACCGCAACGCCCAGCGCATGATCGGCGAGATACATCGCCAGTTCCAAGAGATACCTGGCTTAAAAGAAGGCGCAGAAGGTGTGGCGCCTGAGTACGATAAGTGCATCGATATAGCTACGAGAGGGGCGCTCGGCGAGCTGGTTATCGCCGGGCTGTTCGCCATCGCCGCGACCATCGCCGTCGGTTTCATCGGTGGCGTCAGAGCCATCGGCGGTTTCCTCGTCGGCAATATCGTCGTCGGCTTGCTATTAGCTCTCTTCATGTCCAATTCTGGGGGCTTGTGGGACAATACAAAAAAATATGTCGAGTCTGGCCATCATGGCGGCAAGGGCAGCTTCGCCCACAAATCCGCCGTCACCGGCGATACGGTCGGCGATCCTTTCAAAGACACGGCCGGTCCATCGATCAACACGCAGATAACCGTCGTCTCGCTCATCGCCTCGCTGATGGCCTACATCTTCATCGCTTACAGCATTTTCTGATCGCGTCAAAGACAAATTTCATCCATGGATGAAATCGCTCTTTTCGACATCGCTAGATCAGCCGCGGTGAGCGATGAGCATCGTTTATGATTTCGGAAAGTGCTTTTTCTCTTCGGGAGTATCGAGGCCCAGCGTCCCGCCAGGATTCATGATGTTGTCGGGATCGAAGTGCTTCTTTAAAGCCCGGATGACGGAGTATTCCACCTTGCCGAGCGATCCTTCGAGCCATGGTCCGAACATCTTGCCGATGCCATGGTGATGGGACATCGCCGCCCCCGATTTTTGGATGGCGTCGAGGATGCCGCTGTGATAGGCGATGTAGTCATCGATATCGTTCATTTTCGTGATGAAGATGAAATAGAGGTTGGCACCTTGCGGATAGGCGTGTGATAAGTGGGTGGTGACCACCGTGTTCGGGCGCGAGTGACAATAGGCCCTGACGCTCTCGTGAACGGCGGCCATGTTCGACCACAGCACGGAGCATTCCAAAGTGTCGGTCAAGATGCCAAAATCTTGCATGGAGTCGCGCAGATAAGGGTCGGAGAAACGTCCCTTTTCCCACGATTTGACCACTAGGCCAGTGAGGCTCATGCCGCCGTGTCTATGGGCGATGCGCCTGATGTTCCTGGCGACGTTTTTGGCGAATCCCCTCTCACCTTCGCTCCAGCCGAGAAAGAGGCTTCTCGCCATCGGCTTATAGCCACCGATCTTGAACAGCTTTGCTAGCGGCGATTCATCGACGCCATAGAGTTTCATCATCAAGTCGGTCTCCTCGGCGTCCGAGCAGCGGAAGACAGATGCGAAACCGGCTTCGCACTGCATCATCTCGCGCGTGGCTTCCTGCGCTTCTTCCCACGTGTGGAACATGAAGGAGAAGCAGCGGCGGTTTTTCTTGGTGAAGCGGAAGACGCGCAGAGTGACTTCGGTGAGGACGCCAAAAGCACCTTCGCTGCCCATCATGATGTGGTTGAGCGATGGTCCAGTGGCCTCGCGGGGATAAGGGGAAGTGGCGATATTGCCGATGGGGGTAGCGTATTTCTGGCCGATGACGATATCTTCGATTTTGCCATAGTAAGTCGAGTTCTGCCCGGCTCCTCTAGTCACGACCCAGCCTCCGACCGAACTGTGCTCGAACGACTGCGGGAAGTGGCCGCAGGTATAAGCTCACTTGGCGCCGAAGAGGCTGGCGGCATCGTTTAGGGTCGCTTCGAGCTTAGGCCCGCTCATCCCCGTCTGAACGGTGATGGTCTGGTCTTTTTCGTCGAAGCTTATCACTTTGTTGTAGCGCAGGCGCATGTCGAGGCTGACGCCACCTTTGATGCACTCGACGCCGCGCGTGACGCTGCTCCCGCCACCATAGACGTAGACCGGTATGCGGTTGATGGCGCAGTAGGCGACGATACTTTCCACTTGCTCGCGAGCGTCGGGATAGAGGACGGCGTCAGGAACGTTTTCGACGACTTTCTGGCGGAGGCGCAGGACATCGTGCATCGTCTTGCCATAGGCAACGCTCAAGCGCGAGTAGTTGTCGGTGCGGACATATCCTTCGCCGACGATCGCCTTGAAGGCGGCGATATGCCGCGGCTCCATCTTTGAGGGGACGTCGTAATCGACTGGCCCAAAACCGAGGCTGCCATCGTATTTGGCGAAGTCCTCATCGCTCATGTTGAAAGTATCTTTGATCACTTTGTATAAGTTTTCCTTAGGCCATTTGAAATAGTCGGGCTTTCCCCAGCGGAAGATGGAGCGCCAGCTTCGCGCATCAGCCGGCGCGTCGACCCACTTCGGAGAAAAACCCTTGTATGGTTTGTGCGACATTTATTTGCCTGTCCTCTCCTTTATGATGCTCCTGAGCTCCCGGTAGAGAGGTCTGAGCTGCTTGTAGATCCGCTTGTAGATCCGCTCGTAGAGATTGCGGTAGATTTTGTGGACTTCGGGGTTAGGCGCGAAAGTCTTGGTGTAGTGCACCATGTTGGCGATAGCTTCGTGATAATCCTTGTATACGCCGAGGCTCACGAAGGCGACCATCGAACTACCTAGTCCACAAGCCTCATAGGTCTGAATCTTATGCACGGGTTTTCCGAACATATCTGCGGTTATCTGACAGATCTCCTCGCTCTGCGAGCCTCCGCCGGAAACGGTCAGGCCGTTGATGGGCTGCTTGGAGCTCTTCTCGAGGTTCTCCATCCCTTCGATGAGGCCATAGCCGATGCCTTCGATGATGGCTTTGTAGATGTGGATGCGAGTGTGCTCGCTGGAGAAGCCGATGATGCTGCCTTTGGCCTCGGGTTGCTTGAGCATCGGCGCCCAATAGGGCTGGAGGATGAGCCCGTCGCTGCCGGGGGGAATCTCGCGGAGGCGGCGGTTGAGCAACTCCTCGGGCGAAAGGCCGTAGGCCGGAGCCTGGGCGACTTCTTTCTCGGCGAATTCCTTCTTGAACCAGCTGACCATCCAAAAACCGCGGTAGACCTGAATCTCCGGATTGTAGGTGCCTTTGACGGCACCGGGATAGGCGGGCATGAACTGCTGAGGTTCGACGTACTTGCGGAGCGTGGTCTGAATCGTCGCGGTCGTGCCGAAGCTGAGGGAAGCTAAATCGTTGTCGAGGACGCCGCAGCCCAAGGTCTCGCAGGCCTTGTCGGAAGCGGTGGCGATCAGCGGTAAACCCTCTTTGATCAAGTACTCTTCGCTGACGGCTTTCGAGATCGTGCCGAGAATCGAACCGGGTGGGACGATATCCTGCAGTTTATCGAATTCGACGTCGAAGATGGGATATTTGATATTGCTCGGTTCGTACCAGCAGTTGTTCTTGTAGTCGAAAGGGATGTGAGCGACCTGGCTGGCCGCGGAGTCGATGAGCTGACCAGTCAGCTGATAGACGAGGTAGCCGCTCAAAAGCAGATACTTATACGTCTTGGCCCACACTTCTGGCTCATTTTCCTTGATCCAGTTGCTCTTGGTGATCTTGCGCTGGTCCTCGAGGGCTTCGCTCATGCCGACGAGCGAGAAGGCGACTCGCGAGAGCAAGGGAAGGGGTTTTTCGCACTTGGCTTCGCGCTGATCGAGCCAGACTATGACGTCGCGGAGCGGCTGGACTTTTTCGTCGACGCATATGCATGTGTCGCGGATGGTGGTGATCGTCACCGCGCTAATTCGCTCGACGAGCTCGGGATAATTGCGGTGCATGCGCCGCGAGACTTCCTTGAGAGTGTCGACGTAGACGCTCGGTTTTTGCTCGGCGTAGCCGGGCTGCAGAGAGTAATAAGGGACGAAAGCAATCTGCTCTTTAGCGGCGATGTTGCCGCTCTTGTCGACGAGGAGGGCGCGGATGCTCTGGGTTCCGCAGTCGAAGGTCAGAATCAACGGGTCTTCTCTCATACGTTTATGTCTCCTTTATGCATGTCGGTGGTCGTGATGATATCGACATTGGTTTTGAGGATGTCCTTGATGATCGGCGTTCCAATCGCCAGGTAATCATCGATCACAATCTTCTTCAAGGCTCTGATGATGTCGGCGACCGCGCCCTTGGGGATTTCGCCCGATGTCCTAACGGACACGACGGGATATCCTCGGACGCTGGTTCTGACGCTCGTTGTCAAGGTCCGCTGCGGATTGATCAGCTCGCTCTGGGCGAAAGCTATTCCCCGGGGGCACCTGTTGCCGGTGACTTCTTTGGTCCGCTCATCGATTTCGAGATGGCAGCCATTGGGGCAGACGATGCAAACTAATCTTTTCATACACTATCCTCCAGGTGGAGGCCGATCGCCGCGATTTTTGACACATCGCCCAACTCGATGGCGATTCGCTCCATCTCTGGAGGGCGCAAGCGCTGATACTTCCTCTTGAGGACGACTTTGCCATCGACTTCTATCAATAGATTAACATTTTCGAGTTCGGATGCGGCGCGGAAATAGAAGATTACGTCGCTCAGGTTCGAATTAGCATCGATGTGGGACGGGACGACGTAGCCGATGCGCGCATCGATTTTGACGGGGATTAGGTGGCGCGTCGCCTCTTCCTTCTTTGATGCGGCATCTCTACCAGCCGTCTCGCCGCTTTCCGAGACGTAATCCGCCGAGTCGCTGACGTGCAAGGCGTTGCCACACGAATAGACGCCATCGACCATAGTCATCAAGGTTTGGTCGACATATGGTCCTCTGGTTCGCGGATTGATGCTGACGCCGAGCTTTTCAGCGATCTCGTTTTCGGGGATGAGACCGACCGAGATGATCAGAGCGTCGCACGCGACGATCCGCTCCGTGCCAGCGATGGGATGCATCTTGTCGTCGACCGATGCTATTTCGACTCCAGTGAGGCGCTCATCGCCGAAAACGCGGGTCACGGTGTGGGATAAGTGGAGAGGAATATCGAAATCATCGAGGCATTGGGCGAGGTTGCGGGTCAAGCCGCTCGGCGTCTGTTTTACTTCGTAAACGCCTTCGACGCTCCCCCCTTCGAGTGTGATGCGGCGCGCCATGATCAGACCGATGTCGCCGCTCCCTAAGATTATGCAGCGCCTCGTCGGCATCTTGCCGAGGACATTGATGTAATACTGTGCAGCTCCCGCCGTGAAAACTCCCGCTGGGTTGCTGCCCTGAATCGCGATCTGCCGCGCCGTCCGCTCCCGGCAGCCGGTGGCGAGAATGATCTTGCTCGTCCACACTTTGCTTATGCCTTCACGGGTGATGAGAGTTAGGAGAAAACCGCCATCCTCTTTGACGATGCCTTCAACATATGTGAGCGTGCTGATTTCGACGTCGGTCGCTCTCAGCGAGGCAATCTCGCGGAAAGCGTATTCAGGACCGCTGAGCTTCTCCTTGAAACGCGTCAGACCAAAACCATCGTGGATGCACTGTTTCAGAATGCCTCCGAGCTTGGCTTCGCGCTCGATGAGCAGGACTTTTGCTTTGCAATCGGTGGCTCTCTTTGCGGCAGCCAGGCCGGCGGGACCGGCACCGATGATGACGATATCGAACTTCTTCATCGGATGCCCTCCTTGCTGTCGCCGAGGAGAATGTGGCCATTGCCTTTCTTGCTGATCTCGGTTGATGGCACATGCCTTTCGCTCGCCATGATCTGGACGATGAGTTGCTGGCAAAAACCGCCTTGGCAGCGACCCATGCCAGCGCGGACGCGCCGTTTGATACCATCGACAGTGTTGACCGCCAAAGGGCGATGGAGAGCAGCGATGATCTCCCCTTTGGATATCTCTTCGCATCGGCAGACGATCTGCCCATAATCAGGATTGGCTTTTATCAAGTCGTCGCGCGCTTTGTCGTCGAGATGTTTCATTGTGGGGGGGAGCTTTCGCCGGGGATTAAAAGAGGGGTTAGGAACTAGGGAAGCACCCATGATGCGCTGATAGATTTTGACGATGTCCTCAGCGATGGCCGGGGCGGCGGTGAGCCCGGGCGATTGGATACCGGCGGCGTGGATGATATTCTTGGTCCACTTTCCTTGGCGGATGATAAAATCTTCCTCGTATGTCGCCGCGCGTATGCCAGCAAAATACGTGATGATGTCGCCGCGGTTCAGCTTTGGGGTCGCATATCTGTGCTTGTCGATCAGCGTGTCGATCTCAGCGAGCGTCGTCTGATAGTCTTCTCGGGCCGGGCTCTCCGCGGCGGTCGGCCCGATGAGGATGTTGCCATCGACGGTCGGCCCGACGCCTCCACCTTTGGTATGGGCTTTCTGGTAACCACCGGAATGGAAGAAGGAGAAGAAACTGTTCACGGATGACTTCTTCGCTTTTTTATCGAGGATGATCTCCACGCCGCGTCGAGGATGAATCGTGAAGAATTGGTCCCCCGCCATCTTTGCGACGACGTCGGAGAAGACGCCGGCGGCATTGATGACGACCCGGGGGCGGATCGTCCCGCGATTCGTCTCGATGCCTGCGATGATGCCATCTTTGACTTCCATGCTCAAAGCGGCGGTTTCGAGGAGGATCCTGCCTCCATTTTCAAGAGCGTTCTCTGCCAAGGCGATGACCATATTATACGGCGAGATGACTGCTCCTTCAGGGAAGAACACGCCATATCGAGCTTCAGGGTTGATATTAGGTTCGCGCTCAAATAGTTCCTTTCGGGAGAGAAAGCGCGTCCCGACGATGCCTTTGCCTTTGGCATAGGCGATGAATAAAGGCATGATGAGGCGCATCTTTTTGCTGGTGAACGCCAGCGTCTGCCCCACTTTGTGATAATCGACGCCCAAATCGCGAGCCAAACTTTCGTAGATGCCGACCGCTCTTCGCAAGTATCGATGTTTCATACTCTTGTTCGAGAGGTCGATTCCGACGTGGATGCATCCGTCGTTGCGGCTGCTGGCGTGGAGGGCGACATCGTTTTCTTTCTCGATGAGGACAGCGTCGATCTCGTACTTGCAGAATTCGCGGAGGATGGCGCTGCCGATCACACCTCCGCCGATGATCAGGACATCGCATTTGAGCTCGTCGTAGGCTTTGTCGGATATCGGGCTGATGCGCATCGGCATCTCGCGATAGCCTTTGAGGCGAATTTCGTTGATGACCCCTTCGCTCTTCGCTTCAGCGGCCATGTAACCAGCTCGGACGATGTCATCCCACGAATCGAGTTCGCCTCTTAAGAGCAGGCAACCATCTTTTGTGGTGGCTTCGATCGATGGATATGCTCGGGTGATCTGCATAATTGCCCTTTTTAAGTTATGAAGAGACATCCTATTCGCCTCCAAACGCTATCGCTGCTCGGACGAGGCGCTTTTCGTCGAAGGGCTCGGATCGCAGCACTTCCTGGATGACGAGCCCATCGATGATGAGCATCAAAGTGTAAGCAAACGCTTCGGGATCCTCGATCGCGATGAAGACCTTTCGGACTCCGACGAGCAGCGTCTCTCGCCACTCCTTGTATTTTTCCAAGAATTTTTTCCGCAGAGTCGAATTGTCACCGAGGCATTCGTTGATCAAAAAGACGTGCATCTTCGCGCGGTCGAACAATTTGACGCCTTTGTGGAAGACGACTTCGAGAAAGCGTTCAGGCCTCAGATCATTTTCATGTCTTTTCAGCCAGAGGAGATACTCGGCTTTGAGGCTGTCGATATGCTGAGCGATGACATCGAAGATGATGTCGTCTTTCGTGGTGTAGTGATAGTAGAGCGTCCCTCAGCTCAACTCGGCTTCGAGGGCGACGTCGCGCAACGAAAAATTATTGACGCCACGATTGGCGATCAAAGCCTCGACAGCAGCGATGATCCTCGCTTTGCTCGCGCTTCCTTTAGGTCGGGACAATGGGTTATTATTCGGGCAGATGACCGAATTACTCCTAGCTCAATTTTAGCAAGGAACGCGCAAAAGGCAAATAGCAAAAAAAGAAAGCCGCATCCTCAGCGGACGCGGCCACGAATCGAAATAGGAGGAAAGCTAGTTACTCTTGTGGCATCTCGGTATAGGTATCGAGGTCGTCCGGGAGCGTGATGTCGCTGAGCTGGTTGATGCTGCTGATATCGACGTGGAACGAACCATCGATCTCGTGTACGCCAGTTCCGCCTTCCGCTGGGATGGTGAGCGCGGCATCGATATCAACATATAGCTTGTTGATGAAGCCGTCGGCATCGACGCCGAGGGTTATGCTGGCTTCCGTGATAGCAATTACGGATGAAAGAGAGGCGAGGATGGCGGCTCTAAGCTCTCCGATTTGCTCAGAGGTCATCGTCGAGGTATCGATTTCGCCGGCATCTTCCATGACGAGGATGTAGACCGAGACGACATCATCCATCGTGACATCGTAGACGACGGTGAGCTCGCCATTGGTCTCCGTAGCCGTGATGTTCTCAATCGTGTTGATATACGGGAGAATGGTGTTGAGATCGACGGGGAGAACGATTGGCTCGTCAGGATCGACATCGAGAGCGGTGGCTAGATTGCCAACGTGCGCCTTGAGCGTCAAGACAGAGGGGACTTCGCCACCCATCAGCGTCAGAAATTCGGAGGCGTCGGTCAAATCTGCATAGACCCAGCCCCCGCTTAGGTAGGCAGTCGCGCTGCCTTGGGTGTCGACAACCGTGACGGCGTTTTCCTCGACGAGAACGTCGGCGCTGGCTTCGACGATGCCGACAGCGTTATCTTCGAAGATATTGTTTATCTTGAGATGGACTTCGCCGGAAGCATCGACGTGCATTTCGTCGGTGAGCACCGACTCGCTGTCATAGATTTTGCCTAGATAGTCGAAATCGGCGGTGACATCAACTGCAAACGAATTGATATCGCTGGTAGTGGTCTGTTCGACGGCATCGAGGACCCTCTCGTTAGCGACGGCATCCTCGATCGAGATTGTGCCACCATCGCAGGAAGTCGTAGCGGCTAGCGCGATCATGGCGGTGAAAGATAAGATCAACTTATTGAATTTGTTCATTTGAACACCTCCAATTGTTAGTATAGCATCATCTATAAAAATGCAATAAAAATTTTGATGAATCAAGTCGAAAACGGCTGGTGAGTCAAAGATTTATCACGCATACTCGCGGCAAAATATATAATATTTCACGTCTACTTGATTTTGAAAAACCATTTGATGAATGCTTTTTTCTTCTCGTTGTACGGCGGATATTTTAATTGCAGCTCCATCTTCCCTTTTTTTAGAACGCTCTTTTCATGCGTGAAAGTGTCGAACGATCGCCGGCCGTGATAGGAGCCCATCCCGCTTCGCCCGACACCGCCGAAAGGAAGATTGTCGTTGGTGAGGTGCATGATCGTGTCGTTGATGCATCCCCCACCGAAGCTGACGAGATCCACGATGCGCTCGGCTTCGGATATGTTCTCCGAGAAGAAGTAGAAAGCTAAAGGTTTTTCCTGACCCTTGAGAATATCGACGAGGCTGTCGATATTTTTGTAGGTGAGAATGGGCATGATCGGACCGAAGATCTCTTCTTTCATAATCGCATCGTCATACGTGACATTATCCATGATGGTCGGTTCGATCAGGCGTTTTGCCGCGTCGATCTTTCCTCCGAAAACCACCTTCCCCTCATCGATCAAGCCCGTCAGCCTTTCGACGTGCTTATCGTTGATGATGTAGGGGAAATCATCGCTGATGAGGCCATCGCGATAATAAAACGCGCGGATGTAGTGGATGACGCGGGCGATAAATTTATCTTTTATGTCTTCATGGACGTAGATGTGATCGGGAGCGACGCAGGTTTGCCCAGCATTGAGGTATTTGCCCCATGTCACTCGCTTGGCCGCTAGGTCGATATCGGCTTCGGCGGTGATGATGCACGGGGACTTGCCACCCAATTCCAAAACCACTGGAGTCAAATGTTTGCTGGCCTTCTCGAGGATGATGCGGCCGACGTCGTCTCCACCTGTGAAGAAGATGAAGTCGAAACGTTGATCAAGCAATGCTTGGTTTTCCTCCCGACCACCGAGGACGACTTTGAAAAGGCGCGGGTCGAAGCGATTGGCGATCTTCTCGAGGACGAGCGAAACGTTCCAGGCGTATTTAGATGGCTTGAGGACGACGGTGTTACCTGCGGCAAGAGAAGCCACGACCGGCAGCATCGACAGCTGGAAAGGATAGTTCCACGGCGACATGACGAGCGTGACGCCATAGGGCTCTTTCATGATGCGACCTGAAGAGACGATATTGACCAAACTCGTCGACACGCGCTTTGCTTTAGCGAAAGAGCGCACGTGTTTAAGCATGTAGTCCAGCTCGTTGATCACGAGCGAATACTCGGTTGAAATCACGTCGAATTCGCATTTGTTATAGTCGAGTTTGAATGCCTGATAAATCTCGTCGTGCATCTCGAGCAATACGTCCCTGAGCTGATGCAGAATCAAGAGGCGGTATGCTACCGGCCGCGTGTTCCCCTTCAGAAAATAGGCACGTTGTTCTCTGACGATATCTTCGATCATATGTTATCAGTCCTCCATATACCTATATTGTTGACTTTGTCGCGCTCTTTTGCCATATATACTCGCTATTGCCATCTTTGAGTGTCTGCATTTCCTTCAGTGGAGCTGGCCATTATGATGTATGGATTATAAACATCTTTTGTTTAGATGAAGACCCGGCTAAAGCCGCGCATTATCACGTCGATAAGCATGTGCTCAAAATGATTATCGAGTCCGTTCAAATGCTCTCGAGCGCCCACCATGCCACCAATAGCCCACCCAGCATCACCTCTCGACTTTATAAGGCGACTCACATCAACCACCCTAAGTTATGGAAGAGATATATGTCTTTCATAAAGACGCGCTCGCTTCCTGAGTGGATATGATTATCGCGGCCGACATGCATTAAGCATGCTCTTGGTTTTCGCCTTTCTTTAATGGGCCGCATATTGTAATATCTAAGAGAAAGAGGACGATATCATGCCCCCATTGAAAATCGACGATCCTGAAATCTTTGATGCGATCGCACTTGAGACGAACCGTCAAAAAGAGAATATCGAGCTGATCGCCAGCGAGAATTTCGTCTCGCTCGATGTACTCGAAGCCCAAGGATCGATCATGACGAATAAATACGCCGAAGGTTACCCGGGGAAAAGGTATTATGGCGGATGCGAATTTGTCGATGTGGCCGAGCGTTTAGCGATTGAGCGTCTGACGCGGCTCTTCCATGTTAAGTATGCCAATGTCCAGCCCCATTCCGGTTCGCAAGCCAACATGGCGGTCTACCGCGCTCTCCTCAGCCACGGCGATCGAATTCTGAGCATGGCGCTGAGCGATGGGGGTCATCTGACCCACGGATATAAACTCAGTTTCTCTGGGATCGACTACGAAATTTATTCATACGGCGTCGATGCGATCAATGAGACGATAGACTATGAACAACTAGAAAAAACCGCCCTTGAAATTCGTCCGAAGATGATCGTGGCTGGCGCAAGTGCATATCCGCGCGCAATCGATTTTAAACGCTTCCGCGAAATAGCCGATAAAGCTGGCTCTTTGCTCTTTGTCGATATGGCGCACATCGCCGGGCTCGTCGCCGCCGGCGTCCATCAGAACCCTTGCGATTTCGCTCACGTCGTATCTTCGACAACCCATAAGACGTTGCGCGGTCCTCGCGGCGGCGTCATCATGACCAATGATCTGGATATCGCACAGAAAATCGACCGAGCAGTCTTTCCGGGAATTCAAGGCGGGCCGCTGATGCACATCATCGCCGCCAAGGCAGTAGCCTTCAAAGAAGCGCTGACACCTGAATTCGCCGCATACGCTCAACGCATCGTCGATAACGCTCGCGCTTTAGCTGATGAATTGAAGCTGCTAGGCTATCGCATCGTCAGCGGGGGCACGGACAATCACATGCTGTTGGTCGACCTAAAAAGTTCGATTAAGATGACGGGCGATATCGCCGAAAAAGTGCTCAACAGTGTCGGCATTACGTGCAACAAGAACTCGATCCCGAACGATAAGGAAAAGCCAATGGTCACATCTGGCATTCGCCTCGGCACCCCAGCGATGACGACTCGCGGCTTCGGTGTCGCCGAATTTCGCCTCGTCGCCAAGCTGATCGACGAGACGCTTCGCAATTATGACAACAAGCAGATTCTCGAGAGTGTTCACCAGCGCGTCTTGGAGCTGACTAGGAAATATCCTCTCCCCTATTGAACAAATGAACAATCTCGAAACCAAGCGCATATATCAGATGGTGGCAGTAGCGATGGGCGTCGCCCTCGCCGTCCTTTTGACATACTTCGTCTATATTCCTCTACCTGGCGGGGCGGGCTTTCTAAACTTCACCGACGTCATCATCATTTTTTCTTCGCTTTTCTTTGGACCGTGGATCGGCGCTTCGATCGGTGGGATAAGCGGTCTCATGGTCGACTTGCTCCTTGGCTATGCTTTTTACGCTCCGTTTACCTTGATCATAAAATTCCTCGAGGGTCTCGTTGCTGGCTTTCTATTCAAGATTATCAGAGGAAACTTCAAGTACATTGCCCCATTTGTCGGCGGGTTGCTCATGGCTGCCCTCTATATCATCCCCGACTACATTTTGCTCAACTCTTTCTATTCCACCATGATCGGCTTCGGCTTGAACCTCATCCAAGGAGCGCTTGGTGCATCTTTGGGTTTAACTATATACTTGGTCTTCATGAAGTCTAATATTCGGCCACCGATAACTTCATAGTCTGCATCGATAGGCGTTCGATAGACAATTCTCATTGAAGTTCGAGTTTTTTTGCCGCAGATGCAGTAATGGAACCATAATCTATGTGTCACGGCTTTATTATGTCGACACTTGTTTCATACGTCAAAATGCATCATATTGGAAAAAATGTGCCGGTTTTACGGAGATTATAGGCATTTCATCATGTTTAATGTAATTAAATTGTTTTGCGACTACTTCTATAATATGATTTAAGCCGTAGGCAATATTGGGCCGTAATGAAAGAGTGGTAATCGTATGTGGGAAGTACTTGCTAGCATCGGAACTTGGGGTTACGTCATCGAGTTGATCATCATCTTCGTCGCCAAGATTATCGAAGTGTCAATTGGCACTTTGCGACAAATTTTGGTGGTGAAAGGTTACCGCAAATCGGCAGTCATCTTAGCCTTGTTCGAAATATTCTTGTGGGTCTTCATCGCATCTCGCGTCATCACTGGGCTGGCTAGCGACCCGCTGAAAGGCGTTTCCTATTCGATCGGTTTTGCCGCAGGTGTCTATCTCGGCTCAATCATCGAGCAGAAGTTGGCTTTTGGCATGCAGCTCATCCAGACGATCACGACCGCAGAGAAGGGAAATGCAATCGCTGCCGTTCTACGCGGCAAAGGTTATGGAGTCACGACCGTCGACGCCAACGGCAAAATCGATTCTCGCAAAATACTCATGGTCTACGCCAATCGTCGTGGAAGCGACGATATCGTCAACCAAGTTCTTATCATCGACCCGACGGCGATGATCGTGCGCAATGATGTAGCTTCTCTAGCAGGCGGTTATATTCGACTGAAAAAGTCACTGTTTAAATAATACTGTTGTCTATCTGAAAGGCGATTAAATTGCGAGATCGCCTTTTTTTATCCATCCGAGTCGGCGGAAGAGGAAATCGACTAGAAAGACCAAAAGAGCAGGCGCGGCAATCATCAAGACTATGACACCCGTCCACGCCATCAAAGGTGAACCGGTCATATCGAGAATAGTGCTCAGCGGTCCGATTAATGCGCATGTGCCCATGCCAGCTCCGACTGGCGTGGTCGTCAGTTTAAAAATCGTGGTGGCGAATGGACCGAGCAGTGCTGAAACGGCGATGGTCGGCACCCATATCAAAGGTTTTCGCAGTATATTTTTGAACTGCAGCATAGAAGTCCCAATACCCACCGAAATGACCTTGCCAACGTTGTTGTCGCGAATCGACATGATCATGAAGCCGATCATCTGCGTGCAGCACCCGACGGCCGCAGCGCCTCCGGCGATGCCACCTAAGTTGATGGCTACGGCAATGGCGACTGAAGATATCGGCGCGGTTAGAATCATGCCCATCACCGAGGAGATGACGACGCCCATCAAAATCGGCTGATAAGCGGTGGCGGACTGAATGAATGCACCCAGTATGTTGACAATCCACGTCAAAGGGAAAGCAAGAGCGAATGAGAGGACGCCCGCGACGGCACACATAAATAAAGGGACGAGGATTAAATCGACACCTGTCGGCTTGCGAAACACTAACCGGTACAACTCGATGGCGGCGATCACGACGACATAGGCCATCAGAGGGTTGCTATTAGAAACGGTGCTCATGAAAGGAAGAACGTAATTGCCACCACTGTCTACAGCTCCGACCATCGTGGCGATGGCGCCCGCTGCACCCGCGGCAATCGTCGCGATAGGCGACAAGGTTTTAAGCGACAAGGCAATTCCGATGCCGATGCCGATTCCCATCAAACTCTTCAAGACGCTGCCGAGTCCGGTGATAAAAGCGACGCCAGTCAAGGTACCGATTTGTCCGACGATGACGCCGATGATCAAGGTGGCGAACATGCCGATGGCCATGCCACCGGTAGTCTTCGTCAAATAATCCATAAGTAAAGCAAAGCGGCTCTTGGTTTTGCTGACATGGCACACATCTTCGCCAGCTAGCTCTTTGGGTGCGTTTTTTTCATTATTCATGAGGACAATATATATTTTTGTCGGTAAATATCAACAAAATTCGAATCCCCAAACTGCTGGCGACGCTTTTCCAGCCTTAAATTCGCGCGAGCATTGTGCTATCCTTTTATCGATGGTTACGAATAGCAAAAAGGACCTTGTCCATGAGATTGTCCGCTTCATCGTCGTCGGGGTAATCGCCACCGTTTTGGACTACGCGACATATTCGCTTTTGGCACTGGCGATTCCCGATAGTTGGGGTTCGCTCTCTGAGACCATTTTGTGCACGACTCTTGGCTTTGCCGTAAGCGTCGTCGCAAATTACATTCTGTCCGTTATCTGGGTTTTCCAGAATATCGACGAGAAGATCAAAGTGAAATCGAAGAAGAATCTCGTTCTTTTCATCCTCCTATCAGCAGGGGGGTTACTGCTCGGAATGGCCGTTATGCTCGGTTTTGAATCACTGTCCTTCAACGCCCTCCACGTCGACATCAACAACTGGATAAATGATTTCGCCATTCATTACCTTCGCTCGGCGGCGTTTTGGTTCTTCACTTTGTTCTTCGGGGTCAAAACGCTAGTCGTCCTATCGTATAATTATCTAACTCGCAAAAAGCTTATTTTCCGAGCGCCAAAGGAGGCAGACGATGGACAAGATAAGGATTAATATGCTCTCAAAGGCCGACACTGTCGATGGCCAAGGCGTTGGATCAGCCTACATCGAGCAAGTTGCTCTAGTAAGAGAATGCGACGATATTTTCGATATTACCGTCAACAAAAGAGGGACGAGATTCGATATCGTCCACGTCCACACGATAAATCCACAGTATTTTTTTAAGATGGACAATAAGCACGTCAACGTCTGCTACGTCCACATGCTTCCTGACACGCTGGATGGTTCGATCAAGCTCCCAAAATTCCTCTTCCGCCTCTTCAAGAAATACGTCGTGAAGTTCTATCGTCGGGCCGATGAGATCGTCGTCGTCAACCCCATCTTCATCGAGCCGCTGGTCAAATTGGGAATCAGCCGCGATTCAGTCACCTACATACCAAACCATGTATCCAAGAAGAAGTTCTTCCAACTGGGAGAAGATGCCCGCATGGACATCCGCGACCTCTATGGCGTTCCTCGCGATAAGTTCGTCGTCTTGGGAGTGGGCCAAGTGCAGACGCGCAAAGGCGTTTTAGACTTCATCGAAGTCGCCAAGAACAATCCCGACATCTTCTTCGTCTGGGCCGGCGGATTCTCCTTCGGCAAGATCACCGATGGCTACAAGGAATTGAAAGAGATCGTCGATAATCCACCCACAAACGTTAAATTTACTGGCATCGTCAAGCGCGACAAGATGAATGACATATATAATATGTCTGACGTTCTGTTTATGCCTTCCTTCAACGAGCTGTTCCCGATGGCGATTCTCGAAGCCGTCAATGCTCACAAGCCCGTTTTGCTGCGCGATCTCGATCTGTATGTCGACATTCTTTTCGAAAGGTACGAAAGAGGACACAGTGTCGCCGAGTTTTCCGCCTCTCTTCGCCACCTGAAGGATGACAGCCAAGCATATGAGATAGCAGCTAGCAATTCGGTTTATCTCAGCGAGTTCTACTCGAAGGAGCACGTCAAGGAAATCTGGCGCGAATATTACCCGCGCATCCTCAATAAATACCGAGGGAAGAAACGCATTCGCCACTGATAGCGCCCAGGCGCGTTGTTTTGCTTTATCTAAAGTTTTACTTTACAATGATGTGTAAGATATGGAAACACGCAACATCAAGAGGTGCGAATACGAGATCGGCGACGTTCTTTCTCGCGTCGATGGGCTAGTGATTTTACTCGCTAAATACCGCGATCGCTTTTTCTCGTTTCGCCAGTATGCCAATGAAGACCTTTATTTAGCTGACCTAGCCAAATACAAGCGTATCCAGAGAGCCGGCATCAACGTTCCCAAACTCATCACCCATGATCGTGAGAAAAAAGTTTTGATCTTCGAGCGCTTTGAAGAGAAAAAAGCTCTCGACGTATTGTCGGTCGAAGATCTCAAGGAAATATACTTCAAACAATTGTTTAATATATATCGTTTCTGCCGCTTCTCAAAAATTGAAATCGACTACATGCCTGAAAACTATATTCTCAAAGGTACGACTTTGTACTACATCGGCGAGGAGATCATCGATGCCAATCCTAAGCGCAACCTGGAAAACTATGGTTTGCGCTATTGGATCTATTCGAAAGAAGCCGCCGATCACCTTCGCGAAAAGGGATTTGCGATCGATGCAAAACGCATAATCAGCGAAGAAGAAGCGAACAAGCGAATTGTCCTGCTAAGCGTAACATATTGGTGATAAACTATACGCATATGCTCGAGAAAATTATTCTATTTACACTCACTGCCAACGCCGATCTGACCAAACGAATCGCCGACATTTTGGATTCGAAGATCGGAAAAGTTGAAATCACTCATTTTGCCGATGGTGAAGTCATGGCACGATCCTTGGATTCCGTCCGAGGCAAATCCGTCTATGTTATTCAGTCGACATCTTCACCTGCCTCCGAACGAATTATGGAACTATTGTTATTTATCGACGGAATTCGCAAGGCTAATGCCAAGGAAATAAATGTCGTCATACCCTACTATGGTTATTCGCGCCAAGACCGCATCGCCCGCCCTCGCGAGCCCATCTCAGCTCGTCTTGTTGCTGATTTGCTCGGCACGGTCGGCGTTTCCCATCTTATCACACTCGATTTGCACACTCCTCAAATCCAAGGCTTCTTCTCTTGCCCGGTGGACAATCTTTCTTCCATTCACCTCTTCGCCGCCTATTACGTTAAAAAACTTAAGCAGATGAAGATCGATCCCAGCGAAGTCGTAGTCGTCTCTCCTGATCATGGGAGCGCGCACCGCGGGCGCGACCTTGCGACTGCACTTCCGAACTCGCAATTAGCCATGGTCGACAAACGTCGCCCTTCTCCCGACACCGCTGAGGTCATAAATATCGTCGGCGATGTCAGAGATAAAACCTGCATTATCATCGACGATATCATCGACACAGGGGGAACGATCATTGCCTCGGCTAAGCAGTTATATGAAAATGGCGCCAAGAATATTCTCGTCGCGGCCAGCCATGGCGTCTTCTCCAAAAATTCTGTCAGCGAATTAAAAGCGGCTGGCATCAGCGACATCGTCACCACCGACAGCATCGAGAAGAACATCCCCGACGTCAACGTCATCTCCATCGCCGAAGTTCTCGCCGAAGTCATAACGCATAACGAATTGGGAACGCCGCTCCCGCCAGAGTACCTGGCTTTTTATTGATTATGGCTGATCTGGATAGACCGATTCTCGGCACCAATAAGGATAAATGGCTTTTTGCAGCCATTTTTCTTTTGTTCATCACTGCGTGTGCATCAGTCGCTGTCATCGTCGGCTCGATGCCGAACAAGGACACTGCCAGTGAGATTTCCGAAACAGAATAGATTAAGGTCTTATTGCGGAGGAAATTGGAAATGGAACGGAAATTGAAAGGCAATCTGAACGTGCAAAGACTGGCGATTAACGCCATTGTGGCTTCCACTTACTTCGTTTTGACGATGGTTACTTCCTCCGTCTCATATCTCGGAATTCAAATAAGGATTGCCGAGATTTTGATTTTGCTTTGCTTCTTTCGCAAGGATTTTGTGTTAGGCGTGACACTCGGTTGTCTGCTGGCGAACTTATTCTCTCCCCTCGGACCATGGGATATCCTTTTCGGAACCATGGCCACTCTCTTCAGCGGGTTGTTAATCGGCTATATGCGCAATCTGTTTTTCGCAGCGGTTATTCCTGTCATCATCAATGGTTTTGTCGTTGGAGCAGAATTGCATTTTCTCCTTCAGGAACCATTCTGGCTCAATGTCGTTTTGGTCGCAGCAGGCGAGTTTGTTGCTGTAGCCATTCTCGGCTACGTCATATTTCTTTTCCTCGGTAAAAAGGAGCGTTTTCAAGACGCCATCGGTGCCAATCAAAACTATCGATTTAAGTGGTAATTGAATGGTGTCTAATTTAATATCTTAGTGATTATGAACGGCTTTTATTTGGAAATTAAGCATATCTGTCGCCAAACTGGCGCCCGCTATGGCATTCTGCACACACCTCATGGCGATGTCGAGGTACCGATGTTCATGCCTGTCGGCACCTTGGGAACGGTCAAGACGCTCTCCCCAGAAGAGCTCAAGCAGATTGGAACCGGAGTCATTTTGGCCAACACCTATCATCTCCACCTCCGCCCTAGCGAAGACATCATTAGTCGAGCCGGCGGGATTCATCGCTTCATGAATTACGATCGACCAATCTTGACAGATTCGGGCGGTTTTCAGGTCTTCTCGCTGATGGGCAATCGCCTCATTACCGAAGATGGTGTGACTTTTAAAAGTCACCTCGATGGTTCAAAGCTCTTTTTCAGCCCTGAGATCGTCATCGATATTCAGGAGAAGATCGGCGCGGATATCATCATGTCTTTTGACGAGTGCATCCCATATCCGGCTAACCGCGCATATGTCGAAGCGAGCGTTGAAAGGACTCTGCGCTGGGCCAAACGAGGCAAGGACGCCCATCGCGACAACGAGCAAGCGCTGTTCGGAATCGTTCAAGGCGGAGAATTTGCAGATCTACGCGCCCGATCAGCCACTGAGTTGGTCAAGATGGATTTTCCCGGCTATGCCATCGGGGGAACGTCAATCGGTGAGCCCAAAGATGTCTGCATCAAAATGATCGAATACGCAGTTGAACATCTGCCAGAGGACAAGCCTCGTTACTTGATGGGTGTTGGATCTATCGACTATATTCTCGAGGGTATCGCTCGCGGAGTCGACATGTTCGACTGCGTTTTGCCGACGCGTATAGCTAGGCATGGTGCTTTGATGACCTCGCAGGGCCGCGTCAATATTCGCGATGCTAAATACAAAGATGATTTCTCACCTCTCGATCCCGAGTGCGACTGCTATACATGTCGCAATTATACGAAAGCCTATCTCCGCCATCTCTACATCAGCGAGGAAACGTTTGGCAAAAGGCTCCTCTCGATTCACAATGTCCGCTTTCTCGTCTCGTTGATGGAAAAAGCCCGCCAAGCAATCAAAGATGATCGTTTTGGTGACTTCAAAGAAGAAATCTATGCCGCTTTTGGCGGAAGCAAGGGTTTTTGATGGACGTCAAATTGTTCGATTTTTCCCTGCCAGAAGAGTTGATTGCTCAACATCCTGCCACCATTCGCAGCGAAGCGCGGATGCTCAGCATCAACCGTGGCGACCACTCTTTTCAGGACGAGCATTTCTTCGACATCATCAAGTACTTAAAACGTGGCGATGTCTTGGTTCGGAACGACACAAAAGTTATCCCAGCCCGCCTTTTCGGTATTAAGATACCAACTGGCGCTCAAGTCGAAGTCCTTCTGTTGAGGGAGACCGATAAGGATACGTGGGAATGCTTAGTTGGTAATTCCAAGACCATCAAGAGCGGAACGGAAATCGTCTTTAAAAAAGATGTGCTCTCGGCGAAGTGCACCTCTGTCGGCCAAGAAGGTTTGCGCCATTTCCATTTCGTCTATCGAGGCGTCTTCCTCGAAGTCCTCGATCAGATTGGGCTGATGCCATTACCACCCTATATCAAAGCTCAATGCGAGGACAACTCTCGCTACCAAACAGTCTATGCAAAAGCGACCGGGAGCAGTGCTGCCCCGACCGCCGGTTTTCATTTCACTACTGAACTTCTCGATAAAATCGAGGCCATGGGTGTGGAGATCGTCGATATCACCTTGCACATCGGCCTTGGCACTTTTCGCCCGATCAAGGTCGCCGATACCGAGGACCACATCATGCACAGCGAGCACTTCGAGATCTCAGAACATGCTGCCGCATCTTTAAACAGAGCTCGAGCTGACGGGCGGCGCGTCATCGCCGTCGGTACGACTTCGACGCGTACGTTGGAAGCTGTCTACCGCAAATACGGGCGATTCGTCGCCTGTCGCGAAGCGACTGATATCTTCATCAGCCCGGGCTACGAGTTTAAAGCCATCGATGCTTTGATAACCAATTTCCATCTCCCCAAATCGACGCTGATCATGCTGGTATCGGCCTTTATGGGACGCGAATTTACTTTGAAAATTTACGCGCATGCGATACAACAAAGATATCGGTTCTTCAGTTTTGGGGACGCGATGTTCATCTATGGAAAAGAAGATTGACTATCATCTCAAATCGATGAATGAAATAGAGAGGATTGCCAAGGCGATGGTAAAACCTCGTCTTTTGCTTCATTCCTGCTGCGCACCATGCTCGACGTACACGTTGCTGTTTCTATGTCCTGTTTTCGCCGTGACAATCTACTTCAATAACTCAAACATTTATCCCGCGAGCGAATACCAGAAGCGGCTATCGGAATTGCAGCGGTTTCTCGAGGCTTTCGAAGAGAAAAGCCATCATCATGTCGACCTCATCGTGCCGCGATATGACAACGATGCATACAACCTTGATCTCGAGCCTTATGCTGACTTGCCAGAGGGGTCAAAACGCTGCTTGCTGTGCTATGAGAAGCGCATGGATGAAGCATACCGGTACGCTCAGAGCAACGGCTATGACTACTTCACGACATCGATGACCATCTCGCGCCAGAAGAACTCGCAGATACTTAATGCAATCGGACAAAAGTTGGCCTTTCTATACCCCAAAACCAAATATTTTTACAGCGATTTCAAGAAAGATCGCGGGATCGATATCGCTCGGGAAATGCGCGATGAATATGGTCTTTATCAGCAGCTTTACTGTGGCTGCAAATATTCGTTTTTGCGAAGAAATAGCACGAAATAACGCCCTTTTTTGAGCCGACATGCGGTAGCTATTCGACATGATCTTGGAAGCCAGAGCCGATCGTGATAACTGATGCATTTTTCCTTCACCACCTCAAAAAGTGTGGATTTAATCTCGATAAATGAGCGATTTTTGCTTGACTCCCTCGCGTATATGGGGGTAGTATATAACACGTTGGCGTCTGCGTTGATATGCGAGGTTGCCGATACACCAACAGGCGTTGTCATGAATGGGTATCGGGTAATTCGCACTGAGCTAGACTCCACAGCCTGATGTAACAAGGAGGAAATTTCATGGCTAAAACAAAGGTTATCAGGGTTCGCCTCAAAGCTTATGATCACAAGATTTTGGATCTGAGCGTCGAAAAGATTCTCGATGCGGCGAAAAAGACAGGGGCCGGTGTCGTCGGTCCGATTCCGCTCCCGACGGAAAAGCAGGTCTTCACGATTCTCCGAGCCGTCTTCAAATACAAGGATGCTCGCGAGCAGTTCGAGATCAGGACTCACAAACGGCTGATCGATATTACCAACCCAACCAAGGAGACGGTCGACACTTTGCGTCGGCTCGACCTTCCGAGCGGCGTCGATATCGACATCAAATTGTAAAGGAGGTAAGGCTGATGAAATCAATCATTGGACGTAAAATGGGCATGACGCAAGTCTTCGCCGAAGACGGCACCATGTACGCAGTCACCGTCATCGAAGTCTTACCGAACGTCGTCACGCAAATTAAGACCATCGATAGCGATGGCTACGCTGCTATTCAAGTCGGCTACGAAGATGAGCGCGAATCCCGCGCCAACAAATGCGAAAAAGGTCACTTCGCGAAGGCGAAAGTCACCCCCAAGAAGCATTTAGCTGAGCTGCAAGGCGATGAGCTGGCTTCTCACAAGGTCGGAGACATCATATCCGTCGACCTCTTCAAAGCTGGTGAAATCGTCGACGTCGTAGGCGTCAGCAAAGGTCGGGGATTCCTCGGCTCCATCCAGCGTTATGGACACAAGATCGGACCTAAGGGTCATGGTTCTGGTTATCACCGCGCTGTCGGTTCTATGGCTATGAACGGCCGTCCGACCAACCGCGTCGTGCCAGGAAAGAAGATGGCGGGCCATCATGGCAACACTGGCGCGACTATTCTCAACTTGTTAGTCATCAAAGTCGACAGCGAGAAAAATTACCTTCTCGTCAAGGGTTCCATACCCGGAGCAAAGAAATCGCTCGTCACTGTCCGCAGCGCTGTCAAAGTTCAACTTGGGCAGCCCCAAAGCGTGAAGAGCCTCGCCGTTCGGCCCGAACCGGCTAAAGCAGCCCCAGAAGTCAAACCGGAAGTCATCGCGACTCCCGCAGTCAATGTCGAGGCGAAAGGAGAATAATCATGGCTGAAATCAAAAAGATCAGCGTGCCTGTCTACAATCAGGCCGGTGAGAAAATCTCCACGATGTCACTAAAAGGCGAAGTCTTCGGAGTCGAGGTCAGCAAAGACGCGATGTTCGATGCTGTCAATGCCTATCAATCCAACATGCGCCAAGCGACATCCAAGACCAAGAAGCGCGACGAAGTATCTGGCGGTGGCAAGAAGCCTTGGCGTCAAAAAGGCACAGGTCGCGCCCGCGCCGGCAGCTCGCGCTCGCCGATTTGGGTCGGAGGCGGAACCGTCTTCGGACCGACTGGCGTCCAGAATTACAAGCTCCAGCAAAACAAGAAAGAGCATCGCCTCGCCCTGAGATCCGCTCTGACTCTCAAAGTCAAAGATGGTCTCAAGATCATCGATGTCCTCGAATTCAAAGAGAAGAAGACGAAAAATTTCGTCGAGTTCATCAAGGCCCTTAAAGCCGAAGGTCGCATTCTCGTCGTCGTCGCCGATATCGACGACAACCTAGCGGCGAGTTCCCAAAACGTCGCCGATGTCACAGTCGTCAAGCCTAACAATGTGTCCGTCTATGATCTTCTCAATCACCAAACCGTGATCGTGAGCAAAGCGGCCATCAAGGCTCTCGAGGAGGTACTCATCTAATGGCAGCCAAGAAAAAAGTCGCAGCCGTCAAGCCAGAAGCTCGGTTCGCCAAAGCTTCCGTCCACGACTTCGCCACGATTCTCCGCCCCGTCATCACCGAAAAGACGATGGCGCTCATGCAGGAGAAGAACCAACTTACATTCAAAGTCAAACCAGGTGCTAATCGCACCGAGGTCAGGCTTGCCTTCGAAAAGATTTTCGGAGTCAAAGCCACGGAAGTCCACATCCTGAATGTCCTTCCCAAAACTACCCGTCGGGGCGGTCGTTACAACGGCAAAGTCTCGGGGTACAAGAAAGCGATCGTGACTGTTGCCGAAGGCGAAGCCCTCGATCTCTTCAAAGAATAGCCCTTGGGCCAATTATAGGAGAACATAAATGTCAATCAGAAGTTATAAACCGACGACCCCTAGCCGTCGCAACATGACGAACTCGACGTTTGATGAAATCACGAAGAGCACTCCTGAAAAAAGTCTTGTCAGAAAACTGAGCAAGACCGGCGGAAGAAACAACCAAGGCGTCATCACCACTCGCCACATCGGCGGTGGTCACAAACGCCGTTACCGCCTCATCGATTTCAAGAGGAACAAAGACGACATCATCGCCATCGTCAAATCCATCGAATACGATCCCAACCGCAACGCCAACATCTCTCTCGTCAGCTATCTCGACGGCGAGAAGAGATACATCATCGCCCCTAAGGATCTCAAGGTCGGCGACAAGATCGTCTCCGCCAAGGTAGCCGATATTCAAATCGGCAACGCGATGGAGATCGGCAACATCCCTGAAGGTACCATCGTGCATAACATCGAGCTCAGCCCCGGCAAGGGCGGACAGCTCTGCCGAGCCGCGGGTGCGAGCGCTCAAGTGCTCGGTAAAGAAGGAAAGTACGTCACGCTCCGCCTGGCGAGTGGTGAGATGCGCAAGATCCTAGACACATGCCGCGCGACCATCGGCAGCGTCGGCAATGAAGAGTTCAACCTCATCAATCGCGGCAAAGCCGGCAAGAACCGCTGGTATGGCATGCGCCCGACCGTTCGCGGTTCGGCTATGAACCCGGTCGATCACCCTCATGGTGGTGGCGAAGGTAAAGCCCCAGTTGGACGCGATGCGCCTCGGACCCCATGGGGTAAGCGCGTTCTCGGCGTCAAGACCAGAAAACACAAGAAAGCATCGACCCGTCTCATCGTCAGACGTCGAAATGCTAAATAGAAGCGAAAGGAGCAATACAATATGGCACGCAGTTTGAAAAAAGGCCCGTTCTGCGATGAACATTTGATGAAGAAAGTTCAGAAGCTGAACGCCGCTAACCGCAAAGAAATCATTAAGACATGGTCGCGTCGCAGCACCATTTTCCCTGATTTCATCGAGCATACTTTCGCCGTCTACAACGGCCGCGAGCACATCACGGTCTACGTCACCGAGGATATGGTCGGCCACAAGCTCGGCGAATTCTCGCCGACCAGAACATATCGCGGTCACACCGGCCACACGGCCGAAGATAAGGCAGCCAGCGCTGCCAGCGACAGCAAGTAGGAGGATTTATGGCAGAGAAAAAACCAGTTTCCGAAGCAAAAAAACTACTGAAAGTCGCTAAACCAGCCAAAGTCGTTAAGCCTGCAAAAACGTCTAAGCCCGCAAAGCCAGCTAAAGCCGCGGAGAAGCCCGCTGCTCCGGCAAAACCACAAGTCACAGAAGCAAAGGCAATCGCCTTTGATGTTCGCGTCACTCCGCGCAAAGCCAAGCTCGTCATCGATCTCGTCCGCGGCAAAGACGTCAACGTCGCGCTCGGCATCCTGACGAATGTCAATCGCGCAGCTTCGCCCGCCGTCATCAAAGTCATCAAGAGCGCCGCCGCCAACGCCATCAACAACTTCAAGATGGATGAACATAAGCTTTATGTCCACACCATCTATGCCAACGACGGATTGCGGATGAAGAGGTTCCTGCCCCGCGCCAAAGGTTCTTCGTCGGGTCTTGTGAAGAGAACATGTCACATATATGTGACGCTGAAGAGCAGATAGGAGCAACCCATGGGACAAAAAGTCAATCCAGTAGGAATGAGAATCGGCATCAACAAGAATTGGATTTCGCGTTGGTATGCCGACCGCAGGGAATATGCCGCTTTTCTCGGGGAAGACATGGAGATTCGCAAGTATCTCAAGAAAAACCTCAAGAGCGCCTCGCTCTCCCACATCGAAATCGAGAGAGCCAAGACCGATAAGGGCCGCACCGTCAACGTCATGTGCTTCGTCGCTCGCCCGGGCGTCGTCATCGGGCAGGATGGGGCCAACATCAACCGCATCAAAAAAGAGCTCGCTAAAAAGATTGAGACCAGCATCCTGCGCGTCGACATCATCGAAGTCAAACAACCGGATCTCGATGCAGAATTAGTCGCCCAGTGGATCGCCAGCGAGCTGGAGAACCGCGCTTCGTTTAGAACCGCGCAGAAGAAAGCCATTCAACGCGTCCGCAAAGCGGGCGCTAAGGGCATCAAGACCGAAGTATCCGGTCGCTTAGGCGGCAACGATATTGCCCGCAGCGAAGGTTATAAAGATGGAATCGTCCCTCTGCACACCATCCGCAGCGATATCGATTACGCGCAAGTCGAAGCCCATACCACCTATGGTCGTCTAGGCGTCAAAGTCTGGATTTGCCGCGGTGAGATTCTTCCCGAAGAGAAGAAAACCGAAACGGAAGGAGAATAACGTCGATGCTGCAACCGAAGAGAGTCAAATATAGACGCCCGCACGGCATTAGCTATGAGGGCAAATCGAAGGCTGGCAACGAAATCGCTTTTGGCGAGTTTGGTCTCCAAGCCGTCACCGGTGGATGGATCAACGATCGCCAGATCGAATCCGCCCGCATCGTGCTGAGCCGCTACACGCAGAGAAGTGGGCAGATCTGGATTCGCATCTTCCCACATCTTGGAAAAACCAAGAAACCAGCCGAAGTCCGCATGGGTTCCGGCAAAGGCAACCCGGATAGCTGGGTTGCCGTCGTCAAGACAAACCGCATCATGTTCGAAATCGGCGGCGTCGCCGAAAAGGAAGCCCGCGAGGCACTGCGCCTCGCCGCGTACAAACTTCCCGTCAAATGCAAAGTCATCGCCAAGGAAGTGGAGGGTGAAAAGTTATGAAGATAAGCGAATTTCGCGAATTGAGCGCGGATGAACTTAACGAAAAAGTCTATCTGCTCAAAGAGCAACTGTTCAATCTCCGCCGCAAGAAAGCCGTCGGCCAACTCGAGCACGGCGAACAGCTCAGGAGCGTCCGCAAGGACATCGCTCGAGCCTACACCATTCAGCGCGAACGCGCGCTGGGAATCAAATAAGGAGGACCAAGACATGGAAAAGAGAATATCCCGCCCCGCCTTCACCGGTGTCGTCGTAAGCGACAAGATGGATAAGACAATCGTCGTTTTGGTCCAAACTCATAAGCCGCACGCTATGTACGTCAAACGCGTTAAATATGGGAAAAAGTATTATGCGCACGACGAGAAGAACGAAGCCAAGATCGGCGATTCCGTCACGATTATGGCCACTCGCAAATTGAGCGCCACCAAGCGCTACCGCCTCATCAGCATCAATGCCAAAGCCATCGAGTCGATCAAAGCCGCAGAAGCCGAGTTGCTCTTAGAGCAGAAGGCCGAGGAAATCGTCGACGCCAAGGTGGCGAGCGCTACCGCCGAAGTCAAAGTTGAAGCTGAGGCAGCGCCGCTAGCTTCCGAAGCGAAAGCGGAATAGGAGCGATAAAATGGTTCAAAATGAAACAAATTTAGTCGTCGCTGACAATTCCGGAGCTAAGAGCGTCCGCATCTTCCGCCTCTTCGGAGGTGGCAATCGCAAAGTGTCTTCGATCGGCGACATCGTCCTCTGCGCTGTCAAAACGGCTATCCCCAACGGAAAAGTCAAGAAGAGCGACATCGTGCGGGGTATCATCGTGCGCACTAGACACGCGATCAATCGGGCCGATGGCTCGACCATCTGCTTCGATGACAACGCGATCGTCTTGATCACGGAAGAAGGGGCCCCGATCGGCACCCGCGTCTTCGGTCCAGTCGCCCGCGAACTTCGCGACAAAGGGGAAGGCTTCATGAAGATTGTCTCCCTGGCGACGGAAGTCTTATAAGGAGCAACGTCATGAGAATTAAAAAAGGTGACAAAGTCATCGTCATCGCTGGAAGCGATAAAGGAAAAGAAGGCATCGTTCAAGCCGTCTTTCCCAAGACGAACAAAGTCGTCGTCGAAGGCGTCAATGTCCACAAGAAACACCGCAAGCCGACCCAGCAGACACCTGAAGGCGCCATCGTTGAGATCTATGTCCCACTCGATGCTTCCAACGTCGCTGTCGTCGATCCTAAAACCAAAAAAGCAACTCGCGTGACCTACGGAGTCGAGAAGGACAAAAAAATCCGGATCGCTAAGGCCAGCGGGTCGAAACTCGAGTAGAGGAGGTAGCTAAAGTTATGGAAGAAAAAAAGAAATCTGTAGCCCCAAAAGCTACCGCGACAAAGAAGGCTTCTGCCGCTAAAGCCCCCGCTAAGAAGGCTGCAGCCGCAAGCGCGATCAAGCCTGTTGCCGCCAAGAAGCCGGCCGTCAAAAAACCAGCTGCAAAAGCGCCAGTCGCCGTCGAAGCGCCAGCCCTCGAAAAACCTGTCGTGAAAAAACCCGCCCTCAAAAAACCCGCCCTCAAGAAGGAAGAAGCGAAGGTCGAGGTTAAACCTGTCGTGGCCGAGCCTTTGAAGAGCGAGACCACCAAACCCGTCGCCAAAGCCGAAGCGAAAGCTAAGCCCGAGGCCCCCAAAGCCGAAGCGAAGGTCAAAGTCGCCAATCGCCTCAAGGAGAAATTCGATAAGGTCATCACAGCGAACTTGATCGCCAAATATGGATTTAAGTCCGCTATGCAAGTTCCCCATCTCGAAAAAGTCGTCATCAACATCGGCGTCGGCGATGCCATCGTCAACTCCAAATTGCTCGATGACTCCGTGCGCGAACTCGGCGAGATCACCGGCCAGCGCCCCATCATCACCAAAGCTAAGAAATCGATCGCGAACTTCAAGCTCAGAGAAGGTCAAGCCATCGGCTGCAAAGTCACACTGCGCGGCATGAGGATGTACGACTTCCTCGATAAGCTCGTCTCCATCGCCCTCCCGCGCGTTAGGGACTTCCGCGGCGTGAGCCGCAATGCCTTTGACGGACATGGCAACTATACCTTGGGCGTCAAAGAGCAGCTGATCTTCCCGGAGATCGATTACGATAAGGTCAACAAGATCCGTGGCATGGACATCGTCATCGTCACCACGGCCAAAGACGACGACGAGGCATTCACCTTGCTGAGCGAGCTCGGAATGCCCTTTAGAAAATAGGAGGATGAAACATGGCAAAGACAAGTCTTAAGGTCCGCTGGGCGCGGCCAAAGAAGTTTAAAGTCCGCGAATACACGCGCTGCGTTCGCTGTGGCCGTCCTCACGCCGTCTACTCAAAGTTCAAACTATGCCGCATCTGTCTCCGCGAACTCGCCTACAAAGGTGAGATTCCCGGACTCAAGAAGTCAAGCTGGTAAAGGAGGCAATCGATAATGATGTCAGATCCCATAGCAGCGATGCTCACGACCATCCGCAACGCCAATCAGATGCGTTATGATTCCGTCACGGTTCCTTCGAGCAAGATCAAGGTGGAAATCGCCAAGATCCTTCTCGATGAAGGTTTTATCGTCGATTACAAAATTAGCGGCGAGACGAAGAAAGAACTATCGATTACGCTTAAGTATTCTGCCAGCAAAGAGCGCGTCATCTCGGGGTTGAAGAGGATTTCCAAACCCGGACTTCGCGTCAACGTCGACCTCGAGAGTCTACCCCGCGTCCTCAAAGGGCTCGGAGTGGCGATCATCTCGACGAATAAAGGAGTCATGAGCGACAAGAAGGCCCGCGCCCTCGGTATCGGCGGCGAGGTTCTCGCTTATGTATGGTAATTAGCTATGTCACGCATAGGATATAAGGTTATCGATCTCCCCGCCGGCGTCGCCCTCACCCTCGATGGTGGCCTAGCCACCGTCAAAGGCGCTAAAGGCACGCTGGCCATCAAAATTCCTGCATCCATCGAAGTTAAACTCGAGGGAAATCTCATCCATGTCACCAGGACGAGCGAGGAAAGGCAGACCAGGGAGAACCACGGGACTTTCCGCGCGCTGCTCCACAATGCCATCGTCGGCGTCTCCCAGGGCTTTACTAAAGTCCTCGAGATCGTCGGCATCGGCTTCCGCGGCGCCATCAAAGGCAAGGACCTCGTCTTGAGCATCGGCTTCTCCCACGAAGTCGTCATCACTCCTGAACCAGGCGTCAAAATCACCTGCAAAACCCCGACCGATCTCATCATCGAGGGTATCGACCGGCAAGCTGTCGGCCAAACCGCAGCGCGCATCCGCGCCGTCCGCAAACCTGAGCCATACGGCGGAAAAGGCATTAAGTACGCTGGTGAGCACATCATCCGCAAAGAAGGCAAGCGCGCGAGCGCCAAGAAATAGTTGGAGGCAAGATAAGATATGCTGAAAAAAGAATCGAAGAACGTCATACGCCAAAGGCGGCATCAGCGGATCCGGGTGAAGATCTCCGGCACCTCTGAAAGCCCTCGCCTCTGCGTCTATCGCTCCAACGCCCACATCGAAGCGCAGATCATCGACGATGTCAAAGGCGTCACGCTCGCCAGCGCCTCGTCGGTCGCTATGAAACTCGAGCATGGTGGCAACGTCACCGCTTCGGCCCTCGTCGGCGAAGCGATTGCCAAAGTCGCCATCGAGAAGAACATCCACAAAGTCGTATTCGATCGCGGAGGCTATGCCTACCATGGTCGGGTCAAGGCTTTGGCCGAAGCCGCCCGCAAGGCCGGCCTCGAATTTTAAGGAGAAAGCACATGGAAGAAAAAGCATTGGATAATGTCGTTGTTGAACAAAGCGCCGACACTGCCGCAAAGCCAGCCGAAAAACCTGCTGTCTCCGATCGTGGTTCCCATTCGCGCGGACCACGGCCACAAGGCGACCGCCGCCGTAGCGATTCCCGCGGACCGCGCCGCCACGACAACGAGCCCAAGGAGTACGAAGAGCGCGTCGTCGATGTCAACCGCGTCAGCAAGACCGTCAAGGGCGGGCGCAGGATGCGCTTCTCCGTCCTCGTGGCAATCGGCAACGGCAAAGGCAAGTATGGCTATGCCATCGGCAAAGCCGCCGAAGTGCCTGATGCCATCAAGAAAGCCTTGGAAAAGGCTCGCCACAACACTTTTGAACTCAACGTCGTCAAAGGCGACACCATCGCCCACGAGATCGTCGGCAAGTACGGCGCCTGCAGCGTCTTCCTCAAACCGGCGACCGAAGGTACCGGCATCATCGCCGGCGGACCAGTCCGCGCCATCCTCGAGTTGGCCGGCATCCGCAATGTCTATTCGAAAGTCTACGGAAGCCGCGCTCCGATCAACATCGTCCGCGCGACTCACGATGGACTCAGCAACTTGAAGTCGTATGTCAAGGTCAAGGCCTTGCGCGGCAAATAGCCAGGAGGTGTGAACATGAAACTACACGAATTAGAACACGCCGATGGCGCCAGGACCCCTCACTACCGCAAAGGTCGCGGCATCGGTTCGGGAAATGGCAAGACGGCCGGCAAAGGTCACAAAGGCCAGAACGCCAGGACCGGCGGTGGCGTCGCCCCCGGATTCGAAGGCGGGCAGATGCCTCTTTATCGCCGCTTGCCCAAATTCGGCTTTCACAACATCAACCGCGTCGATTATGCTAATGTTAATGTTGAGAAACTCAACTGCTTTGAAGATGGCACAATCGTCACATCCGCTCTTTTGAAAGACAGAGGGTTGGTGCGCAAAGAATTCGACGGGCTCAAGATTCTCGGCGGTGGTAAACTCACCAAGAAGCTGAGCGTCCAAGCCAACAAATTTTCTAAATCGGCCAAAGCAGCCATTGAAAGCGCCGGTGGTTTAGTCGAGGTGATCTAGGATGAAGAAGTTAATCTCGGTCTTCAAGAATAAGGAAATCGTCAACCGCATTTTCTTCACGATCATGATTTTGTTCGTGATTCGGATCGGCGCGGCGATCACCGTTCCGGGCGTTACTGTCAGCGAAGAACTTTCGAAAGCCCTCGAGACCGCCAACATGATATCGATGATGGATATGCTCGGTGGTGGCGCTCTCTCCAACTTCTCGGTCTTCGCCCTCGGCGTCAGCCCTTACATCACCGCTGGGATTATCATTCAGCTTCTCTCCAAAGATGTTCTGCCGGCTCTGACCGAGCTCACCAAGCAAGGTCAATACGGGCGCAAGAAGTCGGAGATGGCCACGCGCTATCTGACGCTCCTCCTCGGCGCCGTCCAAGCTTATGGCATTATCAAAACCATGGAAAATAGTGATTATATCACTATCAACATGACTCTCAACTTCTGGTCCTATGCCTATATCGTCACCATCATCCTCGCTGGGGCCATGCTGACGATGTGGCTCGGCGACCAGATAACCGCTAAAGGGTTGGGAAACGGAATATCCGTCATCATCTTTGCCGGTATCGTCCGCAACTTGCCCATCCAGATCTCGACGGCTTTCCGCAAGTGGGTCACGATGAGCATGGGCCACGGGACGAGCGAGCTCGTCAAAGGCTCCTTCCAGTTCGCGATCTACATCCTCGCTTTCGCCCTCATCATCGCCTTCGTGGTCTTCACGGAGCTCTCGAAGCGTAAGATACCCGTTCAGCACTCCGGCAAGAGCGGCGGCCAAGGGCAATCGATGTCCAAGGCTTCGTTTCTGCCCATCAAGCTCAACTCGTCCGGCGTCATCCCCGTGATCTTCGCCAGCTCGATCCTGATGGCGCCTTCCGTCATCGCCGGCTTCGTGAGTTCCAGCTCGACTGCGGAGTGGCTCAAGATCTTCTCCTACAGCGAGTTGACCCAGATGCCTGGCATCAACGATACGACGTGGGGAATGCCTTGGGGATTGCTGCTCTACCTCATCCTCATCGTCGTCTTCTGCTTCTTCTACGCCAACATGCAGATCTCTCCCGAGACGCTCGCCGATAACTTCCGCAAAAACGGCAGCTATATTCCCGGCATCCGCCCCGGTCTCGAGACCGAGCGCTACGTCAAGAAAGTCGTCAACCGCGTGACGTGCATGGGCGCCATCGCCCTGACCTTCATCGCCGCCCTCCCCGTCGTCTTGACTCTCAGCGGTATCTTCGGGGATAACTCAAGCCTCGCCATCGGCGGGACAGGCCTGATCATCGTTGCCGGCGTCGCGATCGAAATCAGCAACCAGATCGATGGTCTATTAGCCGGGAAGAGCTTTGAAGAAGCTTCTCAAGGAGCTAGGCGTTAATGAACATTATTTTGATGGGTCCGCCAGGCGCGGGCAAAGGTACTCAGGCCAAGCGCTTGATCACCAAATACGATATACCACATATTTCCACCGGAGATATGTTTCGCGAAGCTTTGAAGCAGGGCACTAAGCTCGGCCTCCTCGCCAAGCAGTATATAGAAGCCGGGCACTTAGTCCCGGATGACGTGACGATCGGCATCGTGCGCGAGCGACTGGCGATGCCGGATTGTCAAAGAGGATATCTCCTCGACGGATTCCCGCGCACGCTCCCACAAGCGGAAGCGCTCGAAAAGCTGAGCCGAGATATCGGGCGGCAGATCGAAGTCGTCATCGACATCGAAGCCGATGAGAAGGAACTCATACGCCGCATATGCGGACGACGCGTGTGCAAAGTGTGCGGAACTCCTTATCACGTCGATACGATGAAGCCGAAAGTCGAGGGCATCTGCGACGTCTGCGGCGGGCCGCTCATCCAGCGGGCCGACGACAACGAAGAGGCCTTGCGCGTCCGCCTCGGTCATTATTACGAACAGACCAGGCCCTTGCTCGCTTTCTACGAGAAGCGGGGCTTGCTCCATCGCTTTGATGGCACCAAGGATCTCAACATCCTGCTCGCGGAGATCTCAGCGCTCATCGAGGCTAAGACTAGATGATCATCGTCAAGTCGCCGCGCGAGATCGCCTTGATGCGCGATGCCGGCAGGGTCGTGGCCAAAGTCTTCGATCGACTCCAACCCATGATCAGAGCTGGGATCAGCACCAAAGAGCTCGCCGACGAAGCCGAGAGGTTCATCAGAAGCGAGAAAGCCTATCCGACCTTCCTCGGCTACAATGGTTTCGAGGGAGCCATCTGCACGAGCGTGAACGATACGCTCGTCCACGGCATACCTAGCGATCATCAGATCCTCGAGGAAGGCGATATCATCTCGCTCGATGTCGGAGCGACGCTAAAAGGGTATTGCGGCGACGCCTGCCGCACGTATCCAGTCGGAGAAGTAGGCACTGAAGCGGCGAGGCTGCTGCGAGTGACCGAGGAAAGTTTCTTCCGCGCGATCAAGCTGATCAAGCCGGGTGTCCATCTCGGAGACATCTCGCACGCCATTCAGAAGTATAACGAGGATAACGGTTATTCTCTTCCCGAGGAATATACTGGTCACGGCATTGGACAAAACCTGCACGAGGACCCCTATATTCCCAATATTGGTCGACCGGAGACGGGTCCAGTATTAAAAGAAGGTATGTGCCTCGCCATCGAACCTATGGTCGCCCAGGGGAAACCTGATGTGGTGGTCATGAAGGATGGATGGACCGCGAAAATGAAAGATGGCAAGCTGTGCAGCCATTACGAAAACACCATCGTCGTCACGAGCACTGGTTATGAGATACTGACCATGCTCCCACAAGGAGGTATCGATTAATGGCTAAAACTGATGTCATCGAAGTTGAGGCAGTCGTCGTCGAAGCCTTGCCTAACACCGTGTTCAAAGTCAAACTCGAAAACGGTGTCGTCATCCTCGCCCACGTATCGGGAAAGATCCGCATGCATTACATCCGCATCCTTCCCGGAGATCGAGTCACGGTGGAAATCTCGCCGTACGACTTGACGCAGGGCCGTATTACGTTCAGGTACAAAAACTAAAACAGTGCAAAGCACTAACGGAGGAATTTTTATGAAAGTAGGACCCTCAGTCAAACCCATCTGCGACAAGTGCAAGGTCATCAAGCGCAAAGGCAAAGTCATGGTCATTTGCGAAAACCCCAAGCATAAGCAGAGACAAGGTTAAAAAGGAGCAAACCATTTATGGCACGTATCGTCGGAGTCGACATTCCAAACGAAAAGCGAGTCGTCATCGCCCTAACCTATATTTTCGGTATCGGCATGACCACGAGCAAAAAGATTTTAGCGACGAGCAAAGTCAGCGAAGACATTCGCGTGAAGAACTTGACCGAGGAGCAGTTGACTGCCATCCGGGCTCAGGTCGCCAAATACCGCGTCGAAGGCGATCTTCGCCGCGAAGTAGCGCTCAACATCAAGAGGTTGACGGAGATCGGTTGTTACCGCGGTATCCGCCATCGCAAAGGCTTGCCCGTCCGCGGGCAGCGGACGCGGACTAACGCCCGGACCCGCAAAGGCAAGAGAAAGACCATCGCCAACAAGAAAGTGGCCGCCAAATAAGGAGGGCATAGGAAAATGGCAACAGTAAAAAAGACTTCCACCCGGAAGAAGAAGATTAAGCGGACGTTCACCAGGGGCATCGCCCACGTCCACTCGACATTCAACAACACCATCGTCACCATCACCGATGAAGCCGGTAACGCCATCGCGTGGAGCAGCTCTGGAGCCTTAGGCTTCAAAGGAGCGAAGAAATCGACGCCGTTCGCCGCCGGACTAGCCGGTGAAGCCGCCGCGAAGAATGCCTTCGATCAAGGCCTGCGCATCGTCGACGTCAACGTCAAAGGTCCCGGACCGGGCCGCGAATCAGCGATTCGCTCCCTCCAGACCGCTGGGCTGACGATCCAGACGATCACCGATACGACGCCCATCCCACACAATGGCTGCCGCCCGCCCAAGCGTCCGCGCGGCTAATGAAAAAGGAGATAGTCACAATGTCAAAATTAGCACATCCATTTGAAAGGCTTCAGTTCAAGACCGCCATCGTCGATGGCAATTCGAACTATGGAAAATTCGTCGTCGAACCTCTAGAGAGAGGTTTTGGACTTACGATCGGCAACGCTCTCAGGAGAGTGCTGCTCAGCTCCTTGCCCGGCGCCAGCGTCTACGCTGTCGAAATCGAAGGGGCTCGCCATGAGTTTTCCGCTCTTCCCGGCCTCGTCGAGGACGTGACGGCGATCATCCTCAATCTCAAGGACCTCGTCCTCAAAATCGATGACGAAGACCTCGCCGCCAAGCGGATCGATGTCGACGTCGTCGGACCCAAAGTCCTGAAGGCTGGCGATCTGGTTCTCCCCGCCTTTGTCTCCGTCGTCAATCCCGAGCTGGAACTAGCGCATCTCACTGAGGAAGGTCATCTTAAGATGACGATGTATGCCCGGACTGGTCGCGGATACGTGACGAGCGAAGGCAATAAGACCGATCGCAACCACCAGCCGGTAGGCGTCATCGCCACCGACTCGAACTACTCGCCAGTCACCAAGGCCAGCTACATCGTCGAGCCGACGCGTGTCGGCCACGATTCGAGCTATGATAAGCTCACGCTCGAAGTCTGGACCAATGGTTCGATGTCACCTCAGGATGCCGTCGCCTTGTCGAGCCGCATCCTCGTCGCCCATTTCGAAGAGTTCATCAAGCTCAACGAGCTCACCCGCGACATCAACATCGTCAAGGAAGAAGTCGAAGTCGTCGAAAACAAGTACGATGACATGATGATCGAAGAACTCGATCTCTCTGTCAGAAGTTACAACTGCCTCAAAAGGGCAGGTATTCAGACCGTTCTCGAGCTGACGCAAAGAAGCGAGGACGAGATGATGAAGGTGCGCAATCTCGGAAAGAAATCGCTCAAGGAAGTCAAAGATAAACTTCAGGCGATCGGTCTCAACTTCCGCGATTACGTAGCGGAATAGGAGCGAGCAATGGCAGCACAAGGACGAAAGAACGTACACGGCAAAACCGGCGTTCGCTTCAAAGCCGCCTACACGGCCAGCAAGCGCAATAACATGCTCCGCAACGTGGCGACCGAGCTGGTCATACACGAGCGGGTCATCGTGACTTCAGGAGTCGTCAAGGAACTCAAGAAGGTCGCTGATCATCTGATCACGCTGGCGAAGCGCGGCGATCTGCACGCTAGGCGCCAAGCCGCCAGCATCCTCCGCAAAGTCGTCATCGACGAGAAGGAGAGCACCACGGCGCTCGACAAGCTCTTCGATGATCTCGGAGTGGCTTTCAAGGCTCGCGCTGGTGGCTACACCCGCGCCCTAAAAGCCGATAACCGTCGCGGCGATAACGCCAAGATGGTCATCGTCGAATGGGTTAGATAAGGCCATTCGCATCAAACGGCTCTCAAGGGCCGTTTTCTTTTGGAAATATCTTTACTATCGCGGTGATACACTTATAATTAAACTCGTAAAAAGGAGGGTTGGAAATGCTGAATATCCTAGCCGCTTTGCCCACTTGGGCCACAGCGCTGATCATCATCGTCATCATCGTCGCGTTCTTGCTTCTCGTCGTTCTCGTCTGGTGGATCGCTACCGCCAATAACTTCAGGATGATGGGCGTCAAGATCGATGAGGCAAACTCGGGCATCGACGTCGCCCTCACCAAGCGTTTTGATCTCCTCACCAAATCCGTGGCCGCCGTCAAGGGTTACGCCAAACACGAGGCTGAGACTTTGGAGAAGGTTATCGCCATGCGCCAACCTGCCTCTTCCGCTCCTATTCAGGAGAAAGCCGATTTCGCGCAGAGCGTCACCAAAGCTTTCGACTCGCTGAACCTCGTCGTGGAAAGATATCCCGAACTCAAAGCCAGCCAGAACTTCTCGCAGCTCCAGAGCCAGATCACAGATGTCGAAGAACATCTCCAGGCTGCTCGCCGCCTCTACAACGCCAACGTCTCCATCTACGATCAGAAAGCCCTGCTCTTCCCATCGAATATCGTCGCCCGCCGCTTGAACTTTGTGAAGCGCGACTTCTTCGAAGCCGAAGCCGCCAAGCGCGCTGACGTAAAAATCGAATTCTAATCCGTCTTGATAAACCTTGATAATGGAAGAAAAAATTGCTGTTTTCGAACTCGAGCGCAAAGCCAAGTTCCGAACTGTTCTCCTGCTCGCCCTCATCGGCGGACCATCGGCCATCACCGGGCTCGTTTTAGCAATTGTCTGCTTCGATTATCAAAGCGTGCTCCCCGCGGGCATAATCTTATTCGCCCTCGGCCTCATCGCTGTGATTTTCGCTTCCCTTATCGGCCGTAGCCTCAGCATCAGATTTCGCCAAGAGATCGTTCGCATCCTCGTTGAAAACGCATATCCAGATGGCGACTATTCCCTAGCTGGCGGGGTCGATATCAACATCTTGATGACGCCTCGATTCTTTGCCTATCCCGATCGCCATCACGAAGCCAACTTGATTCGGGGGACCTGCATGGATCTGCCATTTACGATGAACGATTATCGTTTGGAACGCCGCGTCAAAAACTCGCGTGGTAACGTCTCTTACCAAACGTATTCCAAAGGTCGCTTTCTGACCTTTAAGTTCAAGCGCACATTCGGCGAGATCGTCAAAGTCATGGAGAAGGCGATGTTCTTCAATATCAATTTCGGCCCTCTTACAAAAATGGAGACCGAATCGTTCGCCTTCAACAAGAAGTTTATGACGCTGGCTAGCGATGAGCTGACGGCCTTCTACATCCTGACGCCGCAGATACAAGAGCGCCTCTTGTCCTACGAGAAGAAATTCCGTGGCAAAATCTATTACGCTTTCATCTCCAACACGTGCTATATCGCCATCGAAGACAGCGTCGATTCCTTTGCCGTAAGCATCGCTAAACCATTGAGCGTAGCCAACCTCGTCCCCATCCAGAGCTATATCGAACTGCCCAAGCGATTCATCGACGACCTCGGCCTCGATTCTTCGAAGTTCAACAGCGATCTAGCCTACACGGCCGGAAAATAATTCACCTTTGATCATCGCGAGCTGCCTTTGAAGCCAACGCGTCTCTTTTTTTACGCGGGCCGCAATGGTAAAATAAAAGGAAACCTTGTAAAGGAGATTTGCGATGAGCGAAAAATACACCGACGAACTCGAAGTGGCGTTCACGCCACTGAACGTCTGCGAAGAGGCGAGCCGCTGCCTTCTCTGCCACGATGCCCCTTGCTCGGCCGACTGCCCGGCAGGAACCGATCCTGGCCGCTTCATCCGCGCTGTCCGTTTCCGGAACTTCAAAGGCGCCGCCGAAGTCGTCCGCGAAAACAACGCCTTGGGCGCTATTTGCGCTCGCGTATGCCCGACTGAAAGGTATTGTCAGAAGGGATGCTCCCGCTCGGGGATCGACGTTCCGATCGATATCGGGCGGATTCAGCGGTTCATCACTGATTTTGAGGAAGCCACCAAGATGGAAATCCTTAAAAAAGGTAGGAGCAACGGCAAAAAGGTCGCCATCGTCGGCAGTGGTCCGGGCGCGCTTCAAGCCGCCGCTTCGCTGTCGCGTCTAGGCTACGAAGTCGACGTCTACGAAAAAGAGAGCAAATGCGGTGGCTACATGCGCTACGGCATCCCCGAATACCGCCTGCCGAGCCACATCGTCGATAAAGAGATCGAACACATCGTTAAACTTGGAGTCCATCTCCACACCAGCACTGAGGTTGGCAAGGATATCACCATCGAGGAGCTGAAGTCTTCTCACGATGCCATCGTTATCGCCGTCGGTGCTAATCGCGGCAAGATGCTGCCGATGTTTAAAGGCAATCCTCACGTCGAAATCGCCGTCGATTTTTTAAAGCGCGTCAGAGATGCCAAAGGCAAAGTAGATATGCCTCAGAACGTCCTCGTCATCGGTGGCGGCGACGTGGCGATGGATGTCGACGTGACATTGAAGATGCTCGGAGTCAAGAACATCAGCGATGTAGTCTATGAGGAATTCTGCGAGTTCAGAGCCTCGAAAAAGGAATTGCGCGATGCGCAGAAATTGGGCGTGTCCATCATCGATGGCTATGTTCCCATCGCCGTCGATGGCAAGAGCGTGACTTTCAAGCACCGCGTCATCCCGGGAGAGATTAAGATTACTGCGGACAAGATCATCCTCGCCGTCGGACAATATCCCGATGTCGAAGGTTTGGGTGACATCAAGATCGTCGCCGGCGAGTCGAATGTCCCCGGATATGGAACCAACGACCCCAAAGTCTTTGTCGCCGGCGATATCGCCCACCTCGACAAGACCGTCGTCGCGGCGGTGAGAACCGGCAAGGATGTCGCCTATTTCATCCACAGCAAAATCGGAGGAAGATAAGATGATCAAGAAGGATTTATCCATCAATTTTCTCGGAGTGACGTTTCCCAATCCCTTCTGCCTCTCCTCGTCCCCCGTCGGCAACTGCTATGACATGTGTAAAAAAGCTTATGCCGCTGGCTGGGGCGGAGTCGTCTTCAAAACGATGGGATATTACAATTTCGTCGTGGATGAAGTCTCGCCGCGCTTCGACAAGCTCGATAAAGAGATGACGCCTTTTGTCGGCTTCAAGAACATGGAGCAGATCGCCGAGCATCCGCTCGACGAGAACCTCGCTGATATCCGGCGCTTGAAAAAAGAATTTCCGACTTGCGTCCTGATCGCCTCGATCATGGGCTCCAACGACAGAGAATGGGAAGAGCTGGCGCGCCTATCGGAAGAGGCTGGCGCCGATATGCTCGAGATGAACCTCTCCTGCCCACAGATGACGTCGCATGCCATGGGCAGCGACGTGGGTACCAATCCCGATTTGTGCCGTCAGTACTGCCGCGCCGTAAAGCGAGGCAGCAAACTGCCGGTATTAGCTAAGATGACCCCCAACATCACGGACATGGTCCCGGTGGCTTTGGCTTGCATCGAAGGCGGAGCCGATGGCATCGCCGCGATCAACACGATGAAGTCGATATGCAATGTCGATTTAGAGCGCAAAATCGGCCTTCCGATCATCAACGGAAAATCGGCGATCTCAGGTTATTCCGGCAAGGCCGTCAAACCGATCGCCTTGCGCTTCATCCAGCAGATGCGGGCTCATCCTAAGCTCAAAAACCTCGCCATCTCTGGAATCGGAGGCATCGAGACTTGGGAGGACGCCGCCGAATTTATCCTCGTCGGAGCTTCCACCTTGCAAGTCACGACAGCTATCATGCAGTATGGTTATCGCATCATCGACGATCTAAAGAATGGGCTCATGCACTACATGGATGAGCAAGGAGTAAGCCACCTCCACGAACTCGTCGGCTTGGCCAATGGCAATCTCATCCCAGCCGAAGAGCTGGACCGCGACTATAAGATCTACCCCGCCATCGACCTCGATAAGTGCATCGGCTGTGGCAGATGCTATATCTCCTGCTACGATGGTGCCCACCAAGCGATCGAATGGGACGCTAAAAAGCGCGTGCCATCGTGCAATAAAGATAAGTGCGTCGGCTGTCTTCTCTGCGGGCACGTCTGCCCAGTCGGAGCCATCACCAAGGGCGAGATTGTCTTTAAACCAGGGCGAGGAGCCAACCGCAAAATCGGAGATATTGTTTTCTAAACAATGTAAGAGAGCAATGGCACTCTCTTTTCTTCGCCACCGTGTAAGCCCATACATTGCTCTATCCATAAGTTTATATTGAAAGATATAAATAATTTTCCTACTATATTAAAGGTGCGAAAACGTCATTTTTCATGGCGCTGGGAGGATAGCAAATGGCAGTCATTCAAGAACACGCCAAGAAGCGGATTAAGGAAATCGTCGCTCTTCACAAGGACGAACCGACCCCTTTGCTCGTCGTCTTGTCGCAAATTCAACAAGAATTTGGTTATATACCCCTCGAGGTTCAGGAGATCGTCTCCGCTGAGATGGGCATACCTGTCGCCGAGATTTACGGCGTCGTGACTTTCTATTCCTTCTTCTCGCTCAAACCCAAGGGCAAGTACATCATCGGCGTCTGCCTCGGCACCGCATGCTATGTCAAAGGCAGCCAAAACATCATCGACAAGTTCTGCGAACTATTGAAGATAAAACCCAGCGAGACGACTCCAGATGGCCGCTTTACCATCGATGCTCTCCGCTGCATCGGCGCTTGCGCGATCGCTCCCGCGGTGACCATCAATGGCAAAGTCTATGCCAGCCTCACGGTCGACCGCGTCGAACGCATCTTAAAAGAATACGAAGGAGATACCCAACGATGAGAATTAACACTCCTGAAGAACTCGCTGTTAAAATCAGGTCATGCGAGGCATGCCTCGCCAAGAAGTTCAGTGGCGAAAAAGGGCACAAGGCTCTGCTCGTCTGCGGCGGTTTAGGATGCATTTCCTCCGGTGCGGCCGAGATTATCGACGTGCTCAAATCTAGAATTAAAGACAAGGGTCTCAGTGGTAAAATAAGCGTCGATTCGGTCGGCTGTTTCGGCTTTTGTTCACAAGGTCCGTTCGTGCGCGTCTACCCAGGCGAAACGCTATATCGCATGGTCAAACCCGAAGATGTCGAGCGGATCATCGACGAGGACGTCATCGGCGGTCGCGTCGTCGAGGATCTTATCTACATCGATCCTAAGACCAAACTTCCGGCCCGCACGGAAAAAGAAATCGATTTTTTTAAGAAACAGACCAAAATCGCTCTTCATGGAAGTGGCATCATCGACCCCGAAAACGTCGAGGAAGCCATGGGCTATGGTTCGTTTAAAGCTCTCGGCAAAGTCCTGACCACGATGACCAGTCAAGAAGTAATCGACAACATCCTCAAATCCGGCCTTCGCGGCCGCGGTGGTGGTGGTTTCCCGACGGGTCGCAAATGGCAATTTGCCTTCGATCAGAAATCCGATGTCAAGTACGTCGTATGCAACGGCGATGAAGGTGATCCAGGCGCATTCATGGATCGCTCGATCCTCGAAGCTAATCCTTTTGCCGTCATCGAAGGTATGATGATCGCTGATTACGCGATTCGATCCTCGGCTGGCTACTTCTATGTGCGGGCCGAATACCCCCTCGCCGTCGCCCGTCTAAAAAAAGCCATTTCCTTGATGGAGGAAATCGGCCTTCTAGGCGATAATATTTTGGGTACGGGCTTCAATTTCCGCGCTTCGGTGCGCCTCGGCGCGGGCGCTTTCGTCTGCGGCGAGGAAACCGCTCTTCTCAACTCGATCGAAGGCCAGCGCGGCATGCCGCGCCCGCGACCGCCTTTCCCAGCGGTCAAAGGTCTATGGCAAAAGCCTACGATCGTCAACAACGTCGAGACTTTAGCTGTCGTTCCGTATATCATCCGCAATGGCGCGGAAGAATTCGCCAAGCTGGGAACCGAGAAATCCAAAGGTACGAAAGTCTTCGCGCTCGGAGGCAAGGTCAACAACGTCGGCCTCGTCGAAGTGCCGATGGGCACGACCATGCGCGAGCTGATTTTCGATATCGGCGGCGGAATCCCCAAAGGAAAGAAATTCAAAGCTATTCAGACCGGCGGACCTTCGGGTGGATGTTTGACCGAGAAGGACCTCGATACCCCGATCGATTACGATTCGCTCATCGCCCGCGGCTCGATGATGGGCTCAGGTGGCGCTATCGTCATGGACGAAGATAACTGCATGGTCGATGTCGCCAAATTCTATATGGAATTCATATGCGATGAATCCTGTGGCAAATGCTCTCCTTGCCGAATCGGCACGAAGCGCATGCTCGAATATCTCCAGAAGATCACCGAAGGGCGGGCCTCGCTCAAAGATCTCGATGATCTCGTCGAATTAGCCCAGGCCGTCAAAGAGAATTCCCTCTGCGGGTTGGGTCAGACGGCCGCTAACCCCATCTTGTCGACGCTCACCAACTTCCGCGACGAATACATCGCCCACGTCGTGGATAAGAAATGCCCAGCGCACGTCTGCAAGAAGTTGATGGAATACTATATCGTTCCTGAAAAGTGCAAGAAATGTGGCAAATGCGCCCGCGTCTGCCCAGTCAGCTGCATCAGCGGCGAGCTAGGCAAGACGCCATTTGTCATCGACCCGCTGAAGTGCATCAAATGCGGCATGTGCTTCTCGGTCTGCCCGTTTGCATCGATCGTCAAACGTTAAGAGGAGAACAACATGGCAAAGTCAGTCAATATTAAAATTGAAGGTAAACCCTTCCAAGTAGAGGAAGGATCGACCATACTGCAAGTCGCAAAAAAGTGCGGCTTCGAGATTCCTTCCCTGTGCGCTTTTAACAATGGCAAGTGTTCGCTCGCCAGCTGCCGCGTCTGCCTCGTCGAAGTCAAAGGCGCTCGCGGCCTCGTCGCCTCTTGCGTCTACCCCGTCAGCGAAGGCATGGAGATCAGCATCTCTTCTCCGCGCGCTGCCAAAGCTCGGCGGACATCGGTCGAACTCTTGCTGAGCAATCACAATAAAAACTGCCAGCAATGCTCGAAGAATGGCCAATGCGAACTTCTTCACGTGGCCAACATCACCGGAGCTCGCGACGATGTTTTCGTCGGCGAGATGACCAGGACCACGCTCGATCGCTTAGCGCCCGGCATCGTCCGCGATACTTCCAAGTGCATTTTGTGCGGGCGCTGCATCATCCGCTGCAAAGAAGCCCAAGGCATCGGCATCCTCGGTCAAGAAGGACGCGGTTTCAAAACCATCGTCGGACCAGCCGACAATCGCAGCTTCATGCATTCCCCTTGCCTGCAGTGCGGTCAGTGCATCAACGTCTGCCCGACGGGCGCTCTTTCCGAAAACAGCGAGATTCAAGCCGTCGACAACGCTTTTTTGACACGCAAATACGTCATCGTTCAAACTGCTCCCGCCGTACGCGCCGCCATCGCCGAGGAATTCGGCGAGAGGATTGGAACGCCTGGCACCGGCAAGATGGTCGCCGCGCTCCACCGCCTCGGTTTCTACCGCGTTTTCGACGTGAATTTCTCCGCTGACCTCACGATTATGGAAGAAGCCAACGAACTCCTCATCAGGATGAAGAGCGGTGGCAGGCTTCCGCAGATTACCTCGTGCTCTCCTGGATGGATCAATTACATGGAGTATTTCTATTCCGATCTCATCCCTAATGTCTCGACCTGCAAGTCGCCTCACGAGATGGGCGGTGCGATCATCAAATCTTACTTTGCTCAGAAGCATGGTCTCGATCCAAAGGATATCTTCGTCGTCTCGATCATGCCTTGCACCGCGAAGAAATACGAGCGGACTAGACCGCAGAATGCCGCTGTCGATAACCTTCCCGACGTCGACGCCGTCCTCACGACCCGCGAGCTGGCTAGGCTGATCAAGCGCGCCGGCATCATCTGGAACAAGCTTCCCGAAGAGGAATTCGACAGCGATTTGCTCGGCGAGTATAGCGGCGCCGGAGTCATTTTCGGAGTCACGGGTGGCGTCATGGAAGCCGCTCTTCGGACTGCCTACTTCGCCTTGACGGGCAAAGAAGCCGACATCGTCGCATTTAAGGACGTTCGCGGACTTGAGAACATCAAGGAAGCGGAACTGGATATCGGCGGCACAAAGATCCGCGTCGCCGTCAGCCACGGCATGAAGAACGCCAAGCCTTTGCTCGATCAAATTCGCGCTGGTACCTCACCATACCATTTCATCGAGATAATGGGCTGCCCCGGCGGATGCATCAATGGTGGTGGCCAGCCATTTGTCAAACCGGTCTTCTTGCCGAATGAAGGTGATGACATCCTCGACACCTACATGAAGAAAAGAGCCAGCGTCCTCTACAGCGAGGACGAGCGGCAGGTCATCCGTCAGTCGCACAAGAACAAGGATGTGCAGAGGCTCTATAGCGAGTTTTTGGGCGAGCCGTGCGGTCACAAGGCCCACGAGCTTCTCCACACTACATACGTCTCGGATCGCGTCCGCTACCCAGGTAAGTAAATAGTGGGCAAAAACGGTCCGAACCCCGCAAAAGTGACGTATTCTTATAAATAAACAACATGTATAAAGCAATTATCTTCGATCTTGATGGCACCTTGCTCGACACCATCAGCGATATCACGTTAGCCCTCAACGTTTCCCTGAAGACGTGTGGGTACACTTTCTCCTACGATGTCGAAGGGACGAAAAAACTAATCGGCATGGGAGCGAGAAACATCGTTTTTCGGGCATTGAAAGACCACCCTTATACCGAGGCAGAATTCACTCGTTTGCTCGATGTCTTCAGCGCCAATTACCAAACTTACCAAGACAAGTCCACTCTTCCGTATACTGGCATCGTTCCTTTTTTAAAGGAATGCAAGCGAGCCGGCATCAGGCTGTTCGTCGCCAGCAACAAGCCCGATCGCTTGGCCAAGGCCATCGTGGGGCGCCTTTTCGAAAACGGTCTCTTCGACGATGTTCGCGGCCATTGCGATGGATATCCGGAAAAACCTGATCCCTACCTTGTCGATTCGATACTTGGCGGTGCCAAAATCGAGCGTGCCAACGCCCTATTTGTCGGCGACAGCGATGTCGATGTCGAGACAGGTTTGAATGCGCATATTTCGGCCTGCCTCGTCCTATGGGGATATGGCGATTATCGAACAAACCTATTAAAACGGGCGACTTGCATCGCACACAGCATATCCGACCTGAAAACGATTGTTTTTGCTTGAGCTCGGTGATACGATATTCGACAACCACGTGCAAAAGTGCCTTTTGCTTGTGATATAATTATTTATTGTTTGTGAGACAATATGGACATTAGAATTTACAATTCTTTGAGCGACCGCGTCGAGACGTTTGAACCTTTGCGCAAAGGGGAAGTCTCAATTTACGTATGCGGTCCGACCGTCTACAGCGATCCGCATATCGGCAACCTCCGGCCCGTCGTCGCCTTCGATGTTCTCAGAAGGCTTTTTATCCACCTCGGATATAAAGTGACATATGTGAGCAATTTCACCGATGTAGATGACAAAATCATAAATCGCGCGCTGAGGGAGCAGAGAAGCGAAAGCGACGTATCGGAGCAATATATCCGAGCTTATCGCGAAGTTGTCAAAAGCATCAATTCCCTAGCGCCGACCTTCGCGCCGCGCGTCACGGAATACATGCCGCAAATAATCAAATATATCGAGGAGTTGGTCGACGCAGGAGCAGCTTACGTCGCCGATGGCGATGTCTATTTCCGCGTCTCTTCCATCTCTCACTATGGGGAATTGAGCAACATCAATATCGCCGATCTTCTCTCTGGAACTCGCGTCGAGGAAAACGTCAAGAAGGAGTCACCTCTCGACTTCGTCTTGTGGAAGAAGACTGAAATCGGCATCAGATGGGAATCGCGGTGGTCGAGCGGGCGCCCAGGCTGGCATACCGAGTGCTGCGTCATGATCAACTCTTTGTTCCCCGATGGCCGTATCGATATCCATGGAGGTGGCTTTGATCTGAAGTTCCCCCACCACGAAAACGAAATCGCTCAGAGTCGAGCTCACAACGGAAACGCTATCGCCACCTACTGGATGCACAATGGATTCGTGAATCTCGGCGATGAGAAAATGTCGAAGTCGCTGGGCAATGTCGTCCTGGCTAAAGACGCGATCGACCGGTATGGAGGCAATGTCGTTCGCCTCGCCCTATCGGGGACGTATTATCGCTCGCCCCTCTCCGTCACCAGCGAAGTAATCGAGGCATCGACCAAGGAGTTGGAGCATATCGCCGTCGCCTTCGCCCAAATCGCGGTCATCCTACAGCTCGCCAATCGCTCGCTATCGATAAAGAAAAAGCCTGATATCGACTCATTTGTCGCCTATTTGGCTGATGATCTCAACACACCTAATGCGCTTACTGAGTTATTTGCTATAATAAAGAAAGCCAACGGCGCTTTACGCCTAAGACCGCTCGATCTGGATTCCTTGGAAAACTTGTTTCACTCGCTGCGAGGCATGTTCGAGATCCTCGGCTTGAAAATCGATTATCCGCTCCTTACGGATGATGACCGGTCGACCTATGCAGATTACGTAAAATACAAGAGTGAGAAGAATTTCACCGAGAGCGACCGCCTTCGCCGAATTCTTATCGAAAAACACATTATCTAGGAGGAATTACATATGGCAGGCACCATTATCGATCAGCAGATTGTTCTATGGTTCAACAACTTATTCGGCGGCAATGGTTGGGGGTCGGTCATTTTGATCGTCGCCTCCTTGCTAGTCACCATTCTGTGCGCGGGCATTATCGGTTTCGAACGCGAATACCACGGTCATGCCGCTGGTCTCAGAACTCACCTGCTCGTCGCCATCGGCTCCGCGCTCATCATGATCATATCCATCTATGGATTTCCAGAAATCGCTCAATCTGACACCCGCGATCCAGCGCGCCTCGCCGCTCAAGTCGTCAGCGGCATCGGCTTTCTCGGCGCCGGAACGATCATCCAGACCGGCACGGATGTCAAAGGGCTTACGACCGCGACCACTCTGTGGTTAGCGATGGCTATCGGCTTATCCGCCGGAAGTGGCAACTTCATCATCACCGGCATCGCCACCATCTTGGCTTTCGTCTCTCTCGTCTCCTTGCGCAAGATTGAGAAGTTGGCGAGCCGGCGCAACCCTATCATCCGCATCGTCGTCCCGAGCGACAGGCCGATTCTCAAGGAAATTCACTTGGTCGCCAATCACTATGGCATCAGCATCCGCGATCTCGAGTCGCAGATCGTCGAATACCAAAATCAATCGGTGATACGTCTGACCATGCGCTGCTCTTTCGTCGCGCGAGCTCAGGTGTCTGCTTTCATCGATGATCTCCGCGAGAAGATCAACCCCCTCGACATCCGCCTTTCCACCGAAAGTTAATATTTAACTTATATTGAGAAACTTAATTTAAAGAGCATGGCAAAATTGATATACGGGAGAAATCCGGTATTGAGTTCCCTTGGCGAGAATCGCGTCGAGAAAATATTCCTCGATATGCAATTTTCTGACCGCGAGGTTCTAAAAGCGATCGCTTTGAAGAAAATCGATATCGAACGCGTCGCTGAGAGCAAGCTCGATCAGCTGTCCGAAAGAGGTTTGCATCAAGGTATAGTGGCCTCCGTGCTCGACTTTCGATATTACTCTCTCGAAGAGGTTATCGCCGCTGCGGCATCAAAGAAGTATCCGCTTCTGATCGTTCTCGACGGGATTGAAGATCCCCATAATTTCGGAGCGATCCTCAGGACGTGCGATGCTTTTGGAGTCGATGGTGTGATCATCAAGAAGAATCGGCAAGTGCCGCTGAACGCCACGGTGGCAAAGGTTTCGACGGGAGCCATCGACTTTGTCAAGGTTGCCGAAGTCACTAATCTCAGCGTCGCGATCGCCAGCCTCAAAGAGCGTGGGTATTGGATCGTCGCGAGCGACGGGGAAGCTACCCTGTCATACCGCGACGTCGATTGCGAGCGGCCGATCGCCTTAGTGCTCGGCAGCGAAGGCCGAGGCGTCAGTCGCCTCGTCATCGAGCGCAGCGACTACAAGGTCAAAATTCCAATGTTTGGACACGTCAATTCGTTGAATGTCTCCGTCGCCGCCGGAATACTGATCGCCAATATCGTCAAAGACCGTTGACCATTCTCCCGCAACAAGGAGATTTCATATGCGCAATGACCGAGTCAGCGACGAGCAGCTCATTTTATGCTATCGGCAAAGTTCGAAAGAAGCTTATGATTTGCTGCTGAAAAGAAAGCATGGCCATCTGTTGCCACTCTTAAAAAAATACGTTCAGAAATGCAAGTCGTACGTGGTTGATATGAACGATATTTACGACGTCTTCCTAACCTCATTCCACAAAGCGATCAAACGGTTCAATTTTGAGGCTGTCACATTTCAGACATATTTTCTCAAGGTGCTCAACCGCGACCTCGCTGGTTTCTATCGCACTATTTCCAACCCCGCTAATCCCAACAACAATTGTTTGAGTCTCGATCAAGAGATCGCCCGCGATAGCAGCTTGACCTTCCACGACGTCCTGACCATCGCTTCGCAGCGGATCGACTCGCGCAACTACGCGAACATCAGCGAGGTGAGAGCGATGGTCAATGATGCGTATCCTTCCGCAAAGCAGGAGGTCATGAAGCGCATCATACTATTGAAAGCCGCCGGTTATTCCCTGCACGAGATCTCTAAGATTGTCAACCTCAAGGTTGGATCGGTGCGGCGGAGAATCGACGAATTCTACGATGATGAAATCGGTCAGCATGTCAAGAAGTGCCTATCTTAATATCGGTGGAATTCAAGCATCTCTTGACACTGTTTTTGCCCAGTGGTATATTACTTTAGAAAGATAGAGGCAGGATAACTGAAGTATGCGTCAAAAAGTCATTTTGATTTGCCCGGTTTGTCTGAACCGCAACTATGTGACCACCAAGCGGAAAGACGCATCGTCGGTACGTATGGAAATCAACAAGTTCTGCCCGCATTGCAACCAGTATACGCTGCACAAAGAAAGCAAGTAGGAGGTAGCCTGATGGGAATTAAGAAATATTCGGCCGAAGTCATTAAAGAAGGCAAGCGCATTCGCTGGCCAAAGCGCGAGGAACTGCTGCCCGTCATCATCGTCGTCATCGTCATCGCCGCCTTTGCCGCCATCTTCCTCAGCCTCGAAGACTGGGCTGCGGGATCGCTGCTGCAAACGCTTAAAGACGCCTTCGCGGAATGGAGTAAATAACATGGGTGCTGAACTTAGTAAAAAACAATGGTATATCGTCACGGCCTACTCCGGACATGAAAACAAAGTAGCCGAGAATCTCAAGACTCGCATCTCGACGATGAATCTGCAGGATTTTATCTTGAAGGTTCTCGTCGCCGAACAGGAAGTGCCGGTTTTAAAGGATGGGCTTCCAACTGGAAAAACCAGGATGAAAAACCTCTATCCCGGCTATATTTTCGTCGAGATGATCATGACCGATGAGTCGTGGTTCATGGTCCGCAACACTCCTGGAGTCACCGGTATCGCCGGATCTTCTGGCGGCGGACAAAAACCCACACCCGTAACGCGCGAGGAAATCGAACCTGTCCTGAAGAGAATGGGCATGATCGACGAATCGATGTACGATCGCTATAATGTCGGTGATCTCGTCAAAGTCATCCATGGTCCTCTCGAAGGGACCGAAGGTCACATCCTCTCCATCGATAAGACCACAGGCGCTTGCCGCGTCGAAACCGTCTTCTTCGGACGGCCGACACCGGTGGATGTCGAATTCAGCGAAATCGAAAGAATCTAAAAGTCCCCGCTGGGGATTTTTTCTTATCATATCGCTTGTCAAGGATTGGATGTGCTCTATAATTGTCTTGTCGAGATGGATGGAGGATGTTCATTTTATGAAAAAGGTCATATATACAATCGGAGGCTTGGACTGCGCTAACTGCGCCTCGAAAATCGAAAGGCACTTAAATAAGGACGAGCGGATCGCTCACGCCAGCCTCGATTTCGCTTCGGCGCGTCTATACATCACCTATAAAGACGAACCCTTTGATCTGCCCTCTCTCGTCGGCAAGATCAAAGAGGTCGAGGAAGACAATCTGGTGATTGACTACGTCCGTAAAAACGCTCACGAGCGCAAAGGCGTTTTCAACAAGAAAACCATCCTCATCCTCGCTCGCATCGCTCTTTCGACCGTCCTTCTCCTCGTGGCGACCTTCGCTATACCATCTCACATCCTCTGGCTGCAGATCGTCATCTATTCGCTCGCGCTGGCGATCGTCATCTACGATATCACTTGGAAGTTCGTCGCCAACGCGATCAAACTCCGCAATCCTCTCGATGAGAACCTGCTTCTGACTATTTCCGCTGTCGGAGCTTTTCTGATGGGCCTTCCCGCTTTGGGCGGGCATGGCCAGTACATCGAAGGCATCATGATCATCGGCTTTTATCAAATCGGGCAGATATTCGAGGAAATCGCCATCAATAAATCGCGCAAAGCCATCACCAAGGCTGTCGATCTGCGCGGCGATGTCGCCAACCTTTTAGTCGGCGACGAAGTAAGAACCGTTCATCCCAACGATCTGAAAATAGGCGATTCCATCCTCATCAAGGTCGGTGAGATCATCCCAGTCGATGGTCTAGTCGTCAGCGGGCAAGGGACGATCGATACGTCGAGTCTGACTGGTGAGTTCATGCCCGTATCCGCGGAGCTAGGTCAGAAGATTCTCAGCGGGTGCATCCTCAAGAGCGGCTCCTTGACCCTAAAGGTTGAGAGGTTGTATGAAGATAGCGCTATCTCCAAGATCCTCGAGCTCGTGACGAGCAGCGGAGAAAGAAAAGCTCACGCCGAAAAATTCATCACCAAATTCGCCCGTTTTTACACGCCCCTTGTGCTAATTTTGGCAGTGCTCGTGGCCTTGGTCCCCCTCGTCTTTACCACCCAGCTTTTCCCTATGTGGATATATAATGGTCTCTCCTTTCTCGTCGTGGCGTGCCCATGTGCGATAGTCATCTCCGTGCCTCTCGCCTTCTTCTCCGGCATCGGTCTGGCCAGCAAGAACGGCATCATTATCAAGGGGGCCAACTTCCTCGACAAGCTCAGCAACCTCGGCTATGTCTTAACCGACAAGACAGGAACCTTGACCTATGGCTTTTTCGAGGTTGTCAAGGCGGTTCCCAACGCGATCTCCGAAGCTGATTTCTGGGACTATTTAGTCGCGGTCGAAAGCCAGTCAAATCATCCTATCGCCAAAGCTATAATCCACGATAAAAACACAGAAAATATCAAGTTTTTGCAAGAGAATTATCGCGAGATACCAGGTTTTGGCGTCGAAGCGACGTATCGAGGCAAGAGCGTATCCGCGGGCAAACCGGCCTTCCTTGAGGAAAAAGGAATCGCCGTCCCACCCACGAAAGAGATCGGCACGATCATCCACCTCGCCGTCGATGGGCGCTACGCCGGATTCGCCGTCTTGAACGACGTCGCCAAAATCGATTCAAAGAAGATGGTCAACGAGCTGCAGAAGATGAATATTCATACCATCCTTCTCTCCGGCGACCAGAAAGACAATGCCAGGGCCGTCGCCGAAGAGCTCGGCATAGTCGAGTACTATGGGCAATTGACGCCGGAAGACAAACTCAAAATCCTCGAAGGAGTTCTCGCGAAGGCGAACAGAGCGGTGGCATTCGTCGGCGATGGTGTCAACGACGCTCCGGCGATCATCCGCAGCGACGTCGGCATCGCCATGTCGGGAATCGGCAGCGACATCGCTGTCAGCAACGCCGAGGTCATCATCGTCAACGACAACCCGATGAAGGTCGTCGACGCGATCAAAATTGCCAGGATGACTAGAGCTGTCGCTATCTTCAACATCGCCTTTTCGCTCGCGGTCAAGGTTTCGATCATGGTTATGATCCTCTTCGGAGTGCTCGGGCAGATGCAGATGACGATCGCCATGTTGGCCGACACTGGCTTAACAGTGGTGATGATCATCAACTCGCTCCTGCTTCTCTATCGCAGAGTGTGATAAGGTCGCAAACGACAATCGAATTTGCATAAGCGCCAGCTTTTTATAGCGTCTTTTCCTCGCGAAAGGTCCGATTTAATATAATCATCGGCAAAAATTATCTTGTATACGCACATAGTATTTGTTAAAATACTTCAGCGTGCGCTCTTGGGAGTAGAGCTCGTGAGCGCTCGCAAAAGTCTCGTGTGGAAGGATGCCCGATTCATCCCTGGACCACGACACGGACGTCAAATTTATCACAAAGGAGGATTGTCACGTGAGCAAAAGAATCGCTAAAGTCGTGAAGATGGAACTCCCAGGTGGCGAAGCCAAACCTGGACCGAAACTCGCTTCCGCCGGTGTCATCATGCCGAAATTCTGTACGGATTTCAACGCTAAGACGGCCGACAGGCGCGGAGAGACGGTGCCCGTCGTCATCACGGCCTATGAAGACAAGTCGCACGACTTCGTCATCAAAACGTCACCAGCAGCCGAACTGCTTAAGAAAGCCGCTGGTATCGCCAAGGGTTCCGCAAATCCCAAAACGACCAAGGTCGGGCACATCAGCAGGGCCAAATTGCGGGAAATCGCCGAGTACAAGATGCCAGATCTCAACTGCAATGATATCGAGTCGGCTCTCAAGGTCATCGAGGGTTCAGCTCGGAACATGGGCATCACGATCGACGAGAATTAGTGGGAGGGTCATCGACCCGTTATCACCACCTAGGAGGAAAATGAATGAAAGTAGGTAAAAAGTACAAGGCTGCCGCAGCTCTCATCGATGTCGAGAAACTCTACACCATCGGAGAAGCCAGCGAACTTGTCAAGAGAACTTCAACCGTGAAGTTCGATGCCACCATCGATGCTTCTTTCCGGCTTAATGTCGATCCCAAGCAAGCGGATCAGCAGATCAGAGGCACGATCAACCTGCCTCATGGAAACGGCAAATCCAAGCGGATTCTGGCCGTGACGAACAAAGTCGAAGACGCGAAAGCGGCCGGCGCGGATTTTGCCGGGGGCAAGGAATTGCTCGAGAAAATCCAAAAAGAGAACTGGTTCGACTTCGATGTCATCGTCGCCACGCCCGACATGATGGGCGAGCTCGGCAAGATGGGTCGCATCCTGGGACCGAAAGGCTTGATGCCTAACCCCAAGACCGGCACCGTCGCCGTCGACATCGCCAAAGCTATCGCCGAGATCAAGCGCGGCAAAGTCGAGTATCGGGTTGACAAAGATGGGAACGTTCACGTCTCGGTGGCCCGCGCCAGTTTCGATGCGATCAAGATTGCCGACAATTTGCACGCTCTGTGCGATTTGATCGTCAAGATCCGCCCATCCAGCGTCAAGGGTACCTACATCAAGAGCGCCGTCGTCCACACGACGATGGGACCATCGATCAAAATCACGTTCGACGGTCGCTAACTTCAACCGAAGCACAATATACCATAGACAGCAACGGCCAAGGGGCTTAATCATGTTGCCGAGGTAAATGCGATACAACCCTCACGAGGGATAATCACTCAGCGTATATTGGCGCCTCACAAGTCTAAACAACGAAAAAGGAGGTGAAGAACAAGATGAATCAGGAAGTCTTAAAAGCTAAAGAGGGCGTCGTCAGCGAACTCAAGGACATCATCGCCGGCTCGCAGTCGGTAGTCGTCTTCGAATATCGCGGTCTCACCGTTCGCCAGCTCATGGAACTCCGCCGGGTATTGACGAACGCCAACACCACGATGGGGGTGTATAAGAATACATTGCTCGAAAGGGCGGTCGACAGCCTTGGACATCAGGAATTGAACCCATATCTCGTCGGGCCTAACGCCTACGCTTTCTCCAAAGACGTCACAGCCGGCCCTAAAGCCATCGTCAAATTCGCCAAGAAGAACGATAAGCTCGTCATCAAAGGCGGTATCGTCGAAGGAAAAGTGATGAATGCCAAACAGATCGGCATCGTCGCAAACCTGCCTGGACGCGAAGGTTTAATCTCAATGTTCTTATCGGTGCTGCAAGCACCTGTCCGCCAATTTGCATGTGCCGTAAAAGGCATCGCGGACAAAGCGAATTAATGCCACTTTAGGAGGAAAACAAAATGGCTAAATTGACAAAAGAGGAAATTATTGCCTCGCTAAAAGAGATGACGGTCATCGAACTGAATGACCTCGTCAAGGCCGTCGAAACCGAATTCGGCGTCACGGCTGCCGCCCCGGTTGCCGCTGCCGCTGCCGTCGTCGAAGAAGAAGGGCCAGCTGCTGGACCGACTGATGTCAGCCTCGTTCTCAAGGCCATCGGCATGTCTAAAGTCGCGGTCATCAAAGCCGTTCAGGCCATCACTGGCCTCGGGCTCATGGATGCCAAGAAGCTCGTCGATGGTGCGCCTGTCAACATCAAAGAGCACATTTCGCCCGTCGAAGCCGAAGAGCACAAGAAGGCTCTCGTTGCCGCCGGTGCCGAAGTTGAGATCAAATAAGGTTTCGCTAGGCACATCCGCCTCGCTTTAGGCGGATTTTCGACTTTTTGGAGCTTTGTCGCAAGCATATCCGAACTGAAAGTAGGGGAGGGAGAACTTCCTCCCCCGCTTCGGAAGCGACAACCAGTCACATTCTCCCCTTTCCGAGTCACAGCCTTCAACGTGACAAAAAACGAAAACGAAGGATCAAATGATTCAATTGTGATTTCCCCAACTAGCCCCCAAGGGCCTTCTCGTAGAGAAATTATCAAATTGATGGCGGTTCGCCTCCGTGGGGCAATCGGCCTGCATCGCGCTCAAGATACTTGAACCGCTGCAAATCAGATTGCAAGGCGAACATTAAATAGAAAAAGGAGCCATTACATGAGCAATACCGAAAAGAGCCACAAGATGCTTCCAAACAATCGTATCGACTATTCGAAGATCTCTGGAAGCTTAGCCCTCCCTTACCTCGCTGAGATTCAAACCGAATCCTATACCTGGTTCAAGGAAGAAGGCATCAACGAAGTCTTAAAGGAAGTCTTTCCCATCGCCAACTACACCACCGATGCATTCATCGATTACGTGTCCTGCCGCTTGGATAAATCGGAGTACACCTACCTTGATTGCAAAGAGCGTGACCTAACATATAGCGCCCCGTTGCGCGTCACCCTTCGCCTCAGGCTCAAAAACTCCGGCGAGATCAAAGAAGCTGAAGTGTTCATGGGCGACTTGCCCCTGATGACCGACAGCGGAACATTTGTCGTCAATGGCGCGGAGCGCGTCATCGTCTCGCAACTCGTCCGCTCGCCAGGCGCTTATTTGAGCAAGAACCTCGAAAAGACGGGCAAGTACACCTTCAATGCCGACCTCATCCCGACCCGCGGGACGTGGCTAGAATTTGAAGCCGACCAAAAAGACATCATCTCCGTGCGCATCGACCGCCAGCGCAAGATGAACGCCACCGTCTTGCTCAAGGCTCTGGGATTTGAAGACACGAATGAGATCATCAAGCTCTTCGGCAATCGCCCGATGCTTATCAACACCATCGAGAAAGATAAGGATATCGTCACTTCCCGCGACGCTCTCGTCGAAATTTTCCGCAAACTCAAACCTGGCGAGCCGATCACCAACGAAGGCGTCGTCAGCTTCCTCATCCAGAAGTTCTTCGACCACAAGCGCTACGACCTCGGTCGGGCCGGTCGTTTCAAATACCGCAACAAATTAGGCATCTACAACCGTCTGCCGGGTCGCATCCTAGCCGAAAACCTCGTGTCGGCGGATGGAGAGATCCTCTACAAAAAAGATACCCGCCTCGAGAAGGCTGACGTCGATCATCTGCGCGACCTCGAGTTCTTTGAAAAAGGCGCCCACCAGAAGACCTTGCGCATCAACAAGCACCTCGATGAACATGGCATAATCAACATCGTCAAAGTCTACGTCAGCGACAAGAAGGATCAGGCTGCCAACATCATCGGCACCGATCTCAATCTGACAGCTTCCCGCGTCACCATCTCCGATATCGTCGCCACTTTTTCCTACTTCATGAACATCATCGATGGTTTCGGCGATACCGATGATATCGATCACCTCGGCAACCGCCGCATCCGCTGCGTGGGCGAGCTGATTCAGACCCAGTTCCGCATCGGCCTCACCAAGATGGCCAAGACCGTCCAGCAGAAGATGTCGATCTCCGACATGCAGAACGTCACCGTCCAATCGCTGATCAACATCCGGCCGCTCACGTCGAGCATCCGCGAGTTTTTCGCCAGTTCGCAGCTCTCCCAATTCATGGACCAGACTAACCCTCTAGCCGAGTTGGCCAACAAGCGCCGCCTCTCCGCTCTCGGTCCAGGTGGTTTGACCCGTGACCGCGCGAGCATGGATGTCCGCGACGTTCACCACACCCACTATGGTCGCATCTGCCCGATCGAGACGCCCGAAGGGCAGAACATCGGTCTGATCAACAACCTAGCCTCCTATGCCAAGATCAACAAATATGGTTTTATCGAGACTCCTTATCGCAAGGTCGACAAGACCACCCATCGCGTCCTCGATGAGTCGGAATACCTCTCCGCCGACATGGAGCGGACGCACATCATCGCTCAAGCGAACGTCAACCTCGACGAAAGCGGCGTCATCCTCGACGAATATGTCGTCGCTCGCCACGATGGCGCTAACATCATGGCTCATAAGGAAGATGTCGACTATATCGACGTCAGCCCAAAGCAGATCGTCTCCATCGCTTCCGCGTGCATACCTTTCCTAGAAAACGACGATACCACGCGCGCTCTCATGGGCGCCAACATGCAACGTCAGGCGTTACCATTACTAAAGCCGACCGCTCCGCTAGTTGGAACCGGCATGGAGCACATCGTCGCTCGCGACTCGGGTCTAGCCGTCATCTCCACGGGTGAAGGCACGGTGTCGTACGTCGATAGCCGGCAGATCATCGTCAAAGAGAAGAAGAAGACCAAGACTTATCAGCTCCAGAAATTCGCCCGCTCCAACCAGGGAACGTGCATCAACCAAGTCGCGATCGTCAAAGTCGGCGACAAGGTTTCGCAAGGAGACGTCCTCGCCGATGGGCCAGCCATGGCTAACGGCGATCTCGCCCTAGGCCAGAACGTGACCATCGCTTTCATGACCTGGAATGGCTACAACTACGAAGACGCCGTCATCATGTCCGAGCGCTTGGTCAAAGACGATTCCTACACCTCGATCCACATCGAGAAGTACGAGTTGGAATGCCGCGAGACCAAGCTCGGCGCCGAAGAGATTACCCGCGATGTGCCCAATATCTCCGAAGAAGCGAAAGCTTTCCTCGACGAGCGCGGCATCGTCATCCCTGGGGCCGAAGTCAAAGAAGGCGATATCCTCGTCGGCAAAGTCACCCCTAAAGGTCAGACGGAACCGACTCCTGAGGAAAAGCTCCTCATGGCCATCTTCGCCGAGAAGACCAAAGAAGGTAAGGATTCTTCCCTCCGCGTCTCTCACGGTGGAGCCGGCATCGTTCTCGACGTCAAGATCTTCTCCCGCAAAAACGGCGACGAACTTCCGCCTGGCGTGAATGAAGTCGTTCGGGTCTACATCGTGCAGAAACGCAAAATCTCCGAAGGAGACAAGATGTCAGGCCGCCACGGCAACAAAGGCGTCATCTCCCGCATTCTCCCCGTCGAGGACATGCCCTTCCTCCCCGATGGCACGCCAGTTGACATCATGCTCAACCCTCTCGGCGTTCCGTCGCGTATGAACATCGGCCAAATCCTCGAGATCCACCTCGGTCTCGCCTGCAAGAAACTAGGCTTAAAAATAGCTACCCCAGTCTTCGATGGCATCACCAACGAAGAGATATTTGCCTTGATGGATAAAGCCGAGATCGCCCCGGATGGCAAGACCATCCTCTACGATGGCCGCAGCGGCGAGCGCTTTGACGAGCGCATCTCCGTCGGCGTCATGTACATGATCAAGCTCGTCCACATGGTCGACGACAAATTGCATGCTCGCGCCACCGGTCCTTATTCCCTTGTCACTCAGCAGCCTCTCGGCGGCAAAGCCCAAAACGGTGGGCAGAGATTCGGCGAGATGGAAGTCTGGGCGCTCGAAGCCTATGGCGCCGCCCACACTCTGCAAGAATCGCTGACGATCAAATCCGACGATCGCGTCGGGCGTCGCAAGACTTATGAAGCGATCATCAAAGGATATCAGATCCCTCGCCCTGGCATCCCCGAAGCCTTTAAGGTTCTCACCAAGGAACTGCAAGCTCTCGGCATGGATGTGAAGCTGCTCAACACCGAAGGTAACGCAATCGACATGGACGCTCTGGCCAAAGAGGCGCAGATGGAAGAGAGAAAGATCAACTCGACCATCCGCTCGCTCACTCGCGAAGGAGTCACCGAAGCTGTCGTCGGCGACGGCGAACAAGTGGCCGAGCTGCTCAATTAAGGAGGTATTGGAAAGATGTTTGATGTCAATAGATTAGCCGCCATTCAGGTCGGCCTCGCCTCCCCAGAAACGATTCGCTCGTGGTCGCACGGCGAAGTCCTGAAACCAGAGACGATCAACTACCGCAGCCAGAAGCCGGAGATGCAAGGTCTTTTCTGCGAGAAGATCTTCGGTCCGAGCAAAGACTACGAATGCCACTGTGGCAAATACAAAAAGATCCGCTTCCAAGGCATCACTTGCGAGAAGTGCGGCGTCGAAGTCATCTCCAAGGAAGTCCGGCGCGAGAGGATGGGGCATATCGAACTAGCCTCGCCCTGCACTCACATCTGGTACTTAAAAGGCATTCCGAGCCGCATCGGTCTGATCCTCGATGTCTCGCCGAAGCAGCTCGAAGAAGTAAACTATTTCGTCGCGCATATCTGCTTGAATCCCGGCACGAGCAAAGTCCTTCACTACCGCCAGTTTCTCGATGAGAAGATGGCCCGTCAGGAGTTCATCGCCGCCATCAAGGATTTTCAGCCGACGCTCGACAAGGAGAGCGCCGACTACTTAAAGAGCGAGGATTTGATCGAAAGAATGCAGAACCCGCAGGAAACTTTCGATTTCTTCACGGTCGCAGCTTTCATCTCCAAATATACCGGCGCCGAGTTCGGCGAAGGCGCTTCCGCCATCAAGCGGCTCCTCAAGGAAGTCCGCCTCGATGAAGAATTCAAGAAGATTACGTCTCGCCTCAAAGATTGCAGCGGTCAGAACCGCATCAAACTTTCCAAACGGCTGGAAGTCATCGAAGCTTTCCGCAATTCGGCGAATCGCCCAGAGTGGATGGTCCTAGATGTCCTGCCGGTCATCCCACCCGATCTGCGCCCGATGCTGCAGCTCGACGGCGGACGTTTCGCCGCCTCGGATCTAAATGATCTCTACCGCCGCGTCATCACCCGCAACACCCGCCTTAAGAAATTGATCGACATGAACGCTCCTTACGTCATCCTCATGAACGAGAAGCGCATGCTTCAAGAAGCGGTGGACGCCTTGATCGATAACGGCAGAAGGAACAAACCCGTCGTCGGTTCCGGTGGTCGCCCGCTCAAGTCCTTGTCCAGCTCGCTCAAGGGTAAACAAGGGCGTTTCCGGCAGAATTTGCTCGGCAAGCGCGTCGACTATTCCGGCCGTTCCGTCATCGCCGTCGGACCAGATTTGAAGATGTATCAATGTGGACTTCCTCGCGAGATGGCCATCCAGCTCCTCCGGCCGTTCATCGCTTCCATCCTCATCAAAGAAGGGCACGTCAACGCCCACAAGCAAGCCGACAAGATCATCGACCGCTACGACGCGATCGTCTTCGACATCGTCGAGAGGATCATCGGCGATCACCCCGTCTTACTCAACCGCGCTCCGACCCTGCACCGCCTAGGCATTCAAGCCTTCCAACCTAAATTGGTCGATGGCCGCGCCATCCGCCTCCACCCCCTCGTGTGCACCGGCTTCAACGCCGACTTCGATGGCGACCAGATGGCCGTCCACGTGCCTCTCAGTAAATCCGCTCAGCAAGAAGCCCTCGATCTGATGCTGGCCAGCAACAACATCCTCGGTCCTAAAGATGGCCGACCGATCGTCACCCCGTCCCAAGACATGGTCCTCGGCAATTATTACCTGACCCTCGAAGAGACCAAGGAACAGCTCGCGGCCCGCAGCAAGCGCCGCCTCGACAAAGGCGATATCGAAGAGTATGAGCGCTTCGCCACGTACGCCAATGCTCAAGGCAAGGTTTTCCGCAGCATCGACGAAGCCATCTTGGCTTACGAAACCCATCAAGTCCACCTCCACAGCCGCGTCGCCATCCGCGCCAGCGCCATGGCCAAGACCGGTTTTACCAAGGAGATGAACGAATCCTACCTCATCACGACCGTCGGCAAGATCATCTTCAACCTGATTTTCCCTGCCGATTTCCCCTATCTCAACGATGCTGGCATCGAAAACCTGCAGAAGGATCTCAGCAAATTCTTTGTTCCAAAAGGAACCGATATCGGCCAGTACATCCACGATCAACCCTTGATTCCGCCTTTTACCAAGAAGCATCTCGGCAACATCATCAACGAGATCTTCGGCCGCTATGGCACTTCGAAGACCTCGGCTGTCCTCGACAAGATGAAGGATATCGGTTTCAAATACGCGACGATCGCCGGCGTCACCATCTCCATCAGCGACATCAACGTCGTCGGCGACAAGCAGCAGCTCTTGAAAGACGGCGACACCAAGGTCGAGCAGATCACCGAGATGTTCAACCGCGGCTTGCTCACCGATAGCGAGCGCCACAAGCACGTAGTCGACGTCTGGACAAAAGTCCGCGACGACGTCCAGAAGGATCTGTCCAAACAATTCGAAAAAGATTCCCGCAACCCCATCTTCATGATGTCGGACAGCGGTGCTCGCGGCAACATCTCTAACTTCACCCAGCTCGCCGGCATGCGCGGTTTGATGTCCAACCCGAAGGGCGAGACGATTGAACTGCCTATCAAATCCTGCTTCCGCGAAGGTCTGACCGTCTCCGAATTCTTCATCGCCACCCACGGCGCCCGCAAGGGCGGCGCAGACACGGCGCTCAAGACCGCCGACTCTGGCTATCTGACCAGAAGGTTGGTCGACGTCAGCCAAGACGTCATCGTCCGCGAAGAAGATTGCCACACGGACCATGGCCACGTCGTCTCCGAGATCGTCGACTCGAGCCGCGATGCAATCATCGTCCCTCTCTACGACCGTTTGGTGGGTCGCTACACAATTCATCAGATCGTCGATCCCAAATCCGGGGAAGTCATCATACCTGCCAACACCATGATCCTGGAAGAAGATGCCCGCCACATCATCGACGCTGGCATCAAAGAAGTCGAAATTCGCTCCCTGTTCGGCTGCCAGACCAGAGATGGTGTCTGCAAGCACTGCTATGGCCGCAACCTCGCCACCGGCAAGGAAGTGTCCATCGGCGAAGCCGTCGGCATCATGGCCGCTCAGTCCATCGGCGAACCTGGCACGCAGCTCACGATGAGAACGTTCCACACGGGCGGTGTCGCTGGCAGCGATATCACTCAAGGTCTGCCTCGCGTCCAAGAGCTAGTCGAAGCCCGCAACCCCAAAGGTGAAGCTCTCATCTCCGAGATCAGCGGCTCAGTCAGCCACATCGAAGAAAACGGCGGTCGCTACAGCATCGTCATCAAGAGCGATCTCGAGGAGAAGGAATACCTATCCAACTATGGTGCTCGCTTGCGCGTCAGAGTCGGCGACAAAGTCCGCAATGGCGGCAAGATCACCGAAGGCGCCATCTCCCCCAAGAAGCTTTTGGAGGTCAGCGATGTCGCCGCGGTCGAGCGCTATATCCTAAAGGAGATTCAGAAAGTCTATCGCCTCCAAGGCATCGGCATTTCCGATAAGCACATCGAAGTCATCATCCGCCAGATGCTGCGCAAAGTCGTCATCATCGAAGGTGGCGATACCAACATGCTTCCAGGAACCCGCATCGAACTCGATGAATTCACCGAGAAGAACGAGGATGCTCTCCTCGCTGGCAAGCACCCCGCCGTGGGGCGCCCCTTGATCCTCGGCATCACCAAAGCTTCGCTCGAGACTAAATCTTTCCTCTCGGCCGCCTCCTTCCAAGAGACGACCAGAGTCCTCACCGACGCGGCCATCAAGGCCAAAGTCGACGTCCTCCACGGCTTGAAGGAAAACGTCATCACCGGAAAGTTGATCCCGGCTGGTCGCGGCCTCATCTCCGAGGAAGAGGAAGAGCGGTTGATCGAGAGCTTCTCGGTCGCCGAAAAGATGAAGGAAGTCAAACAGCAATACATCGAAATCCACGATCGCCCCGACGATCTGGAGTGAGAGATAGGCGGTTAATCACCGCCTTTTTCTTCGACTATTTCCATCGCCTAACTTTGTTCAAAAGTGTTGACAACCACTTCTCGTTTGCTATAATAACAACACTTATTCGAGTTAACTATGTTAACGAAGCGGGTAGGCCCATCCGAGGCTATTTCGCCCATCGCATGAGGGAGGTACCATATGAAACCAAACAAAATATTCGCGTTAGCGCTGCTGGCGCTCGTCGCGCTGACTAGCTGCGACGATTTACCGGCCGACAACTTCTATCGCTACTACGACAAGGCCGAGACTTCCACTCTCAAGCAAGCGCGCAAAGGGACATTCCAGAGCGATATGCCGACGATCAACCCGCGCGTGCTGGTCATCCCGATCGAATTCTCCGATTTCCCAGCGGCGGATCTTCTCCGCGGGGCGGCGGGGGCTAAAGAGGACATCCGCAAGGCCTACTTCGGCGCGTCCGAGGACACGCAGTGGGAATCGCTGAAGAGCTTTTATTACAAGTCGAGCTACGGCAAGACGACCATCAGCGGTCAAGTCATGCCGTGGTATCGCCCGACCAAAGCCAGCACTAGCACATGGTTTAGCACGACCGAGTTCGCCAATTATTACAGCGACTCGACCGGCGCGACCAAAGCTCTGCTCGGCAACATCTACTCCGACTATTATGCCAGTTTGTACGCCAACGTCACCAAAGATGATGGCACCGCTTATACCAGCGGCAGCGAGTTCTTCCGCGATTACGACAGCGATCACGATGGTTTCATCGACGTGATCGAAATGGTTTACTCCTGCCCCTTCCAGCTCAGGATCGGCGGCGTCGAAGTCGACGATGACTTGTACTGGGCTTTTAGATGGGCTGATTTTACCACTTCCGCCAACCTCAACCGGCCGACGATCTGCGGCTATGTCTGGCTCAGCTACCACTTCCTTTTCGAGAATGGTTATTACGATGAGCTAGATGTGTACCACGACTGGACCGACGCTGAGATCGCCGATGGTACGGCCAAAATCGATGCGCACACCGTCATCCACGAAAGTGGGCATGCCATGGGCGCCGAAGACTACTACACCTATGACGACAACGACTGGGGCTCGCTGGGCGGCACGGATATGATGGATTACAATGTCGGCGACCACAACGCCTACACCAAAGGCATCTTCGGCTGGAGCGATCCCACCGTCGTCACCGGCGAAGCTTCCGTCACCGTCGACTCCTTTACCGATGATGGACAGTGTATCATCCTCCCGGCCTATCGCGAGGATGGCTTGGTCAACAACTCATTCCTCGACGAGTACATCCTCATCGAGTATTACCGTCCGAGCGGCCTCAACGCCATGGATTCATCCCATAGCTATTCTGGCCACTATCCGACGATGCCTGACATTCCCGGGATCCGCGTCTACCACGTCGACTCCCGCCTCGGCTTATATACGTATGGCAACACCAATGGTTGGGAATTCGTCCGCTACGTCACGACCGTGACCGCCACCGACAGCAATTCCTACATCGGCATCGCCAACTCCAACACCAAGTCGCAGAGCGCCGTCGCGAACAACAAGCTCATCCACGCTCTCGAAGTGAGCGGCAACAACACGTTGAAAACCAATTCGTTCGCCAAGTACACTTCCAGCATGATGTGGCAAGTCGGCGACACCTTCGGGGTCGATACCTTCGAGGATTTCGAGCTCAACAATGGTTCAAAATTAGGTTATACCTTCAAAGTCGACTCCATGAGTGATACTGAAGTGACGATCAGCTTCCAACTGGCCTAGGACCTTAAAACTCTCGCCCGTGAACGGCGAGAGTTTTTCTTATGTCTGGTCTTCTCTTCGTTGCATAAGCTCTCATCGGATGCTATCTTTAGATAGTTGCCTGGAGATTTTATGAAAAAACAATCTTTGCTCCTCCTCGTCCTCTCACTTCTCTTCTCGGTTTCCTGCGCGGCGGAAGGCGATTCGTCTTCGACTTCTGAAGGCAGCGAGGGGCCTCGCTACGATGCCTTTTATCGATCTGAGGATGTCGATCTCACCTATTATGATGTCTCGAGATCTGGGGAGATGGACAGCATGATCGCCGTCGGAGTGGAGCGGATGCTGGTCATCCCCGTCATGATCGACGGCCACGAAGATAACGCTGATGAAGCCACCCTGAGCGACATCGAAAAAGTCATGTTTGGCGATTCAGATGAGTCGAGCTGGGAATCGGTGGCGAGCTTCTACCACAAATCGAGTTATGGCAGATTGAGTCTCACCGGAATCGTCACCGAGTGGTACGACTGCGGCTATACCATCGCCGAGCTCGAGAGCATGTGGGGCGAGCCGACCACGATCATCCTCGATCGCGCCATCCAATGGGTCAAGGATAGCCATCCCGAAATCGATTTAACCCAATATGATATAGACCAAGATGGTCACATCGACGGCGTGTGGATGGTCTACTCGGCCGACTACTCATATAACTCCGACGTTTTATGGGCTTACACGAACTGGAATTCGGCGAACGAAGATTACGGAGATGCCAGCAGCCCCAAGGCTTATACTTACGCCTGGGCGAGCTATGGCTTTATGTACGAAGGATATGGCAGCGGTGGTATCGACGGCCACACTTTCATCCACGAGACCGGCCACATGCTGAGCCTCGATGATTATTACGATTACGATTCAGCTACGTCGCCGATGGGCATGATCGATATGATGGACAACAACATCATCGACCACAACGGGTTTTCCAAATTCTCTCTGGGCTGGACTAATCCCTATGTCGTGACCGGCGAGGCCGACATCACCCTTCTGCCCGCTTCTTCGAGCGGACAGTCGATCCTCCTGTCCGCGGATTGGAACGGCATCCCTTTTGACGAATATCTCCTCATAGAGCTCTACACTCCAGATGGCCTCAACGAAAAGGACGCGCTGAGTGCTTATCCCGCCAACGGCCGGCGCGGTTTTACCATCCCGGGCGTCAGGATGTATCACGTCGACGCCCGCCTCTTCGATTCCGGAAGCGGTGCCTACACCGATGATCTATCTTCCGGAAGATCCTATATCGGCGCGTCGAATTCGGCGTCATGGGCCCGCATCACCGCTAATAAATCCAAGTTCAAGCTACTTAGCTTAGTTGATGCTGCCCACAATACTCGCTATCTCGAGAGCTCGAGCGCAATCGCCACCGATGCCAGCCTGTTCAAAAGCGGTTCGTCCTTTGCATTCGAGGATTACGCCGACGCTTTTCCGCTCAAGGTCTCCAAGACCATGAACGACGGCAGCGCCTTTCCTTACACGATCGAGTTCGTCGTCGTCAATTCGCAATCCGCCCAAGTAAAAATCCGCCTCAGCTGATTAATATGTTGAGCGCATTTTGATTCGCGATGTAAAATGAAGGTAATTCACATGAACAAAAGCAAATGGCTAGGTTTGGCCCTCCTCGGGGTGCTGGCGACAGGGTGCACGATCAATTTCGGCTCTCATCCTTCCGCGAGCGACGGGAGCGAGAGCGGCGATTCCTCTGATTCCTCGAGCGAAACGGGTAGCGACGAGTCATCCTCCTCTTCTTCGAGCTCGTCGTCGAGCTCTTCTTCGAGTTCGTCGTCGTCCTCTCAAGAGGGATGGGACAATTACTACCGCGCTGAAGTCGTCGATCCCAACTTCGATGTCCAGGATCTGCAGCGGGTTCAGAGCTGCAACTCCATACCGACGCCGCGGACCGACTTGAACGTTCTGGTGGTTCCCATCGAATTCTCCGATTACGTTTTCACCACGGCGACGCTGAACCGAATTCCGACGTTATTCAACGGGACGTCGAGCGCGACCAACTACTGGGAATCGGTTTCTTCCTTCTACGATAAATCGAGCTATGGCAATCTCGATCTGACCTTTACCATCGCACCTAAATACAGCACGGGTTATACGACGACCCAAGCTGCTGATTTGGATACCAGCAGCACCGATTATTTCTCGGTCAATCTGCTGAGGAACGCCGTCAGCAACTACAAAGCGACCAACGGCAATACCTCAACCCAGCAGTTCGACGCCGACGACGATGGTTTCATCGACGCCGTGTGGATGATATACAGCTGCCCGAACTACAGCAGCGATGGTTCGCTGTCGGACGAGTTCTGGGCTTATGTCTTCTGGGACTACCGCCAGTCGCCATCGACCACCAGCCCCGTCGCCAACGCCTACGGCTGGGCCAGCTACGACTTCATGGACGAAGGCGGTGGCGCCTCCGTCATCGACGCCCACACCTACATCCACGAGACCGGCCACCTTCTGGGTCTCGACGA